>Ga0228669_1000088_pt1 | contig 60362 bp, 57 predicted proteins | sample 84DmetaG_FD_182700 | JGI IMG/M metagenome (GOLD analysis project Ga0228669, IMG submission 182700) | Seawater microbial communities from Monterey Bay, California, United States - 84D | ecosystem: Environmental > Aquatic > Marine > Coastal | place: USA: California | collected 2016-10-11 | reverse complement strand
GATTTTCAACTTTTTTCATTTCTCTCTCTCTTTTCTAATTCTTTTATTTTTAACATAATTATATTGGTTATTTAACCAATGTATTATACTTATTTTCACTAAGAAAGCAAAACATTTTTAGTATAACCACTACATATTGATTATCTGAAATAAAGTATGCTGTTGCTGGCTCTCATCTACTTCAAATATTTCTATTCATGGTTTTCATAAATTGCATATAGTGTTAAACCTCATTCTATTTGCAAAAATGACATTTTTCATGCAATTTCTTCTTGAAAATATTTTTTATCATAACTAAATCAAAAAATTCCTTTAATAAAATCGTAATCTTCTTTTGTGATTAGTTTATTTTCAAATCAAACAATATAAAATAAATAAGTGTCTTTTTTAGCTACATTAAAATACAAGTCTGTTACTCAACTATACTCAATATTAAAATTAACTTCTTTTCAGTTTCAAATATCATCAATATATCTCATTTTTACTATAAACTCATCACTAACTTTAAAGTTATCAATATAGTAGAAATCTCTGTATTTATTATATTTCATAAATTATATTATTATCTAATAATAAACTCTCAAGGGTTATGACTTTTAGTAAGATTACCATTTTCATCATATCTTTGAGGATATTTTTTACTTCCATCAGAAGTCCAGACTCTTTGAGTTCTTATAACTTCTCAGTTAGGTCTTATTTGTACTTCACTTCAATCAGAATGTTTAAATTTATCATATCAAGCATATTCAGTTTTTCAGTTATACCAAAACCCGTTATCTTCTAAATTCTTCTTAGCTTGATTAAAAGTCTTTCATTTTAAACTTGGAACTTTCTGGGAAGCATGAATTAACTTACTCCATTTTACATTTTCATAAGCACCAACTCTAAGAGCTTTACTTATTCCTACTCAAGCTGCTACTAAAGCTCCGTTTACCATAACTTTTCCACAGTAGTAGAGTGGTCATTTAGCTTCATGACGAAAAGAAAGACTTTGGCTACAATACACATAGTACTGTATATTCTCTTCTCAGGCTCAATATACAGAATATCATAAGATTGCCCATCAAAGAAATGGTAAAGCTTTGGCTGATACTTTTGCTACTGCTTTTTTCCCAAATTTCTTAAATATTCATGACAATAGTATAGTCCAAATTTTTCAGAGTCAAATTCAAGCTACTACGTTAAGGGCTGCCTCATACATACCATTAAGAGTAAGCGTATCTCTCACTCATTCATAAAATTCTTCTTGTTGTTCAGGAGTAAGAGTATCAAATTTTCTAAAGTATTTACTAGCATCTACTTCGCTAACTTTCTCTCAAGCATACTGTACTGTAGTTTTTATTTGTTTTATGTACCAATGATATCACATATTGAAATTATCAGTAAATGAATTAATGGTAATTTGGTTACTAGTGAGAGCAAGGTCTTCATTATAGTTATAAGAAAGGTATCTATTATTTTGATAATAATGGTAGTTTCACATATTATCTTTGACATAGAGTTGTCCGTGAAAATCTCTCGTATCTCTTAGAAAAGCATACAAATAAAGGAGGTAGTTACCATCTTGTTGAGTATTAAGTTTCTTATAAACATTATCTCAAAAATAAAATCATATTTCAGTATGTGTTCTAGGTACTTCTACTTTCACTTCCCATTTTCCATTTCATAATTGGACGTAGGATACATTTTTAAAATATGGAAGGTTTTGTTCGTATTCATTTATATATTCTTGAAAGGTATATTGAAAATAGTCTAGAACATGATTCTTTCTCTGATTGCTCGTTTTTTTTCTCGGAATAATCTTATTAATATACTTATATGCTTTTATTGTTCTATCTGTATCTTTGTTCGTATAGTTCCATATTTTTTCTTTAAATTCTCATAAAATTTTATCAAAAAAATCTATACTACTATCAGAGAATCAGAGTTGCTTCATCGCTTCTCTTTTTGACATATTAGACGCAAGACTACTTACCGTTACTCCACTATTTACCTCATTCATTATAGATTGCAGAAAAGCATTAACTTCATCAATTACTTCATCCTCTGTTCATTGTTTCTCTGTATTTGTTTGAGTACTAGTAGTAGTGTCTTGGGTACTTGCATATAGAGTTCCAATTTGAAATTGTGACAGTAAAAAAAGTACGAGTAGTACCATTGTAATTCCTTTTTTTATATTCATGTTTTGGCAAAATTATATAATAAATATAGTTTAGAATATACCTAATGTCTTATGTTTTGCAAATAAGAATTATTAAAAACACGATTCAATAGTATCCTCATTGATATTGAAAAATCATTTTATTATTAGTCTGAAATCATTGTACTTATCAATAATTTTCTCCTAATGGAACCACACACAGTTTCTTCCCTATTTTAAAGGAAATTTAAAATATAATCACAAAATACCTAATGGGGTTCGAACCTTTATCACACCCCCCTAACCTTATCCATTTTCTCCCTCAACAAAGACAATAAAAAAAATCCTCGAAATGAGGAAATTAAGTTCAAAAATCAAATGGGGTGCCTGATTTTTAAAATCACACACACTAAGCGCGGAAGAATATACTCAAATGAAGAATTTTGTCAAAAGATTAATGAAAATAATTGATAAATATATGGATATTCTTGAGAGGATAGATTTTAAGGGTTTGTAATAATTTTTCAGCCTATAAAAAAAATCCTCATTTCTGAGGATTTCCATTAAAAATTAAAATATAATTCTATCTCCCAACCCTCGCACAATAAGCGCTATACCCTTCTCATGGAAATATAGTAATATCTCAGGAACGAAGTCTTTCACGGCACATCTGAGTATAACTCCAAGAAGGATTTTCTGATTTTGGGTTTGTAATTTCTTCAATTTTTGGAGGATTTAAAATTATATCAATCTCACCGCAAACGCTATTTCTAATAAAATTTAATCTTTCAAAATAATTTGGTAAATCCATTAATTTTTTCACCCTCTTTTTAATCTGGAATCGCATAGGAATTGAAATATCGTCAAAAGATTTATTCAAATGACAGTAAATTACTTTTTCTTTTACAAGATCAATAAGGGTTCTCGTTTTTTCATCTAAACATCTCACATCAAAAATAGGCTGCTCTTCTCCATCCATATAATTTTGATATTGCTCTTGGGACATTTTATTTTCTGAAAAATCTGGATTATTACTCAGTTCATCGATTTCATCCTCCGTTATTTCTAGTTCATTCTTTTCTCAAATATTTCATATTTCTCAGCAAGTATCAATATTTTTTAGATCCATATAATGAAGTTTTTTATTTTTATCTTCATTTTCTTTTTCAATTTTTATTGGTTTCAATTCAGAGAGATTTTTTAATATGGAATGTTTGTAATATGGTTTCATATAGAGCATTACTGGTTTTTTGTTGGAATATATCAATATAGCTTCATTATTTAGCATCGTTCTTATTTGAAATATGGTTCTGAGTGGTTCTTTTGTGTAGGTCGTATTTCAAAGATAATCGGTATTTTTTATGGTGATAGTTCCCATTAATTTTTCTATCATTTCACAGGTTTTTACATCGCAGCCTCAAAAATAAATTTGTGTGGCAATTCCTCCGTGAATAACGGTATTTGCTCCTATGTCTCAATAGAGTGTTTCCATTTGTGAGAGATTTTGCACGATGAGAGAGATGGAAACTCTATATTTTCTAATGTTGGTAATCATGGTACTAAAAAATATCGGTGATCAAATTTTGATATGTCACGCTTCATCAATGAGAGCATACACGTCTAAATCTTTTTTATTTGGTAATTTTTCCATGCAAGAGCTAAAAAATTGCGTGTAGAATATTGAGATGAGTGGTGCGTAGATGTGGATTAAATGTCATGGGACTTGGAGGTAATAGATGGTCTTTTTCTCCCTTATTTTTTTGAAATCAATGTCATTTTTTGACGTAAGTATGGCTACCTCCTTATTTCCGATAATATTGAGTGAGGTAAGAGCGTTTATTACGAATCCTTGCGTTGTTTCTTCGCATCAAGAGATGAAGCCTTTCCAGTCGTGGTAGGTTTCATAATCTGCGTAGGTGGAAACGAAATTATCGAGTCATTTTCCTCCTTCTCAGAAATTATTGAGTAGATATCTGAGTTGTGAGAGGGTGCAAAATTTGGTGTAGTTTTTGATTCCATTTTTCTTCAATTTTTCTCTTTGGCAGACGAGGCAAGAGATGAGGATTCCTATGAGGTTCATCGCTCCATTATTCCAAAATTCATCTCATTGAACGTTGCCTTGGAAGAAAACTAGGATGTGGGATATTTCTGATATGTCATTTTTTTCTTTTACGAATTCAAGTGGGTTGTATTTTTCGCTGATTTTTAGATTAGTGGGATTGATAATTTTGATGTCATATCATTTTTGTTTCATTGCTCATGAGGTTTTTTCGTAGAGTTCTCATGATAGATCAACGGTGAGAATGGAGCAATTATCAAGGGTGAGAAGGTTTGGGATGATATAGGTGCTGGTTTTTCATAGTCAGGTTTTTGCTACTACGAGTGAGTGTGTGAAGGAATTTTTACTGCTGAGCCTATCATAGAGTCCGTTGAGCAATAATCAGTTGTGGAATGGGTTGAGAATGTAGTTTCTGAGGAATATGTTCATAAATCCTTCATTGTGAATGAGGGCTCTTTTTATGATTCTGCCTATGAAGAGGATGGGAATGCTGATGGTGTAGAATAATATTTTTCTTATTTTGTTTCGTAATTTGTTGGAATGGTTGTTATTTATCGTGTCGTAATGGTTATTTTCTTTGTTTTCAGAGCGTTTTTCTCTTTTGTGTGAAACTATGAACCTTAAAACATATATTCCTATTCAGAATAAAAATATGGCCGGGATTATAAAAACCCATAATCAAGGTTGATTTTGCTCCATTATTTCTACCTCTACAAAAGCATGGGTTTTTTGCGAGAGGATGAGGATGGTTCAGATGAAAAAAGCAAAGAATGATAGAAATGTAATGGTTATGAATTTGATGGTTTCGATATGGGTGTCGGGCAATAAAAAAATCCTAGCTTCCTGTTTGTTATAAGAGGAGTAGGATTTTAGAGAATTTTTAAATGATACGTGGGTGGCGAGTGTTATATATTTTTCATAGATGGTTCGGTGTGTGTTTTTGAGTCGAAGTATAATTTTTTTGAGTAATAAAAAAATAGGTTTCATCCTATTATCTTTCTTTCTTCTGTTTCTTGGATTTATATTTTGTTCTGATATGGGTGTATATCAGAGGGCTCGTGCAAACTGATATTCGGTAAGAATGGGTTTGTTTTCTCAGTGGAGATATAAAGATTTTCCTCCTTTACGAAGTAGTTTTGAGGTTATTTTTCCCTCTTTTGTTTTGGTATTCATAATTTTTATGAATTAGAAAATAAAAATGCTAACGTTGTTTGGTTAGCGTTTGTTAGGATAGCATAAATGAGGGTTTTTCAGTAGTATATTGGATTGACTGTATTGTTTTATTGTTGGGGATTTAGATTTGAGTGGTGGTTTGATGCTATTTTTTACAATTTTTTTCTAAATTTTGCAAATGGGATAAAATCATGTTCAAAAACGAAGTGTCTTTTTGTTTTATGTTGCCGAGGATATTTCTGATGAGGGTTATATTTTCCTTTTTGATTTTTTTATGATGATTTTCTTGAAATAAATCATCAATTTCTATTCCGAGTGTTTTGGATAGATCAACGAGAATATCTATTTTTGCTGTACTGATTCCTCGCTCAATATTTGAGATACTTTCTTCTGTTCTTCCTATTTTTTCAGAAAGTTCAAATTGAGTGAGGTTGGCAAGATTGCGATAATATTTCACATTTTCACCAAACAATTTCATGATGTTGTTTTCGCTACTAGACATAATGTATTTAGTATAGTTCATTAAATCTAGCATTTTAATAGACTCTACTTCGTTTTTTGGTCTTGTTTTTTAGGAATAGCCATACTATAGTTCGTTTTTTTAATGTTTAATGTAGTTGGTATGAAATATATTATGTTTGTAGTGGTTCTTTTTATTGGAACGAGTGCTTTTGCTGGTGGTTTTACAATAAATGATGTGAGTGACAAATTTAAACTATTGAAGTATAAGGGGTCAAAAGTTGCTGAATTGAAATATTCTGGCTCTTGGTATGTGTATTGTTTAAAAGGGAGGAGTGGTGGAAGTTCAAGTGAGCCAAATGACACGCTGAAGGAATCGGTAATGAGGGCTATGACTGTTTGCGATACTTGGTAATTTTGAATATTTGTGATACACTTACTAATATTAGCATTAAATTTATAAAAATGGGGTGTGATATTGATGTAAATTCATATTCTTTTGAGCAAAAAGATGTTGCTTTGTGAGGCTCAATGAAAAAAGCAAAAAATGAAACCGAAGAAAATGGAGGGGTTGTGAGTAATTTTTGCGATGATAAAGATAATCTGCTTGAAAATTCTTGTTGTGAACTGGATGGTTTAAAAATAGAAATGACAAAAGAACCTCAAAAAAAAGATAAGGAAATTGTCTTTAAAAAAGAAGAAGAGAAAGTGGTGGAAAAATCTTCAACTTCTATAGTGAGTGGAGAATATGGAAAAAATTGATATATAAAATTTCTTATTGACTGAAAATTTCTAAAAATTAATCCAAAAATCATAAAGGAAAATTGAATTTGATTTTCTGCTGAACTTGCGAATCTCGAAGAAATTACTATCGAAACTGAGAGATGAAATTTCGTGGTAAAAGATGGTTTTGTTTATGATTGGAATATGTCGATGGATGGGTATGTGAATAAGATTAAAGATTTTATGTGAGGGTTACAGCCTCACTCAAAATATCTAGATATTTTGAGCCCTTCTTACAAGAGCAATATTCGCTCTTTTACCTTGGATAATTACAAAAAGAATGTTTTTTTATTGAATTCTATTTTGTTTTTGGAGGAAGCGAGGGTGAGTGAAAATATTGATACGAAGCAAGAATTATTGGTGAAATCTGCCGAGAGTTTGAATATGACTTATTATGATAAGGTGTTTGTCAAAGATTTGGAGTATGGTGATTTGATGGGGGTTGTTGAGGAGAAATTAGATTGAATTTTGGGGAGAGGGGTTTACACTGGGTAGATTATTTTGCAATTTCAAGTAATTAAGTTATAATGCACATTAATTGACAGTATTGTGAGAAATATTAATCTGTTTTATTTTTAAAGTATCATAATATGAGCACCAAACCTTCTTCCGTCCCTACCTCCACCTTACATCAACGCAAATTAACAGATGTAAATACCGCTTTTGAGGAATTAAAAAATATTTACGATAGCCTAGTAGCGCATATTATAGAGCATAAACATAAAGGAAATTATATAGAGATATATGAAAATAGTCAACAGTCAGTAAATAAAAAATTATGTGACAATGTTACAAAAAAAGCCTTTACTTACTATGATAAAGACATTAGGAGGGTTGTAGATAAACAGTATGATTGTATTTATTTTCGATCAAATTGTGAACATACATCTCATAGAGCGTACTATATTTATTTAGTTCAAGAGTTATTAAAGCATCATACAAAGAACGAAAGTTTTGTAGATTATTTCTTGAAAAAAATCAAAAGTGATTTTACCAAATTCGAAATAAAAAAAGATGAAGATTTAATAACAATTTGTAATCAATATAACTTTGCAAATACAGAGGAATTAAAGAAGAACATAAAAGCATTAGGAAGTTATTTTTACAAAACAGACCCAAAAGAAAGTAGATTACGATTAGAAAATTATAATAAATACCATCGTTTAGACAATAAGCATTTTGTTGATATTACTGCAAATAATCCATCAAATGGAATTTTCTTTAATGATGAGGGTTTTATATTAGAGTTCTGTAATTGGTTACTAGATACGAGGGATGAAAAAGAAATAGGTGACAATATTGCTCATTTTATTCTTTTGAATAAATTAACAGCAATTACCCCACGAGATCTTATTGATAGTATTAAAAACTATTCTTTAACAGAGGATTCTGTAAAATTTTATTTACCCTCTTGCACTTCGAGAATACGGCTTATTGTAACAGAAAATGCTATAAAAATTAGTAGCAATGAGAAGGAAGGATATACTCTATTCATTATGAGAAATCCAGCGTGCAAAGAAACAACGAAATACGATTCAAAAGGGTACAGCCTTGGAGAGATGTTATCTGAAAGTATTCCTCCTAATTATGTGGCATATGTTAAAGTTGAAGAAAGAGAGTTTTTAGCGTTTTACGATAATAGTTCGGAACTAGTTTTTGAATTAAATTTATCAGATAAGTTAGTTACAATTCTAAAGGACGGTTACACTATAACACAAAAACAGCAAGTTGCTATTGAACAACTATCACTTCCCGATACACTGAATCTAAAATTGTTACAAAATCTAGATTTGACATCAGTTGGAGGTTACGCCCGTTCAAAAGATTATACATTAAAAAATTATGAACAAGAGATAAGGCATATTATAAAGAATATCATTGGAAAAGGTGGTTTTTCACCAAAACCGCCAACAGAGAAATTAGAAACTAGAAAAAAAACATTGGAGGAAAAGGAGGAAAAAACAAAGGAAGAAGAAAAAGAGTTGGACGATATAATGACGGAGCTAAAAAGTATAGAAAATTACAAAAAAGAGAGAGATAATTTTATAAAAAGCTTAAAAAATTCTGAATTAAAAAATGTAGAAATTGATGAGCTTGGAAAAAAGACAATACAAGAACAACAACTAGAGAAGCAAGAACAACAACTAGAAGAATCTAAAAAAGTAAGAAGATTAATGGAGTTATCGCGCATTGAAGACAAGTTAGAGCGTACTGAAGAAAAGATAAGCGATATAGATGATATAGACGAAAATAATGATAAATTAAATAAAAAAAAGAAAGTTTTGCAGATAAAGCTAAACGATTTTCAACAAAAGAAACTCTTCTTGGAAATTGAGCATCGTAGAGAAGACCTGCAAACCCATCAAAAAGCACTCAGCAATGCGTCATCTAAAAGTACAAAGCAAACACTATCAGATAGGGTAAGCGATATTGAAAATAAAATAAAAGAAAACGATAAAGAAATCCTTAAATTAAAAGAAGATAAAAGTGAGTTAGAAAAAGGGCTCGTTAAACTTCAAATATCAATAAAACGTAATGATGCTTATAATTTCCCTATAAAGGATGAGGAGAGGTAAAGGCTTGGGTTACTACACATTCCCTATAGTTGCTATTCTATTGTTATCTCTAACGGTTGCGTGTAAAAAATATTTTTATACAATTAATGATAATACTCAAAATATATATAAAATAGACAATTGTAATGGCAATAAGTGCAAGCCAAACAAACCTATAAAAACCTCGCCAACTAAACCAAAAAAAAGAAATATTGATATTACATTTGAAAATGAGTTTAATGCAAATTTAAAAGGAGAGTTAAGCTTTGATAATAAAATATATTCACTAACATTACCAAATTTATTTAGTCGCCCTCCTAAATGTTGCGAAGATAATAAAATACCCATACCAACGCAAAATATAATAAACAATAATTCTAAGAATGCTTATTTTTTAGAGCATTTAGCAGAAATATGCATTATATTATCTATTTTACTTTGGACGGCAATTGATAGAATAAAATCATTCATCTCAATTGATTTTCTGCAGGAGATATATTTTATCAAAATTAATGATAGAATGAATAATATCTTCATTAAATATTTACAAAAAATGCAAGATGTTAAATATTTAGAAGGTTCTTTAGGTTCGATGTATACTCCTACATTATTTTGGGCTATGTTTGTTTGCGTTGTGGACAACATTCTCAATGCCATTTATATCGCCTCAGACAAACTTCAGCCGGCAATAAATAACTTTTTTCAGCCTTACATTATAACCCCAATTATAATAATTGTTGGAATATATATTATTATACAAATTTCTACAATAATGATATGTATAATATATAGTCACGTGCATAGCACAGAAGATTATGAAAAGTTATCTTCAGAAGAATTTTTGAGTTTTGAATATAAAAATGCTACAACATACGGTGTAATAGCTATATATTATTACATAGTATTGTTGATTATTTTATTCTCAAATATAGATATAATATTTAATCCTATTAATATTACCTTAACACTCACCATTCCAGCAATTGTAATTTGTATTATATATTTATGTATAAGGTATTTTTGGAAAAAACTACGTGCAGCAAAAAAAATAGATTTGATAACTCCAGATAGCCTATTTATTTGCTTCTCAATATTTTCTTTTATGTCTATTGTTGGTATTATGCGTTACAAAGATTTATATTTATATCTCTTTCATATTGCGATGCTTCCTGCACTTATGATACTTATATTTATTTTTCATAAACTCAAATATAGAAAAATCATAGATTATATAATAACAATTTCATATTCTCATTTAATAAAAACTATTTTAGTAGATGTTTTAACAAAAGAGGATTTAGAAAATATGAATAATGAACTAAAACATTGAAAAGAATAAAACATTATAATTGTAAGAAACTTTGCCTTGCTCTTCCCCTCAAACCCCTCACTCTTCCAATCTCCCTCTTCCTCACCTCAACCCTTTCAACCTCCAAAATACTCGCAAAATCACTCCCCAAACCAAGCCTCTCAAACCTAAATGAATACTGAGATTTCATAGGTTTTTTTCATTCACCATTCTTCAAATATTCCTTTTCCAATTCAGCCCTCAACCCCAAATCCATAACTCAACTCTTCCCTCTGCTATTATAATACTCAAAACCACATTTTTTAAAATTATTTTCCAATTCTGAAAGCGATTTTGATTTCGTGAATATTCTTAGACAAATTTCCTTGATTTTCTCCTCTCTACTCCTCACTTCAGATATTTTAACCAATTTATATTTCCCTCATTTTAATAGAATCTTTCTCCCACAATTCAAAATCAGCTCAATATTCTTACTATCAGCCTTTTTCAATAAGTTTTGCACTTTCTCATTTGTGATTTTTAAATATCTACTATATCTCAAATGCGTTCCAAGTTCAGGAAATTTTACAGCTTGTAAAAGCTCAAATTCTGCCCTGTTCCAGTTAAATTCCCAATTTGTTATTCTCGGCTTTTCTTTTGATTCTATCTCATTCGCAGAAAGCATAATATGAGCATGATAATGCTCTTTATCCTCATGGATTACAAAAAATGAAAGATGGATCGGATAGGTTTTTTCGAGCCATTCATTGGTAAGAAAAAATAAACTTTCTCTTTGTTTGTTTTTTGAAACTGGTAAATCCTTGGGTAAGGAGATTATTTGATGAATCAGATAATTTCCATTTTTTCTTTTTTTTATTAAATCTGCATTATCAAGAAAGGATTTAATAATATATTTTTTATTCTCAGGTTTCGCACTGATTCCTCTGAGTCAAACATAAGGCATATCATCATATTTGAAATCTTGCATGAGGTAATTATACAGCCCTTGCACAAAGGCTTCCCCTTTCTTTTTTCCTATTGATTTTAATATCATAGCAACTGGTTTTTAGCTCATAAAAATCTTTTCTTTATTTCATTAAAAAGAGCGATGCTGCTTTTTTTGAAATACTCCATTTGTTCGAGCAATGCTTTCCATTGATCTTCCTTGAGAAAATAGCTATCGGGATTTTCTAATCTTCCCCTCGATATATCTCTGGCAATTATATTAATATTTGAGGTGGTTTTAGTAAAAATTTCTAAAAACTTCCTCAATAATTTGTGATTTTCCTCGAGTAAATCCAACCTTCTTTTCTCCAAATGTAGTTCATCAGGAGAAAGAAGATTTTTTGATAGAGCCTTCGCTTCTATCAAATCTTTAATCTTGAGCTTCATATTTCCACGATATTGCCTCATAATATCAAGCTCAGATTCAAGCAGTTTCTTTTCCTCTAGGGAAAAGGTAGAAATACAGCGAAAATGTTCCTGTCAATATTTTGACCAGTAACTTTTCTGATATGATCACATATCTATTTCTGATTTTTTCTGAGTGAATTTCATAATGGAAATGAGGGAAAAAAATAAAAGGGTTCTTTAAGGGAAAAGTATTTTCTCTTGAAATCGGGTCAAGGGGCGATGCTCCTTGCAAGGAAGTAATTTTTGGAAAACTGTATATTATGTCAATAATATCAGTTTTGTACAAAAATTGCAAACTTGCTCCGTCTATCCGAACAATTATCAAGAAAAAAACTTCCAGCAGACTCGGAGTCTCACGGGACATTTTACGGAGATGAGAATACAAATTATATTGTATTTGAATCGGAGTAAAATCCTCCCGTGAGACGGTCATTTTGTAGGAGTGAGATAAAATTTTCAATATGAGTGGAGCATAAAAATAACCGAAAGCTTAGCTTTTGGTTATTTTCTAGCGCAGGGAATGTTGAAAATGGGAAAAGTGGTGGATAGATGGCGAACGGATTTTGAGAAATAGGTTGATTTATCAGTATAAATAGAAGTTAATATAGCTATATAATAATGACAAGATACACACTTCAATGAACCCATTTTTCAGAAATCTATTCTCAGAAACAGAATGTAAAAAAATAATTCTTAATATTCGATTTCCTGAAAGAGTTTTATGTCCAAAATGTTCTTACCATAAAATTTATGAATTACGGCACAAATTACATTTCTACAAATGCAAAAAATGCCTTTCTATATTCAACGAAAAAACAGGCACTCTTTTTGAAAATAGCAGAATAAGTTTAAACAAGTGGTTTTGCGCTTTCTATCTCTTGCATTTTAACAAAAATTTTACTTCCGTTCGGTTAGCTAAAATATTAGGGATTACCCAGAGCTCGGCTTGGTATATTCTGGAGAAAATTAAAAAGGAGAAAGATAGAAAATTGATTAATGAAATTAAAAAATATGTCAAAGCGATAGAAAGCCAAAAAGCAAAGCCCTTTGTGCTATGGTCTGGTTCAAAAAGGCTTGTATTGCAAGAGCTGTTTTGCAGGTTACCAAAGAGCTTTAATAATTATTTTGAGCCATTTCTAGGGGGCGGAAGTTTGTTTTTTGCTCTTGCTAATGAATTGAAGGTAGAAAAATGTTTCTACATTTCTGATATTAATAAAGAATTGATTACCTCTTATGAAGTAGTAAAAAATAATGCTACTGAACTTGCTCAGTATCTTGAAGATCATAAACAAAGTTATAGTGAGCAATATTACTATCATGTGAGAGATAACCTCATTTGTGAAAATGATATAGATGTTGCTTCAAGATTTTTATTTTTGAATAAAACTTGCTTCAATGGACTTTATAAAACCAATAACAAAGGAGAATTCACTGGTTCGTTTGGTCATAAACAAGCCTCTGTAATATTAGATGAGGGTAATTTTCTTGCTGGTAGCAGACTCCTTAAAAATGAGAATGTAAATATTTCAAATGGAACGTACCATAATATTGAAAATAATGTAAAAGAAGGGGATTTTGTATATTTTGACCCTCCATATTTTCACTATCACAACCGAGATTCTTATGTTGATTATGTTGGTGGTAAAAAATTTAATCAAAAGGATGAACAAATAAAATTAAGGGATTTTATTTTTAGTCTTCACGATAAAGGTGTAAAAATAATGTTTTCTAACTCAAATACTGAGTTTATTTGCGATCTATTCGCCCATAAAGATTTCAACATTGATGTTATTAAAGTAAAAAGAAATATTAGCCATGTTGGAAGAAATAGAGGATTTGAGGAAGAAATTATTGTTAGAAATTATAAATAGAGTTTTTGAAATAATATTCACTTCCCCACCTTTTTTTTGTTATTATTGAATCGCAACTTCCTTTATATTTAAAAACTCATTATAAAGCCTTTGCATTTCTGCAAATTCTAAAAAATGACAGCCAACCGTTGCATTGCCTTTTTCATCAATTTTATCAAGTTGGAAATCATGGATTTTTCTCTGATCTTGATGAATAGAATTCATATCAAATTCTTTATTTAATTTTCTTGTTTGTGTAGCAAGTTTAAAAAGATATAGGGCAATTTTTAGAGGCACTTTTGCTTTTCCAGATGTTTCAACCCATTTTTTAGATTTGGATAATCTGAGATAGATTTTTCTAGAATTTATTTGATGAGATTTGCGAGAGAAGAAATTTGATATTTGCTTTTGAATTTCTTTTTTTCTTTTTATTTCATCTCTTTTGATTTTAAGATTTCTTGTTTTTTCTCTTTTTGCTTCGATATTTTTTAAATCATCGCTAGAAAATTGATTATTTAAAATATTTCTGATATTTAAAGAAAGGGTTCTTTTATCAATTTCTGATGTGAAAAGATTGTAATATTTTTGAATATTTGTTTTTATTATTTCTATTTCATTCAGATATTCATCTTTTTTTGATTTCGCTCTTTTTAATTTTCCGTAAAGATGGATTATATTATTTTCCCAAGCTTCAAAATTTGAATGATGATTGTCGACATCTGACAATGAATGGCTGCGACCGCTAGAATTAAAAGGCACTTCAATAATATCATAGCTGTAAGGGATAGAATTTTTGATAATTGCTTGATGAGCGGAGGTGGTGACAGAATATTTTTCAATATTGAATAATACTGCATTTGAATTTTCTACATATTCAGCCATAGGGGTTGAATATGAATAGATGATATTATTTCTGAAATTTAAGCTGTTATTGCCGTTTTTTCCTTCATTGGATAATGAATGAGCCCAAGCATGAGCAGTTTCTAGATTTGATTGATAATTTGTCATAATTTGCAAGATTTAAAAGTTAATAAATGAGTTTTGTTCCAACGAGAACAAAACCCTCCCTAATAAACCCTTTTCTTGAAAAAGGGGTTTAAGCGAAGCAACGCAAAGCGTCGACGTCTTAAACCCTTGCCCAGTGGCGAACGACCAAAAAAAATAAGTGAAATGTAGCGAAGCGAAATGAGCGTTTTCCAATCTTTAAAATCACCGAAGCGTAGCGGAGGGAAAGGTGGAGAAAATCAGAATTTTTGGAGTGGATAAAAAGTTTTTTATCGTAGTGAAACGGAGAGAACCGAAGGGGAAAAAGTTTTTATGTAAGCGAGGAAAATTGTTATTTTACTACCTTGAGTTTTGAAGTTGTGGTTGTGTTGGAAAGAGATTTATTTTCTATTTTTTATAGAAAATTACTTGTTATTATTTCTTATTCTAAGTTTTTCAAAAAGAGGAAAAGATTGATTTTTAGAGAGATTTTATTATAATAATATATGATAGGAATTATTTAATTTTTTTTGATAAATTATGACTACAATGGAATTAGCAGTTGAAATAGAAGATTTTGTTAAGAATCACGCTACATCAAAACAGGATTCTATAAAAATAGAAAGAGATATGGCTTCCATTCTTGCAAAAAGAGAGTTTGATAGAAATTTAGCAATGGCTGAAGAGGATATTGAGGCTGGAAGATGCACGACTATAAATGATAAAACAACAAAAGAATTTATGGATGGGTTAGCAAAAAAATTACTACCTCATCAATCATAGACTATGTATGAAATCATTAGAACCAAAAAAGCTGACAGAGATTTAGAGGCTATAGCAGATTATATAGCAAAAGACAATCCTTACAAAGCACTGAGTTTCGTTCAAGAAATGCTTGATAATTTTCATAATATTTTTGCTATGTTTCCGTTAGCGAGTATTAAATACGAAAAATATCACTGTCACACTTATAAAAATTACCTCCTATTTTATAAGGTGAATAAAGAAAAGAAAATTATACATATTATGCATATAGTTCATTCCGCTCAATATACGGTATATAAGAATTTTTCGAAGTAATGCAAATTGAAAGACCGCAATTCACAGAAAATCAGCTCATCAAATCTATGATAAGTTTGGCTTTGTGAACGCTTCTAATAATTATAAAAAATTCTTGAGTTAAAAGATGAAAAAACAATATAACAAATTAATATCAAATAACTCTCTACTCGGGGTAATTTTTATTCTTTTAGCAACTCTACTACTTTCATTTAGGTCAATTCTAGTAAAATTTGCATATAATTATGAAGTAGCTGTAATGGATTTATTTTATTATCGCTTCCTTTTTACCTTGCCTTTATTGTTAGCTTTTGCTTTTTATAAAAAGAGAAAAGAGCTTTTTACTGCCATTCTTAATAAGAAAATTGCTGTTGGCTGTATGTTAGCAGGATTTTTTGGTTATTATCTAGCAACATTATCGGATTTTCATTCACTAAAATTAATCGATGCCAATATTAACAGAATTATCTTATACACATTTCCTGCTTATGTTTTGATATTAAATTCAATCGTTGAAAAGAAGCTTCCTAAGACCAGAGATATATTCTTTTTTGCACTGGTTCAAATTGGATTATTTTTTGTTTTAGGTGGGCTTAACCTATCTTTAACATCAGCTAATAAAATAGGAGCGATTTTAGCTTTACTCGCTGCTATTAGTTATTCAATTTATATTATTATTAATCAGCAAATTGGAAAAAAGATCGGAAGTATTTTATTTACTAGTTACGCGGTAACATTTTCTTTTATTTTTATTAATATTCATTTTTTTACTGTTTTTGATCCTGAAATTATTACCCCCATTTCAAATAAGGGTTTTGTGATAATAATAATTATGGCAATATTTTGTACATTTATGCCATTATTATTAATTGCAGAAGGAATAAAAAGAATAGGAGCGTCTAGATTTGCATTACTTAATACATCTGGACCGATAATGACAATATTCTTTTGCTATATGATTTTGGAAGAAACAATGACTTACCAGCAAATCATTGGATCTATTTTGATAATAGGGATTTTATATATTGCTGAAAAAGGGAAAAAGAAAGGTAATTAACATATATTAATAATATGGTAAAAATAACTGGAAAATGCCTGTGTGAAGCTATAGAATATCGCTATGAAGGAGAAATAGGAGATATTGTACATTGTCATTGCTCTAAATGTCGCCGTTGGCACGGTTCAGCTTTTAGAACCAGAGCGATAATTGAAAAAAGTGGTTTTGAGTGGTTTAAAGGTGAAGATATGCTTTCTTACTACGATTCTTCTAAAAATGTCACAAAGACATTTTGTAAAAATTGTGGTTCAAATTTGGTGAGTATTTATAAAAATAATTCTGATATTTTAGGGCTTCCTCTTGGTGGAATAGAAGGAAAATTGGGTAATAAAAAAAGCTATCATATTTTTACTGATTCAAGAGCTGAATGGCATGAAATAACTGATGATTTGGAGCAATATGATGAATTGCCTTGTGATTTCAATAGGACTTACGAGGTAAAATAATTACTTCAAAAACCTAATCTGTAAATTTAGATTAAAATATATTTTTCCATTTTCCTGGTATATTTTTCCATAGTTATGCCTTGTGCTACTAGCACTTTCGAATTTGGTATTTTCATACAAATAAGATAGAAATTCATCTCTATTATAGAGGTGATAACAAACAACGTCTCCTGTTTGTTTTACAATAATATAACCTCCGTGAGCTTTAGTAAAACCATCCCATTCTTTACTAGGAACCATTCCTAAAGCAGTGGAGATAAGGAAGTTTTTAATTTTAAATTCATAATCTGATTTTGAAAGTTTGTAGCTTTTTCTCAATTCTTCATTTGCATCAAGTAAATCAACTAAATCGGTTACTTTATTTGCACTTCCTAAGAAAAAATCTAAAAGCATTTTAGAGATAAAAATAGGAAATATGGTGTCTATCTTTCTAAGATTTGTTTCAAAGGTATTTTTTAAAACGGTATCAAATTTAATATTTCCTCCATTTTTGTAAATGGATTTAAGTCTATCTTGTATTTTTGATCTTCCTCCAATATTATTAATGTCATCTATTTTATCTAGTTTTAAATTACTTATTTCATAAATAAAGTTAGTTGTTTTTCCAGCGTTCAACAAAGTTGATGCGCCACCTATCATTGATTTTACTGAAAAACCAAGCAATTCTTCTTTACTTGAAATTCTATCATAAATTACCGCATCAATATCAGATTTTTTTGAACTACTTGCTTTAATTTGTGTGCATAATAAAGCCTCCATGAGGCTTTCTGCTTCTGGAATTGTGAAAGTGGCAGTAGAAGCATTTTTGATTTTATCAAATATACAAATTGTTTTGCTTTTTACGTCATTATTTGGAATGGTTTTTATAAGATTTTCATCTTTATCTAAGATTCGTATTTCAGAGGTTGTTAAATCAAATATCTTCAACTCTTCGTTTGTTTCGTCCCTTATGATTTTCTTAAAAAGAAAAAACTTGTCATGAATAATGTCTAAATTTTTGTCAGCTGCAAAAAGCCTTTTTTCTGAAAGAATTTTTAAAAAAGCATAAAATTCAGACCATTCACCCTTGTTTGCTTTCATGTTGTTATATTTTACTTAAATAATTAATAATCTGCTTCGCAACAGCTTCTACGGCTGGAATGGCAACGGAATTTCCTAGCTGTTTCATTGCTTGTGTATCTGATACAGGAAATTCAAAATCTTTTGGTAGACCTTGCATTTTTTTACCCTGTTCTACACCTAATCTTTTAACCTCTCCGTCTACTAAGTAAGAATCCCAATTCCTTCTATCATCTATTTTTGAACCTCTGCCACCAACTCTTAGAGTGTATCCTACTTCTTTACTACAGTTTCCCTGCCAAATGTCTGACATGCTCATTTTTAATGGCTGAGGCTCTGGAAAAGAGAAGTCTATATTTTTATCTTTAAATCCTACCATAAAGAGTCTAGGTCTGTGTTGGGGTAAACCAAAATCAGAAGCTTTCACTATTTTATAAAAAAAAGAATACCTTAATTCATTTTTTATAATTCTTTCTATTGTCTGAAAAGTTTTTCCATCATCATGTTTGAGTAAATGTCTAACATTTTCTAAGAAAAAAGCTTTTGGTTGTTTTTCTTTGATGATACTCACTATATCAAAAAATAAAGTTCCTCTTGCTTCACTAAATCCCTTTTTAAATCCTGCTTGAGAAAATGGCTGACACGGAAATCCTGCGCATAAAACATCGAAATCTGGTATATTCTGAGGTTGAACTTCTGTAATATCTCCACAAAAATTATTATCCATAAATAATTTAGGAGATATTTTTGATAAGTTTTTTTCATAGGTTTTTCTTGCTTCCTTATCCCATTCGGAAGCAAATACGCACTCTCCACCAATATTATGAAATGCCATATGAAAACCTCCAATTCCTGCAAATAGATCTATAAATTTTATACTCATATCGCTTTAAAATTATTTTTATAAAATTCTTTATTTTTATCGTTCATTTTATTTTAATAAAAATTATTTTTAGTTTTTCTATTGTTACTATATCTTTTTTTTCTTTATTTCAAAATTTCATCTTTTTTTAAGATTTTTTTATCACTCCTTGTTGTAATTAGTAATCTTTTTAGCCCTGTCCATGACGTGGTCATAAGTCATAACCGAAATATTATGGTACATAGAATTCAATATTCTAAATTCTTCTTTTTGTTTTTCATTCCAATAATTCGACCTTCCAAATATCAAGCTACACCTTGGTTTTATCGGTTTTATTCCATTATTTTCAATAAATTTTGTATTAGAAGATTCTCGTTCTAATTCATAAATATATTTTGCACATTGTGTGATAGCCTTAACAAGATCAGAAGATGGGATATAATTATTGTGATCCGTAGATTTACTCCAAAAACTAAATGTATGCTTCTTAATTTCTATTATATCAACAAAGCCATCATAAGATTTTGCAAGAAAATCTGTAATATTAGATGCGTCTATTGTTCTTTTGTCTAAAATTTCAATAAAATCTGTATTAAAAACCCAGCTATTGTTTTTGAACCACTTTTGCCAATCATGTTCATTTTTATCTTCATTATTTAAAATTGCTTCAAAATCTATGATGGCATTATTTCTTTTTTGAATCTCCAATGTGTCAATAATGGTATTTTTGCTAATATCGCTATCTAAAATGCAGTTTAATATTTCTTTACTATTTTTATTATTAAAAATTGATTTGATATTATTAATATCAATATTTCCTTCAAATTTAATTTTTTCCTTAGATGAATTTTTTAAATCTAAATTTTGCAACAAATTTAAAAAATCTTGTATTTTCTTCAGAGAGAAACCGTTTAATGTAATTTTTTCTTCCACAATACCATTTTTAATTTTTATCAATTCAAATTTTACTATATCTTTTTTATTATCTATATAAATAGCCTGTATTGAAAGCTTTATTTGTTTTGAGATAACAAGGGTTATATATTTCCCTTGTGAATTTTTATTCTCGAATGGATGTATATATATAGTATCTAGTTTGTAATTATTTAAATACTCTGCATTGTCAGACATTTGTTATTAAATTTTATTTTTTAATTATAACAAATTCGCCATAATTAAAAATTAGATTATAAAATGATTTTAATACTTTTGCTATATTCATAATTTTGCATAACTCAATATTTATTGTTTTAATTTACCCAAAACAATTCTCGATTTAGAATATTTTTATATCAAATCTATTCAAACAATTAATACTATAATTTTTAGTTTAATTAGCGCAAGTCCTCTCATCAAGAAACTTTTCTAAATCACTCAGCCTATATTTACAAAGTCTTCCGACCTTTATAACAGCCAAACCATATCTTTTATTACAAGCCCAAATAGCAAGCGTATTTTCTTTTACCCCTAAATATTCAGCGGCTTGTCTACGACTGAGGAGTTGGTTTGGATTTTGTCCATTATTATGTAAATTTGTCATTTTCCTATAAATTAAATTATTATTAACCATTCACAGAAAAAAATTTAATATATTTGAGTTGAGATAGGTAGATTTCAGCGAGCAGAAACATTTCTTCAGCTCGCTAACGCATTTTGATTATTGCTCTATTTGCCGAATTTGAGACACCATTTATAAATAGTATCTCCTTTGGAATCTGAAAAATAATCTTTTGAATTTTGTAAGATTTTTGGGTCTAAATTATATTTTTTAGCAAAATTTTGTAATTTTTCTTCGTCTTCTTGGTTGAGAATATTTATGAGTAGATCGCTGATTTTATCCGCTCTTTGTTTTACGCTTACTCCTTTTATCAATTCCTTATTTTCGAATAGAGGTCTGATAATTTGATTTTTTATAATATCGGTTTTTTGATGCCTTCTTTTTCCAGCTATGCTTTTTTCAGTGATATATTTTTCTGAATTTTTTGAAAGGAGTTCGTTTTTATTAGAAATCTCTTCTAACTTATCTTTGGTATTTTTTAACTCATTTTTTAATTTTGTACTATCTCCAATTTGAAATTTAGGGCTTTTAGATTCATTGTTACGAGGTGGAGTAGCAAAAATAAATGTTGGTTTTTTGCTATTTTCTTTTTTGGATAGAGCTTTAATTGCAAATTTAAAAATATTGAACATAAGATTTTAATTATTTTTTTTCATAACTTCCCATTAAGCCAATTGCTTTTGACATACTTTGCCTTACTGGATCATTATTGAGTCTTGAGTAAATTTGCGTTGCTTGGGTTGATTTATGTCCTAAAGATTTACCAATAATTGGAAGGCTTGCACCAGTAATAGCTTGGTAACTTCCTAAAGTTCTTCTTATATCGTGTAATCTTAAATCTTTTATTTTGGCTGTATCTAATATTCTGCTCCACGCTCTTTTTGGGTCTGCTAAATGTCCAGCTTTGCTATTTATAGATGGAAAAATCCATTGTTTTTGAAAATCCTCTAAATCTAGTTTTTCATTTTCTTTTTTTCGTTTTTGTAAAAGTTCTATAGCTTGTTCAATTAATGGAATTGATTGAGGGTCGCCATTTTTGGTTTTTGGAATACGCCATTCTAAAATTTCAAAATTTATTTGCTCCCATTTTACTGTTAAAATATTGCTTCTTCTTGCTCCTGTATAGAGGGAAAAATATATATAATCTTTTATGACTTTATTCTCTTCTCGTGCTAGTGCTTCAAAAAATCTTGGGAGTTCATCGGTTTGAATAAATCTATCTCGTGATCGTTCTTTGAATTTTTTAATATTATTAGCTGGGTTTTTTCCTCCATATCCCCATTCAATAGCCTTGTTGTACATTACCTGTATTTTGGCAAGCATTCTATTTGCCATATATGGCGTATTGCCTCCTAATTTCTCATGAAATGCTCTCACATCTTGATTGCTGATTGTAGATATTCTTTTTTTAAACCAATGGGAGCAAAGCCTTTTTATATCTCTCTCATCATCTTTCCAAGTTACCTTTTGTTTTTTGGCGTAGCGTTCTATATATTCTTTGAATAAATCACCAAAAGTTATTTCTTGCCTGAGTTCGTTTTTTTCTTCATTGGGATTAATGCCTTGTGCAATTTGTCCTTTAATGATTTTCGCTTGCTTGCGAGCATTTTCTATAGTTATATCTGGAAAATTACCAATTAATACTCTTTCATCTTTTCCATTGATTCTTTTTCTAATAAAAAAAGTAATAATGTGATTCGTAGTAATATAGAGGCTCAAACCCTTTTCTTTGCTGTCTTTATAATATATTATGCCTTTTTCAGGGGTAGAAAGTTTGTTAATTTCTGCTTTGGTAAAATTAATCTGTGTAGTCATCTTGATATTTATGAATTTAATGAGTGTTCATTTCTGTTTCAGCAATAATTCACTATATTTCATTGCCGCACTGTTGCCGCAATAGAAGTGAAAAATAGCAAGAAACTGTAAGTATTAATAAACAAGATATTAACCCCCTAGCCTTTAAATATCAAGGGTTATAAATGATAATAAGTAGAGATAAAATATAAGTCTCACTGACTGTTAATCAATTGGTCGGGGGTTCGAATCCCTCCCAAGGAGCCATATTTTATAAGGGTTCACAGCCTTTATCAAAATCTCAATATTTTTTCATTGCCGTTTCATTGCCGTATTTGGAACGAGATGTGTGGTAAATAAATATGACTCTCTTAGAGAGTCACTTATCGTTGTCTTCCTCAATATTCTCGATCCACCCCTTAATCTTCTCTTTATCAACTCCTTGTTGCGCTAATTTCGCCTGAATACCAAGGGTTTTTCTATCTTCTGCCCCTTTTGCCATTATTTTTATTACCTCCAGCATAGCGTCATCTCTTGCTTTGGCTTGATTTTCAAATTTTCTCCTATCGCTTTCTGATTCAAGATAATTTTCAGTGAGCCGTTTTTCTCTGATTCTTGTTTCTGCTTCGTGAGATACAAGATTTCTCTCGTTCATTCCTCTTTCTCGTTCTGTTTGTAGGGCGTTTTCCGAATCTTCTTTTCTTATTTTATCCTCATATCTATGTTTTTCATCGAGTATATTAAAATCATGATTTTCTTGTCTGTTGGCAAGGTTGAGTTCGTGTTCTCGTTTTTTATCCTCTGAAATTCGCTTTTCCTCCCTATCTCTTTCTTTTTGAGCTATGAGTTCCTTTTTATATTTAATATCAAAATCAAGTTGCGCCATATTTAGCTCTCTATTTTCATCATGTATTACTTTTGTTTGATCTAATTTTTGAAGTTTTGGATCTTTGAACATAGAAAGGATTCCTGCTGATTTATTTTTTGTTGTGTTCGTCATATTTTAAAAATGCGTAAAAATTATTGTTATTTATTTTTTAAAATCGGTTTTATTTCTTATCATTATTTTTATCTTCTTTTTCGTTATTCTTCTCACTCTTCTTTTTACTCTTTTTTTTGGCAGAAGGTTTTTTAGCTATTTTATTCTTTTTGTCATCCTTTAATGCTACATTTTTAGTAGTTTTCTTAGGTTGAGTCGTTTTTTCAGATTTAGGATTTTTTTTCGTAGTTTTCTTTGTGGCTTTTTTTGTAGTTTTTTTCTTTAGAATTTTTTCATCTTTTTCATCAAAAACTCCTTTCATTTTTTTTGCAAAATTGATTCCGTGTTCTTCTTGTTCTGCTCGATCTTGTCTTTTTTGCTCTGCATTTTTTCGTATTAATTCAGATTGTTTTTCGAGTTCCTTAGTAATTTTTAATTCTTTTTCTAGCTCTATTTCCGCTTTTATTTTTTCTTCCTCCTCTATAAGGGCGAGTTGCTTGTCCAATTCTTCTTTTTCTTTTAATTTTGCCTCCATTTCTTTCCTCTTTTTTTCTCGAGCTTCTTCTTTGAGTTTTTCTCGCTCTTCTCGCTCCTCTTCGAGTTTTTGCCTTCTTAATTCTTCTTCACATTTTCTTGCTTTTTCTCTTAGATGGTTTGAGATATAGGGAGAAAATTTATCGAATAGTATTTTTAAAAAGAACATAATACCTCCTATTACAACAATACTTCCAATAATTTTCTTCTTCTTTTGCTTGTATTTTTCTGCTTCTTTTTTGTAGCTTTCCGCTTCTTGAAGCCCTTGTTTTTTCAAGCGCTTTTTTTCTTCGAGTGCTTTTTTGGCTTTTTCTTTTGGAAGGGTTATATCTTGATAATAATCTCGTACTATATTCGGCTTCCATTTGATAATTTTAGTGCGGTAGGTGTCTTCATTGATTCTGACGAGTATTTTTGCTTTGATTTCTCCTATATCAAATCTATCAAATTTCATATATTTACTCAACGAGCAGTCGGTTTTATTATTACAGCTATCTCCTGTATCTTTGACTAATTCGTCATCTTTATACAACTCTATTTTCCAGAGATTTCCGTTATCATCGTGAGCTTTAATTTTAAACTCTTTTCCGCTATTTATTTCTGCATCTACTTGCCCTTCTGCTGGGTAGCGTTCTTTTATGTAAGATTTATCTTCTGAAGCTAGGTTTTCTTTTACTGTCACATTCCATTTTACTGTATCATAGAATCCATTTTTAGTTTTCACTAATATGTTGAGAGCGTTCTCACTTGAAGAATTGTAGGTAACATTGAGACGAATTTTGTTTGAGCAGTCTTGAATATTGCAGTCTGTTAAAAATGGCTCTTTATCGTCAAGATCGTAATAGAATATTACGTATTCGGGATTTATGTCGCTTACATCTATATTAAAATTAACTCTCTCGCCTTTATAAAAAATAAGGTCTGTTTGTTTTGGAAAATGTTGTAAATAGAGATTTTTTTGGGTATCGTTTTGAAGGATATTGCTGAGTATTTCTTTATTCTTTTTGTATTTTTTTTGTTTATTTCGTTTTTCCTTTTCTCGTTCTATGGTTTCAATATCCATATTTTGTCCTTCTATCTTTTTTTCATACGCATATCCTTGTTGGTTTGTGCAAATCAGTGTGTTGCTAGAAATCTGTTCGCAAGGGTCACTTTCTAATTCTTCGGCTAGTAATGGTTGATGAAAACCGATGAGTAGTATAAATAATAAAAATACTTTTTTCATAATTTGTTATAATTCATTAAAAATATTAACCTTCCCACCTCTAAAATCTATCCAAGCATTGGCAAAATCTTTCTTGACTCTCTCAATGCTGGTAAAAAATACACAATCCTCAAAGGCTTGGATTGAGGGGAGCATTTGGATTCTGTTGAGTATATTTTTTAAAGTAGATTCTTTGGTGGAAACCGAAAGGAGGTAGCCGTTCTTTTCTATACCAAATCTGTTATATATCGCTTGGTAACGCATAGATTCAATTCTTTTGTGTATTTGACTGAGAATGTCTTGCGTATTGGGGCTTCGGTGGACTTCTACCATATATACGTCTTGATCTTGCATGTTGTTGGTGAGGAAGAGTCCGTCTGTTTCTATGACTTCTTTTTGCCCTTCATCATCTTCATTTTCTTTGATATAATATACGAGGTCGCTTGAACCATAATCATTTCCATCTATTTTTATACTGACTCGTTTTTTATCCATATAATGATAGGATTTTTCTATATAATAATCCGTTATGTCTGCTCCTTCTTTTGTTTTTCTGTTGAAGAATTTTTCAAATTCTATCCAAAATGAGATATAGTGAAAACGATGGAAATAGTCGTGGGCAAATCTTGGGTCGCTGATTGGTCGGATAATATCTTTTATATTCCTGTTCATTCGTTCTGCCACTTCTTTTGCTCCTGTTTCTGTGAGGTAGTAGAAATTGTGCAATCTGCCTTCGGCTGGGCTTGATGTTACTTTGTCATTATATTTTATGGGTGGATTCTTTCCAGTTTTTAGTGGTGCGACCATATAGTTACTCAGAGAGGATTTGTTTTTTGATATTCCGAGTTGAATCATATGCTGAGTGGTAAGGAATCTATATTTTTCCAGAGCGAGGAGAATATTTATTTGTGAGAGTGTGTAGCTTCTTCTTTCGGTCATATTTTTTCTATCGTTTTAGCTTCTGCGTCGGTTTCAATGTCGGATTTTATTTTGGTTTCTGATTTTTTATTTCCAAAAGCTGGTTTTAAATTATCATCTTTTTCCCATATTCCGATGTCTGAATTTTTGTTATTTTTTCTCATTTGCTGGTCTTGTTTTTGTTCTTGGATTATTTTCAAAATTTCCTTCGTATCTGGTTGTTTGATTTCGGTGTAATATTGTTGTTTTTGTTTTTCTGCAAGTTTTTGATATTCATTTTCCGTCATTGAGTTTTTAGTTTCAACAAGATGAGAATGCATTTGCACTCTTACTGCCATTTCTGAACCTAGTTTGATATAAAACTGTCCTTTTTGTAGGTTTTGTAATTCTTTTACTGCTACATTTATATTGTCTGACATTGCCTTTAGATCTCCTGCCTCATTATGTCCGACTATTTTTAAATTTGCATTCGTCATAACTGATTTTTTGAGCTTGAGTGACATTTCGTCTCCAATATTTTGTTGAACGAGTGTGAGGTGTATTTTAAATTTTCTGAGTTGTTGGAATCCGTCTTTGAGTGATGCGGTGATGAAGAGTTGGCATTCATCTATAAAAACGTGACAGGGGGTTCTTTTGCTTTTTTTGATTAATTCTCTTTTTTCTCCTATGACTCTGATTTGAGATATAAGGAGTTTTCCGAATATGTTTCTTGGGAGTTCACTGACTCCAGCAAAATTAAAGATTATGAATTTCTTTTGATTCATAAGTTCTTCTAGATGAAAAGTTTCTTCTCCAGTGGTCATATTATTGAATATGTCATATTGAAGGAGGGAGAAGAATCTATTTTTGATTGCTTCTCTGGTTGGGGTCATATTGGCATCATCATAGAGCTTGGTATTGAGGAATAGGAGTGTAATGGGGTTGGTTATATTTTTATTCGCATAGTCTAGATATTTTTTACCTGTGTTTTTATCCATCATATGAATAATATCCATAAAGCTGGTATTGGGCATATGGCAGAGAACCATAAAACAATTTTTCAGAACGGTTTTCATAGCAGAGGTGAGTTCGTAGGATTCGAATACTTCGCTCATAATTTCCACGAATCTTGCTGAGGTTTCTTCTATTATTTCTGCGAGTATTTTTTTATCTTTTATGTCTGGGAGTGCGAATGGGTTAAATTTTGGAACGAGGTTGCGGTCGAGTTTTGGGTGGATATATACGAGTTTGTCGCTTTCGATATTTTCCTTGAATCTCACGAGTTCTTCTGATAGATCCCCGTGGGGATCAAAGAGGATGATTGATGACTCTGTGCTTTTGGTAAGGTAGTGATGAATGAGGAGTTTGATAGTTTCTGATTTTCCGCATCCTGTTGCTCCGCTGATATAGGTGTGGCTTTCAATTTCTGGCAGAAGATAGGGTCTTTTTTTAGAAAAGAAGGTCTTGGAGAGAATGGGGCTTTGTTGGCTTTTCTGTTCTTTTTCTTTAGTATTTCTGGGTTTTTGAGTACTGTAATTTATATATGAATTATAGTCTTTTTCGTAGCTTGATTCTACCTCTCTTTGTTTTTTGGCATATCTCGCATATTGATGATATCTTTCATCATAGTCCTTATTTTCTCTGTGTTCTTTGTAAAGATTATGGACGAGTTGTTTGGTTATGGGAGCGTCGTTCGGGCTGTTATCATATTCTATTTTAATGGGCTTTTTGAATGTTTTGGTGAAATAGGAATAGAATTTTCTGAGTGATAAAAAACTTTTATCCGCGTCTTTGTCAGAAGAAATTTTTTGTGAAATATGTTCATAGAGTGGTTCATTTTCTGTAATAAAAAAATTACCTATATTTATCTTCCTATCTGTATCTGGATTTATTTTTTGAAGCTCTTTTTCTAATAATTGTTCTACTGATAACATAAACTAAATACCGTAAAATCCTTTTTTAAATGTATATTATGGTGTGTATTTTTAAGTAAATTTACCATAGGTTTGATTGTATAATAGAAATATCATAAAAAATCAAGCATAATTCCTCTTGTAACAGGGGTTTTTATGTTTTTTCGACCTAAAGCTCCCTTAATATATTAAGGGTTATTGTTTCTTTTTCAAATCTCTTTCACTTTACTCACTCGATTTTCGTAATCAACGCAAATCCCTCTCTTATTTCGGGACTGGGTGCTTTGTGGAAAAAATATTATATCTCTCTTGGTTTTGTTATTTTGAGTTCTGATTTGGATGGGCAAAAAAAATATTTGTAGTGATAACTTTTGAAATGGAGGAAGAAAAAAATGTCATTTTTCTTGTTATTTTTTGGTATTTTAATTGTACATTGTTGGCTTTCTCTTCACGAAATCTCTACATTAAAGACTTGATGTAAAAATGTTTTTTAATATAGTAATTTTACTCGAGTTTTTATATTATTTTTTAATTTTTTGATAATGAATGAAGTAGAATTGTCGGAATCTCTGGTAAAAGAGTTATTTCAGAATTGACTCCCTAATATTTGATTTGTTCCTATTGATGAGCAGAGTTCAAATATTGTGAGGGTGGTGTGCGATTTTTGATTTATGAATTGTAAAAAGATTCGCTATATTTTAGAGGAGTTTGGGTATGGGGTTGATAGTTCAAAAGAAATTGATGATTATGTGAGGAGTTCTGTGGATAGTGTTGTTGGGATTTAGAAATAAAGAAAATCAATATTTTAAAATTTCTATTCTCTTTAGCATTTCACCATGAAGCTTAATACGGGATTTTAAAGCCTTAATATCTCGTTTTTGCTTTGATTTTCTGATGAGTGATACTTTTTTCTTTTCATGTCTTGTAATGGCTGATTTACAGCCTCTTATTTGACTGCTGATCTGTTTTTTTAGTTTAGATGGGTTTTGTTGTCTGAGGTAGGTAAATTCATTTTCAAAATTTAATTTTCCAGAATAACCAAAACCGAGTTTATTTGTTTCTACGGTGCTTTTTCCTCTTTTTGTTTTTTTAACTTCATTTGCGTAATTGAACATAGAAAGCCCTATATTATATGATTCTTTGTCTAAATGATTGTCGTGATTTTTTACGAATGTTTTGAGGTGTTTTTTGGTTTCTTTGAGAGATTCTTGAAATTCAAATTTGAGTTTATCGTACATTCTAGGATTTTGTGACTTCATGAGGTCGAGCTCGATTCTGGCAAATATTTTTGAATATTCTTTTTTCGCAAGAGTTCTGATCCCTTTTTTATTCGGAATGGTGAGGATGTAATTGAGGTTTTTTCTCTTTTTTATGCCGATTTCATTGCCTGTTTTTATGGTTATTTTTGGCATTTTATTCAGATCATAATTCTCTGATAGTCCATTTATATTTTTTCTGTATTCGCTCCAAAGGGCAGAATGCGAGAGTTTTGCTTTTGTTTTTATTTTTAAATATGGGTATTCCATATTTTTTATGCTCTGTTTCTTGTCAGAAAACATAGAAAACTGGGCTTTCATTGTGGTGGGAGGATATTTTGACTTTGGATTGTTAATTGATATTGAGGTTACAGTAGAACCGAATGTTTTTTCGGTGATTATATCGATGTTGTTTGATTCGCTATTTGGAGAGTGATTTTTTGATTTATTATTTTTTATACTTTTTGCGTAGGATTCATCTATTTTTCCTAAATATTGGGAGTTGGTTTTTACATGCCTTCCTACTCTGTAGCTTTCTTGCGAGTATAGATAGTAGTGTCCTTTAACTTTTTTAACGACTTTGTAGGTCATGTGAGAATATGCTAAAAAAGGATGGGATATTTAAAGCAAAATCAATTTTTCTTTTGCGTTCCTTGGGCTGGTTCTTGAATAATTTCAAAAGTTTTCCCGTTGATATTTCCGCGAACTTTATATGATTTATCTTCAAGTGGTATGGCAAAGTTGCACTTTATTATATCTGACGGTGATTTTACTTTATCATTAGAAAGTGTTGCCAAAAGAAACAGCCCCACAATAAACAATATGTTTGATAAAAATAGAAATGTATTAAAAAAGAAGCCTTTACATCTACCTATAATTAATAGGGTTGACGCACTAAGGGAAAAAAACAAGCTTGCAACAAATATATAAAATACATATTCATTGTAGTTATGACTTATTAAATAAATTGCAATACCACTACATAGTGTAATTTTTGCAGTTTCTTGAAAAGAATATCCTTGCTTGAGTAACTCAACATCTAATTTTGCCTGTTCAGTTGCAACCTTTTCAAGTTCTAATTTTAATAATAATTTCTTATCTTCACTCATAATGATTGAATGTATGGAATGATTTCTTCTCTTATGTTGTCAATATTATTACATGGTGCGTAATTGCATTCTTGCCTTGTCAAAACATCATCTATTTTTCTCTCTAAAGAGTCTTTCTCGATTAGTAATGATATATTTAGATTCTTAAGTAATTCTTCTTTTTTATTTTTTATCATTGCTGAACTGCCACTCATACGCTTTATTGTTAATTTTTATTTTGGTTCTTTTGAAAATTTGTATAAATTTTATCTAGGATAGAAAATATTAATAATTCAATTTTTTCAAAATCTTCTGCCCTATCAAGACTTCTTGCATATTGTTGCAATAATTCTAGGGTTTGAATATTTTTAATAAGAGATTTGTATGCAGAAAAATTTTGCGAATTAAGCATATTTATATTGTCATCACTTACTATAAAATTTAATTTATTTAGATAATAATTAAAACTATCTTCATCTTCTTTAAAAATATCATTTAATGAGTTTGGTATTATTAAAACCTCATCTTTTTTATCCTCCAAAACTCTTTCAGATGCTTTTTTAGAACCATCTATTTCTTCCTCTATACTCTCATTTGTCGACTTTCTTTTAGTTACCTCTATATTATAATCATTTTCGTATTTAGCCTTGGTTTTATTGGTCAAATGTGGTTTTTTAGTAAGTAAGATATCCCTTATATCTGGTCTAATAATATTAGTTATACAGAAATTGTCAAATTCTTCTGCTGATGAAAAATACTCTATTAAACCATCCAAAACCATTTCAGGAGAATCAGAATCTACTTGCTCTTTTTTTAAAATTTCTACAACCCTGTCCCATAAATCAGGATTTTCATATTTTATTTCCTCCGTTGGTTTGTCAGGATCTTGGGTATTTTTATACGCACTCTTTAAACAGCTTGTTATGCTCTCTCCTGCAAGGATTTCTTTATAAATTGAAAATCTAAATTTAAAATGATAGAGCCATTCCCAAATACGATTAATAATAATATCAGCTAAAAATATTTTTTTATTACTATAGCAATCTACAAAATCTATTTGATTTTCATCGTATGAACAAGCAAAAGAATATAAAAACTTAATTATTTCTGGAAGGGTGTCGCAGAAATGATATTTATCGTTACTTATTACTCCTTCTCGGATTGATGGTATTATGTCACACGCGATATTTCGAATATCACTGTCCCCATATTGATATATGTACTTGAAAACTTTATATAGTATTTTATCTGATGCCTCTAAAAACCTATCTGGACGAAGTAGATCTATAAGATAATTTTCCGTTTCTTTTTTCTGATTTTTTAAAAAAAGATTTTCATCGTCCTTGTTTTTTCTATCAAGTTTATATAAACCATCACTTAAAAGAAATTTTTGAAATTTTTTAAGAATTTCATCTACTTCCCCTTTTACAATTTCAAAATTCTCCTCCTCTCCTCCTATGTAATAAGAAGCAATGTAATTAGATCTTGCGAGTCTTTTTCTAATTTTTAATGGATAATTTTCTCCTTTTTCAGATATAGTATTTTCAACTTTTCGCTCAAATTCTAAAAAATTTACAACAGTAATATTCTCAGAATATTCAATAGATAATTCATTCTTTAAAACTTCCATACTCCTTTCTGCTTGTTTTTTAGTTAAATTATCTAAATCCCATTTTTCAGAAAATATTTTTTGCAATAAAGGAAGATCTCTACCTAGCTTATGGAGGTTACCATTGGAATCTTTAAATCTTTTAAGTAAATTACCTGTTAATTTCTGGAAAGATCCCTTTGTAATAAAAAGTGGACAATAACTTTCTTTACTACTTCCATTCTCTTGAAACTTTTTTTCAGATTCTTGTATATGAGGTTGCCAACCAAAAGTGGTAGAATAGTGCTGACATAACGTCTCTATATTTCCGCGAATAATATCAGGAATTGAGAGGAATTCTTTCATTAATGCCCAATTTTTAAATTTACGAGCTCCAGCATCAATTACGTCCTTGTATAAAATTGAGAGTTCGTCAAATAATTCTCTAAGGATAAAATTATTTGATTTAATTTTAGTAATGCCCTCAAGAATATTAATATATCTTACAAGAAATTTTGCATTTGCATTGTTAATATTATTTAAGCTTGAAGTTTTTGGTAAAAAGCTCTTTAGAACAAAGCGAGCACTTCTGAAATATCTTAAGGTTTTTTCACTTACGGTTTTTTTACCTAGAAATATATGATTTGCTAAATCTTTTCTAATATCATCTAAATCTAAATCACTATTTTTTATAGGATTTATTATTACGTGAATACTGTTCCTTATCTTCGTTATTGTTTCTTGATCAAGATTATTTACAATATCTTCTGATAGCGGTACTGATAGTTTTACTACCCCCTTTTCTGGCATTTTTAGATATTAATAAAATTATTACAAATATCTTTTGAGCACTTTATTATACTATGGTAATTTTGTTTGAGTTGAAACTTTTTTATTTGGGGCATTTTGAAGAAAATTAAACCTGTATTGTTGTGTAAATAATAATTATCTTATAGTTGACACAAAATAAAAATCAAGTTTACGATTTAAAAAATATAAATAACGTGACTTGAAATGATTATTTTAAAGCAAAATTACCCAGTTATCTTAACTTATTATTATATAGAAGTATAAACAAAAAAGGAGAAATTTGACAATATTTGTATTTTTATGATACAATACTTTTGGTCTTAGTTATTTTTGTAATGAAAATGATGATACGACCTAAAAATAAATAAAAAAACTTAAACCCTCCTGTTAATCAAAAAAACAAAATAATAATTCAGATAATCTATAAATTTTAGAGATTATCTCTTTTAAAAAATCAGAACTAAATATATAACATATCGGCATGTTATAGTATTAATTTTAATGAATAATTTAACGATAATGATAAAAAATTTAAAACAGAAATTAGAGTATTTTAAATGATATGATGTGAATGAAAGTGAGAAAATAGCTTTTATAGAAAAGTTATATAAATTAGCATATATCAACTATCATAATTTCATGCAGAAGAATTGACAAAATTTAGATAAAGCGTAATATATATCAAATTTGTAACAAAATAATTTATTTCTAATACAATTTATATGAAAATAAACTCCGTGAATCATGCTTATGTTTGAAATAAATCGCAACTGACAGACGATCAAGAAGATTTTTCTCAAATAGCGATGAAAACGGCAATAGCACAATATAGAATTTCTACTGGCAAACAAGAAAGAGAGTGAGATAGTTTTGGTAATCAAGATGTATATTGTAAAGATTACTGCAAAAATAATAATTTAAAATTAGTAAAAATATTCCAAGAAGTAACGACTTGAAAAAAGAGCGATGAGGAAACTTTTCAAGAATCTATACAATATGGAAAGGAAAATAAAATAGATTATTTTATAATTTTTGATATAGACAGATTTACTCGTGATTGATATTGAACTTATGAAAAGGTAAAAGAAAGAATTGAGAAAAATTGAATGAAATTAAGGGATGCAAAAAATATCATTCAACCAAGCAATGTAGTATTTAAAAACGACTTAGTAGACCTTTCCAAATATGACTGGAATATAGAAACTCCAAGTGAGTACGCAGAAGCAATTATGGCTACCAACGCAAAGATAGAGTGAAAAAAAATTTTACAAAGAACAATTTTAAGAGAAGTTGAATTAGAGCAAATGGGCTATCAAGTAAGACAGGCTAATTATTGATTTATGAATAAAAAAATCGCTATTCAACATTGAAAAGCAGTAATACAAGTCCCCCTTTTACCAGAATCAGAATGTATGCTAGAAATGTATGAATATAGAATTGCATGAATTTTAAATGATTCAAGAATAGTTGAAGAGCTTACCTTGAAATGATATAGAAAAAGAAGTGGTAAAGAATTCACAGAACAGGCAGTACAAAGAATGATACAAAATCCCATTTACGCTTGAATAAAAAAAACAAAATGGACTGGAAATAAGCCGATCAGAACTCCTTATAAAGGTCTAGTTGATATTGAAACTTGGAATAAGGCAAATAGAGGTAAGGTTGAAATAATTGAAATAAACGATACCGAAATAAAGATGGAGTATAACGACTGAAAACAAAAACAAATAAATGAACCTATAATTAAGAAAAAAAAGAACTACAACCCAGAATATCCTTTTTCTAAAGTTTTAATGTGTGCCCACTGCGACGGAAATCTAACTGCAAGCACTTCTAGGTCAAAAACTGGTGCTAAACATCATTATTATCATTGCACTTGAAAAAAATGAAGAAAGCATAGTACTTATGGTCTCAGAAGAAACGAGGTTCACAGGGTTATTCTTGAAATTATACAGGCGATAAAGGTAGAAAAAAATACTTTAATAATTTACGAGGATATTTCAAAAGAAATATTTGAAGAGCAATCTAAAGAATTCCAAGATAATATCACAACTTACAAAAAACAAATACAAGAATTAAGCCATAAAGAGAAGGAGATAATTGAAAATATAGATAAAATTATTAACTTCCCAACTATCCTCGAATCGAAAAATAAGGAATTAGAAAATATTAAAAAACTGAAAGAAAAATTAGACAATCAAACAAGAAAAAAATCACCTAACAATACAAATTTAAAGAAATTTATACATTACTCTAAAAAAGTTATCACACACCTAGATAAACTTGCTTTGCAAAGCGAAAATCCTGCACTTATTAATCTAGTTTTTGATATAGTTTTTAACGGAAAGATAGAATATGAAAAGCTAAAGAAGCACACCCAGCAAATTAATGAGTTTTCCTCTATACAAAGCCAACAAAAAAATCTCCAAAAAGGAGAAATTTTAACAAATCCATTATGGGGTGCCCGATGGGGTTCGAACCCACGACCTCCAGAGTCACAACCTGGCGTTCTAACCAACTGAACTACGGGCACCATATATGCTGTATTCCATAAAGCAAGAGGATTATATTAAAAAAGGGATATTTGTCAAAAAAATGAGGGAGTTTTTTCGCTTTTTTTTACTGAATATAGTATAATCCATTATATACCTTATAAAACCATACGAAATGGAGTTACTCATAAAGCTTTTCCTCAGTCTTATTTTAGCATCTATTATATGACTGGAACGAGAATTAAACAACCAGCCAGCATGACTCAGAACACATATTCTTATATGTGTATGATCAACTCTTTTAATGATATTATCAATGGAAGTTGCACTCCTTCCATGATATATTAATGGTGATCCATGAAGGATAGCAGCCCAAGTGGTAACATGAATATGATTTATATGAGCTGGAACGATTATGAAAACATGATTTAACACAAAAGGACTTACCACTGCAGCAAATATATGGGTTACTTCTGCAATAGGTCTTGTAGTTGGTGCTGGACTATATTGGATAGCCATTGTTGCTACTCTATTAATTCTCTTTAACCTTACTATTATTACAAAAATCAAGAAAAGACTCGTGAGACAATACCGTTACTGTGATATTAAAATAGAATTTAAGAAAAATAAAGAATCTGAAAAAATAGAGTGGGAAAGGAAAATTATTGAAAAAATCAATAGAATCCCTATGAATACACTTACAAAAGATATAATTGAGGATAAGAAAAATATCACTATCAAAATAATATCTAAAATTAACAGAGATATCGATCTCACAAGAATTCATGAAACTCTCAGAAAAATAGACAAAACTCTCAAAATATCAATTGCCGAGAATATTAAATAAAAATAAAAGATCATAGCGTAATAGAGACTATCCAAAAAATACAGAAAGCTAAAGCATTCTGTTAAATATATATTTTTTAACGGCTAGCTTTAGCTAGCTCGCTATTAAAAAAGTAGTAAATCTAATTGATTTACTACTTTTTAGACAGCCTTGTAATAGCTATAATCTTTTATTTTTTCAACAGATTTACAAACGCTTCACTCGGAAGACTTACCTTTCAGAACTGTTTCATTTTTTTCTTTCACTTTTTCTGTTTTTCCAAAAGTTTCTTCTTTCTCGTAATATCTCAACCATAGAGCTTTGCCGTAACATCTTTTCTCATCGCTCAGAGGTCCTCCCTCGCTACAATCTTTCATCACACTGCTCATTGGATTGCGATAGCAAAAAGTGCCCTTGGAACCACTTCTTTAAGCTTCTTACACATCTTTGTTCATACATAATGAGCCTGATCTTTATGGCATATGAATCCAAGTGCTTCAATCTTCTCTCAAGCAATGAGTATATCAAGTTTTGCCATATCATCCTCTGAATACCTAATAAACTCATAGTTCATAGATGCATATCCAGAACTGAGACTTTTTATTTCATCATAGAAATCCCCTATCAATTCATTCATAGGGAGCTCATAGGTAATCATTACTCTTGTGTCATCTATAAATTGCTGATTTTTAAAAATTCCCCTTCTTTCTTGGGATAATTGCATTATGGAACCAATATATTCCGAGGGAGTAATAATCTCTACCTTTGCAACTGGTTCTTCAATTGATATATACCTTTCCCTTGGTGGAAGATCTTCTGGGTTTGATACGTCAATATAAGTAAATTTAAACTCTTCTCACTGTATTAATTTAGGAGAAAAACGAGAATATTCAGATGTTTTATCTCCATGTAATTTTACCTTGTAAGTTACTTGAGGAGAAGTCATAATAACATCCATTCAGAATTCTCTAAAAAGTCTCTCCTTTACTATATCTAAATGTAGAAGCCCTAAAAATCCACACCTATATCCATGTCAGAGTGCTGGACTCACTTCTGATTCACTCGTAAGAGATGAATCATTCAACATAAGTTTATCCATAGAGTCTTTCAAAAGTGGATACTCGTCACTTTCTATGGGGAATATTCCAGCATATATAAAAGGAGTTACTTCCGAAAAACCATCTATTGCCTCCGCATCCTCTGCTTTTGCCTTCGGTCACTCTACTATTTCTGGCTTCCAAAGAGTATCTCATACTTTTGCTTCTCTAATTGATTTAAGTCATGTAACAACATATCCAATAGAACCATTCGAGATCTTCTGGTCGCTGGTATATTTTGGAGCAAAATATCATACATCCAGTGCCTCTATTTTTTTATTTGAATTCAGAAACGTTAAGCTATCTCACTTCTTTATTTCTCACGAAAAAACTTTTACATATGAAACTACTCATCTATACGCATCATATTGGCTATCAAATACAAGAGCTTTTAATTCTTCATTGCTATGATCGAGTGAATTACTAAATACCCTTGGGCTTTGTACTCTCTCTATAACAGTATCAAGAATAGTTTCAATATTTTCTCCTGTTTTCGCTGATACTGGTATGATTTCCGATCCATCACAACCAAGAAGATTTACTATCTCAGCCGTTACCTTTGCTACATCAGCGGACGGAAGGTCTACTTTGTTAATAACAGGTATAATATCCAAATTATTCTCTAACGCGATATATACATTACTCAGAGTTTGAGCCTCTATTCATTGAGTAGCGTCTACTATAAGAAGTGCTCATTCGACAGATGCAAGACTCCTAGAAACTTCATACTGAAAATCTACATGACCTGGAGTATCTATAATATTCATCTCATACCCTTTCCAGTTCATTCTTACTGGTTGAAGCTTTATGGTAATACCTCTTTCCTGCTCTAATTCCATAGTATCAAGCATTTGTCCGTGTTTCATATCTCTTTTTTCTATGGTTCCTGTTATTTCAAGCAACCTATCAGCAAGAGTTGATTTTCAGTGATCAATATGGGCAATAATACAGAAATTTCTAATCTTATCTCAATTCATAAATTCAGGGGAAATTGTTAAAAAGTGCAATAATTGTGCAAAGTTTATTAAAAAATGATAAAAAGTAAAGAGAGAAAAAAAGACTCAATTTTTAAGTCTTTTTTTCTATAAATTTTCAAAATATTTTTTATCAAATTTCTTTCAAGTATCTGCTATCGCTTTATACATTCATGCTCATATAATCTCCATCCTCTCCTTATCAACCTTCTGCGTACTCTCTTGCATATACAAAAACTTCCCTATCTCCACCTGAATCACATTTCTTTTTCAAGACTTTTCTCATTTTTGCTCTAAATTTTTTCTATATTGTTCGCCATGTCTCTGAGTAACATACCCTCCTTTATAAGGTTCATTTAAAAGAGGTTTTATTCAAAGGTAATATTCTATTCTCTTTGAAAAATACTCAAGTATTTCTGGATTACAAGAAGCTCCATCTCTAGTTCATAAATTCATAAGAGGAAAACCACTTTCTTTAAATCTATCATTTTTTGTTTCGTATGCTAATTTTCTCACTCATGTATCATGTATATCAAAAGCTATAGATCATCATTCTATTCATTCTATTTCACAAAGTCACTCTGTGATAGCATTATGGTATCTCTTGTGTTCTTTTTCTCCTTCTTCTCTATATTGTTCTGGGTTTTTTGAAATCACATTTCCATAAAAATCCGCTTTTCTAATAAAACTATCATCCTGTATGTCTCTATTTGGATCTCATATCAATCTGGAGCCAATATGCCTTATTATCTTCCCCTTTGGTATTCATCCGTATTTAACGAGTACACTCGTTCAAAAATCTGAAAACCCCTTTAGAATCCTTAGTATTTTATGATCTATATCAGAACAAAATCCCTCTTCTCCAATTTCTCAATTTCAAAATAAAATAGTATCTCTTAAACTTGAATGTATTAAAAAAGTACCATGTGTAAGTAGAACCAAGCAGTTATTAGGAAAATTTTTATCTCATCCTTTTCTTTTAATATCCTTTAATACAAAATTAGATGGATTATCATAAAAATGAAGAAGGCTCTGCTCTGAAAGTTCAGCGGTTCATTTATAAAAAAATTTTTTACTCACCTTTTAGAAGAAAATAATATATATACCTTATATTATCGCATAATAAAAAAATAAAGTCAAAATATATTTTGACTTTATTTTTTTATTATTTTTTAAATATCTTAGAAATTTTTCCAAGAAACCCTCTTTTCTCTTTTGATTTATGTTCATTTATATGGAGTAGATCTTTATACTTTGACTTAATATAAAGATAATCTTTTCTCAAACTATTATAACTATTTGATTCCATTTTGATTACTCAAACCTTCTTAAAACCATCTTTGGTAAGTCCTATCTCTTTTCATACATATGACTCTTCCTTATCCACATAATATACTGTTTTTCTTTTCTTTATAGATGCAAGCAACTTATCATTAAATCATTTCAATAACCCCTTCTTTGTAGCATAGATATTTACAGCTATATTATTCGTTTTTAACTTCAAAGGGATTTGCTCTGATTTTATTATAAATTCATATAAATTTACATCATATGCAGCTTTCATTACTTCTAATCTTCATCACCCAATTCTTCCATTTAACTCTATAGTCTTTAACTCTCATTTTGAGTTTATCTTAAATTCATGATGAACGAATGTGTTTCTTATTCCAGTAGCTTTCACGGTAGAATTTACAAAAGTTTTCAGTTTTTTTCCTTTAAATTCTCACTCTGTCTTTTCCGATGCTATCCTTGCTATATTACAATAATCATTTACATCTATATCAATTCATAACCTTACTTTTAAAGGCTTTGATATAGTAATATCTCCTTGTGAAGACACAAAATAATCAATAGAATACAGGTTTCAATCAATAAATTCCTCTACTATCAGCATCTTATTATCAATACCATTATCTTTTAATATATCGTGAAGACTATTATAATCTGCTAAATAACTATAGAAATCCTCTCTTAGATTAATCTTTGCTACTCAAGCACTTTGTACTCAATCAACTGGTTTTATAATAAAAGGATATCCTATTTTTTCTTCTATTTCATCTATATTTAATTCTTCGGGCATTCACTCTAAAAACTTGATACCAAGACTCTCATTATGTTCCTGAATCAAACATCTTTGGAGGTACTTGTCTCTAAAAATGTTCGGATGGTCAGACATTGCATATCATAGAGCCACCTTAAGCTCATTTACCGTGTTAATAAGAAGTTCAAGAGGAGTATATATAAATACCACTTCATATTCTTTATTCAGTTCTCATACCTTTTCTTTGAGATCTTCTTTGTTTGAGTAATTGTACAACAATATTCAAAATTTCTCTAATTTACTTATGAGATCTTTGTATTCTATTGTATCTCCTTTATAGTAGATAACATTTTTTATTCAATAATTTTCTGATAACTCTTCCATTGCATCAATCTCTGCGGTAAACGCTTCACTTTTCATCCTAGATTTCGTAATTACGTGAACTATGGATTTCTTATGCATGTATATTCGTTAACTTCTAAATAAAAACCTATTTTGAGTATTGTATTCTACGTCTGAATCAAAATTATTTTTCTACTTTAAAATTTTTTCCGAAGTCTGCATTATAGAAAAATATTCCTGAGTAGCAAGTTTTTTTTGAACTTTATTTTTTTATAAAAAAAATTGACTTTAAAGCTCTTGAATAAGATGGCACCATTGAGAAATATCTAAATCTTCTCATCTAATGTTTTCCTCTATTTTTAGCCCTTTAAATATATCTAATACCTTCTGTTTTTGAAAACCTCAAGCTTTTAAATTTGAAACTAATTTTTTCCTACTTGACGAAAATCAAATCTTAATTGTTGTTAAAAAAATATCATCATCTACTTCTGTGTATAAATTATGCTTCTTGAAAAACAAAATACTTGACTCTACTTTTGGTGCAGGAATAAAATTTTCTTTTGGAACTTTAATAATTTCTTCAACATCATATTTTTTGTTTACGAGTAAACGTATGACTGACGACTTATTTTTCCCATTTCATAGTATTTTATCACCCACATCCTTTTGCATAAGAATAATCATAGTCTCAGGAATATGCTCCACATCATAAATAAAATGACGTAGAATTGGTGAAGTGATATAATATGGTATATTCGCTACCACTGAGTATGTATGAAAGCCAGGAGTATATTTTAGGATATCCTGGTTGCGTATTTCAAAATTCACTCCTTTCGTCAATAGTTCTCACCTTGAGATTCTATCTTCTATAATTCGTATCATATTTTCGTCTAGTTCAACCAAAGTAAGACTGAGTGGTGATTTTTGTAATAATCTTTCCGTAAGAGCTCAATAACCAGGTCATACTTCAATGATATTTTCTCAATGTATACTCAAAAATGAAGAAATTTGATTTAAAATTTCTTCATTCACTAAAAAATTCTGTCAAAGCGACTTTTTCGCTTTTATATGGTATCTTTTAATAATTTCTAATGTCATATGTTCGTTTTAGTGAGGTTTTTTAATCTTAGATGGCCATTTTTTTAATATACGTTCAATATATCATATATTGACCATCATAACATCTAAAAGATTATTATATTTTTTTCTTTCTTGAATCACATATTGCTTCATAGCGTCTTTCCTTACCTGTACTTTATTCAACATCAATATATCAAAGGCTACTTGTTCATATATTTTTAACTTTATGTCTGCCAGCTCAGAACAAGTACCGTTTTGAAAAGCTGATGCTGCCTTTTTAATTCATATTTCTCATCCCTGACATGATTGTACTTTTTCAATAATATTCACTCCACAAGCATCATAATATTTTTTTCAATACTTCCCATCTCCTGAAAAAATCTCAGTAATATAATCAATCCCCTGTATATAACTTACTTCTTTATTCTTTCAAAAATACCTATCCTTATCCCTTTCTAAACCATCTAAATACCTTTCTACTTCATCATCAATTCCTTTAAACTCTTCATCTAAAATAATTTGAAAGGCAATATCCTGTTTGTTCCCTGAAGTAAGACAAACAAAATCTTCTATTGATCTTGGGGATCCTCACGATTTAGTATTTTCGTCCATACACTGATCTATTTTAGTAGTATATTCACAAGTATCAGAATATGATATATTATTCTGAGAAAATATACCCAAAAAAATAATAAGAGAAACGAGTAATACTCCTCATATGCGAAAATATATTGAGTTTTTTTTCATATTCTATTTCTTATTATTATTTTTTGGAGTCACTACTTTAAGGCATCATACCAGTACTTTTCCAAATATTCAATATCCCTTCTTCGCTACTCATAGAGTTGAGTCCGTCACATTTTTTGTAACTTCCTTTCACTTGTTTGTTCTTGATAATCATATCATCGATGCGATAGCTCATCAGATTATAACTCCTGTCACGAGCTTATCTAAATTTTTAGCATGTTTATCTATTCATACTTTTTTCCTGAATATCATTTTCGTTTCTGAAATTATGAAATAATTTTTCTCAAATGGAAGTGATAGATTATACATCTATTCTATCTATTTTAATACTTTGAGAAGTAAATTGAAGTTTTCTTATAGTAATAACCAGTAAGTTGTTCTCCATTGATGCACTAATAGTATCAAAATCGAGATTTTCAGGTAAAATAATATTCCTCCTAAATTTCCCCCAAAAACACTCTGAATTCCTTATTACGATTTCATCATGGAATATATCTGGTTTTTCTCTTCTTCAAGAAATTGTTAACACAGCACTATTAAAAGATATATCTATTTCTTCTAATGATATACCTGCAATGGGAGCTAAAATGGTAATTTCTGAATCTGTTTCTAAGATATCTACCGCTATTTGTCCTGTATTATCATCCTTTTCTTCTTCAAAGCTTTCTTCAAGCTTCTTCATTTTATCTTCTTCTCATACTCCAAACAACTTTTTCAAGAACTGACTCATATTATATATAAATTAAACAATATATGAACTTTATTATAGCTTTATTTGAAATAATTCAAGAAAAATGATAAAATTACAAAGAATAAAACAAATATACTCCAAATATAACTACCCCATGATAAAACTAGATACTTTTTTCTCTAAAATGAGAGAAAAGAACATATATTCTACCTCGATCAGTCTAAAAAATAAGATTACTTTTTTGGAGCAATTATCAAACCTACTTAATTCTTGAATTCCACTTATCAATGGGTTGAAAATTATGATGTATCAAGCCAAAGACAAGAAATTACAGGGTTTGATCAAAAACATCTTAGATCTTCTTAACAAATGAAGTAGCTTAAAGGATACCTTCCAAAAATATCCAAAGATATTTTCTACCTTTGACATCTCTATTATCGAAATGTGAGAAGTGACATGAAAGTTATGAGATTCAATAGAAGCCATAAAAATAAAAGAAGAAAAATCAAAAGAGCTCAAAGGAAAAATAATATGAGCACTGGTTTATCCAGCAGTAATCATGACTCTTTCAATTGCAATGATTGTAGTATTTATGGTATATGTAATACCAAAAATTCAAAAAATGTATAAAGATGCGAAAGTAAACCTTCCTGAACTTACTCAAGCTGTCATAACTATGTCTGAATTTTTGCAAAAAAATATATTTACTATTATCGTATCAATAGTACTTTTTATCATATGAGTTATTATTTTCAAAAGACACCCAAAAACAAAAGTCTATTTTGATAGATTTATTTTACACGTTCCTATATTTTGATGATTGATCAAGAAAAAAATTCTTGCCTTATTTACCTCCTCCCTTTGAACCCTACTCGAAAGTGGAGTTATCATTAACAAATCTCTTATTATTAGCTCAAAGGCTCTCGAAAATGATTATTATGAGCAAAGTTTATGAAAAATAATATCTTGAGTAAACAAATGAGTAGAACTGAGCAGCCTTATGTGAGTCAATGAAATACAATCTTGAAAAGAAAATTTTCTCTTTCCAATAGAGCTTTCTTCTGTAGTAAAGATCTGAGAACAGACTGGGAAACTATCACACCTACTCACAAAAATTAGTCTTAAGTTTAATAAAGAAATCGATGAAATAGTGAAAAATATGCAAACTGCTATAGAACCTATAGTTATTGTATTTGTTTGATGAATTATTGGAACCCTGATTATGGCTATTATGCTTCCTTTCTTTAATATGGTGAATGTTATATAAAAAGAACTTAATAATATTTTATTATAAAATATTATTAAGTTCTGCTTCTCAAATTATTTTTTTCATATCATCTTTTAGTTCAGCTTTGAATTCTATTTTTTTTCAATACAACTCTAATTCTAATTCATATGCGTGAAGTGCTTGTCTATGTAGCTCATACTTGAGCTCAACTTCTCTATTAACTTTTGTGTTTCCATATACTTTATCTCAAATAATTGGATATCAAATAGATGCAAGATGAACTCTAATCTGATGGGTTCTTCCTGTTTCTATCTTCATCTTTAAAAGCGTATACTTATCATCAATATAATCTAAAACCTCACCATAGCTAATGGCTAACTTTGGATTAAGCGGATTTTCTGCTGTCATTTTCTTTCTATTATTTGGATCTCTTCAGATATAGCTTTCAATTTTAAATTTTTTATTTTCTACTCTCCCAAATACTATTGCAATATAGTATTTTTCGATATGCCTATTTTTTATGATATTCGCAAGGTAATTCATCATTTCATCCTTTTTTGCTACCATAATAACACCTGAAGTATCTTTATCAAGCCTATGAACGATTCAAGGTCTATAGGTTCACTTAATACAAGGAAGCCTATCTTTGCAATGATATAAAATGGCATTTACCAAAGTTCCAGAAGTGCCTCAGGCACCTGGTACTGGATGAACATTAAGTCCTGACTCTTTATTTATTACTAATATATTCTCATCTTCGTATACTACATCCAAATCTATTTTCTCTGGTTCTAACTCAGTATATCCTATTACTACTTTTATATATATCTCATCTTTATTCTTAATTTTGATATTCTTTGATACTATTTTAGAATTTATAGAAACCTGCCCTGAGTCTATTATAGCTTGTATATAGCTTCGAGAAAAGTCCTCAAAAAGAGTTGATAAGTACATATCAACTCTCATTTGCTTTTCTATATATACACAAAAATTATATTCCAAAACATCTGATTATAATCATAAATTAGCTTTTATATCGTCTATCTTTGTTGTATCTTCCGCTTCTTGCTCTTGATTTGCTCTTTCAGCTCTGTATAAATCTCATAACTGTATCCATTCTGCTTGCTGTTTTGCTACCAATTTTTTGATATCCTCTGGATGTTCCTTTGCTAATTCTCTAAACTTTTCTCTTTCTTCTGTAAATACTTTCTTTAATTCATCGAATTGAAACTGAGATAGAGTTGGAACAGCATCTACAACCCTCTTTTTTTCAACCGTATTGAGTGAAAGACTATGTTTCAACAGATCACAAAAATCCTTGGTATCTACTTGAACATCTTCTGTATGACCTCACAAAAGTTGTAATACGAGATCATCAACTTCTTTCTCTATTATTTGATTATTTTCAGACATAATATTTGATTATAACAATTAAAACATTAACATTATAAACATATTTCCTAGATTTCAATTTTATTTTCTAAAATCTATATATTGTCTGTTTTTAAAACAAAGTGAATCATTCTCAAAATAAATAGAATTCAAGAGACTGATTTTTTATATACCATTTTTTCGTATGACTATGGTATTATAAAAGCAAACAAAAAACTCAGTAAAACAAGTATGGGAAGATGAAAAAAAGGAAAAAGTCTTGATGTATGATACCTCATAAATTTTGAGATCAGCACCAAAGAAGAACAAACAATACATCATATGAGAAATATACACATACTATCAGAGTTTCATCACGAGAATAAAAAATTTTCAGAAATTCATAGTTACTTAATATTTCTGAATACCATTCGAAGAAAAATACCTGAATGAATACCAAATTATGAAGGATTTGAAATAGTAGAAAGAATCAATGCTGAGAAAAAACTAGAGGATACAAAACTTATACTCGCGAGTTTAAAAATAATACATATCACTTGAGATCTTCCTATAGAACATAATGATATAACTGTTAAAAAAATACTAAAATTTATTCATGAAAACAAAATAAACAACATACTAAGACTCTCATGAATTCAAGAATGAACGAAAACTGAACTTCTCAATCTCATAGATTAGGAATTACAAATAAGTAATCTATGAGGTTACTTATTTTTTTTATGCGTTACAAATATTTTTCTGATTATATAAATAACAAGCAAAAGAAATATAAGAATAATACCTCACATAAATGGATGCAAAAATAATATTTTATAACTTTGCTCCGACTTCTCCTGTTTATCATCATATACAGATACCATAACATCCTCTATCGCTACAGGTAAGTATTCATCGAATTCATAATCTACATGTTTTCATGAAAAAACCTCTCCTCCTATCCTCCATTCAATTTTTGTAATTTCTCAATCAGTATCATAAGAGTTTCAGATTGAGTATCTATAACTTTTATAGGGAAAAACAACTCTAGGAATATAGGGGCTCAAGACGACTCTATAATTCGTAATCATATCTATACCATCTGCTAACCCATCTTCATCAGTATCTATTTTTTTTGGATCCGTCCCTGTTTGAAGCTCTTTATAATCATCCAATCCATCTCCATCAGTATCTGAAGCATTTGGATTGGTATTTATTTCTATTTCTTTCCCATCATTTATTCCATCCCCATCGGTATCTGAAGCATTTGGGTTCGTTCATCACTTATATTCCATCGCATCATTTATTCCATCATTATCCGTATCTCAAATATATGGATTCGTTCATAATTTCTCTTCTTTTTTATCATCCAATCCATCATTATCATCATCTGGATCAGAATTATTTCATATTCCATCCGCATCATTATCTATGGTTTCTCCAGAATCACTTGGAAATATATCATCTGGATCAGATACTCCATCTCCATCAGTATCCGATGAATTTGGGTTGGTTCATCAAGTAACCTCTTGTCCATCATCCAAACCATCGTTATCGCTATCTGGATTTTTTGGATCAGTTCATAGATGTAATTCATCTGGATCACTTAATCCATCGTTATCAGTATCCTCATCGGCATTATCTCATACTCCATCTCCATCAGTATCAATCGCTTCACTTGGGTCGCTTGGAAAAATATCTTCTCCATCTTGTACTCCATCTCCATCAGTATCTGAATTTTCTGGATCGGTTCATAGATGTAATTCATCAGAGTCACTCAACCCATCATTATCATTATCCTCATCAGCATTATTTCAAACTCCATCTCCATCGGTATCAATAACTTCTTTAGAATCTAAGGGAAAAATATCTTCTCCATCTTGTATTCCATCTCAGTCGGTATCTGCATCCTTTGAGTCGGTTCCTATTTGATTCTCATATATATCACTTAAGCCATCATTGTCATCATCAGTATCACTATTATCTCATACCCCATCTCAATCAGCATCTCATACTTCAGAGTCATCAGTTGGAAAAATATCTTTTCCATCACTTACCCCATCTCCATCGGTATCTATATTTATAGGATCAGTTCCTATTTGATTCTCATATATATCACTTAAGCCATCATTGTCATCATCGGTATCACTATTATCTCATATTCCATCTCCATCAGCATCTCATACTTCAGAGTCGTCAGTTGGAAAAACATCTTTATCATCACTGAGTCCATCTCAATCAGTATCTATGTTTGTAGGGTCAGTTCCCATATCTACTTCTAATCCATCCATTAATCCATCCCCATCGGTATCTGCATTATCTATGTCAGATCCGTATTCTCATTCTGCTACGTCACTTAAACCGTCATTATCATCATCAAAATCTTCAACTGAGTAGTATCAGTCTCCATCTATATCTGAATCTGAACGAAATGTGAGACTATTGCTTTGAGTCAAATCATCCAAAGAATCCAATGAAAGTTCAGAGAAAATTACTTTTACTGTATTGAGTGTCATATTTGGGTAATATGAGTCAAACCAAACAACATCACTCTTTCCTGCTGCTACATATACAGGAAGATCTGCCTTTATAGGAGAATTATCTCACCATAAAAAGTGAACCAATCATTTTATGTCTGAATCTGAATTATTAATAAGTTGGAAGTATATTCTCACATTATCAGCATGAGAAACTATTGGATATTCATAATTATCGGTTTTACTCTTATTATCTGAAGGTCTTACAAAAAGTTCAGTATCTCATCCAGATGCATAAATAAAGCCTATACTTCAAATATAAAGGCTAAAAGTCAAAAAAAAGAGGATGGACTTTCTCAGGTACATGTATCAATCTTATTGTTAAGGTCTTCCCTCTATTTATACGTTTTTGATAAAGAAAGTAAAGAAAAAAGAGAGAACCTATGAATATCATATATTCTCTCTTATCGTTTCTAGCATCTGTTTATCAACATCACTTATATTTTTAGGCATAAGTGCCTGTACTTTTACTATCAAGTTTCCCTCTCTTGATCCCTCTTTCTTTCAGAATCCTTTTACTCTAAATTTACTTCCTGGTTTCGTTCCAAATGGTATTTTTAGTTTTGCTGTGCTTCCATATACTCACTTCACTTCTATTTTGCACCCTAATATGAGATCAAATACTGGAACTTCATAGGTCTTCTCAAAATCCAGCGTTTCTGGTTCTTCTTTAGATTTCTGGGTATACTGGGATCATCAAGAGTTAAAGCTACCTCCAAATAAATCTTCTATATTAATTCACCCTCAAGACTGTCTCGATGATCATCAAAACTGAGAAAATATATCTTCAAATCAGGCAGATCAAGAAGAAAATCACCCTGATTGTCCTCACCCTCATCAAAACTGATTTCCTGAACTTCCAAACATATCATACTGTTTTTTCTTACTTTCATCTCAGAGAGTATCGTATGCTTCATTGATTTCTTTAAATTTCTCTTCGGCTTTTTTATCTCCTTTATTACGATCAGGGTGGTGTTTCATAGCCTCTTTTCTATACGCTTTTTTTATCTCATCTTTGGATGCACCTTTACTGACTCATAAAACATCGTAAAAATTATTTGACATTTTGATAAATTTTATTATAAATAATATATATTTACTTAATTATATTTATAATCTTTATAATATCAACACTATGTGAACAAAAAAAACTTCTGTTATCGTCATCAGTATAATAACATTTATTCTTGTTATTAATAATGTATTCTCTTCCCCTGTCTCATTAGAAGAGAATCTTGATTTGAATCACTGAGTAGAATTATTAGACCTCAGTTTTGCACAAATAAATGATATAAATCTCAAAGACTTTCAAAACCAAAGAAGGCTTTCAAATCTAAAAGACACGAATCAAATACTCAAAAACCTTATTACTATGAAGTATAGGAACTGAGATTTCAATTATTATCAAATGAGTGGGATAGTAAAAACCTATACTGATTTCACCTACTATTCGAATAAATATTTTGAATACCTAAAGCTAAAAGAACAAAGACCTTCTTTATGAGAAATAGATTATGCTATCTCAAAAAACTATAGAAATATGAGGGAGAGTTATAAAAAAGTAGTACAACTAATTGATTAAAAAATAAAAACTGTTATTTTAGAATAGATAACAGTTTTTTTATTTGTTGTATGAGTAAAAACTAATGAGCCTAAAAAATATTATTATTAATGACACATGATACTTTTGAGAGTTCGGATGAAAATATATTCCAGAACTCTTACTCCCAACTATGAATGAAATTAGCGAAGCTTTTTTCAGCCTTAAAAAAGATAAAATTTTCTTAAACGAACTCAATAATTTATATAAAAACTATGTAGGAAGGCCTTCACCTTTATTTTTTTGTGAGAACCTTTCTCATAAAATATGATGAGCAAAGATCTATATAAAGAATGAAGGACTCAATCATACTGGAGCCCATAAAATAAATCACTGTGTCTGACAAGCTCTTTTGGCAAAACATTTAGGGAAAAAGAGAATTATAGCAGAAACTTGAGCGGGGCAACATGGTCTTGCTACAGCAAGTATTTGTGCAAAATTATGACTTGAATGTACCATATACATGTGAAAAAAAGACTATGATAGACAAAGACCAAACGTATATTATATGGAATTAGCTTGAGCAAAAGTAATACCAGTATATGAGTGATGACAGACTCTAAAGGATTCCGTAAATGCTGCACTCAAGGACCTCATTAATAACTCTCATAACTCATACTACCTGCTTGGTACTGCTTGCTGACCAGCACCTTACCCAGCCATGAATGTATTTTTTCAAAAAATAATTGGTGAAGAAGTAAAAATACAAATCAAAGAACAAGAATGAGTGCTTCCTGATTACCTCGTTGCCTGCGTATGAGGATGAAGTAATTCTCAATGACTTTTTTATGAATTTTTAGACGACAGAAGTGTAAAAATGATATGAGTAGAAGCTGGTGGAAAATGAATAAAGAGATGAAAACATGCCGCAAGATTCCAAGATAAAAAAATATGAGTTGCTGAATGATTTAAATCATACTTTTTACAAAATAAAGATGGACAGATTGAAGAGACATCCTCCATATCAGCTTGATTGGATTATGCTTGAGTCAGTCCACAATTAGCTTACCTAGAAAGTATATGAAGAGTCAGCATAACATATGCCACTGATAAAGAGGCTCTCAGTGCCGTCCAAATACTTATGGAAACAGAAGGAGTTCTCCCAGCTCTTGAATCTGCTCATGCTATTGCTGAAACTATAAAGTTAGCAAAGAAAGTAGGTAAAAATAAGACTATAGTCTGCAATCTATCTGGAAGATGAGATAAAGACCTTTTTATAACAGGACCAAAACTTGATAAAAAATTTATTCCTTTTCTCAAAGAGATTACACAATAACATAGCTTTCCCCTATGAAACAAACACTCATGACACATATGGTATGTGGATACCCAAACCTAGCTGAAAGTAAAAAAATTTTTACTGTTCTTTCTCAGTATAGTAAATATATAGAAGTACAGTTTCCTTTTTCTGACCCTATTGCAGATGGTATAACAATATCAGAAGCAAATACAGTAGCTTTAAAAAATAATATTACTACTCAAAAGTGCTTTGATTTTCTAGAAAAACATACGAAAAAAAGCGAAGCCCAAGTACTCATAATGACCTACTACAATATAATACTCAACTACTGAGTAGAAACCTTTATAAAAGAAGCAAAGCAAAAATGAATATATGGACTTATAGTACCAGATATACTTTTTGATGAACCAGAGGGAAAAGTATTTCTTTTCTTATGCAATAAGTATAACATACACCTTATACAAACTATTTCTCCCAGCTGTGATATAAAAAGGTTAAAAGATATATCAAAAGTAGCCAGTTGATTTGTCTATGCGGTATCACAAAATATGACTACCTGAAATAAGTGAAAATTTTGAGAGGAGTTTAGAGAATATATAAAGAGAGTAAAACAACATATAAAGATCCCACTTTGAATATGATTTTGAATAACTACAAAAAATGATATAAAATCTGTTTGTAGGGAATGAAGTTTTGCAATTATTGGGAGCAAAATGATAAAAATCTATAATGAAAAAGGATGAGACTGAATAAACGATTTTCTGAAATAATAAAAAAATGAAAATATTATAAACAATATTTTCATTTTTTTGTATCTGATATTACTTTCCTATCTTCAAAAGCAATCACCCTTTTCTTAAGTGCGTCAACTATATTACTATCATGGGTTGCCATTATAATAGTCTTTCATTCTAGATTCAAATCAAGAAAGATATTCATAATTTCTTTTGCCGTTTCTGGATCGAGATTCCCAGTTGGCTCATCTCAGATAATTATTTGTGGATCATGTACGAGTGCTCTTGCAATTGCGACCCTTTGTTTTTCACCACCTGAAAGCTCATAAACAAACTTATCTTTCTTTATAAGTAATCATACTTTTTCAAGCGCTTCTGGAACTTTTTTTCTAACCATTTCATCGCTATATCAACATACTTCCATAGCAAAGGCTACATTTTCATATACTTTCTTTGATTCTAGGAGCTTATAATCCTGAAATATAACTCCTATATTTCTCCTATAATCAAGTAATGTTCTTTCATTCATTGATCTATAGAGAGCAAGATTGCTATCAAGTATAATATCTCATTTCTCTGGCTTAAAATCTCCTATAAGAGCTCTTATTAATGAAGTCTTTCCACTTCCAGAATACCCAATAAAAAAAACAAATTCCTCTGGTTTTATTTCCAAATCTATATCCTTGAGTATGACCTTATTTTTAAATGCGAGTGTGATGTTATCTATTTTCATAATTTTTATATATTTTTAAGTATGAAAGTAGTGTATTTTATTTTATTTTTTTGTAAAGAAAAAGACTGGAATAAATCCAAACTTCTTTTACCCTATCCTCTTAACATCTGTAAATATTTCTTCCTCTATCTCTTCCTTACAAGTAATATATAGTTTCGGTGTAATAATTTCTCTTTTATAAAGATCCTTAAATACCTGTTCTTCTAGTTTAAGCAATGATTTATTTACCAATCTTGACTCAAGTCACATAATAGTACTCTTATTCTTCAAGAGAATTTGGATTCTTTTTTCATCTGAGACTCTATTAAAATAGGCATACAAATCTATGATTTCTTTAAAGTATTCATTATCCTTTCCAGTTTTTCCAAATCAAAAATCAATTTCCGAAAGTTGTCTGAGTTCTTTGATAACCTTTCTCGTTATAATTACCCTCGCTCTATTCCTGATATACATATCTACCTGAGAACTAGAGTTTTTGTAAAGCTTAATAGCAAGTCTAGAGAATATATCATAATCATCCGGTATATTTGATATTTTTCTTAGTTGAGGAGAGTCGGTTTCTACTCTCTCCATTTGTTTTTCTATCTTCCTAAAAATATATTTAAAGTTTTTTTCATCTATTTCATTATAGAGAAATAAATCCTTTAGATACTGCTTCTCTATTCATAGAGCGTGCAGTGATAGTGCTCTTCTAATTAAGGTATCTGATTCTTTTTTACTCTTACTCAAAATTCTTTTCATCTTTTTCACTGCTTCCTGAAGTCTATCAGAATATCGTCCCGTAAGTTCATCATATTCGGACTGGGTAAGGTATGCTTTCTTATAAGAGCTATTGAGTTTTTCTAATATTTTCATATTCGCAAGTATACTCCCCTCAACATGTTCAAATTCCTCAAGTTTATTCAATCGAGAAATTCATGCTTTCTTCATTACTAATCAGATAGTAGGAGCTTTTATGAAGAGAGTAAACATTATACTACTAATTGTTAATACAATAAGGAAATCCCTAATACTAAAAGGATAACCCCATCAAACTATTTGCTGAAATGCTAATATGTTCTCATAATTTGGGTCTCAAACTCATGGAATTAAAAGAACCATCATTATTGCTAATGCTCACCTAAGACTTCACCAAGAGAGAAGTTGTTGCCAAGATTTTGGTATTTTTTCTTCTAAAGAAAAGAAGTTTATTATTCATATTGGTATATATACACTTATTAACCTTGCTACTACTACCACTGGAATCGATACTAAAATAGGAAAGATCAATGACGACATTGGTATATCTATAGAAGAAAGAATGAGTCCCATTAAAATAAAAACAAGTGAATTGGAAATAAATGCAAAGAATTCCCAAAATTTCTGCATATGTGCTTCTACTTTTGGAGTAATTTTATACCTCCCATAATTTCATATAATGATACTTGCAACTACCGTTGCTATTACTCAAGAAATTGGAAGAAATGGGAAATACCTTGTAATTATTTCTGCCATTATAAAAGTAAAATGAGCCAGTACTATCGTGAGTACTATTTCTACCTCTTCATTATTTTTTATATACCCAATAACCTTTGAAAATAATACTCAAGTGAAAATTCAGAAGATTATACCTCCAAATAACATAGAAATAAATTCCCATCATCACTGAATATACGTCATACCTGAAACAACGCCTCACTCTAGAATAATTCATAAAATTACCACAAAGAGAGCCACTGAAGTACCGTCATTAAATAAACTCTCTCATTCAAAAAGCATGGTAAGTCTTCTTGGAGCTCAGACTTTTTTAAAAGTTGCCAAAACTGCAACTGGATCAGTAGCAGAAATCAATGCTCAGAATAAAAAACATACCAAAAAAGGAATATGCAATCAGACAAGTGGAAGTATAAAATAGAGAGATCAGGCAATTATGATTGCAGATATAAAAAGCCCTAATACTGCAAGTGAAGATATAGCTTTCCAGTTCCTAAGTAGGCTTCTATAATTAATATTATATGCTCATTCGAATAATAGAACTGGTAGGAACACAAAAAATAATACATTCGGTGTGAGCCTAAAATCATCTATAAATCCGAAAAGAGCTGTATTTGACAGAGGTACTAATAAAATACCTATAAAAACAAGCATTACGGTATACATGAAATTAATCCTTTTACTGAGTATATAAGTAAAACTTGAAATAATAAGCAGTACTACGAGTGAGAGTGTTTGTGATAAAAAAGTAACTTCAGACATCTTTGTAAGAAAAATTTAAATAAAAGAAAAGGATTGTAAAACTTTCTTATCATAAATCAAGAAGTTTTCTCTTTTCTGCCTCCTCTTGTTGTTTCTTCATCTTTGCTTCATGTTCTTTTTTCTTTTCTTCTGCTTTTTTATTCTTAAATTCATCTTTCTTTTTTTCCCATATCGCCTCTTGTTTTTCGACTTCATCCATATTTTCTTTTATTCTTTTTTCTATTGAAGTTCTTGATTTAGAATACTTTTCTCTCGATACACTCAGTATCTTATCATATCTTTCAGCAAACATTTTGTCATCTTTTGGATAGGGTGCGAATGTTCCAGCAGAAAATACTGATGATGGCATACCATCTATAAGCTGTTTCAAATAAATATTATACTTCTTCAGATTCATGAGGTCATCCTCCGAGATCTCGCCAGCAAATACATCCTTTAACATACTCGCATCATGATACCCAACCTGAAAAGATACAATACTTCATACATTTCAAAACACTGCTCCTCTTACTGATTCTTGCATTTGATCTATATACTGATTTGCCATTACCAAATTCAGTTTATATTTTCTTGCCTCTGACAGGATCGTTGCAAAAGAGTCTGTAGCAAAATTTTGGAATTCATCTACATAGAGATAAAAATCTTCTCTTTCTCTTTCTGCTATATCGGCTCTACTCATCGCATCCATTTGAAACTTCGTAACCATCATCGCTCAGAGGAGAGCCGATGCATCTTCTCAAATTTTTCACTTACTTAGATTTACGATAATAATCTTCTTGTTATCCATAGCCCACCTTACAGAGAAACTATTCTTGGGTTGACCAAGAACATTTCTGAGAATAGTACTCGAAAGGAATTGTCATACTTTATTCAAGATAGGTCCAGCTGCCTCAACTTTTTGGTTTGGAGCCATCTTTGCAAACTCTCATGTCCAGAATTTCTTTACTACCGGGTCAGAAATTTTATTTACTACTTTCCCTCTGTATACATCACTCGTCAACATGAGAGGTATAGAAATAAGTGTGGTATTTGGATATTCTAGAAGTGCTAGAATAGTATTTCTCAATATATGCTCTAATCTTGGCCCCCAACTATCTCAAAATATTTTCTTAAATATCCCTACGAGTCAAGAAGCAACTAATGGTCTGTGTTCTACTTTTACATTATCGAGCATATTAAATGCTATCGGCCAATTGGTATCACTTGGATCAAATATAATCGTTTGATTCGTTCTCGATTTTGGAATATGTCAAATAATAGCTTCAGCTAAATCACCATGCGGATCAATAACTGCCACTCATCTTCATTGATTTATGTCATCAATAATCATATTTTCAAGAAGTGTAGATTTCCCCATTCAGGTTTTTCAAATAATATACATATGTCTTCTTCTGTCATCTGGTCACATTCAAAAACTCATATTGGTTCCTCTAAAGTTGGTCTTTCAAATTGGAGTATAAATACTATCGGGGGTTATATCATCCGTAAGGTCTGGATCAATAATAGGAAGATTGGATGGTGGTTCAAATGCACGAGCAGAAACCCAGTTAATTTGTGGTGTTTTTACATACGTAGTAGGAAGATGAACTAAACCAGATAGTTCATTAGTGGTAAGAATAAAAGCCTTAGATAATGTCCTTTTTTTGACTTGATTTGCTATCATCTCTCATTTAGCAATATTCTTGAGAACGAAGCTATTTTGTCAGAAGTAAGAATATACTCAAAGGGTAGAAAATACTTCTTTGACAGAAGTTTGAGATTCAAATTCATCTTCTCAAGCATTAATAATATTAATACTGGTTTTATATCAATTCAGTGATAATTTTTCAACAAAGTCTTTTGGTACATGTACTTTTTTCCCATCTAATTCTAAGGTTTCTGCATTTTTCCCATCATTTTTTTCTACTTTAGTATTTTCAGCGCCTTCTTCACTTTCACTCTTAAAAAGTAACTGAATGAATTTAAATAGGAGTGTAAACGGGGAAAAAAGTATCCTTAAATATATAAATTTTGGATCTAATAGAAAGTTTTTTATAAAATGAGGGTATCCTGATTGAATAATTTTGATTCTATATGAAAGATTTTTCTTCCAATATCAGTCTTGAACTGGAGAAAAATTAATTTGTATCGTATTAATAGTATATTTTCATGTTCTACTCAAAGCAGAAGTAATAGAAGAATATGGATCAACTATGTCTTTACTTGCCTCTTCTTGAAGTTCCGTAAAACTTTTTATTGCATAGAGAGTATCTTTTTCTAAGCCAAGCTCTCAAACAGAAATCTTTGAATCAGGAACATTTTCAAGATAGTCTCCAACCTCAAAAATCTCTACATCGTTATAATGTGCATAGATTTGACTGGTAAAAAAACTAACATACCTCTTTGGAGAAATAACAAAAAAACGGATTCTATTTCAAATTTTGGCTATTTCAAAAGAAAATACAGGTATATTCTTCTTATTTTTCTTAAATATATTTTTCTCGTCTAGATCAGAAAAAGCCTTATGAAGCACGATTAAAATATGCTCAAAGACCCCTGGTCATTTCTCATTATTTTTATCTACAAGTATTTCTAATATTTTTTTATCCATTTTATTTATGTTTTTATATTTTTATTTTAACATATTTTGTAAAATAATTCAATTTTTTTACTTTTTTATTTTTGTTCACCACGATCAATGGATACTACACCTGGCAACTATCTCGTATTCGTCAAAACCTGATACATCCAACTCTATACTTGGATCGCTTTCAGGGAATAAAAATTCCTCTGTTACTAGATCTCAATATTCATCATATAGACTAATCGATGTGATTCTATGATCTTCTCACATTGGGTGTTCTGATGATCATATAAATACTACTATTGTATCTTCATCTATAGGCTTAATTTGTGGAATATGTTCTATTTCTAAAAATTTCAGGTTATCATAATCCTCAGCATAGTTAATTTCTTCTTTTATTCACTGAAAACTATCATATTCTTCACAATTTGGACACTTCTCTACGTCCTCCATTTTAGTAGCAATTGCGATCCCCTCTTCCTTATCTCAAAGTGATTCATCAAACGTATAATTACACTTTACACATACATACCTCATAAGAAGTTGAATTTTTAAGAAAATAATTTAAAGTATAGAGAGGATTATACTAAAAATAACTAAAAATGAAACAAACTTTTTCAAAAAAACAACACGAGGTATTCAAAAAGTATGCCAATATAAAAAATACTCCCTGAAAATGGGATGAAAAATACCTTAGTAAAACTGCGTCATACCTAAAGTATCTAAAATGGATCCCAGGGGTAGCAATGATTTGAGTCTGAAATAGTATTTCTATGAATGCGTCTAGGGAGTCTTCAGATATAGATCTCTACGTAGTAACATCAAACTCAAGTATGTGGTTTGTTCGTATACTTCTCACTCTTATTTTTCAAATTTTATGAGTAAGAAAAAATGAAAAAAAACATTCGTGAAGGTTTTGTCTCAGCTTTTTTTCTACAAAAAAATGAATGGATTTTTCAAGCTTTGCGATTGAAAATGATATATATTTATACTTTTGGATAGTTTATTTCAAACCAATACTTAGTTATAATCATACTTATGAAGACTTTATAAAAATAAACAATTCTTGGGCAGATTTCTCTGAATATAATTATATAATAGAAGAAAATAAGAAATCTATTATTTATCATAATTCTAAGAACCCCCTTAATCCTCCTTATCAGGAGGAAGTAGATCAAAAACAAAAAAGAACATGATTTGTTATAACATATATAAATAACCTTCTTAAAAAAATATTCCTTCAAAGAACGATAAAAACACATGAGAAACTAGGAAAACCTTTTTGAGTGATCATAAATGATGATATGCTCAAGTTTCATAATAATGATATTAGAAAGAAGATTTCTAAAAATATTTGACTTTAAATTATTTTGAATACAATGACCCAACTTTACAAAATATAAAGTAAATATAAATCCTTGTTAACTTTTTTTGGTCTGTTCATATGTCTCATATTTCTATAAACCCTTTCTCTAAAAATCATCTTATTATAGCATGTCGTGATTACAATAATATTCATAACGATAGCGTAAGTCTATCTGATATAAATATGTTCTTAGCGGCTGCAATAGCAGGAGGATTATCAGAAAAAGATAAAGAAAAATACCATTCTATTCTTGATTCGAGTCGAAATATGCAAGAAGAAGAATACAAGAATAGAATTATCTTGTTTAAGTAAAAAATTATATTTCACTCTTGTAGTGCATAATATATCCTTTTTACAAAAAAAGATGTATCAAGCTAAAGCTAGATACATCTTTTCATTTTATTAATCTTTTTTTACTTCTATCTTTCCAATTCTATTATCCTTAATATCAATCACTTTTAATGATAGCTTTTCATTGGTACTTTCATTCTCATCATCTATGATATCAAATGAGATCACTTCTCCATTTGTAGGAAATCTTTCGAGCTTATGAGTTATAAGATAACTGAGTGTTTCTCAACCAAACTCTTTTAGATCGAGTCATATGTTATTAAGCTGTAGGTGAAATTTACGCAATATTTCTTCTGATCATACATGTGATTCAGCTACAAAAATATCTTTTCATATATTACTTATATCATCCGTCTCATCATCCGTCTCATCTCTTATTTCTCAAAATATTTCTTCTAATACATCTTCTAATGTAATTAATCACTCAACACCCCCATATTCATCAATAAGTATCGCCATATGTTTGTTTGATTTTTGAAAGGTAGCGAGTAGTTTTGAGAGAGGTTTATTGAGAGGAACTTTTAGTACACTTGGTAAGTCTAATTCTGAGAGCTTCTTTGTTTTATCTTCTGTAAGAATATCTCTTATAGTCATAAATTTCTCTATTTTGTCTATTGTTTCACTATATACAGGAATTCTACTATGCGTATGAGATAAATAGTATTCCAGTGCTTCTCAGACGGTTGTATGACATGATAGCGCCTCTACTTTAACTCTCGGGACCATTATTTCCTCAGCAGTGGTATCTCCGAAATCCAGTATATTTTTTATTTTTTCATATTCTCCTTTTCACAAACTCCCTGAATTTCTTCACATATCTATAAAGCTTTCTATTTCTTCATCCGTGAGTTTTTCTACCGTACCTTGCCTAGAAAATACCTTTATAATAACTTCCATAAAGAGTATTACTGGATAGAGAATTACCATAAGAAACTTGTATATTGGTGCTACAGTTATAGCAATAAAACTTGCATTTTTCGTTGCAAAGCTTTTTGGTATAATTTCTCCAAACATAAGTAAGAGAAAGGTAACGATTCAAGTAGCAACCCCTATTGCATATCCACTTCCCATACCAGAAGATGCCGCAACTGATATTGCTAAGCTCGTTGCAAGAGCAGCAGTATATACATTCGCAAGATTATTTCAAATAAGAATAGTTATAAGAAGTCTATCGTTATTTGATTTGATTATTTTAAGAGATTTCGATCAGAGTTTTCCTTGTTTTACAAGAGAATCAATTTTATGTTCTGGCAGGCTCATAAGCGCTATCTCTGTTCCAGAGAAAAAAGCAGAGAGTCAAAATAGTACG
>Ga0228669_1000082_pt1 | contig 63233 bp, 58 predicted proteins | sample 84DmetaG_FD_182700 | JGI IMG/M metagenome (GOLD analysis project Ga0228669, IMG submission 182700) | Seawater microbial communities from Monterey Bay, California, United States - 84D | ecosystem: Environmental > Aquatic > Marine > Coastal | place: USA: California | collected 2016-10-11 | reverse complement strand
GGTGGCGCAGGGACATATATTGGTTTGGCAGCGTCTTATGCAACGGCAGACATTGGAATTGTTTCTGTAATTGGCGACGACTTTACAAGCGAATACACCTCTTTGCTTACCGATCGTGGGATAGATCTTTCGGGCGTAACCAAGGTTGCTGGGCAAAAGTCTTTTTATTGGAAGGGCAGGTATCACGACAACATGAATAAGCGCGATACTCTCGACACTCAACTCAATGTACTAGCTGATTTCGATCCCGTTGTGCCCGCGCACTACAAAGATTCATCTGTGGTAATGTTAGGCAATCTCGCTCCAAGTGTACAACAAAGTGTATTGAACCAACTTGAACCCAACCCTTCTCGCGTGGTGTTGCTAGATACCATGAATTTTTGGATGGACGTGGCCATGGATGAGTTGTTAGCGGTTATCAAGCAGGTCGACGTGATCACCATAAACGACGAGGAAGCCATGCAATTAAGCGGAGAGGCAAATATGGTTTCAGCTGCAAAAGGGATACACAAACTAGGGCCAGCCTATGTTATTATCAAGAAGGGAGAACACGGAGCCTTACTGTTTTACAAAGACCAGCCTTTTTATGCACCAGCCCTTCCCTTACAACAAGTGATAGACCCAACGGGTGCAGGCGACAGTTTCGCAGGGGGATTATCAGGACATCTAGCCGCACAAGACCAGCTTACAGCAGCTGCGATCAAACAAGGAATTTTAAACGGCACGGCGGCCGCATCTCTTTGTGTAGGGGCTATGGGAACTGAAGGATTGGTCTCTGCCCAAAAAGAAGAATTTTTAGCGCAGCTTCAAGAGTTGGAGCGCCTACGAACAGTGTCGTAATTTAAAAGCGGACTATGATAATTTTAGTTAATTTTGCCCAATGAGTGATGCCATCAAGCACGAGTGTGGAATAGCCCTAGTTAGGCTACTTAAACCCCTAGATTACTACAAAGAAAAGTACGGCAGCTCTTTTTACGGCCTTCAGAAAATGTATTTGATGCTGGAAAAACAGCATAATCGCGGCCAGGACGGTGCCGGTTTTGCAAGCATTAAACTCGATATGGCACCAGGTGAGCGCTTTATGAGCCGTGTACGGTCTTCTGACCCCCAACCCATTAAAGACATTTTCAATACCATCAACGCTCGCATCAATAATGTTGAGGAAAGCTTGCCCACTAAAGACTTGTCTTCAGAAGCATTAAAATCCGCCTTCCCTTATGTAGGCGAGGTTATGTTAGGGCATTTGCGTTACGGAACTTTTGGCAAGAACACCATAGAAAGCGTACACCCTTTTTTGAGACAAAACAATTGGATGCACAGGAATCTTATTGTAGCAGGGAATTTTAATTTAACCAATGTTAACGAGTTGTTTGAAAACCTGGTTACTTTAGGGCAACACCCGAAGGAAAAAGCCGACACAGTTACCGTTATGGAAAAAATAGGGCACTTTTTGGACGACTCTGTGGCCAAGCTCTATAAAAAACTTAAAACAGAAGGTTTTGACAAGCAAGCGGCTTCTCCTGAAATTGCCAAGCGATTGAATATTGCCAAAATTTTACGCAAAGCATCAAAAAACTGGGATGGTGGCTATGTCATTGGTGGATTACTTGGCCATGGGGATTCTTTTGTATTGCGCGACCCTGCAGGGATTCGCCCCGCATTTTATTACAAAGACGATGAAGTTGTGGTGGTAGCATCGGAACGCCCAGCCATCCAGACGGTTTTTAATGTGCCCATGGATTCCATTCAAGAAATACATCCAGGACACGCCATAATCATAAAGAAGGCAGGAACGGTTTCTCACACGAAAATTAATACCCCAACCTCACGACTGGCCTGTTCTTTTGAAAGAATTTACTTTTCTCGAGGAAACGATGCGGACATTTACAACGAGCGAAAGGCGCTTGGACGCCTTTTGTTTCCAAAAATATACGAATCGCTAAATGGCGACTTGAAGAACACCGTTTTTTCATATATCCCAAATACAGCCGAAACGTCTTTTTACGGACTTGTTCAACGGGCACAAGATTTTATGCTTGAACAATCAGAGGCTGCCATACTCAAGGAAGACAACCTTTCCCCAGACCGCTTAAAGGCGTTGTTATCTCCAAGACCAAGAATAGAGAAGGTTATACTTAAGGACGTCAAGCTACGCACGTTTATCACTGAAGACAGCAGCAGGGATGACCTGGTTGCTCACGTTTATGACATTACCTACGGTGCTGTAAACAAAGACGATAACCTTGTGATTATTGACGACAGTATTGTTCGTGGCACGACCTTGCAAAAGAGCATATTAAAAATATTAGACCGCTTGGGACCAAAAAAGATTGTTGTGGTTTCCAGTGCCCCACAGATTCGATATCCAGACTGCTATGGTATTGATATGGCTCGCTTAGAAGACTTAATTGCATTTAGGGCTATGCTGGCATTACTTGAAAAACACAACAAAACAGCCCAGCTTAAAACGGTATACGAGAAGGCAAAAGCGACAATAAATGACAAGGTAGCTGATATTCAAAACCATGTTAAGCCGCTGTATGATCAATTTACAGACGAGGAGATATCAAAACAAATTTCGGTTATGCTACGCACCAAAGACATCAATGCGGAGGTAGATGTTATTTTTCAGTCTGTTGCAAATTTGCACCAGGCTTGTCCTGAAAACAAAGGCGATTGGTATTTCACAGGCAACTATCCTACGGATGGCGGGAACAAGGTTGTTAACCAAGCCTACATCAATTTTTATGAGGGGAATACGGGTCGCGCTTATTGAAATTTAAAAAAAAATTAAATTTTGCTTTGATTTGTAAATTCTGTTTGTATATTAGCAAAGCCATAACATAAGTAGGTTAAGTTCATGGTAAGATTTGGGGCAAAAAAGGTGGATTCTTTCCACCTTTTTTATTTTACACAAAAAAAGAGGGCTTAAAAGCCCTCTTTTCTGTTTTATAACGTGTTGATTTTTAGTTCGCTGCGTAGCGTTTACTAACTTCAGACCAGTTGACAACCTTAAAAAAGGCTTCAATGTAATCTGGGCGTCTGTTTTGGTAATTTAGGTAATAAGCATGCTCCCAAACATCCAATCCAAGTATGGGAGTTCCCCCACAGCCGACGCTTTTCATCAGCGGATTGTCTTGATTAGGCGTAGAACAGACCTCTAATTTGCCATCGCCGTGCACACACAACCATGCCCATCCTGAGCCAAACTGTGTGGCAGCTGCTTTTGAAAAAGCATCTTTGAACATGTTGAAAGAACCAAATGCTGCATCAATTGCACTACGTAGTTCAGAAGACATTTCCCCTGAATCTGGGCCCATAATTTCCCAAAACAAACAGTGGTTGTAGTAGCCTCCGCCATTGTTGCGAACGGCAGCGTTGCTCATATCAAGCCCATCTAAAATTTCTTCAATTGATTTGCCTTCAAGTGCCGTGCCTTCAACGGCCGCATTTAGTTTGGAGGTATAACCATTGTGGTGTTTTCCGTGGTGGATTTCCATTGTTTTTGCATCAATGTGGGGTTCCAACGCATCAGCTGCGTAAGGAAGAGAAGGAAGTTTAAAAGCCATAGTTTATATTTTATATCGCACAAAGTTACACATATATTCCTATATTTAGTTCTGATAAAGACCAATTGCCTTGTCAAGCATAGCCACACCTCCTTTTGTTATTTATAATGCTTCGGCAGGATCTGGAAAGACCCATACGCTTGTGCGCTCTTTTCTATTTCGGTTGCTTAACAGCAACCATCCAGAACAAGTAAGACGCTTGCTTGCCATTACCTTTACCAACAAGGCCGCACAAGAAATGAAATCCCGCATGTTATTTCACCTAGCTTCTTTTGCATCAAAATCAACGCCAGACAGGGAGGACAGTATGTTTTTGGAGGTGGCAGCAATGTGTGGCATAACAGACGATCAGTTACATCAGCGATCAAAAAAAGCGTACCGTTATATTTTACATCACTTTGGACAGCTTCAGATAGCTACCATAGACAAGCTAACACATAAGATTATCCGAACCTTTGCCCGCGATTTAGGAATCAATGCGCGTTTTGAAGTCGCCTTAGACGGCAAGTCTTTTATGACAGAAGTCGTGGAGCAAGTGCTTAGCAAGGCAGGTGAAGATAAAGCGCTGACCCGAGTTTTGGTTAATTACGTATTGCAAAAATCAGACGATTTAAAGTCTTGGGACATTACTGAGGAGTTAAATACGATTGCTCAAATGTATTTAAACGAAAATCATATGCAGTCGCTGGTAGACTTGGAAGCAGTCCCGATGAAAGCGTTTGTAGCCCTAAATCAGAAATTAAAAACTCAAATAGAAACCATACTGGATCCCATTCAAGCAGCGTCAAAGGCTCTGCTTCTAGCATTTGAGGACTTACAAATTTCGGCAACGCTTTTCCCTCACGAATCGTTACCTAAGCTGTTAACACTGCTGGCAGATGGGCAATGGCCCAAGGAAATGCTCAACACGACCTTATCGAAAGGCCTCGAAACAGGAACGTTTTTAAAAAAAAGCGCCACGGATCAGCAGCGAGACACATTTGGCAGCATTCAAGACAGAGTGATAGCACTTCTGGAAACATACACACAATATTGGCGCCAGCTAGTTTTATTAAACTTACTCCGCAGGAATGTGGTTCCCCTGTCGCTCATACAACACATTGGCCAGGGAGTATCGGCCTTACAAGATGAGCGAAACAATCAGCTGTTAGGGTTTTTTAATAAGTTGATATCAGACGCAATTAAAGATACAGATACCCACTTTATGTATGAACGACTTGGTGTGCGTTTCCAACATTTTTTTGTAGACGAATTCCAAGACACGTCTTCACTACAGTGGGCCAACCTCCACCCCTTGTTTTCACACGCCTTGGAAGACAGCGAACGACAAGGATCTTTGGTTCTTGTGGGCGATGCAAAGCAATCTATATATAGATGGCGCGGTGGGCACCCAGAGCAGTTTATGGCCTTGGCCAATAAAGAAGTACCTTTTACCATAGCCCCCGAAGTAGAAAGTCTCCCAAAAAACTTTAGAAGCTTGCCTAAAATCGTTTCTTTTAATAATGATTTTTTTTCCAAAGCATCTACGTTTTTGCCTCTGCCCTCTCAGCAGGAGCTTTATGCAAAGTCGTGTAATCAAGAAGCAAACAGCAAAAGCGGGGGCTATGTTACGATTGCAACGGTAGAAGGCAAAAACAATGAAGAGCGTATAGTGGCGTATCAAGCCCAAGTACTTGCCCGCGTCAAAGACTGCTTAGAACAAGGCTATGGTTTTGAAGACATTTGCGTTTTAGTAAGAAAAAACAAGCAAGGCGTACAGATTGCCAAAGCACTCACAGAGGCAGGAATTCAAATTACATCATCGGAGTCTTTGCTTGTATCACAAAGTCCAGCGGTTCAGTTTTTAATGAACCTAGTAAAATTGCGTGTAGCGCCCAAAAGCAAGATAAACCGCCATGCTGTTCTAGAACATTTTGCCCTTTTGCAGCCCAACCCCTTTGATTGGACAATTCAACAAATGCGACACCCCTTAAGACAGGTGCTTTTGTCATTATCGAATCAAAAATTTGATTTGAGAACATTTAACCAGCTACCCATTTATGCTGCTTTAGAATATGCGGTATGGGCGCTTTCGCTGACAACACAATTAACAGCACATATTCAAGCCTTTTTAGACGAAGTATTAAAATGGCAAGGTAACAGAGAGGGCACACCAATAGAGCTTATTTCACATTGGGAGTTAAACAAAGAACATTGGACCGTTCGGCCGCCCGAAAATAGAAATGCGGTCAAAATCATGACCACACATAAGGCTAAAGGGTTGGCATTTCCAGTAGTCATTTTGCCCTTTTCAGACAGCAAATGGATTGAAGGAAACAACAACTTGGCCTGGTTTCCTCTTCCTGAAGGCGCCTATACACCCTTTAAAGAAATGTTACTTCCTATATCTCAAAACCTTACCAAGCTTGGCGAAGGGGCAAAGCAAACCTACGAAACCTACTACGCCCAATCATTTATGGACACCTTAAACACGCTTTATGTAGGGATGACAAGGCCTATAGAAGAACTTCATATTATTACGCAAAAAGGGAATATAGCATCTCCACCAAAAGGACTGCCGGATATTTTTGCAAGGATTATCCCAGAGCTTAACAATCAAGGGGTTATTTATGGCACTCGGTCAAAACAAGCTCCTAAGACATCAGATTTAATTGCGAAAACAACTGCGTTTACCTTTAATCTAGCTCAAGCGACAAGTGTTGTAGCAGAAAGGTCTGTTCAATCAGCAGAAGCGCTATTTGGGACGGTACTCCACGAGGTTATGGGACTAGTAGATGTCCCTCAAGATTTGGATCGCGCCCTTAGCCAGTCTAATGCAAAAGAGCGGCTGGGAATAACACAATATGGGGATTTACGTAAAAACGTACATGAGATAGTTTCTCATGAACAACTAACCGCTTTTTTTGACCCTGCTAACACTCCCTATAAAGAGCGTGCTCTTTTCACTTCAAAAGGAGAATTATTGCGCCCCGACCGCTTTGTTATTACACCAGAGAAAAATGTTTTATTGCTAGATTATAAAACGGGAAAGCATCATGAGAGTCATACGATTCAGCTTCAAGAGTACGCCTCTTGTTTAGCCCAACAAGGGCATAACGTTAAACAAAAATTGCTGGTTTACTGTGGAAAAAACCTTATTTTCAAAGAAGTTTAGTATTTTCGCATAAATTATTAATCTACAAACATGAAAAATTATATATTCACATTGTTTATGATGGCTTTGTTTTCTTCTGCTGTGTATGCACAGAACGATAGCGACCCATGGAGCATAACAGTTGGTACTAACGCTGTTGACTTATTCCAAACAGGAAGCTTTGTTGAAGAAGACTTAAGCCTTTCCCCAAACTTCTCTTACCTTGAAATTTCAAGATATATTGGTTCAGGATTTTCTGTTGATCTTGCTGCAACAATTAACAGTATTGACCGCAAGGCAGGAGGAGATGATTTGTACCATAGTTTAGACTTAGGGGCTTCTTTGACTTCAAGGGAAGTAATTGACCTAGGAAAATTTGAACCAACGCTACGAGCAGGACTAGGTTATGCAGGACGCCTTTCAGGTATTTCTGCCGCTGAGGAAGACTTCTTTTCTATCTATGCAGGAGCAGGAATAAACTATTGGTTCAACAGCTCAATTGCCCTTTCGGTCAAGACAACGTATAAAATGTATTCTAAAGAACTTGATCGTTTAATAAGTAACAATGGTGGAGGACGCCACCACTTTCAACATCTTGCAGGCCTTAAGTTTGCATTTGGCGACGGAGACACCGACAGAGACGGTGTTAAAGACAGCGTAGACGAATGTCCAGAAGTTCCCGGTTTAGAAAGCCTTAACGGTTGTCCAGACGACGACGGCGATGGCATTAAAAACAGTGATGACGATTGTCCAACTACAGCTGGTTTAGCCGCTCTAAACGGTTGCCCAGACGCAGACGGCGATGGCATCAAGGATTCAGACGATGCATGTCCTAATGTGGCCGGAGTTGCAGCCTTAAATGGATGTCCGGATGCAGATGGCGACGGTATTACAGATGCAGATGACGCATGTCCAAACGCAGCAGGGAGCAAAGCTATGAACGGCTGTCCAGATGCAGATGGCGACAGTGTTGCTGATAAAGATGACAAGTGCCCAGCAGTAGCAGGCCCTGCATCTAACAACGGTTGTCCAGAATATCCACTTTCTATGCTAGGGGATTATGACATTAACTTTGACCTAGAAAAGTATAATATTGATTCTGCTGATGTTCAACGCCTTTCTACGGTAATTAAAGTTTTGTTGGCCAACAGCAATGCAAACATTAGCATTGAAGGTCACGCAGATAATACAGGTGAAGAGTCTTTCAATAACCCACTCTCCAACAACCGCGCGACTTCTATAAAAGACTACTTGGTTAACGTAGGCGTTGACGCCAATCGTTTGAGCACTAAAGCTTTTGGGGAGTCTATGCCAAAAGCAAGCAACGACACTGAAGAAGGTCGTGCAATTAATCGTCGTGTAGAGTTCAAAGTAGTGAACTAAACATAATTACACTATTATCATAAACAAAACGCGGTGATTTCACCGCGTTTTTTTATTTTAGAGCATGGTGAATTCTTTTTTAGCAAATGTTGTACAAACGCTAAAAACACAACAACCCGATTGGGAAAACATGTGTTTCGTTTTGCCAAACCGGAGGGCACAACTCTTTCTTCAAAAAGAACTCACAGCAGCTCTTGAAGGCCCTCTTATTCTTCCACAGTCCTTTAGTATAGATGATTTTGTGGTGGCCATAAGTACGCTAAAACCCGCCACGGATCTAGAGCAGCAACAGGCGCTTTATCAGAGTTACTGCACATCAATTGATAAAAAGGACACCCCCAACAGCTTTGAAACCTTTTTAGGATGGTCTACCCCTTTGCTAAAAGACCTAAACACCATAGATCAATACTTGGTGGACCGGAAGGATTTTTTCTCCTACATGTCATCCTTACACGAAATTAGGGCATGGGGACAAGCACAAGACAAAATAATTCAAGACTATAGGGCGTTTTGGAAACGCCTTCCAGACATGTATTACGAATTTATGCATCGCCTTGAAGAAAGTGGACAAACAACGCCTGGGATGTGCTATCGCATGTCAACAGAACTCTTGGAAACCTTCCTACAACACAACTCAAAAACCCAATTTGTGTTTTGTGGGTTCAATGCTTTAAGCCCAAGTGAAATCTTTATAGTTCGCGAGCTACTTACACAAGGGCGCGCACAGGTTTTTTGGGATATTGACAAGCAGATGCTTGGTGACGAATTACATCAAGCAGGGCGTTTTATTCGGGGCTATACTTCAAGCTGGCCAGAGTATAAACAACAGCCTTTTGATCAAGCTCACACGCTTTTTCACACACCTAAAAACATAGCGGTAACAGAAGTACAGCAACAGGTAGGGCAGGCCAAAGAAATAGGAGCCCTATTGGCTAAGATGGATGAACAGCAGGATTGGTCTAAAACAGCAGTTGTCCTTGCTGACGAGTCTTTACTTATGCCGTTGCTATATGCCCTTCCCCCATCAATTGAAAAGCTGAATATTACCATGGGGTTTCCTCTTGACCAGCACCCTACAGCCATATTTGTTAATGCGCTTTTAAAAATGGCACTTCGTCAAACAGCTAAAGGCTTTTATTTTGCAGATGTGGAAAGCGTTCTTTCTATGCCAGAAACCAAGGCCCTATTTACATCTTCAGCGTCAAGTTTAGACGCCGTATTGGAACAGGCAAAAAAAGACCATCGGGGATATGTAGATACTACCTTTATAAAAGCCATAGTTCCCAAGGCTGCTCACGCAAGAATTGATACATTATTTAGATTAAACGGAACAGCAGACCAATGGGTAGCCGACATGTTAGAAGTATTGCCGTTGTTTTATGACGTCCAACAAAGTCAAGCGATAAAACAAGCATACAGTCTAGCCGTAGAGAAGTTAATGGTGTTGTTGAGTCAAATTAAAGAATCAGCAGCAACGTTGAATCAAGTATTTTCCTTTTCCTTACTCCGCAACCTGTACAGCCAATTGAGTGCTGGACAAAAATTAAATTTTGTTGGCGCACCATTAGAAGGATTACAAATATTGGGCGTTTTGGAAACAAGAGCAATTGATTTTGAAAACGTATTGATGGCAGGTGTTAATGAGGGCCTGCTGCCGGGACAAAGCGAACAGCCTTCCTGGATTCCTTATGAAGTTAAAAAGGCGTTTGGATTGCCTACGCAAGATGAGCAGGATGCCATTTTCACCTATCATTTTTATCGCCTCATGTATCGCGCCTCCAATGTCAAGCTGTTTTATAACGGTACTACAGATGGTATCCAAGTCGGCGAGCGCAGTAGGTTTATAAGACAATGGGCATTTGATTGTCCAGAAGCGCATAACTGGCAAGAGCACACTCAAGAAGTGCCTTTCGTTCTACCGCCGAGCAGCCATAAAAGTGTTCCAAAAACAGCTGCAGTGATGGAAAAGCTAGCGGAGCTTGCCAAGGTTGGCTTTTCACCTTCGGGATTAAATGTGTTCGTAAAAGACGGATATGCTTTTTACAAGCGCTATTTGTTGGGGCTACGAGAAGAAGACGAGCTTGAAACTTTTTTTTCGCATAAAACCTATGGCACACTAATTCACAACGCTTTGGAAGGGCTTTATACGCCTCATGTGGGCAAGCAACTCACCCAAGCGGATTGCAAGGAAATGATTGCCCGTGTGGACCGTGTTGTTGATGAGATGGTTAAACGCGAACACCCTCAAAAGATATCGGGAAAGAATGTGCTTGCCTTGGCCGCCATAAAAAGAAATATTCAGAACTTGATTACTCAAGAGCAGGGAGATATTCAGGCGGGGGATGTAATTGAAATTATAGCCTTGGAGCAAAAACTAGCCATGACGCTAACGGTCGCGGGGATTGACGCTCCCGTTACGTTTAAAGGAACGGTTGATCGGGTGGATAGGCACAATGGAAACGTTCGTGTTTTGGATTATAAAACAGGGCAGACACAAGATTTAGGCATTATGAATTGGACGGATTTGGCTTATGACCCGGATCGCGGCCAGGCTCGTCAGTTGCTTTTGTACGCGATGCTTTGGAACACGCATAACCCGGGTAATCCAGCCGTACAAGCGGGCATAATTGCCCTTAAGCAGTATAAAAAAGGCGTACTTTATGTAGGAGAAAAGGCATCGCCCCGAGGTAAGGTATTGCCAACACTTGAGGCTTCACATATGCAGAAAGCAGCGGTTGTTTTTGATCAACTCGTGCAGGCCCTTTTTGATTCTAATATTCCTTTTTCAACGCCAGAGGGATAGGATTTCCAATGGTTTAGGTTTATTTAAGAGTACAGAAAAATGTTTTACAACAGATGATGAACTGATAAATTATTGTGTATTTTTGCCCATCGGGTCCTATAGCTCAGTTGGTTAGAGTAGCTGACTCATAATCAGTTGGTCCCTGGTTCGAGCCCAGGTGGGACCACCAACACGCCCCTTCTTTACGGAGGGGTTTTTTGTTTTTTTCTCCTACTTCAAGATTGAGGGACAAAGGGCTAACCCTGTTTCGTTTTTGTTTCTATTTTCCCTAATACGGTTAGAACTACAATTACCAACCCTATTATGAACTGTAGGCTAAAACTCCAATGAAACGTTTCCTTTTCAAGTTGATTAATACCTCCACTTAACATAAAAAGGATTCCGTAGCAATACCAAAAGATTTTTCGAAAGCGTGTTTTTTTAGTTTCTGACAATTTCATTGTCTTCATAGAAACAATATGTAGAATCCATACAAGAACAAATGTCCCCATTAAAATTAAAATGCCTTTTTCCATATTGTAAAGTTATGTTTTTTTAACTGCTGTAATGACCAAGGTTCCTGCCCATTGTTCTTTAGCACCAACACGCCAAGCGTCCACCTCAGCAAACCCTGCGTCTTTAAAAAAACGGATCCAAGTTGCTTCGGGGAGTAGTTGCATAATGGAAACCCCGCAGTCTTCAGGCCAAGAGTGAGAAACCGTATTTTCTTTGTAAAAGTCAAGCCCCACAATCAGGCGCCCGTCTTTGTTTAGCCAGTCTTTATACACCATAGCGATAAAGGCTTTTGGATCCGATAGGTAATATACTACTTCCATGGAGTGTACAACATCTACTTTTTCATTTGGAACCCATTTATTTAAATCAGCATGGTGATACGCTTCCGTAGGATCAATAGACAGCGCTTTTTCAATCATCTTCTGTGCACCATCAACACCAGCGGCAGCAGCACAGCCGTTGTGTGCTTTTACCAGCCGCACAACCCATCCGTTTCCACACCCGGCATCTATAAAGCTGAAGTTTTTTTGGTCTTTTAGCGAATACTCAAGCATATTGTTTACAGCCACCTCGTGCCCTTTGGCCATAGGTTCGTCTCGACCGGTTGCTGCCCATTCACTAAATACAGTTGTTGGTTTCCTTTTCACTTATCTTATCAAACTAAAATGCCCGGTAAACGTCCGACCATCTTCTAATTTTACCCTGAACCAGTAATCATCCGCAGGCATAGGGGAGCCGTTATAGGTGCCGTCCCAGCCTAGGCCATCGGTTGTAATTTGCGCTAATAGCCTTCCATGTCGATCAAAAATATAAATCAATGACTGCGACTGGAATACTGCGTTGACTCCTAAAACCTGCCAATTATCGTCTTTACCGTTACCATTTGGCGTAAAATAAAGCGGATAGCCAATTACAGAAACATCGATACTTTTTGTTCCACATTCGTTTTTATCTCTAACGGAGACTTGGTGTATACCAGGCTGTACGTCTTCAAAAACAGGACTATCTTGATAAGGACCTCCATCTAATGAGAACTCATAGTCGCCAATTCCAAGTGCGCCAATTCCAGTCAGCACTTCAATTCTGTTGCTGCCCTCCCCAGTTAAGTCAAACACGGTCAAATCGTCAAGGGCAAAAAGCGGAAATTCCGATTCATCTACTACAATAGTTTTACTTGTTTCACATCCCGTTGAAGTATTTGTTGCCGTAACCTCATAAGTACCCCCGCTAGTAATAGTTATGCTTGTAGAGGTTTGGGCAAAAGGCGAGCCGTTAAGCGTCCAGGCATAAGTGTAGGAACCACCTTGATTATTAATTTGAATAAGATCAGTCCCCAAATTGGTACAGAACACCTGCGTTGATGGCAAATCAAAAACAGGGTTTTCATTAACTTGAAATATAATGGTCTCTTCAGCAACACATGTGGTATTTGATGGATTATAAATTTGCGCTATAACAGTTGTTGTTTTTGTAGTAAAGGGGTTAGGCAAGCTGTTGCCAATTATGGTTTCATTCCCCAACCCATCGCGTTGTAAAAACAGAATTTCCATATTGACTTGCCCGTCAAGAAGCTCTGTATTGAGACGGCTTGTATCAAAATCGGCCATACCGTCTAAAATTCCGTCGTCATTGTCACATTTTGCCGGTAAATTGTATTTGCCAATTTCGGGGCTATCGTCAACAGTAAACATGAAAAAAGCTTCTTGATAACACGAAGGCGATACATAGGAAGGGTTATTTTCAACCACAACACGGACTGACTGAGAAGCGCTCAGGTATTCTGCCGGGAATCCATTTGTGCTGATAACGGTATCATTTTCATCGTAGAATGTTATTTCATAGTTAGCGGGATCTTGGGTAAGCAGTAATTGAGACATCACTGTACTGGTGTCAAAAGGGAAAAGCCCGTCCTGAGAATCTAAATCTTTTGGGCTATCCCCATCACATTGGCGCGAAATAGAAACGGGATGAAGTATAGCTAGCGGCTCTACAACAAAAGAGGCAACTTGTTTGAGCCCTAAACACGTAGTTTGTGTAAATCCATTTGCATCAACAGCCGCCCAAATTTCCTGACTATTTGGAGTGCTGTTAACATAATCTTTTGATATATCAATAGGATTTATTTTAGAAGCGGCATCGGATTCGGTTTCAAAAAACAGGATTGTCACATTATTATTTGCAAAAGCGGGATGTTCAGCTATTAAAGCGGCTTTCAAATCAGCAAAAACAGTTTTATCAAAAGTACTAATGCCGGTATTTGTTTTGACACTAGGAATTAAACAGGCGTAGTATGTTTCTAAGAAAGTATTTTTAATGGTACTGGTCCGCACACGAAGTTTTATGGTTAGTGGATCGCCAGTAGCAGGATTAAAGGTGCGTTCACACCCATTAGAGTTGGTAATTTTCACATATACCGTTTGATTCATTGAAGTATTATAGAATTCCGTTGGATTTATAATTTGATTGTTATGCGCTGCATCAGTATAGTAAGTAAAAACCTCGTTTTGGTGATTGGTGGAGAAAATGTCGTTATACAACGTTAGGTTGTCTTGTACAATACCGTCTGAGTCTGTGTCACATTGCTCTCGTAATAAACTGCTGTTATTAATTTTAGGTAATTCTAGAACGATTAAGTCAAGCGTATTATCTGTGCGGTAGCAACCTGTTCCATTATCTTCTAGTCTTACAATAATCGTTTTTGTACCGTTGTCGGATGTTTTTGTAGTGTACTCTGTTATGGCATTATTTGCCTCAGCATCTGCGACAGTTTCATGATAGCTTATAGACCATTGCGACGTACTGCCTAACAATGCTTCTATAGCTGCTGTTTGCTTTGTAAGATCAAAAAGCAAAACACCATCTTCATCGCTACCACTATCCAAATCATCACACGCTTCAACATCGGGGATAGTTATTGTATATGGAAGGGCATGCACCATGATACTTAATTCTCCGACATCGCTAATACAGTTTGTGTCTGTATTGGTAACACGATAGTAAATGGTTTGCGGATTTGATGTGTTCATATAGGCGGCAGGCGTTTGAATTTTTGCTGCCAAAGTTTCCTTTTCTGCGCCATCACGAGTTGTGTAATATACTATGGTATGATTTGTATCACTTTGACCACCCAGAATAGTTGCCTCTTCACTTGTTAGGTCAAAAGAGCCTTTTAGGTCTGTTGATGTGATAGATCCGTTATTACTATCAACACAGATTTCAATTGCATCAAGCACAATATTCGCAGTAGGTAACGGATTAATAGTAATAGTAAATGGCTCAGAATCACAAACGACCCCGTTGGTGGTAACACGCACGAAGTAGTTGGTTGTTTCTATTGGTGAGACCTCTAGTTGGCTGCTGTTGGCAGTACCCGCTATTGGTGTTTCCACTCCATTTTTAACGTTAAACCATTCAATATTGGTTTGTGCTTTATATTCAAAAAGGGGATATGATTGGCCCGAACCATCGGTTAAACTCATGTCGTTCCAATATTTGCCAAAATTGCCGAATTCAAATTGCCCGTAATCTTCTCCCGAAAAACTATTCCCGGCAGACTTATAATCATTAGGTTCGTTATTAAACCAATTTTGATAAGTTAAGGGTGTTCCATCTACCCAATACCAACCGCCGTTAGGCTCACTATAATCGCTTGCGTTTCGATCTTGAAACAACCCTAACCAAAAAGCAATATTATCGCTCCCTATAAGCCCCATGTGCTGTAGGCCTTGATATACGATATTTTCTTCTGCAGCGCTATTTATGACGTACATGGTAGCGCCAACGATAGATTCACCAAGTGCTTTTGCTGTAGGCCATGTAATAGGCAGCACACCAGTTTTGATGCCTTTTTGCGTGTAGTAAAACCCATTATCGTATTGCACTGGACCGGCAGTATTTTCTATATACACCAAGTCATTGATACGTGCAAAATCATCTGGAGAGGGTAAAATTTTATTTGTATCAAGTGAAAGCGTAACTGTTTCCCCCGTGCAGAAAGTGGTAATGCCCGAAAGGGTGCGAATTTCAGGATCATTAACAACTATTTTGGTTTCGCTTCTTAATTCACCAATGCACCCGTTTAAAACAGATGCTGCAAAATATGTATTGTTGTGTGCCAAGATTGTATTGTCTGCAAGAGGGCTTCCGCCCGTAGCTGCAGTATACCAAACCACATTTGGGACATTCAAGTCAGCTACAGTTGCTCCTTTACACACAACAGTTAATGGGTCGAGGTTAGGTTTCGTGGTATTGTCATTTACATTAAGCGTAAATAGCTGCGTGTCTGTAGTACAAGCATAGGTGTTTTTACTTAGCCGTGCTCGGAAAACGGATTGATCCAGTGCTGTTGTAGCACTGTTAATCTCAAAGATATAGGTGTCAGCGTTGTTGGTGATTGTACCTAATGCGTCTGCAGATTCAAAAACGCCGTCTAAATCTAAATCTACTTCCCACATAACATTTTCAGCGTCAGTAGATTTAAACACTAAATAGAGTGATTCTCCTTCGCACAACACAGCATTAGAGACAGCAAAATCTTCAGAGAGTACAGCAGGCGCTCCTGTCTCTTGAAAGTCGTAAATGTTGTTATTGTCATTGTCCAAAGGCTGGGTGTTAAAATCATAGCCTGAATAAAACACTCGCCCCCGAACATCGGCAGTTGACGCAGCGTTTGTTGGATCATAGAATATGGGACTTGCACCAGCTAAACCATCGTTGTCTGGGTCTTCATTCCCTGCCTCAGCAACATCAAAACAATTGTCGTTGTCACTATCCAAATCGGAGTGGTCTGGGATATTATCGCTATCAGTGTCAATGGGATGATCGATTATCTTTAGTTGAAAACTAAGCTCACCGTCTTTGGTAACATTTTCAAGTGTATGGGTAATCTTAATGTTGGTAAGGGAACTTGAAATAAACTCAGAATTGTTAAGTGTTGTAGCACTAGGCGAATATTTAACACTAACGCGATTGTTGGTAAAATACTGTACTCCAGATTCATAAGCGGAATCATAGTTGGTGTCTACTAGAAGCTCATCGGATGTATTTATAAGGGAAATCGTTTTGTTGGAATCGATAGTACTTACTGTGATAATTTCATTTTCAACGTAATTCGGGTTTTGAGGAAAGACAATACTAACGGTAGTTGGCTCGGTAAAATTCAACTCGAAGCTATTCGTAGCCTTTGAGCTGGCATTTAGTTGCGAAGTTATGTTGCCCAGGTTGTCTCCAGAAAGAACACCATTTGTATCAGTGTTTAAGGATGCGGACACACGGTACGCTGAAGGAAGCGAAATGTTTTTATCGGTAGTACTTGGCAATAATGGGATATTAGGGTCTGTAAAATCAGGGATGATATCTCCACCACTCTCAAAACGATCTAGGACACCATCATTATCCTTATCTAAATCTAAGTTGTCTACCACTCCGTCATTGTCTTTGTCATCGGGACAATTTCCTATAAAAATTACTTGCGAATTCAAGTTTTCAGTATTTGATCCGCAACTGTAAACCCCGCGTAGTTGGTACCAGCCCACTTGCGTTGGCGTTATGGAACTTAGGTTTGCATTAGTTGTTATCTCTTGCCATTGGGTAATTTCGGCTTCTTGCGAAGGATTATACCACCAACTGTAAGAATCCAGCCCGCTTAAATTGGTTGCGTTTAGCACTAAGCTGTTTTGAATACAGGTCCCTAAAGCAACAAGGTTTAGATTAAAATCAAACTCAGGAGCAGATTGAAACCCAGAATAAAACCCTCCAGAAGTAGCAAAACTAGAATAGGTATAATAAGAAACATACAATTCCCCAGCACTGCTTACCTCATACAGGTTTTGGTTAAGGTTAGATATACGATAGGTAACATACTTAGGATTATCTGTATTCAAAGGGTTTGTCTGCAACGTGCCATTTAGCAAGACATCTTCTCCTTTTTCTGCAACAATTCCAATTGCACCACTGTGGTTGTTATTTCCAATGCGGTTAATAAATGGGATATTGTTAATGCCTCCCTTTGCGGAACAGCTTATTGGCGGCACAACAAACATTCCTTGGTTGGGCTCGTGATTTGACGGATCTGGGCTTACCCCCCCAACGCCTTGATATGCCATTACGGGACCTGAAGTAACCACATACATATTTTTATTGCTGTTATAATTACTACCTTCAATTAAGGTATAAGCTCCTGTAATAGGGATTGCAGCACCGCCATTAATACTGTATGTTGTTCCAGTGTTTAAAGGTACTAACACAATGTTTTCTGTATCATTGTAAAAGTCAGGCGCCTCTCCTCTAATGAAGATAAATTCTTCCCCAGCATTTTCGGTACCAACCAATTGATCAATGCCATAGTCATGACCGTTTCCAGGGCCATTAGTTCCGGTAGAACTTCCTGAAATGACAACCACATCTTTGCTAGAGACTAAGCTGCCGCCAATAAGACCATCAGTGTTATTTGTGTCTTCTGATATGCGCAAAATACCGACATAGCTTTCATTTTTTTGAAGTTTAAATGTAACAGGATACGTTCCTGTATAGTTGTGAAGTTTAACCGATTTTGGAAAGACAACGGTTATATCGGTGTCATCTTCAGCGGCCATTACAGAGAAGAAACTGTTGTATTCTGTGACAATAGGGGTAACATCATTAACAAATGCACCAAACAAAAAAGAAGAACTAAGCGCAGCGCTACCCTTACTTACAATAGCCCCAGCTTGCGCCTGACTTTGAAGGCGAACAGAAACATAAATGGGCTTTTCAGCCTCAATAATATACCCCTTATCACTAAGAATACCTGCTCCTAGGGACTCAGGAATTACTAGTTGCGTACTCCACATCCCAATAGTATTACGATTTCTTATATCAAAATAATCAGGGTTGCTATTTGAGATTGTTTTATAAATGTAATCTGTTCGCGCAGCTCCAATTGGTTTTATTACAACAGTGATTGGATTAATACTTGGGGTTGAAATATAAATAAACTGGTCATTTGGTTCACTGTTTGATATTTGAGTCGTCACAGATATAGGAGGAATGTAATGGACTTTACTGAGCTGTCCAAATAACGATGTAGGGAGGCACAAATAAAAAGCTGTTATGCAAATAGACAAGATGTTACGAAGCAACTTTAGCATAGGTTTATGTAACTTGCACGAATGTAATGAATTCTTTACATGTCGAATAAGAAAAAACTATTTACCGAGTATACCGCTCTTTTTTTGATGCTTATTGCGACAGCAACTGCACAATACCGCATGCCCATATATTCGGATTATCTAACCGATAATTATTACATATTACACCCAGCAATGGCAGGTGCTCACTATGAGGGGATGAAGATCAGGACTTCTTTTAGAACACAGTGGTTGGAAGTCGCAAACGCCCCTTCTGTGCAAACATTAAATGTGCACGCTAGGGTTGGAGATAAATCAGGGATTGGTGGCCTGTTTTTCAATGACAAAAATGGTTTTCAGTCTAGGACTGGAATTCAGGCTACATATGCACATCACATCAACACCTACAGAGATGTAGCGGATATCAATCAGCTCTCATTTGGGTTATCGGTAGGCGGCTCTTTTCATCAACATGACCAAACCACTTTTCCTACTTCCTCTGAGGTCATTGTAAAAGGAGGTCAAGTCAATAGCTCAAGTATGTATGTAGATGTTGGTATGACATATAATTGGGTATCATTTTATAGCCATATTACCGTACAAAATTTAGTTTTTGTGGGGAAGGATATCAGCGACCAGGTACTACTTGAAAGCCCCATACGTTTTTTGGTATCGGCAGGAAACTTTTTTGAATTGAAACCTAAATGGGCTTTGGAGCCCTCCTTTTTGGTTGATTATATTCAATACGTAGACCGCCCTAACGTTGATGTGAGCCTTAAATCACACCACAACATTCGCCAGACACAATTATGGGTAGGCACTTCTTACCGAAAAGGACTTACGGACACCCTAACCAACAACGCCACTGCAGCTTACAGTGAACCATTTAACCAATTCACCCTTTTAGCAGGAGCAAAACATCAAAACTGGACGTTTTCATATGCATATACTGTCGGGATTGGAAATATAAAAATTAACAATACAGGATTTCACCAGTTTACACTTGGTATAGACTTTTTGAGTGACAAATACCGACCAACCATAATACGAGGAATTCTGTAGCTTTGTTTTATGAAAACGAATTCAATCTTATTTATACCGCTTCTTTTTTTAGTAACGCTACAAAACACCTATGCGGAGGTGTGGGGTAGTACAGGGCATCGAGCAATTGGTGCGGTCGCCCAAAAACACCTAACCCCAAAAGCAGCCGAGCAAGTGAACGCCCTTTTAGGCGGCATGTCACTGGCCTTTGTTTCTACTTATGCCGATGAAATTCGATCTGACGATCGCTACGGCCACCTGGCCCCATGGCATTACGTCAACATGGATCAAAACACACGCTATAGTGAAGCGAACAAAAACCCCAAAGGCGACATCGTAACGGCCATTCAAAGCTGTATAGAAATTCTTAAAAACCCATCTTCATCAAAAGAAGACAAAACGTTTCATCTAAAGTTATTGGTGCATTTTATAGGCGATATTCACCAGCCTTTTCATGCCGGGAGAAAGGAAGATAGAGGAGGAAACAGCATTGATCTTTTTTGGTTTGGCAAGCGTACCAACCTCCACAGATTATGGGACACAGATCTAATTGAGCATTATAACATGAGCTACAGCGAATTGGCAGCACACTTGCCCAAGCACACCCCCGAACAAAAAGGAGAGATCATGGCAGCACCCTTATTGGATTGGGTTAACCAATCCCAAGACTTAGCAAATACGCTTTATGACAAAACCCCACAAGGCAGCAGGCTTGGGTATGTTTATCACTATCAAAATTTCGAAACGGTCCGCAAGCAGTTGTTAGATGCTGGACTGCGTCTTGCCGCGACACTAAACGCTATTTTTGATCCAGCAGCAAATGGTTGAAATCGAGCGTAAATTTTTGGTAAACGATCCAAAGCAAGCTATGCTTTCTGCCCGCCATTCTTTTCAGATTTTCCAAGGATATATTTCCAACGATCCTGCGCGCACTGTTCGCTTACGTATTGGAGACGGCAAAGGATTTTTGACCATAAAAGGAGCGTCCTCTAATGAGGGTACCACTCGGCAAGAATGGGAGCAAGAAATACCGTTATTAGAGGCAAAAGCATTGATGCCCATGTGCCTGCCTGGGATTATTCAAAAGACAAGATATCATATCGTTGAAAAGCAACAACTATTCGAAGTAGACGTTTTTGAAGCAGCCCACGAGGGCTTGGTCATTGCTGAGATTGAACTTAAGCACGCTAAGGACACCATTCAGCTTCCCAAATGGATAGGAAAAGAAGTTACGGGCGATAAACGTTATTACAACAGCTATTTAGCCCTTCACGGCATTCCGTCTTAAAACCCTAAATCACTAAGGTCTTCGTCTTTAAAAAAGGATTTCTGTTGTCGAGCCAAAGACAGCGAATCACAGTCCAGTGGAATGGAGACAAAAGCAGGGGCTTCAAAAGGGTCTTGCGACACTACGAGTGTTGAATCGGCGTAGCAAGCTTGCATATAACTTGCCCAAATAGGTAGAGCCATCGTTGCGCCTTGACCATAAGCAATGGTCTCAAAGTGCGTTGCACGATCTTCGCCACCAACCCAAACACCAGTTGCTAAATTTGGCACCATGCCAATAAACCAACCATCACTTTGATTTTGTGTAGTTCCTGTTTTTCCAGCGATGGGATTTTCAAATGCATAAGGATACCCCGTGACGATATCCCTAAAAATGGGATTTGTTTTATCTGCACCTACATGGCGGAGTCGAATACCCGAACCAGCCTCTGTTACACCCTCAAGTAACTTAAGGGTTACATAAGCAGATTCCTCACTCAACACATCTTTTGTTTCAGGAGTTGCTTGATAAATAACTGTGCCGTTTTTGTCTTCAATACGCGTGACCAAAACGGGCTTCACATAAATTCCTTTGTTTGCAAAACTGGAATATGCTCCTACCATTTCATAAACACTCAAATCTGCTGAGCCTAGGGCGATGGCAGGCACACTGGGGATATAAGACGTTACGCCTAAGTTACGCGCAAGGTTTGCTACAGGCCTTGGCCCTACCTTGTCAATAAGACGCGCACTTATGGTATTAACCGAGTTTGCAAGCGCATTTTTAAGCGTTCGTTTTCCAATATATCGATCACCAGAGTTTTTTGGACACCACGCATCATGAGCACCAAATTTGGCAGGCTCAACACAGTAATACCCATCGGGCAGCGAATCACAGGGCGAGAGTTTCAATTGGTCAATGGCAGTAGCATACACAAAGGGCTTAAATGTTGAACCGATTTGTCTTTTGCCCTGCATAACGTGATCAAACTGAAAATGACGGTAGTTTATGCCCCCAACCCAGGCCTTGACATGACCCGACTGGGGCTCCATTGACATCATGCCTGCACGCAAGAAGTGCTTGTAATATCTGATAGAATCGGTTGGTGTCATCACGGTGTCTATGTCACCGCTCCAGCCAAAAACTTCCATTTCTGTAGGCGCTTCAAAACTTGCCAAGATGCTTGCTTCGTCTAGCCCTCTAGCCTTCATTTTGCGCCAGCGTTCTGAGCGGCGTTTGGCCTGATCCATTATGCGCTCAATTTCATCTTCCTTTATCTCTAAAAAAGGGGCTGTAGGATTAAACTCCCCGCTATTTTGTCTAAAAAATTCTTTTTGCAGCGTAGACATATGCGCGCCTACAGCTTGCTCCGCATAGGTTTGAAGCCTAGAATCTATGGTCGTATAGATGCTGAGCCCATCCAAATAGAGATTATAAGAACTGCCATCTTCTTTTGGATTATTTGCTATCCACGAGCGCATAAACTTTTGCAGATAGGCCCTGAAATACGTTGCGATACCTTCTCTATGTGATTGCGGATTAAAGTCAACTTCAATTGGCAGCGCAGCCAAAGAGTCTTTTTCTTTTGGGTCAATCAGCTCGTTGCGGAGCATTTGTTGATAGACAATATTTCGTCTTTCGCGAACAAGTTCGGGGCGCCTCAACGGATTGTACAAAGAGGAGTTTTTAAGCATGCCTACCAGCATGGCCGATTCACTCAAAGACATTTGGTCTGGCGTTTTTGAGAAGTATATGGAGCTCGCAGAGCGGATACCATCGGCATTATAATTAAAGTCATATATGTTGAGATACATGGCTATAATTTCGTTTTTGGTGTACCTCCGCTCTAAACGAATGGCAATCACCCACTCCTTAATTTTTTGAACAACAGCCTCAAGCTTATTCCTTGAACGGACACCCGTAAAAAGTTGACGGGCCAGCTGTTGGGTAATGGTACTTCCCCCACCTTTACTTCCAAGATAAAATAACGCCCTTGCAGTGCCTCTAAAATCGATACCCGAATGGCTGTAGAAGCGTTCGTCTTCGGTAGCAATAAGCGCATCAATCATGCTGCTCGGAATTTCATCATATGAAATGGGCGTGCGGTTATCATTAAAATAAAACTTTCCCAATACCGTATTGTCAGCAGAAATTATTTGGGTGGCTAAATTCGTTTTGGGATTTTCCAACTGTCTAAAGTCTGGCATGGAACCAAGTAAGCCTGCCGAAGCAGCGCCAAAAATCCCAACAATACCTAATGTGGCAGCGCCAAAGGCAACCCAAATAAATCGAATAAACTTCCGGTATTTGCTGTGTTTAGTCATCTGACAAGGTTCTTATTTCTAGTCCAATTTGGTGTAGCCCCACAAGCAAGCTGTCTGCAACAATACGGTCGTTAGAGCGAACCGCTGGGCGCAACATAAACAAATAGTTCCCTGGCTCTTCAAACAAGAACCGTTCCACATATGGAAGGCTTAGTTCATGCACATACATTCCACTGCCTAACCAGCTGCCATCTGCATTAGCTAGCCTATAATTAAGGGTGTCATATTGCGTGATGCCTTTGGGCGTTGTGAAGGCAGCAATAAAGAAAATAGTTGCATAAGGATAATCGTTGTCATGACGTAGTATCCAATGCAGCGAAGCTTTTTTATTAGCCAAGCGATTTCTATAGTTAAATGTTTCCCATTGGTCTTGTTCCCAACCCTCATTTGGAAGCTCATTAAAAAGGAGCTCGCTAGAGGTTTCACAGTTGCTAAGTAGCACACTCAAAACAAGAAGCAAAAAGGGTTTTTTCACGACGGATTTAGGGTCTTTAGGTGATGGGCACGTCCTTTTTTGAATATTTTATTGCTGTTGTGCGTGCCTTTTCTAAGTTCCTTTTGTTTGTCTCTAGGCAAAGCAATGATTGACGCACAGCTGTCAGAACAACAATGATCGTGCTTTTCAGCACATGTTGGGCATTGAATAAAAAGCAAATGACAGGCGTCGTTTGCACAATTGACATGGGTGTCGCAGGGCGAACCACATTGGTGACAGGTGGCGATTACATCATCAGAAATAGTCTCACTTCTGCGCTCATCAAAAACAAAGTTTTTGCCGATAAACTTGTTGTCCAACCCTTGATTTTTTACTTGTCGAGCATATTCAATAATACCCCCTTCGAGTTGGTATACACGTTCAAACCCTTTGTGCTTAAAATAAGCACTTGCTTTTTCGCAGCGGATACCGCCTGTGCAATACATCACCAAATTTTTATCTGACTTGTGTGCAGCTAAGTCTTTTTCAATGATGGGCAGCGAGTCGCGGAAGGTATCCACATCCGGCGTGATGGCGCCCTCAAAATGGCCAATCTCACTCTCATAATGATTGCGCATATCCACTAGTATGGTGTCTTCTGCGCTGGTGAGCGAATTAAACTCAGCAGCGTTGAGGTGTACGCCTTTGTTTGTTACATCAAAAGAGTCGTCGTCCAAGCCATCGGCAACAATCTTATCACGCACTTTTATTTTGAGCTTTAGAAACGATTTGTTGTCTTGCTCGATGGCAATGTTTAGGCGCACATCCTCTAAAAAAGCAATGCTGTCTAAATGTTTTTTAAACGCAGCAAAACGTGGCGCAGGGACAGATAGTTGCGCGTTGATTCCTTCGTGAGCTACGTATATTCTACCAAGTACACCTAGGGCATCCCAACGCATAAATAGTTGGTCTCTAAATTTGGACGGGTGTTCGATTTGTGTGTAAGCGTAGAAGGATAGCGTAAGACGATCCTCTCCCGCCTCGTCGATTAGGGCAGCGCGCTGTTTGGCGCTTAATGTATTGTACAGTTGCATGCTATACAGAATTAAGGTTATACGGCAAAGATATCAAATTAAATATCGTCAGAAAAAACCTAAACAATTGGAAATATTGTACCTTAGCAAATAGCTAAAAAATCAAGCATGAGTAACGAAAAAGAAGCCAAATTAAAAGCATTACAACTAACGCTAGATAAACTTGATAAAGCCTATGGCAAAGGCACCGTCATGAAAATGGGGGATAGCGTAACTGAAAATATAGAAGCCATTTCTTCGGGTTCTATAGGCCTAGACGTTGCCCTTGGTGTCGGAGGATATCCACGCGGAAGAGTAGTTGAGATTTACGGGCCAGAATCATCCGGTAAAACAACCCTAACCCTTCACGCCATAGCCGAATGTCAAAAGGCAGGGGGTATAGCCGCATTTATTGATGCGGAACATGCTTTTGACCGTTACTATGCCAAAAATCTTGGTGTTCAAATCGATGACCTTATCATTTCGCAACCCGATCACGGAGAACAAGCTTTGGAAATTGCAGATAATTTGATTCGTTCGGGAGCGGTTGATATTGTAGTTGTGGATTCTGTCGCTGCACTTACACCTAAAAGCGAGATAGAAGGCGAAATGGGCGATTCTAAAATGGGACTGCACGCACGCCTCATGTCACAGGCTTTGCGAAAATTAACCGCATCTATCAGCAAAACAAAATGTACCGTTATTTTTATCAATCAGTTGCGTGAAAAAATCGGGGTCATGTTTGGTAACCCAGAAACGACAACTGGTGGGAATGCATTGAAGTTTTACGCATCAGTTCGCTTGGACATTCGTCGCTCTACGCAAATCAAAGACAGTGCGGGCGCTGTTTTAGGAAATAAAACACGTGTTAAAGTGGTCAAAAACAAAGTTGCTCCACCATTTAAAACAGTTGAGTTTGATATCATGTATGGCCAAGGGATTTCTCGCATAGGTGAATTGCTAGATATTGGCGTTGAAGCTGAAATCATTAAGAAGAGCGGTTCGTGGTTTAGCTATGGCGACACCAAACTCGGGCAGGGGAGAGATGCAGTAAAAACGCTTTTGGATGACAATCCAGAACTAGCGGAAGAAGTTGAAGGCAAGATTAAAGATATCGTTGCTGCAGCGGAATAATCCTAGCGGTACCCTTCTTCTTTTAGTTTTTCAGTCATAAACTGATGCACCTTTTCTTTTAGCGCAGGCATGTCATCTTTTGTCATTCCTACGGTTTCAATAGGCGCATGAACATTAGCCCTGACAATTCCCGGCTTTCCCACCCAATATTTGTATGAAAACTGGAAAGGAAAACGCTTTTTGCAATCCGGTAGCGTGATGGGGACTATGGGAATTTGATGCTCAATGGCAAGGCTAAAAGCACCATTTTTAAAAGGAGCCAAAAGCACATTTGGCTCAGGCACCAAGCCTTCTGGGTAGAGCATGATATTAAAGCCGATTTTAATTTTATGCTTGGCCTGATAGTACACACTTTTTCTGCTTGAAGCACTGTCGCGGTCTACCAAAATGGCAGCCCTTTTGTAAATGGTAGCAAAGAGCGGCAGACGATCAAGTTCTGACTTCCCTATAAAAACAGCAGGCTTTTTAATGGTCACAAAAATCATCATGATGTCAATCATGCTTAAATGATTCGCGACAAAGACATATTGTTTGCTGTAATCTATTTTTGATTTATGCCGAATTAGTGGAATAAAACCCATACCAAACAGGATAAATGGGGACCAAAAATAACGTGCTAAAAAATAAATGCCACGGTACCATTTCTCTCGTAATAAGCAGAGTAATAACAGCGGAAAACACAAGGTTATACCGACCGTAGAAAGGATGTAAAACCAAGCATTCCACAGTCCCAAAAGAAAGATGCGGATATAAAGCATGTTGTCAAAAGTAGCGATTGATGGCTTAAATCCATTATTTTTGTGCAGACACTATAGCTATGGCACGTATCCTTACCGGAATTCAAAGCACGGGAACACCGCATTTAGGCAACCTTTTAGGGGCTATAATTCCTGCCATAGATATGGCAAAGCAATCAAACGACGAAGCCTTTTTATTTATTGCCGACATGCACTCCCTTACCCAAATCAAAAATGCAGCGGAATTAAAAGCCAATACCCACAAAACAGCTGCGGCTTGGTTGGCTTGCGGACTTGATCCCGACAGCACGTGTTTTTATCGTCAGTCAGATGTGCCTGAAGTAACGGAACTCGCATGGTATCTGAACTGCTCGTTTCCTTACAGCCGGTTGTCACTAGCTCACTCTTTTAAAGACAAAGCCGACAGGCTTGAAGATGTCAATGCAGGACTTTTTACGTATCCCATGCTGATGGCAGCAGATATTTTGTTGTATGACGCCAACTGGGTTCCTGTGGGAAAAGATCAGCTGCAGCATTTGGAAATGACTCGTGATGTTGCCAGTCGCTTTCATGCCGCTTTTGGAGAAACCTTTGTCTTGCCCGAAGCCAAGCTGCAAGACAATGCACAATATGTTTTAGGAACCGATGGCGCCAAGATGAGCAAGTCAAAGAGCAATACTATAGACGTTTTTTTACCAGAAAAAAAGTTGCGCAAGCAAGTAATGGGTATTGCTACGGACAGCACACCCCTAGAAGCACCAAAAGATCCAGACAGCTGTACCGTATTTGCGCTGTATACCTTGATTGCACAACCAACAGCTGTGGCTGCAATGCGAAAAAACTATGAGTCAGGTGGCTATGGCTATGGCCATGCAAAACAGGCACTATATGAAGCCATTCTTGAACGCTTTTCTGAAGCCAGATCAAAGTTTGATGAATTTATGGCACATCCAGAAGTACTGGAGGCCCAACTTCAAAAAGGAGCCGTTAAGGCGCGTAGCGTAGCCCAAGAGGTCCTTCAACGCGTACGCAAGAATCTAGGCTATACTACAACAGTTTAAACAATTTACCTGCTTGCGCCATTACTACCCCTTTCATTTCAAGTTGAAAAAGGAGGCTTGAAACATCACTTATTTTGAGCGAAGCATCCAAAGCAATGAGATCTATGTGTTTGGGCGTTGCACTCATGTGCTTAATAATTTGTTGCTCTTTGTCGTTTAGACGTACAAACAATTGTCGTTGTGGAGCTGTTGCTTTTTCTTTTTTCCAGCCAAGTAGCTGTGCCACATCCGCTCCACTCGTAATACAAGTAGCCTTTTGGGCTTTGATGAGCGCTAAGCACCCTTGGGCGACGGAGTCGTTGGGTCTGCCCGGTACAGCAAACACATCCCGTTCATATCCAAGCGCATAGGCCGCTGTGGTTAGGGCACCGCCCTTACTTTTCGACTCTACTACAATGGTGGCTTGTGCCAAACCAGCGATAATGCGATTGCGCTGTAAGAAGTGGGAGCGTTTGATTTGTTCATGTGACCACAATTCGGTTAAGAAACCGCCATGCTGTTCTATTTTTTTTCGATGTTTTTGATGTTCTCTAGGATAGCAATTCAAAATGCCATGCCCCAAACAGCCGTAGGTAATCAGGTTGTTTTCAAGGGCTGCCAATTGGGCTGTGATATCAATGCCATGAGCAAAGCCCGACACGATTACGGGCTGATAGGGTGCAAGGGTTTCTACAAGCTGGCGGACAAATGCCTTGCCATCAGGCGATGGCATTCTAGTGCCTACGATGCTAATCACACGGGTGGTATTTGGAAAGGCCTGACCGCTGCCAAAAAGCACAAGCGGTGCGTCGGGGCAGAGGTTGAGGGCAATGGGAAAGTCGGGGTCGTTGTGTGCTACCGATAAAATGCGGTGCTTTTTAATCTGCGCCACTTCTTTTTCTGCGGCACCCCACAGCTGTTTGGCTTCTGGGCGTTTAAATACCGCAGCAATGTTGTTAAATGGCTTGCTGTTTTCACGGCCAATGCGCCGAAAAACGGCTTCAGCACTTCCAAAATGACGAATGAGCTTTCGGGCGGTGCTGCAGCCAATCTTGGGAAGTTTGGGCAGCACAAGAGTTGCAATAAGTTCGGTTGTTTTCATAAGATTCGGCACCACTAAATTACAAAAGCGAATGGTTTTAAAAATCCACCAAAAAATGTACATTTGTCTTATGGAGCTCGCAGCACACATACATTACTTACTTTACCGCCACGATTGCCTTAGTCTTCCAGGCTTTGGCGCCTTTTTGGTGGAGCATAAAGAAGCATTTTTTGATGCGGAGCAACAACGCTATCATCCACCGCGTAAGGTGTTGTCGTTTAATGAACAGCTACAATCCAACGACGGCATCTTGGCAGCGCACATGGCGCATGTTTTGCAGTGTTCTTATGAGCGTGCTGTATTGGACATTCACCAACAGATTATATCTTGGAAAGAACGCGCCCATAAAGGCAAGCTTAAAATTGCTACTTTGGGAATATTTGAAACGAATTCAGAGGGCAAACTTGTATTTAGCGCCGAGCAGGGATTGAATTTTTTAGCAGCAAGCTATGCGCTTCCACAGTTGGATGCACAACCCATATCACGCAGTGCTGCCGAAGCAGCCCCAACGCCTGTTTTTACGTTGGAACCCCAGCCGTCCAGCCCCTTTGTGCGTAGGGCCATGGTAGCTGCTAGCTTTTTAGCCTTGCTTGCTTTGGGCACCAATTATGTGCAAGACCAACAAACCGAATTACTTTGGGAACAAGAGCAAACACTACGTGAAACTGCACGTTAGCAAGCCGCCGCCGCTGTTTATGACCTTGGCGAATTGCCAACGCTACGTGTTGTTGCACCTAAAGCAGTTGTCCTAGGCTATCATCTTATTGCCGGATCTTTCCGCAGCCAAAACAACGCCGACCGACTTGTCAATAGCCTCAAGCGTAAGGGCTACAACCAAGCAGCAAGACTACCCAAAACCAGTAACGGATTTCACCAAGTTTCTTTTGCTGCCTATGCTACGCAACGAGAAGCGTACAATGCCAAAGCAGGCCTTTTGGAAGACAACTACCCAGACGTTTGGGTACTGAAAAAATAACACCCATGGAACCAAAACACCCTAGTGCTTCCAAGACGGTTATGACCGACTTGGTACTGCCCTCTGATACCAATCCCATCAACAACTTGTTTGGTGGCGAGCTGTTGGCACGTATGGACCGAGCAGCCTGTATTGCAGCAGAGCGCCATTCGGAGCAGGTGGTGGTTACCGCTTCGGTAAACCATGTGCACTTTAGAAAACCCGTGCCCCTAGGCAGTGTGCTTACGCTAGAGGCCAAGGTCTCTCGTGCTTTTGGCACTTCGATGGAGGTGTTTATAGATGTGTGGAAGGAAGAGCACGAAAAGCGCACAAAGGAAAAAGTAAATGAGGCCATTTACACTTTTGTTGCGGTGAATAAAGCGGGTACGCCCGTGGCCGTACCGCCTATTGCACCCGAAACGGCTTTGGAACAAGAGCGTTATGCAGGTGCCCTGCGCCGCAGACAGCTTAGCCTTATTTTGGCAGGCAAACTCAAGCCTGAAGAGGCTACGGAACTAAAGGCGTTGTTTGATTAAGGCATGCCAGTGGGGCTTCTTGGTTAAACGATCCGATCTTGGCAGTGAATCAAAACATTAGCCCCACGCCTATTTTCACACCTACATCAAAGTTGTAGAGTTTTGAGTTAAGCACTTCTTCATATATTCCAGCTTTTAATACAATGGGTACATTAATCCTTGGAACAAACAGGATGCCTTGGAATAAGCTAAGCCCAACAAATACGCGCTCCGAATAGGCACTAGAAAAGCTGACAGCACAGGAAATTTTTATAAGGAAATTTACCTGCAAGACAAACCTGAAAACCCCACTGCAGCCATTCATGTCATGCTAGACCAAGCAGATCTTTATAACCGATTTAATGTAGGGCGTGAAATTTATATTGACTTAAAGGGGCTGCATATCGGAGAGTCGCGGAGGGGTAATGGCATTATTTCATTAGGAGGAGCGCTAAATGAAGATGGGGACGAGGTCTCACACCTTCGTGCACTAGATATTCCAGATCACTTTTTGCGTTCCAATAGTACAGAAGAAGTGATGCCAAGCCCGGTGCTTTTTTCTGAAATAAACAGCAGCCATATTGGGATGTATGTGGAAATCGCCAATGTGCGCTTTGCTGCTGCAGAACAGGGAAAGCCTTTTGTTGATCCCAAAGATTATTACGATACCCAGCGCAATATGGAAGCTTGCGAAGGTCAGAACAAGGTTCCCTTTTTGCTTGAGACCAGCGCCTTCGTTTCTTTTAAAGACCTGCCTTTACCTGACGGAACAGGAAGCATTAAGGGGATTGTCAGCAAGACGTATAACGGCCGAAGTTTGGTGCTTGTGCTTAACGATGCGCATGATGCTTGGCGCATAGGTGGCGATTGTGTAGATTGAGCACCAGAATCTTAAAATATCAAAAACTCATTTTTATCCAAAAAACGCCTAAAAATAACTAAAAATAGCCGAAAACAGCTTGTTTTTAACCCTTTTTATGACAAAAACAAACAAAAATGATAAAACCTGTGTATTTAAAATGTGCCTTTTTAGCTTCATTCCATTTGGCTAAAGTTGCCATTTTAAAAAACCATTTTTTGCAAAAAATAGACTAAAAAAGGACAAATTCATCCAATAATAAACGGTTTTTAGTTGTTTTTAGCTCCAAAAAAGCAAAAATTAACATTTTTGGTTTTTTAAAAAAGGGCAGTTTTTCTTTTGTGGCCTTAATTTTCAGTAATACAGCCATAAAAAGCAGGACAGGTTTTAGCTAAAAAAGACTAAAAACGGACAAAATGGACTAAAAAAGACTTAAAAGTGTATAAAAAACAGCGTTTTTACATCAAAAATCGGAAAAAATAAAACGCTGCATCTCTTTTTAACTGGATCTAAAAACACATAGCTATACTAACCGACAAACACTCACCGCCCGTTTTGTACCTTTGCGCTTTAATAAAGCGATATGATTCTATCCATGACAGGCTACGGCAAAGCGGAGTTTAATGCACAAGGCAAAAAATTGCGCATTGAAATTAAGTCGCTCAACAGCAAATCATTTGACCTCAATTTTCGTACACCCGCCCTTTACAGAGGCCTTGATTTGAACGCACGTAAACAGCTAACAGCCCTGCTGCACCGCGGCAAGTGTGAAGTGAATGTATTTGAAGAATGGGTTGCCGGTCAAGATGCAGCCCCGATTAACAAAGCCGTGGTGGCACACTATATGGACGAATTAAAAGCCATTTCTCCTTTGTCAGATGAGGCACTTTTGCCAACCGTGATGCGCATGCCCAATGTATTTGCATCAGCAGACGATAGCATTTCGGACGAAGAGCAAGCCATTTTTTTAAGCACCCTTAACAAAGCCGCTGAAGCTTTGGTAGCTTACCGTGAGCAAGAAGGCCTTTCTTTGGAACAAGACCTCACCAACCAATTGGAGCACATCAAAGCACAGCTAAAAAGCATAGCCGCACAAGCCGACACGCGTATAGCCACACGAAAGCAAAAACTAGAGGAACAATTACGTCAGCTAACCCTTGAGTATGACCAAGACCGTTTGGAGCAAGAGCTGGTTTTTTACCTCGAAAAATGGGACATTAATGAAGAGTTGGTACGCCTTGAGCATCACCTTGACTATTTTCAAAGTAACCTCGACGAAAAAACCCCGACCAAAGGCAAAAAACTAGGATTTATCGCCCAAGAAATGGGACGTGAAATCAACACCATTGGGTCTAAAGCGAACGATGCGGAACTACAAAAATCTGTTGTTAGCATGAAAGATGCCTTGGAGCGTATCAAAGAACAAGTACTCAACGCCTTGTAATGAAAACGGGAACATGTATTGTTTTATCGGCCCCTTCGGGTAGTGGAAAAACAACCATTGCCAAACATTTGCTAGCGCTCGAACACCTCAACTTGGCGTTTTCTGTTTCGGCTACTTCCAGACCGCCAAGAGGACAAGAGGTAGACGGCAAAGACTACTATTTTTTGTCTGAAGCAGCATTTAAAGCCAAAATTGACGAAGGCGCATTTGCTGAATATGAAGAGGTATATCCTGGCATGTTTTACGGCACATTAAAATCTGAGGTAGCTCGCATTTGGGCATTGGGTAAAAATGTGGTCTTTGACATAGACGTAGTAGGAGGATTAAACATCAAAAAGCAGTTTCCCCAAAAAAACATTTCTATATTCATCAAACCTCCTAGTAAGGCAGCCCTGGCAGAGCGGTTGCGCCAACGAGGTACGGATAGCGCTGATAAAATAGCCATGCGCTTGGAAAAGGCCCATGCTGAAATGGCTCGCGCCAACGATTTTGACGTTGTAGTGGTAAATGATAATTTGGAAACAGCCAAAAGCGAAACGGAAGAACACATCACCAACTTCTTGACAGAATGAAGCGGATAGCGCTATTTTTCGGAAGTTTCAATCCCATTCACAAAGGACATATTGGCATTGGTCAGGCAGCACTCGATCAACAAAAGGTAGACGAGGTACATTATATATTGACCCCACAGAACCCACATAAAAATACGGCTGCGCTTTTGTCCGAAGAACACCGCTGGAAGATGTTAGTAAAAGCGTTAGCTCCATATGATGGTTTGGTAGCAAACGATATTGAGTTGCACATGCCCAAACCAAATTATACAGCCCACACCCTTCAAAAACTTACGACAGCGCATCCTGATCATAACTATATCATGCTGATGGGCGCCGACAGCGCAACAGGGCTGGATGCATGGAAAAATGCGGCTTTTATCAAACAATTCCCTTTGTTGATTTATCCCAGAAATGATATTTCTTTAGATGCATTTACAGCAGCTCAGCGCCTTGAAGCTCCCTTGTTGGATGTTTCTGCTACAAGGATTCGCAAAACAAAGGACATGCTGCTGCTAAAAGCGTGGTTACCTGATGAGGTTATTGCCTATATGCAAGCACACCAACTTCTTAATGATATTTAATCTTTCGCAGTATCCGCTGGGTGTCTTTTAAACCTTGGTAGGTTTGTTCGCCATGCTGTTTCAGTACCGCAGTCAGTTCGTTCAGTTTTCCTAACGCAGCTTCAAATCCGTTGAGGTAACACAACATATAGGTAGGCGCCAAGTTATCCACATCTTCCTTATCGTTTTTGGTCAGGCTTAGGTTTTTTAGCAACTTTTCAGCCAATGCATTGTTGGCATTATAGATATGGTGTAGCAGCTTTTTTTCATATTTCGGTGGCGCAAACAAAAAAGCGGAGTCAATTTGGTATGACCCTTTGTTGTCAAACAAAAAAGTCACCCGCTCAAGGGGGTAATATTTATAGGCATTATTAAATCCTAAACGCACATATTCAATAAGACTAAACGAATGAGCGTCCATTTCAATTTCTACTTCATCGTGAGTAGAGTAGAACAATTTTACATGCTCATTGATGAGTTCAACATCTACTCTAGAATAATAAGACGTTCCTTTTTCCTTTTTTTCCAGTCCTGCCCAACAGAGCACAAACGATTCCTTAAAAACTTTGTACCTGGGTTTTAATACGTTGTCGTGACGATTCATAAAATCAACAACCCCATCGAGCGTTAATTCGATGTTGTTTTGCGCATGTTTTTCAATTTCTGCCACCACCGCCGAATTGGTATCTAGCAGCTCTATGTCAAAAACTTTGGAGACGGATATACTACCCTCTCTAAAAAACACAGCGCCACCAAAATATTTCCAAATGTTTTTTCGCAGTGCGGTAATTTTATTGGTCGGCCTTATGGTTACCAAGCCTACAACCTTTCCTTCAGCCAAATGCGGAAAGTGAATGTTTTCGTAAAGTACCACGGGCGGGTTATCCAAATAGGCATTGATGAGGTTTTGCAGTTTGGCATCATCAAAAAAGTCTACTCCGCGAATACCGTTGTCCCCATCATCTACGCCTACAACGATGTATGAGTTGTTTTTTGGATTGGAATTCGATAAGGCACAAATGTGTTTTAGGAACTTAGCCTTGCCTTCACGCTGGCTTAAATTCAGCTGTCTTTTTTTATCGTAAAAACTGTTTTCATCGTTGTGCGCTAGCAAGCTTTTGATGAGCAGCCTTTTATTAATCATCACAAATGTTTAATGCAAAGTTAGTAAGCTATTTCAACACTTTTTGTAATACCTTTGAGAAGCCCTATTTTTAACCAAATGTTAACAGGTGCACGACACATTTTTGTACATTTTGCAACGCTAATTAAAAAAACAAAACACATGAGCGATAACGCTGTAGATATCAAAGCACTTAACGAGCAGATAGAAAAAGAAAGCGCTTTCATAGACATCCTAACGCTTGAGATGAATAAAGTCATTGTGGGCCAACAGCAAATGGTGGAACGTTTGCTTATCGGCTTGCTGGGACAAGGACATATACTCCTAGAAGGAGTCCCTGGACTGGCCAAGACGCTAGCCATAAACACCTTGAGTAAGGCGGTAAAAGGAAGCTTTAGCCGTATTCAATTTACGCCCGACTTACTTCCAGCCGATGTAATAGGAACCATGATTTACAACGCTAAAGAAAATGATTTTAGCATCAAAAAAGGGCCGGTATTTGCCAATTTTGTACTCGCTGATGAGATTAACAGAGCCCCTGCAAAGGTGCAATCTGCCCTCTTGGAAGCCATGCAAGAGAAACAAGTAACCATTGGCGACGAAACCTTTAAACTCAAGCCGCCATTTTTGGTAATGGCCACCCAAAACCCGGTGGAGCAAGAAGGAACCTATCCACTGCCAGAAGCGCAGGTAGACCGTTTTATGCTTAAAGTAATCATTGATTATCCCAACCTCTCTGATGAGCAAGCAATTGTTCGTGCCAACCTCAACGATTCTTTTGGCATAGTAAAACCTGTGATTAGTACCGCACAGATTTCTAAGGCACAAAAAGCCGTTCGTGAAGTGTATATGGACGAAAAGATTGAAAAGTACATTCTGGACTTGGTTTTCGCTACACGATATCCCGAAAAATATAAACTACAATCTTTAAAACCACTTATTAGTTTTGGCGCCTCTCCGCGAGGAAGCATCAATTTGGCAACTGCTGCCAAATGTTATGCTTTTATCAAGCGCCGTGGTTATGTAATTCCAGAAGACGTTCGCGCCGTTGTTTATGATGTGTTGCGCCACCGAATTGGCATTACGTATGAAGCAGAAGCCGAGAACGTCAGCTCCGAAGACATCATTCAGCGAATAGTTAACGCTGTAGAGGTACCTTAGTATAAAATCAGTTTTTCGCTATGGATACAAAAGAGCTTTTAAAGAAAGTTCGTAAGATAGAAATCAAAACCCGTCGATTGAGCAATCATATCTTTGGGGGGGAATACCACAGCACCTTTAAGGGACGTGGTATGACCTTCAGTGAGGTGCGTCAATATCAGTATGGCGATGATGTCCGTGCGATTGATTGGAACGTAACTGCGCGTTATCAAGAGCCCTATGTAAAAGTATTTGAAGAAGAACGCGAACTGACACTTATGTTGGTCGTAGACGTAAGTGGCTCTGCTGACTTTGGCTCATTGGAACAGCGCAAGCGTGACACCCTAACCGAAATTGCCGCCACCCTTGCTTTTTCTGCCTTGCAAAACAACGATAAAGTTGGGCTGCTGATGTTTTCAGATGACGTGGAGTTGTTTATTGCCCCTAAAAAAGGGAAATCACATGTATTGCGTATCATTCGAGAGCTTTTGGAACAACAACCCAAAAGCACCAAAACAGACATTGCCGGTGCACTAGAGTTTATGAGTCGCATTCTAAAAAAACGGGCCATTGTATTTGTGCTATCGGATTTTTTAGACAACGAGTATTCAAAATCGGTGCAGTTGGCCGCCAGAAAGCACGACCTCACGGGAGTTCGCCTTTATGATCCCATTGAAGCCAAACTTCCAAAAGCAGGACTATTGCTTGTCCGTGATGCGGAAACAGCTGCACATAAATGGGTGAATAGTTCATCAAAAGCGGTACGCACGGCCTATGCACTTTCACATCGAAAAACCGCAGATTATTTCAGCACACAATTTACACGATATGGCGCAGGGGCACTTTCATGTGCTACCAATGAAAGTTATGTCAAAAAATTATTAACCTACTTCAAAGGCCGTGGATAGAGGGATACGCTTTTTGCTTTTGATCGTGTCGTTTTGGGGTGTGGCCCAAACGCAAGTAAGTCTTACGGCCGATACGCTCGAGGTGCGCTTGGCTGAGCAAATAAACCTCGACTTAGTTGTCTCCACAGACAAACAAGCAAGCATACAATTTCCGCCCCTTAAGGCATTTGCTCCTTTTGAGGTTATTGACAGCACCGCTGTGGACACCACAGTTGTAGCAAATACAGTTACCTATACTAAAACCTATGCGGTTATCCAGTTTGATTCTGGGCAGTTTACCCTACCTCAGCAAATTGTGGTTGTTGACGGTGAGGTGTTTTCAACGGATTCCCTATTGGTAAGGGTTAACGATGTGGCAGTAGATACCTTGGAACAGCCTCTTTATCCCATTAAGACCATTTTGCCTATAGCCAAAAACACCACAGGTTGGTGGAAACCCTACCTCTATGGTTTTTTGATTTTGACCGCCCTTGTGCTACTCTATTTTCTTGTTATAAAAACCCAAAAACGCATACGTGCCAAGCGCGAAAAAATGCCTCCCTTTGAGCGGGCCCTACAAGCCTTGCAAGCACTAGAATCCAAACAGCTAGACAAGCAAGAGGCCTATAAAGATTACTATTCTGAAATGACCGACATTGTCCGGAATTATTTAGAGGATGAGACCAATATTGATGCCCTAGAAAGTACTTCTGAAGAACTTTTGACAAAGTTGGAGCTGTTGCGAGATACGGGTAATCTCGAACTGACAAATACAACAATTGATCAATTAAAAGAAGTATTGTCAACGGCCGACTTGGTTAAGTTTGCACGCGCCCTTCCAGAAGAGTATTTGGCACGATTGGATCGTGATAAAATCGAATTGGTTGTCAAGGACACCAAAGCGGCGTTGCCCGAACCAACAGAAGAAGAACGTTTGCAAAATGAGGCCTATGCACGCATGCGTCGCAAGCAACAACAGCTACAGCGAATTAAAATAGCAGGCGTTTCATTATTAGGAGTAATAGCCATTGCCGCTGGGGTTATGATTTACAATTACGGTGCCGTCCAAGCCAAGGACCGTGTGTTTGGACATCCAACACTAAAGTGGTTGCAACAAGAATGGGTTTCGAGCACCTATGGGATTTCAGCTATGGCACTCAAATCTCCCGATGTCTTGAGCAGGAAGACCACTCAAAACCGTCTTAATCAACAGTTTGTATTGGGTTCTTTAGAAGACGCTTTTATGATAGTGTTACATATGGAGCACTCCACAGCAGAAGAAGAACAAACCATCGACTTACAACAGAAGGTAGATAAGGTGATAGGTACATTTGACAGCATGGGGGCGACCAATATTTTTCAAAAACAGAACGACTATAAAACCACTTCAGGAATTGAGGGGATTGTGGCTTCTGGCTCTTTTGATTGGACCAAAGCGAATAAAGACACACAGCGGAAAACCTATGAGGTGTATCACTTTACTGAAAACAAAGGCTTTCAGCAGCTTCAGTTGGTTTACGATCGAAACGATCGCTATGCCAAAGAACTGATTACCCGAATGCTAAACAGTATTGAATTTAAAACGGAAAAACCATGATGGATTACACCTTTGCTCATCCTGATTTTTTCTGGGGTCTGTTGTTGATACCCATGCTGTTGGCATGGCATATTTTTTCACGGAAAAGACAAGTAGCACATTTACTAAGTTCTAGCCTTGATGCTTTTTCTAAGTCGGGTAGTTTAGCCAAATGGCGCCCCGTATTGTTGGCGTTGCGCTTGTTGGCCATAGCCCTAATAATAACCGCATTGGCGCGCCCCCAAACACAAGATGTCAGTACCCAAACCAAAACAAACAAAGGGATTGATATTGTTATTGCTATAGACGTTTCCTCCAGTATGTTGGCACGAGACCTAAAGCCCAACCGATTGGCAGCCCTTAAAAAGGTGGCAGCAGACTTTATTGCCAAAAGAGAAACAGACCGTATTGGTCTGGTGGTATATGCAGGTGAAAGCTATACCAAAACACCTATTACATCAGATAAGGCCTTGGTAATTGATGTACTCAACAAGGTCAGCTATGATGGCGTGATTAATGACGGAACGGCCATTGGTATGGGACTAGCAACAGCAGTAAATCGTTTACGGGACAGTAAAGCCAAGAGTAAAGTGATTATTCTGCTCACAGACGGAGTAAACAATACCGGTTTTGTTGATCCCAAGACAGCTGCGGGTCTTGCAAGCACTTATGGCATCAAAACCTATACCATAGGATTGGGCAGTAACGGAAGCGCACCTGCTCCTGTTGCCCTGCGCCAAGACGGCACTTTTGTGTATCAATTACGAAAAGTTGAAATTGATGAAGAATTACTGAAGTCTATTGCTGCAGAAACAGGAGGCAGCTACTACCGTGCAACAGACAACAAAAAATTAGCGGCTATTTACAAAGAGATAGATAAGTTAGAACGCACAGATATCGAAGAAATTCGTTACACCAAGTATCACGAAAAGTTTAGGTGGTTTGTCTTTGCCGCAATGGGGGCATTATTTTTGGAATGGCTTTTGCGCCTTACGCTTTTTAAATCAGCACTGGCATGATACAATACGAACAGACACAGTATTTTTATTTGCTACTGCTCATACCACTGATGGTATTGGGCTATGTGCTTTTTAGCCTATGGAAAAAGCGGGTTTTGCAATCGTTGGCGTCTGCAAAAATGATGGATCATATCGCGCCAGAACGCTCTTCATTTAAAGGCTGGCTAAAGCAAATTTTATTTTGGTTGGGGTGGGCTTTTGTATGTTTGGGATTGGTCAATCCACAAATTGGTACTGAGCTTGAAACTGTTAAAAGAGAAGGCGTAGATTTGGTATTTGCTATTGATGTGTCCAAGAGTATGCTGGCAGAAGACATTGCACCAAACAGATTGGAAAAGGCAAAGCGCCTTGCAGGCGAACTGATCAATCAATTGGTTAGCGACCGCGTAGGCATTATTGCATATGCCTCATCGGCCATTCCGCATTTGCCCATTACAACAGACTATGCCGCAGCCCGATTGTTCTTGGCTTCATTAGATACCAATATGATTTCCTCTCAAGGAACGGCCATTTCGGCTGCCATGCGCTTGGCAGAAACCTATTTTGACGATGAGAACCAAACCAATCGGGTAGTGTGTATCCTCTCTGATGGAGAAGATCATGGCGATGATGCCTTAGCAGCAGCATCACGCGCTTCCCAACTGGGAATTACCTTTTTTACAGTGGTTGTTGGGACTGAAAAAGGAACGGTTATTCCCATTACTAAAGGGAATTCCACTTCTTATAAGAAAGATGATAAGGGAGAGGTGGTTATCACAAAAAGTGACTTTGAACAGATGGAGTCCGTAGCAAAAACAACCGATGGTTTGTTTTTGGAGGGCAGCAACACCGAGGAAGTGGTAACATCCATTATAGATCGCCTAAAGGAAATGGACAAACAAGAGTTTGAAGCCAAACAATTTGCTAAATTTAAGGACCAGTTTCAATGGTTTATAGGAATTGGTTTGATTTTGATTGTCCTTGACTTATTTTTATTCTATCGCAAAACCCAGTGGGTTAAAAAACTAAATTTGTTCCAAGATGCTTAGGTTATTGCTCCCCATAATGCTGTTCCCATTAGTTGCCTTAGGACAAGAGCCTACCCTTGTTCAAAAAGCAGATAATTATATATATGATGGAAATCAAGCTTTTGATACGTCAAACAATGTTGAGGCAGAAAAGAATTACCGAAGGGCTACTGCAACAGGGCTCAAAAAAGATATTGCTCAGTACAATATGGGAACTACCCTACAACAAGATAATTATGTAGTGGAGGCCCTATCTGTTTATGCGGATGCTGTTGAGATTACCAAAGAACGACCCAGCAAACACCGCAACTTTCATAACATAGGTAATGCGCTGATGCAACTCAAAGATTATAAAGGTGCTGTGGAGGCCTATAAAAACGCCTTACGCAATAACCCCAACGATGACGAGACACGTTATAATTATGCCCTAGCTAAAAAAATGCTGGAAGACGAAGAAAACAAAGACGACCAAAAGTACGACCAGGACAATAAGGACGACCAAGACAATAAGGACGATCAAGACAACAAGGACGATCAGGACAACAAAGACCAAGACGAAAAAGGGGATAAGGACAAAGATCAAGAAGGAGATAATGAACAGGATAAAAAAGAGGATTCTGAGGATAAGGGGGAAAATGAAAAAGACAATAAAAAGGACGACCCAAAAGATCAAGACGGTGACAAGGAAAAAGACCAACAGCAACCCCAAAGTAATCCTACACAATTATCACCCCAACAGGTAAAGAACCTGCTCGAGGCCATGAGTAACGAGGAGAAAAAAGTACAAGATAAAGTCAATGCCCAAAAGGCAAAGCCGGCGGGTGTAAAAAGTAAAAAAGATTGGTAATGAGACAGCTGTTTATTTGTTGTTTTATAGCTATGGTGTTTTCGCCTGTTGCTTTTGCTCAGGTAGATTTTAAAGCCCAAATAAGCAAACGTGAACTTGGGATTAATGAGCGATTACGTATAGAGTTTGCCATGAACAAGGAGGGTGATAATTTTAACCCCCCTTCTTTTGATGGATTTCGTATTGCGGCAGGCCCTAGTCAGTCGGTGAGTAATATTTACGTTAACGGCAAGAGTTCTTTTTCTAAAACCTACACCTATTTACTAATCCCCCTCAAAAAGGGAAAAATAACCATTGGGCAGGCTACAATAGAAATAGACGGGAATATCTACAAAACCGTACCTGTTGACATTCAGGTTAAAGATGCTGTTGAGCTACCCAAAAACCCAAATGATCCGAATTATATAGCTTCTGAAAGCCTTCATTTGGTTGCTGCCTTATCCAAAAGTAAGGTGTATATCAACGAACCGATAACGGTGATTTACAAACTTTACTTTGACAGTAAAGTAAGGCCGTCTGATGTCAATCCGATTGATATGCCCGAATACAACGCCTTTTGGTCGCAAGACATTCCTTCTAGAAGGACCATTGAGCGGGAAATGTTCAAGGGCAAACTGTATAATTATGTGGCTTGGCAACAAACAGTCCTCTATCCACAACGTGCAGGCAAACTGCCCATAGCACCGCTTTCATTAGACGTGCAACTAGATGTTCCTACAAACCGCAGAGACTTTTTTGGGAACCAAGTTTACACTCAAGTTTCACGTACCATTACAGCCGGCAAACGCACCCTAACGGTATTGCCATTTCCTGAAGCCGGTAAGCCAACCAATTTTAATGGCGCCGTTGGCGACTTTAGCTTTGAAGTAAAAGCCTCTAAAGACGCACTGAATGCTTCAGAATCACTTCAAGCAACAGTAGAGGTGAAGGGTAAAGGGAACCTAAAGCTGTTTTCACTTCCAGAAATGGCAACTCCAAGCGCACTTGAGCGTTATGACCCCGAATACAGCGAACAAGTGAACACAACACTTTCGGGCATGCGCGGTTCCATAAAGAACACGTATACATTGGTTCCACAGTTTCAAGGGAAATACCCTATCCCCCCCATTGTATTCAGCTATTTTGATCCCAAAGCAAAAACGTATAAGACGCTTGAATCAACCGAATTGATTATTGATGTTCTTGAGGGCCCAAAGGCAGCAACGCCTGTGGTCAATGCACCAAACGCAGGTACAGTAGCTGTGCCAAATGTTGCGGGTTCATTTCAGTTTATTGCACAGCAAACGTCCTTCAAGCCCATTCAGCAACCGCCTTTCTTTGGCAGTACATTGTTTTTTGCGTTGTTGACGCTGCCCGTCATACTACTTCTGTTGTATTTTATCATACGCAGTCAAACGCTCGATGCCACTGCAATTGCAAGACGGCATAAGGCGCGTTTGGTGAAAAAGTTTTTAGGCAAGGCCAAAAAAAATATGTCTGAAGCAGCTGCTTTTTATGTTTCGCTTGAAGCCGCTCTTCATAATTATTTAAAGGCCAGACTACAGATTCAAACGGACGATTTTAGTAAAGAAAAAATGCAAACACTGCTTTCCGATAAAGGTGTTGAAAAGGATACCGTAGCCTTATTTATTCAAGTTTTGACCAATTGTGAGCTTGCACGATATGCACCCAGTTCTCGCAGCAGCATGGAGCAAGACTACGAAACAGCCGTAGCTGCCATAACCCAAATGGACAAACAATTTAAGTCATGAAAAACATCTTATTTTTCGCATTTTTTTCTTGCCTGACTTGTTTTGGGCAAGACCCAGAAGATCTTTTCAGAGAAGGGAATATTGCCTACAATAAAGGGGCTTATGACCGTGCCATTGTCTATTATGATTCCGTGAGTTCTTTGGGCGTACATTCACCAGAATTGTACTTTAACCTAGGCAATGCGTACTACAAAAAAAACGCAATAGCTTCCAGCATATTGAATTATGAAAAAGCCCTGTTGTTAGATGCAGGCAACGAACAGTTGATCAACAACTTGGCGTATGCGCAAAACATGACACTCGACAGGTTCACGTCCCTGCCAGAAAGCGAGTTAAAAAAGACAACTGACGAGGTGGTGTTTCTCACTTCTGTTCGGGGTTGGAGTATTGTGCTTATCCTTACGTTTTGGGTAAGTGCACTTTTATTCTTTTTGTTTATCAGATCAAACAGCAGCATCCGAAAAAGGGTTTTTTTCACGGGTTTTGTTAGTTCCCTTCTGCTATCCATTTTGACTGTGGTGATTATACTGCAACAAAAAAGCACACTACGCAATACCAATCCCGCTATTGTTTTTGTACAATCGGAGTCCTTTCGCGCAGAGCCCAATATGCGATCAGAAGTATTGCTCACCATTCACGAGGGGGCGAAGGTTTTTATTTTGGAAAGTGTAGAGGATTGGATTAAAATCAGGCTTCAAAATGGCTCCATAGGTTGGATTCCAAGAAGCAGTGTTCAGCTCATCAGCTTTGCTGAAGAATAGGCGGGATATTATTTATGGGATTTTCTTCCGTATTGATTTTTTCAAACAGGTAAGCACCCAACTCTTCTAAGGGCTGGAAGACCAAAGAGTCTTCTTTTAGACTTTCGGGCAAAAAACTAAAAAAAACATCAAGTTGCCCAACAATCCAAAGCAGCACACCGCAAATAATCAACCATTTACAAGCGCCAAAAAGCGCACCAAGCAACCGGTTTAAAAACCCCAGCAGTACCACTTTTGCTAACTTTGTCAGTAGCTTTCCTATCCAAGCTACACCAATCATAATGCCAATAAAAGTTAGTGCAAAGGCCAATAATGGCAGGTAATCCCACTCAATATAGTTGGCCAATAATGATGCAGTAAAGCTAGAAAAGTGCAAGGCTCCAAATACCCCTAAGACAAGCGCCAACAGAGAGGAAATTTCCACAAAGAAGCCTCTATAGGCGCCTCGCGCAAGGCCATATACAAGCAAACAAATAACAGCAAGGTCTATGTAGTTAAGTGCCATAACACAAATGTACGTATAGATTTCTTCGGTTTGGTGGTACTATGCGCTTAATGTGTATTTTTGTGCACATGATAGACAACATCAAGGCACATTTAAAAGACGTGGCTGCTTTCTCTGCCACAACTGCAGATGAGGTTGAACAATTTCGTATTGCCTTTTTGGGCAAGAAAGGACACATCACCAAACTTTTTGCAGATTTTCGTCATGTTCCCAATGAAGAAAAGAAGGAGTACGGACAATTACTAAATCAACTTAAATCCGATGCGCTAACTAAAGTCAAGGCCTTGCAAACGGAATTAAGCGGCTCCCACTCGAAAAGTTCTATGGATGACATCAGCCGTCCCGGTCAGCCGATTCCACTTGGCGCACGACACCCCATCAGCATCGTAAGAGAACGTGTAATTGATGTATTTAGCCGTATTGGATACGGTCTTTCTTCTGGTCCCGAAGTGGAGGACGACTGGCACAACTTTACTGCCTTAAACTTACCAGAGCATCATCCTGCTCGCGATATGCAAGACACCTTTTTTGTACAAACAGATCCCGACGTTATGTTACGCACACACACATCTTCAGTGCAAGTGCGACACATGGAGTCCAATCAACCACCAATACGGATTTTATCTCCTGGGCGCGTGTTTAGAAACGAAGCCATTTCTGCACGTTCACACTGTGTGTTTCATCAGATAGAAGGACTTTATATAGACAAAGAAGTTTCCTTTGCTGATCTGAAACAAACGCTGATGTATTTTACCAAAGCCATTTTTGGTACAGCAGAAATTCGATTGAGACCCTCGTATTTTCCCTTTACAGAGCCGAGTGCCGAAGTCGACATTTATTGGGGTTTAGAAACCGAAGCAGATTATCGCATTACCAAAGGTACTGGATGGCTTGAAATTATGGGATGTGGTATGGTAGACCCTAATGTTTTGACAAATTGTGGCATTGATGCTGAGGAATACGCTGGTTTTGCTTTTGGAATGGGATTGGAACGAATGGCAATGCTCTTATATCAAATTGAAGACATCAGAATGTTCTATGACAACGATCTGCGCTTCCTAAAGCAATTCACTCCCTTGAGCTAATCAAGTACCTTGCTTAAAAGGTTCATTTTTTTCTTGGCATTTCCTTTTTCATAAAGGACCTGGTAAACACATTCTAATATTGGATATTCTCCATCGAAAGCAGTGCTCATTTCATATATTGTTTTGGTGCCGTAATACCCCTCAGCAATCATGGTCATTTCCACAAGTGCTGCCTTGACGGTATAGCCTTTGCCAATCATGTTCCCCAACATGCGATTTCTACTAAAAACAGAATAAGCCGTAACGAGTAAATCGCCCAAGTAAGCGGACTTGTTGATGTCTCTTTTATTATTGTCTACTCGTTTTATAAAGCGCTTCATTTCACGCATCGAGTTGCTAATTAACACACTTATAAAATTATCGCCAAAGCCAAGCCCATGCGCAATACCTACGGCAATGGCAAATACATTTTTGAGTGTGGCGGCATACTCTACACCCATAACATCGTCAGATAAAGAAACTTGAATATAAGCGCATGCCAGCTTTTCTTTCATTTGCTCGGCAATGCTCATATTGCTGCTTGCTACGGTCAGGTAAGATAGGCGTTCCAAGGCCACTTCCTCTGCATGACATGGCCCTCCAATCACCCCAAAGAGCACTTCATCTACATTAAATTTTTCAGCTAAATACGCTCCCACCAATACCTTTTGCTCAGGGACGATTCCTTTAACCGCAGAAAAAATCACTTTGTTTTCAAGCGAGGTAGTCAAAGGGGCCAATACATTATCTATATAAAAAGAAGGTGTTGCAATGATCAACACATCGTAAAGGAGCGTGATTTTATTTATGTCTGTATGCAAATCTAATCTTGACATATCGAACTCTACGCTGCTCAAATAATTAGGATTATGCCCTTCTTGCATTAAGTGCTCGTATATCACTTCGTTGCGGACATGCCAACCAACAGTAGTGTTGTTTTCACAGAGAATTTTGACGAGTGCAGTTGCCCAACTACCCCCTCCAATTACAGCAACTTTTGAAAAATTTAGCATTAATTAAGCTTTTTGTTCTTAAAAATATTTTAACAAATAATTCACAACTGTGAGGAATTACTTGATTTAACTTGCAGGTGTAAATGTAAAGCAAGAAAAATATTGCTTACTAGTTTTTCATAGTTTAATATGGTTGGTTATTAGAAAGCACCTCATCGGGTGCTTTCTTGTTTTATAGCCAGTTTTGCCAAGGAATTCTACTTAACAACAGCAGTAATCCAACGCCGTAGAAAACGGCAATTCTAAAATGCTTTTTCCTGTCTCCTGCCGCCTTTTTGTGTAAGGACCAACCCATGGTGATAAGGACAATGGCTAAGATATTTGTAATTGGGTGCTCTACCAAATACAGGCGCAAGGTGCTGTCTTTCATTACAGCTCCCATGCCATTTTCCCAAGCTGAGAAATAAGGCGACACAAAATACGTAGCGATGCCGATCAACAGTTGAATATGAGAAAAAATTAGGGCAAATAGCGATAGGCGCAAGTCTTTGCTGCCAAAGCGCCGCTTGCCAATCAAGCCCCAAAAAGCGTTTAAAGTAGCCAGGACTAAGAAGATTAAGACCACATAGGCCAGTTTAGAGTGTAACGAAATAATGATATCCATAATAGTGTTGTTCTTACAAAAATACTGAATTCAAAACGTTTGACACATTCACGAAACAGAAACGATTTCATCTTCGCGTAATGACGCTTGTAACGTCAGCTTAAGATAGACTTGGGCAAGGGTAATCACGTCTTTTTCACAGTAGCGTACAATGCGCGCCAAATCCTTTTCTTCATAATATACCCGTGCTACATCAGAACCCTCCATATCGTCTTTTGGGGATGGGATATCAAAAAAGTGCGCCAATAATTTTAATGAAGTATAATGTTTAAAGTCACCAAACTTCCACAATTCTAGTGTGTCAATATGCGGCACTTCCCAAGGTTTTTTGCCCATCAACTGCAATATGTAGGGCAATTCTAATTGATGCTTTAGCAACCGTCTGGCTATAAAAGGAAAATCAAATTCTTTCCCATTGTGGGCACAAAGCCTATGTTGTACAGTTGAAAAATGGCTGTCGAGCAGCGCTTTAAACGCCCCGAGCAATTGTTTTTCGTCACCAGAAAAACTGCGTATTCTAAACTGCCGGCCGTCGGTTGTGGTGGTAACATAGCCAACTGAAATACAGATGATTTTCCCAAACTCAGCCCAAATACCCGCATGGCTGTAGTAGTCTTCAGCGCTTAAGTCTGCTGCTTTTCGCTTGTAGGCGGTTTTGGCAGCATACAAATCTTGTGCTTCTTTATCGAGCTGAGTAAAATCTGTGGTTTCGGGAACAGTTTCTATATCAAGAAACAGGATGGTATCAAGGGCTTGTGGCTGTTTCATGGTTTAACATTGTAAAGGCTTCTTCCATATAGCCCAAATAATCGGCAGAGTGCCGAACGCCTGGCAAATCGGGCAATTGCCTACGACCTAAACGTACGACAATCACGTCTTCATCTGGAAATACAATCACATATTGGCCATTGTGTCCGCGCATGCTATAATAGCGTTTCCCCTTATGTGAGCCTAACCACCAACCATAGCCATAGTCTTGACCATTTTTAAATTGCGGGGAGGTGGATTTTTGTACATAGTCAGCGCTTATCAATTGCGTACCGTTCCAAATACCACCGTTTTTGAACAGTGCGGCAAAACGGGCAAAGTCCCGAGCGTTGGAATTAAAGCAACAATATGATTTTTCTACGCCATTTTCGGCAGAGTCAAGACGCCAGTTGGCATATGCATGTGCTCCAAGAGGATTCCAAAAATAGCGCCTTACCAGATCAGAAATCGTCTCACCTGTAGCAGCTGTTAGTACCAAAGATAGTAACTGTGTGCTTCCGCTTTGATAGACAAAACGCTTTCCCGGAGCAGCCTCAATGGGAAGTGTTTTCATCACACCAACGATATCTCGAGTTATGTAGGTGCGGGGCGTGATGGTAAGTAAATTTTTATAATCCTCTTTCCACTTTAGGCCAGAAGACATGGTGGCCAAATTCCCTACCGTTAAGGAATCAGCATAGGGGCCTTTTAACCACGGTAGAAAGTCTTTTGCTTTTTGGTCAAAGCTCTTCACGTCACCTTCTTCAATGGCTTTGGCTAGACTAGCCGACACGATTGTTTTGACCATAGAAAATGAGTTGGTTTTACTGTCCTTCCCAAAGGGTTCGAAATATTGCTCGTGCCAAATCGAATCATTTTTAATGATGAGAAATGCAGCGGTTTCGAGGTCTTGATGAAGTTTTTGAAGGTTGCTTGTAGCAGGAACGGAATTGTAATCGGCGTGTAAGGGCCATGCTTGGGGGTTGTCACTTTTGGCAATCGGACGAGAATCGAAATATACGTAGTCTTCCAAGCCCGCTGAGGTTCTTCCAAGTTCAACGACTTTAGCTCCTAATTCAATTAGGTAACCATAGCCTGAAATATAGAGGGCTGCTACTAATAGTACTAAAACAACAAGAAGTCTTTTTAAAAATGAGGCGAATTTTTTCATGGGTATTTTTCAGCAAAGTACAAAAATTTGTAGTTCTGCTTTTACAATAAGGATATGGCGCGCTCTGCGTGATAGGAAACAATGATGGAAGCTCCTGCGCGCTTAAAGGCTACGAGCTGCTCCATCATTACACTGTCGTGGTCAAGCAATCCTTTTTCCGCCGCGGCCTTTAGCATGGCGTACTCACCACTTACTTGATAAACAGCAATCGGGACCTGTACTTCATTGGCTAGGTCACGTATAATATCCAAATATGGCATCCCTGGTTTTACCATTACAATATCTGCACCTTCTTCAATATCGCGAATGGTTTCAGTAATGGCTTCTTTGCGATTTGCAAAATCCATTTGATAGGTTTTTTTGTCGCCAAAACCCGGCGCAGAATCCAGCGCATCTCGGAAAGGACCATAAAAGGCAGAGGCGTATTTGGCGCTGTAGCTCATAATTGCGGTGTTTACATAGCCTGCTTTTTCAAGAGCTTGGCGTATGCTCAAAACTCGGCCGTCCATCATGTCGCTAGGAGCAAGCATATCGGCACCACATTCGGCGTGACTAAGCGCCATTTTCGATAAGACCGCTACTGTTGCATCGTTCAGAATTTTATCCTCTTTCACAATACCATCGTGTCCAAAGCTAGAAAAAGGATCGAGGGCAACATCAGTTGCAACAAGGAGTTCGGGAACCGCTTTTTTAATCGCACGAATGCTGCGCTGCATCAAGCCATCAGGGTTTAAAGCAGCAGCACCTGTATTGTCTTTTTGGGCATCATCAACCTTAACAAAAAGAAGGACCCCCTTTACCCCCAAATCATAAAGTCGTTTTGCCTCTGCCGTGGCAAGGTCAAGACTAAACCTATAATAGTCGGGCATTGACGGAATTTCTGTTTTGGTTTTAGAACCTTCCACAATGAACATGGGCACGATAAAATCATTAGCCGAAAGGCTAGTTTCACGCACCAAGTCTCGCATGGCAGCGCTTGCCCGCAAGCGTCGATTTCTATAAAGAGGATACATCATAGTTTAGACCCAGTCTTTGGGCTTTTTTAGAACAGTTAATAATTTTGCTTCTTCCGAATCTTTTTCTGGCTGGTGGTCATATACCCACTGAACCGTTGGGGGCAAACTCATTAAGATGCTTTCTATACGCCCCTTGGTTTTGAGCCCAAACAAGGTCCCTTTGTCATGGACAAGATTAAACTCAACATATCGCCCTCGTCTTACTTCTTGCCATTGACGTTGTGTTTTGGAAAAAGGGAGTGCTTTTCGCTTCTGAACAATGGGCAAATACGCAGCTAAAAAAGCATTGCCCATGTCTGTTACAAAAGCATACCACTTTTCTAAATTGTGGGTATCGTCAGGACGACAATAGTCAAAAAACAAACCGCCTATCCCTCTTGCCTCATCGCGGTGATGATTCCAAAAATAGGCATCGCATTTTTGCTTGTAGTTCGTGTAAAAGTGTGCATCGTGCTTGTCACAAACCGATTTACACACTTGGTGAAAGTGGGTTGCGTCTTCTTCAAAAAGGTAATAGGGGGTTAGGTCTAAGCCTCCACCAAACCATTGATCAACAATTTTTTGCTTTTCATCATAAAGCTCAAAGTATCTAAAGTTGGCATGTACCGTTGGCACCATGGGATTTTTGGGATGTAGGACTAAACTAATACCACAAGCGAAGAAGTCACCATGTGAAACACCTAGTTGCTGTTGCATGGACTCGGGCAATTTGCCAAACACCTCAGAAATATTTACACCTCCTTTTTCAAACACAGCACCCTGCTCAATGACACGTGTTCTTCCGCCACCGCCACCAGGACGATGCCAAATATCTTCTTGAAATTGCGCCTTGCCGTCTTCTTGTTCAAGACCAGCGGTTATGTTGTCTTGCAGGGTTTTTATATATGCAGTGAATTGGGATTTCATAACGTATCGATTTAGGGAGTGTAGGATTTAATAGCATTGACAAATGCCTTGGCGTGGTCAACAGGAACATTGGGCAGTATGCCGTGACCTAAATTGGCAATGTAGTTTTGCGTACCAAATTCGCTTACCATTTTGTGGGCCAGCCTTTCAATTTCGGGGATAGGGGATAATAAACGAGAGGGGTCAAAATTTCCTTGTAGCGGAATTTGCCCACCCGAAAGATAACGTGCATTGCGGGCAGAACACGTCCAATCTACGCCTAGGGCGTGAGCGCCAGAACGCGCCATAATTGGAAGCGCATACCAACAGCCTTTGGCAAATGCAATTACTTTGGTCTCGTCTTTAAGCGCATCAATAATCTGTTGCATGTATTGCCACGAAAAGGTTTGATAGTCTTCTTCACCTAACATGCCCCCCCAAGAATCGAAAAGTTGCACAGCGTCTACACCTGCACGAACTTTTGCTTTTAGATAGGCAATGGTAGTATCTGTAATTTTTTGAAGCAGCTCATGTGCCAAGGCGGGTTGAGAAAAGCAAAATCCTTTGGCTATATCGAAATTTTTAGACCCTTGCCCTTGAACGGCATAACACAAAATGGTCCAAGGCGATCCAGCAAAACCAATCAAAGGAACCCTATCATCCAACAATAGTTTAGTTTGCTTAATAGCCTCCATAACGTAGTGTAAACGATCTTCAACGTCAGGCACGACTACTTTTGCTAGGTCTTCTGCGGTACGCACGGGGTTTGGCAACCAAGGCCCAATGCCGTCTTTCATTTCAACCGCGATATCCATGGCTTGTGGAATGACCAAAATATCAGAAAATAAGATAGCTGCGTCTGTTCCCACTTGATCAATAGGCATCACCGTAATTGCCGCTGCAAGCTCTGGCGTTTGGCAACGTGTAAAGAAATCATACTTCGCCTTTAGTTTCATAAAGTTAGGCAGATAGCGCCCTGCTTGACGCATCATCCAAACTGGCGGTCTGTCTAGGGCTTCGCCTTCTAGTGCTCGTAAAAAAATATCGTTCTTAAGCATGCTAGTGTTTTTTTAGGTGTTGAATGGCTTTTGCCACCAGGGTTTTTATACTGGGGTTCTCCAAAACAATCAAGTCTTTTGGTTGCAGCGGGAGTGCTTTGGCAGTGGTTTTACCAATGCAAAAACAACTGCTGTTACCAATTGCGTTCATGTCTGTATAGCTTTCTACGCCACTAGGGCTGTAAAAAAGGACAGCGTCAGGCACAGCATTTATTTTTTTTACATTAAGCGTGGTTTCATAGACCATAATTTCTTTAAAATTGGCCTTCATCGCAGCCATTTTTTTGGCCAAAAGAGGCAATCTTCGATTTCCACAAAAATGCAAAAAAGAGGCATTGTGAGCCATTTTTTCAATAAAAACGATCAATTCTTCCATGTTTTTAGCTGTTTTTGTCGTTTTTATACCATTTTTAAAAAGCAACGCTTTTGATTGTTCTCCCACACAAAGTACGTGTGCATTTGCTAAGGGGAATCCATTTTTCAATACCGTTTTCACAGCGTTTTTACTGCTGAAGATTACATAGTCTGTAAGAGCAGGGCTTTCAAAAGACAGGGGCTTGACCTGAATAGCATCGTATTCCATATAGGCGAGACCATTTTGAACGATACGCTCGCGCAAAACCACATCTAACTTTTTGGTCGATAAGATTAAGGGCTTATTCATCTAGCATTGCTTTAGCGCCACGTGATAAGAGTTCTTTGGCAGCAATAGAACCAATGTCATGTGCTTTTTCAACAGGCGTGTACTGATTAAACACCAACTGTTGCTTCCCGTCTTTTTGTGTAATACTTCCAATGAAATGAACTTGGCCATCTTTCATTTTTGCCAGAGCTCCGATAGGAGCCGTACAACCGCCTTCTAGCTCACGCAAGAAGATTCGTTCTTGTGCCACACAAAAGGCCGTTTCATCGTCATTTAATAGAGACAACGTTTCCATCAATTCTTTATTAGCGACCAATGCAGTAACCAACAAAGCTCCTTGTGCGGGCGCTGGAACCATCCAGTCTAAAACGGTATGCTGTTTGGGTAGCATTTCCAGACGCATCAGACCAGCTATGGCCATTATGGTGCCTTGACAGTCCAGGGTTTCTAATTTTTTTAGTCTCGTGGGAACATTTCCTCTGATGTCAATAGTACTGTGGTGTGGATATTTATGCAACCATTGCGCAGCACGTCGGAGACTGCTGGTTGCCACAATACTTTTGGTGTCTTCCCAAGCATCGTTTTTGGAAATAAAAACGTCAGCTACGGGACCACGTTTTGGAATAAATGCAGGAGCAATACCTTTTGGAAGTTGTGTTGGTACGTCTTTCATGCTGTGAACGGCAACATCTATTTGATCTTCTAAAAGAGCGACATCCAATTCTTTGGTAAAAATTCCTTGCACCCCCATTTCATAAAGGGGCTTTTGTAACTCTTTATCTCCACTAGAAGAAATGGGTACGAGTTCGCTTCTGAGGCCAAGAGTCTCAAGCATGTGTTGTACTTGTCGAGCTTGCCAGAGTGCCAGCGCACTACCCCGCGTTCCTATCCTGACAAGTTTACTCATCGGCAGTTACATTGAATAGTGTTTTTAATGCCTTGACACTTTCACCAGCGTTTTCACTGGTGCGTAAGTGCGTTGCCATTCTGTTGGTTAATTTTTGGATAAGACGATCTGAAACCGCTAAGGCACTATCAGTATCAAGGGAAGGGTTCTTTTTACGATGGGCTTCCAACTCTTGCAGTTGGATGTCTTCCATCAGTTTTTTGACAGCGACAAGCGCAGGTGTAAACTTGCGTGTTTCGAGCCACTGATTAAATTCTTCTACAGATTGGGCAATGATTTCTTTAGCGTGTGGCACGTGCTTTTTTCGTTCCGTCAACGTTTTGTCTGACATTTTAGACAACTCGTCCAAGTGAAGCAGCGAAACGTTTGGAAGTTCCAGCACATTAGGATTCACGTTTTTGGGCATAGATAAGTCTAAAATGAGTAGTGGCTTATTGGTATGAATCAGCGACTTAGCAATAGTAGGTTTTTCGGCACCAGTTGCTACAACAAGCACATCAGCTTTGCGTATTTCAACAGGCAGATCAGCGTAATCTTTCACCTCTATATCAAATTTTCCTGCCAATTGTTCTGCCCGTTCGCGCGTTCGATTGATAAGTGTGATGCTGGTATTTTTGGTATGCTTGACAAGATTTTCACAAGTGTTACGACCAATTTTCCCCAATCCAAACAACACGATTTTTTTGTTGTCCAAGTCGGCAAAGGTATCCAGCATATAGCGCACGGAAACGTAGGATACGGAAGTTGCCCCAGAAGATAATTCTGTTTCTGTTTTAATGCGTTTACTCGCATTCAGTACACCGTTAAACATGCGTTCCATATACGGGCTGAGCATATTGCTTTTTTTAGAAATCTTAAAACTCTTTTTAAGTTGTGAAATGATTTCAAAGTCCCCTAATATTTGACTGTCAAGGCCAGTTCCTACAAAGAATAAATGCGAAATAGCTTCAGCACCTTCATAGGTATTTCCCGCAATTTTGAAGTCTTGAACTGTCCCTTCTGAATGCTTGCAAAGCAATTCAACAAGTAGCTCGCAATTAGGCGCCTGGGCATATAACTCAGTTCTGTTACATGTCGAGCTTAAGACCAAAGAATCAATTCCTTTGCTTTTGGCATCATCCAATAAAAAGGGGATTGCTTTTGAAGTTATGCTAAAACGACCCCGTAGCGCCGCATCTGCTTTTTTATAACTAACACCAATACAATAGAAATTATCCCTTGTCGGCATATTTGATTTTTAGTTGCACAGCAAAAATAACGCACAGCCAAGACAAAAAATACCGCTAAAAGTACTTTTTCTAACGCTATTAGGGCTCGGCCGTTCACAGAGAAATTACTATTTTTTCTTTGTATGTTTGTTCCACAGAAGTAAAACAAAAGGAAGCAATGAATACAGAAAATAACGCTTTACGTCCTGTTATTGACCAAACCATTGAGGCGGGTTTTGACGTCCTTACTTATGAAAACGGGACCGATAAAAAACAACACGTTGTTCGTCATGTTGATGCCAGTTTGATTCAATTTCATTTTTGTTTTCGCGGAAGCGCAACCTTTCATTTTAATGCACGAACCTACAGTCTTCCCATATTAGACGAACACGTTTTGCTGTTGTATAACCCTCAGCGTGAATTGCCCATGGAGCTAGATCTTGCCGTAAACACTCAGCTGGTCACGGTGCTTATTTCAATTAAAAAATTCCACAGCCTATTTTCGCAAGAGGCGGAACAAATCAGTTTCCTTTCGGACGAAAACGTTGACAAAAAATACTATAAAGACCATGTTTTCACCCCTTCTATGGCGGTAGTGTTGAGTCAAGTTTTACAACACCAACCCAACGCTTTGATGAGCAGACTTTACTTGAAAGGAAAGGTTTACGAGCTTTTGAGCCTGTACTTTAACCCTTCCGAAGCCACAGATATTGCCGAGTGTCCCTTTTTGGTTGATGAAGAAAATGTGCGTAAAATTCGCAACGCCAAAAAAATCATGCTTGAACGCATGGTAGATCCGCCAAGTTTGCCCGAATTGGCCGATGAAATAGGCCTAAGTTTAAAGAAATTGAAAGAAGGATTTAAGCAACTTTATGGCAGCACGGCCTATCAATTTGTTTTGGACCATAAGATGAACCACGCGTGTCAACTATTGGGCACAGGCTCTTACAATGTGAATGAAGTAGCCAGTCAACTTGGCTACAGTAATTCAAGTCATTTTATTGAAGCCTTTAAAAAGAAGTTTGGCACAACACCAAAAAAATACCTTTTGTCTGTATCTTCGTAACGAAAAATGTTGCTATGAAAGGAGTTCTAATGGTGAATTTAGGTTCACCCAAAAGTCCTACCCCTGAGGACGTCAAGCCTTACTTGGAAGAGTTTTTAATGGATGAGCGTGTGATTGACGTACCCAAGTGGTTTCGTTCTTTTTTGGTCAAAGGGATTATTCTCAAAACCCGACCTAAAAAATCGGCAAAGGCCTATCAAAAAATTTGGTGGGACGAAGGTTCTCCACTAATTGTCTTATCGGAACGCTTACACAAAAAGGTTGCTCAAAAGACATCTGTACCCATTTCGCTTGCCATGCGATATGGTCAACCGTCTATAGCTTCAGGCTTGGAAGAACTACATCAAAAAGGGGTAGATGAGGTGCTGATTGTTCCCCTTTATCCGCAACACGCCATGGCTACTACAGAAACCATATTGGTTTTGGCAGAAGAAATCAGAGCTGCACAATATCCAAAAATGTCCTTTACACATTTGCCAGCATTTTATCATCATGCAGATTATATCAGAGTATTGTCACATTCTATTCAAGAATACCTTCAAGACAAACCGTGGGAACATTTGTTGTTTTCCTATCATGGCATTCCAGAGCGACACATTCGCAAATCGGATGTTACTAAATCTCATTGTAAGATTGATGGCAGCTGTTGTCAAACGCCATCCGATGCGCATGCCTATTGCTACCGTCACCAATGTTATGAAACCACCAAACAGGTCGCGGAGTATCTCGAGCTGCGGCCAGGAAGCTTTTCAACTTCGTTTCAGTCTCGATTAGCAGGCGATAAGTGGCTGCGCCCTTACACAGATAAAACGGTTGAGCAATTTGCCAAAACCGGTACTAAGAAGTTGGCGGTTGTGACCCCTGCGTTTATTTCGGACTGCCTAGAAACCTTAGAGGAGATAGGCATGGAGGCCAAAGAAGATTTTGAAGAAAAGGGAGGAGAAGAAATGCATGTAGTTCCATGTATCAACGATCGTGACGATTGGGTAAATGTGCTCAGTCGCTGGATAGATGAGTGGGCAACAGCTTCTTAATTTTGAAAAAGGCGTACCTTTAGAACAATACCAAAGCGTGGATTATTATTTATACATAAAAGCACTTCATCTGATTTTTGTAATCACCTACTTTGCTGGGCTATTTTATATGCCACGGCTTATGGTATACATGGTTGAAGCTGCCGAACGCCCACAATCGGAGGCCGATATTATCATACCACAATTACAATTGATGATGCGACGCTTGTGGCAAATCATTACGGTCCCTTCTGCTATTTTAGGACTAATTTTTGGGCTTTGGATGTTGTGGATAAACCCTTTTTTGCTGGGTAAATCCTGGATGTTGGTCAAGTTGGTATTTGTGGGGCTGTTGATTTTATACCATATACAAACACATCGTTTTTACAAGGCATTTTTACAAAGGAATTGCCAGCGTAGCGCCAGCTTTTTTCGCATTTGGAATGAAGGCGCAACACTTATTTTATTTGCTGTGATATTTTTGGCGATACTCAAAGATAGCATTCATTGGATTTTTGGGTTATTGGGGCTATTTGGCCTGACTTTTTTACTCATGCTCGGTATTCGGGTATACAAACGTTATCGTAACAAAAACGGCTAGCATATGCGGTTGCCATCTCTTCGCGCTCGGATTTTTATAGCTCTAATTTTTTTGGTGCTGGTGGCTTCAATATTGATTGCGGGAGTAACCATTGTACAATATAGCGAGCAGTCCAACACCTATCACGAACAGCGTTTGTCGCGCAAAGAAAATCAACTCAAGAAGCGACTAAAGTACCTTTTGGAACGTACACCACTGAATGTTGGTGGAACAAACATTAAAGCCGTTTTTCAGCCCCACTTAAAGGAAACAGCAGACGTTTTAAACATTAACTTTAGGCTCTATAGCTTATCTGGTGATTTGCTTTGTTCTTCACAACTGACGGAATCAATTCCCTCACAAACACTTTCTGCGACTATTTTAGAACAACTTCAACCCAATACGGGTGAAAGACTAATAGACGTGAGCACTACTGATGGTGTAACAACACGCTCCTCATTTTCGTATATATATGATTTAGACAACCAACCCTTGGCCATTGTTAACGTGCCTTATTTTGACGATGATTCGCTTAGTTCAATGGAGCTTAAAGCTTTTTTGATTCGTTTGGTTCAAGTGTATGTGGTCATGTTGATTATTGCCATCATTTTGGCATTTTTTGTCTCTTCTTATATAACACGTCATTTGGAAACCATCAGCAGTAAGCTCAATCAAACCAAACTATCCAAAACAAACACCAAAATAGAATTAAACAAGGCCAGTCGTGAGATTTCAGCACTCGTGTCGGCCTACAATCACATGGTGGATGAGCTAGAGGCAAGTGCGGTTAAGCTCGCCAAATCCCAAAGAGAAGTAGCCTGGCGTGAAATGGCAAAACAAGTAGCACATGAAATTAAAAATCCGTTGACGCCTATGCGACTAAGCATTCAGCATTTTGAACAACAAGCAGCAAAAGGAAATGCCCAATGGTATGAAAAGGTACATGAGTTTAGTCAATCACTTATTCAACAAATTGACACCATGAGCGCCATTGCCTCAACATTTTCACAGTTTGCTACCATGCCAACAGGCCAATCAGAACGTATTAATGTAAAAGAAGTTGTAGGGCGTGCTTTAGAGCTGTATGCAGATGCTCCCATTACTTTTCAGTCAGTAGCCGACGTATATGCTCATTTCGATGCCACACAGTTAGTGCGGATTATAAACAACCTCATTAACAACGCCATTCAGGCATGCGAAGAAGTTGAACAACCCCAGATTCGCGTGTCGCTGACTAAAGAAAAAAAATCAATCTTATTGGTTGTTGAAGACAATGGCAAGGGAATTCCAAAAGACTTACATGACCGGATTTTTGAACCAACTTTTACCACGAAAACGAGCGGTATGGGATTGGGCTTGAGCATGGTAAAATCTATTGTTGAAACCTATGATGGGTCTGTCGTTTTTGACTCTACCCCCGACGCACTTACGCGCTTTGAACTTCGCTTTCCAAGTGTTGATTAGGGATTGATAGCAGCTGTAATGGTTTTTTCTAATTGCTCAAGGGTTTCTGCTACTTGATCGCTTGGGCAGTCCATGGGAGGGTGCATTTTAAGTGTAATTTTAGCACCAACACCCATAGGGAAATAGCCGTAGCGCGAGAGTTTCCAGGAATTGTTGATGGTTATGCCTACCAGCTTTGCGTCAGGCATGGCATCGACAAGTTGTTTTAATCCACCTATTCGAAAGGCGCTGGGTTTGGCGCTATTGCTTCGTGTTCCCTCAGGGAAAATCACAATACTGCTGTTGGTTATTGCCAGCTTTTCTCCAAATGCTTTGATGTCTTTTAGCGCCTGTTTGGGGTTTTTCCGATCAATAAGTACAGCGCTGCCATTCCTTAGATTAAATGAAATGCTAGGGATTCCTTTGCCCAACTCTTTTTTTCCAACAAATGTTGGATAAGCCTTGCGTAAATACCAAATGAGCGGAGGGATGTCATAGGTGCTCTGGTGGTTGGCAACAAAAATATATGACTGGTTTTTTTCAATGGTAAAAGGGCAGTCCAGAACAAATCGAGTTCCTAAAATATTGAGGCAGCGCAACAACAAAAAGTTAAGCACAATGATGCTTGCACGGTGCGCTTTTTTTCCAAGAAAAAAATAGCAGATACGTTGGATGCCATCAAATAAGATGAGGGTGAACCCAAAAAACAGATAATACAGTACGCTAAGCGGATAGGATATTAGCTTAGCCATTTGTTAGGTTTAGCAGTGAGCGTTATAGGCTTCTTTAAGGTTTTCTGCGATAATGTCAGCAGGTCTTCCTTCAATGTGGTGCCTCTCGAGCATATGCACCAATTCTCCGTCATTGAACAACGCAATACTAGGCGATGAAGGGGGGAAAGGGACCATAAGTCCTCTTGCTTCTGCGGTAGCTTCTTTGTCTACTCCTGCAAATACAGTAATGAGTTGTGCAGGTGTTTTGTCGTTGGCTAGCGACATACGTACACCTGGGCGGGCGTTGGCAGCAGCACAGCCACAGACAGAGTTTACCACAACAAGTGTAGTTCCTTTTTTATTTATTGCCGAAGCAACACTTTCTGGAGTAGTACATTGGTCAAAACCTACGGCAGTAAGTTCGTCGCGCATGGGTTTAACAATTTCAGCAGGATACATAGCAAATTATTTAGAGCACAAAGATAAGGAAGCTGTTGGATTTTTAGGCACGTTCACAATACACCATATAGTAGCGGGGTGTAAAATAGCGCAATAGTGGTCTTAGCCCAATTTTTTTTGGGTCAGGCGAAGCCCAAATGAGACGGTCTTTGACAACCCAACCACTTTTTTCAAGCAAAAAATCAAATTGTTTTTGCTCGAATTCATGATAGTGTTTGTCCCAATCGTCTTTAGTGTTCCAATATGCAGAGGCAAACCACAGCTTTAGTGGCACAGAGGCAATTAGCTTTTGGGTTTTGAGTTGGCTAAGGATATTAAATGGTGCCAGCATATGTTCAAATATTTCAAAGGCAGTAATGCAATCCACACCTGTATCTAAATAGGGCTGGAAATCTGTATCGAGGTTTTCACCTTTAGTATTGTGTACGGTATATCCTGACGAGGCAATAAATTTGGACAAGTCATTGGGAGTTCCCAAATCTAGAATTTTAGTACCGCTCTCTATGTGTTTTTGCACAAAAGAGCGTGTTTTTTTAAAACGGTTGGCTTCTGGAAATCGCATGGCGTAAATGTACTATAATATAGGATGATAAAAATGGGGCAAACCTTATTATCATTTGTATTTTTGCAGCGTGCGTTGGCTATTTGCATTTATTGGCTATATGATTTTCCGGTTTCCTGGAGCCTTATTGGGGTTTTTTTTGGGAACGCTTTTTGAAGCAGCGAATAGCGGAAGAATCAAAACTTCTTTCCAAACTACACGTGTTTCCCAACAAGACTTTGAGTTGCGCCTTTTGGCATTGGCCAGTATGGTGATAAAAGCTGATGGCAAAACAAGCCAATCCGAATTGGATTATGTGCGTGCACAGTTTGTTCAATTCTTTGGCAAAGAGCGTGCTAATCAAATTTTCCGTGTCTACAATGCCGAGTTCAAACAATCGGGGATTTCAGTTTTAGAAATTGGACAATTTCTTGCCAGCAGAACACAATACAGTGCCCGTTTACAGATGCTCGATTTCTTATTTCGCATAGCCAAAGCCGACGGCCGTGTTTCGCCACCCGAGTTAGAAAAACTAGTGGAAATTGCAGGGTATATGCGCATAAGCACCTTAGACTTTAACAGCATCAAGGCCATGTTTGTTGCCCAAACAGATAGCGCTTACACCATATTAGAAGTACCCAAAACAGCTTCGGAAAACGACATCAAAAAGGCCTACAGGAACTTGGTGAAAAAACACCATCCAGATAAAGTACGTAACTTAGGGCAAGCCGCAGAGGAGGCCGCAAAAGAAAAATTTCAACGTATTCAAAAAGCATACGAAGACATTAAGAACGAACGAGGATTTTAGCACATCATGAACGATTTTATATTTTATTTACGACTTGGCTTTGAGCATATTTTAGACATAAACGCTTATGATCACTTGCTTTTTTTGGTGGCCATGTCGCTGCCATTTGTATTTAAACAATTGCGATTGTTGCTTTTGCTGGTAACGGCATTTACGGTTGGCCATACCCTGTCTCTTTGGGCCGCATCGGCTGGCATTATCCGTTTTTCTTCCAACTGGATTGAGTTTTTAATCCCCATCACGATAGTACTCACCGCCCTACATACATTGTATTGGAATAACAGCTTGGAACGCAAACCGTCTTTGCCATTTTTTGTACTTGCCGCCTTTTTTGGCATCATCCACGGACTTGGTTTTTCGGGCTATTTTTCTATGGTTTTTCCACACAAATCAATAGGCCTTCCACTGTTGTATTTCACCTTGGGTATTGAACTGGCACAGCTCTTTGTTGTGGCCTTGGTTGTTCTAGCCAACAGTATTTTGAGCAACGTCTTTAGGGTTTCAAAACGCGACCGCCTTTTGGTAGGCAGTAGCATAATTATAGGTATTTTAGTGCCTATTTTAATTACGGCAACCAAAGCACTATGAACAAAGCTGAAAAGAAACAATTGCGCTATGACACAGCCTATATGCGCATGGCTATGGAGTGGGCCAAGCTATCGCATTGCCAACGCAAGCAAGTAGGGTCACTTATTGTCAAGGACCGTATGATTATTTCTGACGGCTATAATGGAACGCCCACCGGTTTTGAAAATGCTTGTGAAGACGAAGCGCACTACACCAAATGGTACGTATTACACGCTGAGGCAAATGCGATTATGAAAGTGGCCTCTTCCACCCAATCTTGCGCAGGAGCAACCCTCTACATTACACTGTCGCCCTGCAAAGAATGCAGTAAGCTTATCCATCAAGCAGGCATCAAAAGAGTGGTTTATGCAAAAGCATACAAAGATGTTTCTGGCATTGAATTTTTAGAACGGGCAGGCGTAGCAGTCGTTGCTTTGGCGCAAGACTAACCCTTCATTTTTTCTTTAATCTTAAGGGCTATTTTTAGAATAGTAAGTAAGATAATAGCACAGAGACTTGCCCCAACCCCTATCACTGCGGCAAAACTTTCTCCTTCAAGCGGCTCCTCAAAATCGATGTGGAATAAATTAAAAATCAGCAAGCCAGCAGCCAGAACTAAAAAGATATATATAAGTACTTTCATGTGTTTATAATTGTTTTTTTTAATGGTCACACGTAACCTTTGATGTTAAAAAATAAGCATCCCTTTGTATGTTACTACTTATTTTTAACATGTCGGTTTCATTAGTTAAATAATTGTTGAACATTACCTGCAAATAACTTTACGGCAATTGCCATAAGAACCACGCCAAATATTTTACGGATTATCCCAATACCAGAAGGACCTAATACTCGCTCAATGCGTTTGGAAGATTTCAATACAATATAAACAATGATAATATTGATTACAATAGCAACAATAAGATTGGCCAAGTTGTATTCAGCACGTAGCGAAAGAATAGAAGTCAGCGTTCCTGCACCCGCAATAATGGGGAATGCAATGGGCACAATAGACGCTGTTTCTGAAGATTCGTCTTTGTAGAGTTGTATGCCTAAAATCATTTCCAGTGCCAAAAAGAATATAATTAGCGCTCCAGCCACCGCAAAGGAGTTGACGTCAATGCCAATAATACTTAGAATTTGTTCACCCAAAAATAAAAATCCAATCATAATTAGCCCGGCAACTAAAGAGGCTTTTTCGGACTGAATATGCCCAACCTTTTGCCGCAGGCCAATAACAATGGGAATGCTGCCAATAATATCGATGACGGCAAACAATACCATGGTGCAAGTGACGATTTCTTTTATGTTAAACATGGCTCAAAGATACTTTATTTATGTTTCAAAATTGTAGTTTAGCAGCATGTTTCAATTGGGCAAAACGCTAGTTTCAGAAACGCTTTTTGAGCAAGCTTTCACTTGCGATTTAACAGCGTGCAAAGGGGCATGTTGTGTGGAGGGCGAAGCTGGCGCACCGCTAGAAACAGCGGAAATAAGCCAGCTCAAAGAACACTGGACAACCCTTAAGCCCTTTCTGACAAAAGAAGGCATAGCGGCCATCGAGGCACAAGGCGTAGCCACCCGGAATGCGTTTGAGGAGTG
>Ga0228669_1000074_pt1 | contig 68060 bp, 83 predicted proteins | sample 84DmetaG_FD_182700 | JGI IMG/M metagenome (GOLD analysis project Ga0228669, IMG submission 182700) | Seawater microbial communities from Monterey Bay, California, United States - 84D | ecosystem: Environmental > Aquatic > Marine > Coastal | place: USA: California | collected 2016-10-11 | reverse complement strand
CATTCCTATTAAATCAGGATCTTCGTACAGTTTTACAAGATTTTGAGCCTCGATTGGTTTAAAATCCCAGTAATCACAAGTTACGTTAACTGTTCTTTTATTATGATCCGATTTATACTTTTTAGAAGGATGCCCTACAAAAGACACGTACTTCTTCTTTTTTCTTGGCCATTCAGTTAAAGGCCAATATGAAAACACTGATTTAATTGATGCTAATGTTTTAATACCATCGGAAATATGAGATAATTTTTTATAACTTTTATCTCCTTTTATTTTAGAAATGTCAGCAGTTGCTCGATCCCACTCTCCTTCTAAAACATATATGTTTCCTTTTAAAACATTCATCAGGTCCTCAGTTTTTTCTGGTTCCCAAGCAAAGTTTCCTAAAACAAATACAGCATCTCCTTCTTCTACAACAGAATTCCATTGTTTAATAAGATGCGCATCCATTTCTTCAACATTTTCAAAAGGTCTCTTGTAAGACCTGATGGCACCGGGGCGACCAAATTGTTGATTTGATGTTACAAATATTTTCATTAAGTTTAGTTTTTAAACTATTACAAATTTAACGTTAAAGTTTTCCCAGATATCTTCTAAGAAATTCTCTTCTGTAATACCAGCAGAGCCGTTAATTATTTTATCATTATCAGATGTATCTATAAACATATATAAGACAAAGTCATATATTGTTGAATAGATTAAAGATTGTCCAATACCTTCTCGTAATGCATCTCCTCTATTTCCTTTTTTAAATTCGATTGCAATTTTTATACCTCCAATATTAAGAGACATATTTGGTTTATTTGAAGTACCCATGAACTGTATGTTACGAACTTGAGAACTACTAGAGTCATCTGACTTAATCATCGTTTTAGCCTTTTCACGAGCCAAAGATCTACTAAATCCTTTTTTGTCCATTACATAATCAGTAATCTTATTAAGCAAGTTTGGATATATTGCTTGCTTTATTTTTTCTTCTGATTTAGTTTTGTAGTTATTTGTTTCAAAAATTTCTTCAGTCGAAATACCATCTTGGATCATTTCCAAGATGGCTATACGATTTTTGCTTTTACTAGCTAATTTCATCTGCTTCTACGGTTTCTTTTGAAAGTTCAGCAATTTTAGTATCTAATTCTCCAAGAGCAGCGTGCTTTTCTTGAATTACTTTATTACTAGCTGACATTTCTTGCATTGCAGTTGTAATCTGTTTTCCAACATTTGTTAAAATAGAGGTAAACGTTTTAGCATTTTCAATTCCAACACCATCGATGTTAGTTAAAACTTGATATAGTGTATTTAAGTTAATTGAACTTACATTAATAGCGTAACTTGTATCTCCTGATTTTTTAATAGCTAATTTTTCAGTTTTCAAGTTTTCGTATAGATTAATAACGAATGCTGCATTTTTAATATTCCAACGATAGCTCTTATCGATTTGCTTTAATACTGAATTTAAATTTGAAACGTTTTCAAAATCAACAGAATATGTTGCTTCTGACGCAGCAATTTGTAATTCATTAGTTTCGTTTTCTAATTCTACTCTTTTTTGAATTAGTTCGTCTTTTGATAGCTCTTTTGCCATGGTATTATTTACTTTGTTTATATATTATTAAAAATCTTCGTTAGTTATTTTACAGTCAAAGTTAGAAAAGTTTCGAAATTGTTTATCATCTTCTGCAATTCTTCTCTCTGGATTATCAAAATCCTTTCTATCTTTTAATCTCTGTAATCTTATTTCTCGATCAATATCAACATAAATTACGAATAATCTATCTCTATATTTTTTTGGTAATAAATCTACCGCTTCTGCATTTAATATCATGATGTCACATGCTTCAAACTCATCTGCCGTTATTCCATAATTCCAATTATTAAATTCTTGCCATTCAACTAATTGATCGTTGTCTATAAGATCTTGAAATTCTTTTTCAGTTTTATAGTAATAGTCTACACCTTCAGTTTCTTCATCTCTAATTGGTCGAGTAGTACATGATACTCCAAATTTAAATCCTCTAGTTTGAAATTTCTTTCTTAAAAAATCTTTACCGGATGCGCCGGCTCCCACTAGTGCAATTTTACCCGACATATTCTGAGGATGTTACTGTTTCAACCCAAGCTTTTAAGCTTTCAGTTGCACTCCAATCTAATCTTTCGTTTGTATCAGATGGAAAATCCTCGCTTGTAAATCTTTCTCCTCTTCTTTCTGGGATAATTGTGTAAGGTACTCCATACATTTCAGCCAATTCAATCATTGTAACATTAATTCCACTTCTTAAATGCCATTCATGATTATCATTCTTTTGAGATGCTTTAATAAGACCATTAACAACATCATTAACGTGAGTAAAATCTCTGCTTTGAGTTCCTGGACTAACAACCGTTAATTCATTACCTTCTTTTAATTGTCTTTCAAAAATACCAACAACTGTTGCATAATCTCCTGATGTTATTTGGTTTGGACCGTATACATTAAAGAAATAACATATTTCATAATCTAATCCATACCATTCTCCATGGTTTTTAATTAATTCCACCATCTTAGATTTCATCCAAGAATAAGGACTTAGATTTTCATCAGCTCCATTATTTCCAAATTTAGATGAACTTGCAGAATAAATTAATTTAGCTCCCCAGTATTTACATAATTCTAAAATACGTGGAGTTCCTACTAATATAGAATCATTTACAATTTGAATATCATCAAATGATTGTACGATTCTAGAATATTCTCCAAAGTGGAATACTGTGTCAAATGGAACTTCTAGATTTTCAAAAATCTCAGCAGCATCTGCAGTATGTCCATGGTAATATTCAACACCTCGTACGTGGTTTTCTTCTTTTCCTGTAAAATAATTATCTAAAGAAACTATGCGAGCTTCTGGATAATCATTCTTTAGTCTTTTAATGAGGTTAGATCCAACAAATCCTGCTCCTCCTGTTACTAAAATATTTTTCATATTAATTATACGGGTTTTTTAATTATTGTTTCATTATTGTTTAATAGACTTTGAAGGATATTCCTTAGGATTTGCTAATTTACTTTGTAAATCCCAGTCTAAATTATAGTCTAATGGTTGATTCCATTTAGGATCATACCAGAATCTTCTTCCATTACGATCCTGTTTATATGCCATTCCTTTATTTCCATAACATATCATAAATTTTTCTTGAATTGCTTCTGCCCCGAATGGATTATCCCAGTCTTTGATACTTCCTCCACCTTTAGCATAAGCTAGCATTGGAATATCTCTACATAGATCTAATATTTCTGGACAAGCTTCAATTGCGGTTTTTCCAGATATGTTTGGATTTAAATTTGGAACACGGTATAAGATCTCAGCTCTTAAATAGTTACCAATACCATTAAAGAATTTTTGATCCATTAATGTTTCGTATATTGGTTTATTAAAAGCAGCCCTATCTATATTAGAATAGACATGATCTTTAAATGCTTCAAATTCTTTTGTAGGATCTGGGCCTCTATCTTTATTCCACCAAACCCCTTGCTTCCATTTACCAAAACGACGAACATCTACAAATGATAATGTAGTACCATCTTCCGAATGAAATTTCACGTGAGCGTGTTTGTGTTCTTGCCCTGTATTTGTAACTTGAAAGAATCCACTCATTCCCATTGTCCATCTAATAGGAATTATCTGATCACTATAACGATCTAAAATTGCAACAACAATTTCTTTACCTCGTGATTCTGCTTTAATGTAGTATTTTTTAAAAGGGATATTAAGATCTTCTCCCTTATGTTGTGGATTTTTTACTGCGTTTACAAATTTTATTTTGTGTGCTGCACTGTTAATATAATTGGCAGTCAATTTTAATTCAGCTAATTCTGGCATAATAAATAAATGTTATAAATATTATATACGCTTTTCGTTTTTTGTTTAAAATAATAAGGTAAGATAGTACGCTAATTTATAACCTACAAAAGCACCTATAGCGGTTGGAACTGGAAAGATAATAAACTTTCCTAAACTTGTTACATATTTAGGTCTATTAACTACTCTTCCTAAAAAGAAATAATAAATCATATAACCCAATAGAACTAAAAGATCTACACGTTCTGCGATAAAGACTACTAAGATTGCTCCTAAAAAACCAAATATAAAATTATCAACTAATGCTGATACCAATTCTTTTCGGCTTGTTTCTCTAAATTCTTTTTGTATGTTTTTAAGACTCATTTTTTTTGTATTTAGCTTTAACTCTTTGGCTAATTGGGATTGCATCTCCCTGTTCATCGATCCGAACAAACTTAATAGTAGTAGCTAAAATTATAGCTTGTCTTCCATCATATACATTATGTGATCTAGCCTCTATTCCTAATGTAACAGATGTTCTGCCGATAGAATCTACGTTACCGTATATTTTTAACAAATGACCTTCTTTTGCTGGTTTTTTAAATTCACACTTGTCAATAAGAACTGTTACCATTCTTGGTGAATCACATACTTGAGATGCAAACGCAGCTCCAGCAGCATCCACCCAAGCTAATAGTTTACCGCCAAATAAATTACCGTGAAATCCTAAATCTGATTTCTTTACAGGGTGTGTTGAAATTAACTCCATATAAATCTAAGACTCGTCAGACATCTTTTTCCACCAAGGTGTTTTATTCAATTTTCTTTCTTCTAAGATATCTGTCCAATCTTTTAAATGATCAAATTCATGAACAGTATTAATCATAAAACCATCTTCAACTGAATCAATTGATTGAACAATTAAACCTGCAAAAGATTCATCGATTTGTGACATCTGCATTCCTAGTGTGATATAAGGACCACCTGATGGATCAACCATATTGATTTGATTAGTTATAGATTTAACCATAGGACCGTATCTCTTTGCAAGAGGTGTATAGCTTGAAGTCTCAGTACTATATTCATGTACCTTTTCTTTAAAAGTACTAATATGTATGGGACGAATTCCTAGCTCAGAACTATCTTTACAATAATTTTGATATGCTAACCTGTAATCATTAGGACTTCCAAGTCTACAATATTCAAAATTACCTTTCCACATAATTGAATTATCTTCTTGTAATTGAAAACTAAATATATCACCGTATCGATTTGTATAGACTGCCATTTTATTTAGTTTCTTCCTTTTTTATTTTAGACTTTTTTGTCTTAAAATAAATTTTGTTAGGCATTTTATCTACTGGAAATCTACTAAAGTTTCCCATACCGTCCATGTCCATATCATCGGATTTAGCTTCTCCCATTGATCCATGTCTATCATAATAATTTGGATAGTTTTCCTCTCTTTGTTTTCTAGCTCCGTAGAATATGTTCCATATTGTAAAATAGATGTATACTGCAAATATCAGCCCACCCATAATAAAAAATGCTAGATTCATGTGTTTCGTCTTTGTCTGATTGCTATCGCAAAGAGGAGGATAGTTCCTGGCCAGTGTGCTGAGTACTGAGCTTCTTCTGTCATTCCAGCTAATCCATAACCTACTGAGTAAAGTAGACACATAAATGCTAAAATCACTGGGTACCAGCTGTTAAAGAATTTTTTGAATTTGTTGAATTTGTTCATCTTATTTTTATTTAATTAATACTCTTTATAATTTGAGCGCATTTTTCATACTCTTCAGTTGATTCAAAGTATTCAATACACTCGGCCGCTAATTCTTCTTTTGTTAATTCAGGATCTGGTACAAATACCATATCTTCAACCTCATTACTATTACTTGGTTTAAGTTTAATATCATTACCAACAAGGACATCGTATCCGACGTTCATTGCTTTATCTAACATATCATATCCATCCATTAGTCTTCGAATACTTCAATTTTAACTTCTTTTTCTACAAGGTCTGACCATATTCCATTGTATCTTGTTCCTTTTACAATATGGTTATCAATCCAATGATAATTACCTCCTCTTGGTTTTCCCATTAACAGTCCATGGTATTTAAAACCATGTTTATCCAGCCATGTTTCTGTAATTTCACGAACCTCTTCAGTTCTACTTGTGAAAAATGTAATAATGTGGCCTTCATCGTACCATTTATTCAAGATCTCTAATGCATCTGGAAATGGTTGTACCAGTGCCATTCGATCTGGTTCTTCATTAGGGACATCATCTGTCACAGTACCATCAATATCTATTAGATAATTCTTTACGCCATTTGGTAGGGTCGGCGATGCTAAGGTTCCATCATCTGCAATTGAGCTCTTTAATTTCATATTTTATTTTTGATAAATTTTAACGTTTCTAACAAGCATTGCACCTTCTGTAGGTTCCGTACTTGTCGTTTTAGGGTCTTTACAACCATTGTTCAATATAATATACTGTGGAATTGAAAATTGTTTCAAAATACTTGGAACTTTACACTCTTGTACACAGTGCCCATCCATATAAATTCTAATATAATTCTCGGTCCAGTGACATGCATATTGGATCCATCTACCATTTGGATTCTTTAGTGGAATGCGTGCCGCTCCCAAATCAGCCTTTGGGAATTTTTTATCTCCGATCACTCCAAAGTGAAAATTAGTTTCTACATGGATGTCATTTGGATCCTCATACGTAAAACTTTCAAAGATGTCTATTTCAGGTGGCCAGGCCTCTAAGCCCATCAGCCAGAATGCGGACCACATTTGAGCCTGAGTTGGAAGTTTTATTTCTGCTTCAAACCAACCATACTGATATGCCTTCTTAGTACTTATTAAACCGGTAGCCCAGGTTGGCGTCCACTCATCGGGCAGGCCGCCTTGCTGCCACTTCGGCTGTTCTGATTTTCTAAAGGTTTTTGGATATTTGCGCAACTCTAATGCCAGTCCTTCATGCATTGGATAAACTGTAGGACTTGGAGTATTATTAGGTTGTGGCCAATATCGCCATAATTGATCGCGGTGCACCCTTCCCCAAGGGTGGCCGGTACGCCATGCGGCCCCTTCACCCAATTCTGGGGTTGGGTAGTGGGCGACCAGGTTGTAATTCCTCGGCGGGTATTTAATTTTAATCTCCTGGATTGTATTACTGTTAGTGCGCTGCCATGCCTTAAAGCGTAAGAGTGCATTTTTGATATTTTGCAGCCAAGTCTGCTGCATGTAATGCCTAATTGGTACCATCGTTATGTCGTGTTTTTAAAAAATCTCCTATGCGGAAATATAAAATTTCCTAAGAATATCGGAGATTATTAGTTGTTGTAGGATTTATATATTAGAAATCTCCTGGGGCAACTTGAAAACATGTGAGTCCATTGTCGCGCCACATCTGAACCACTTGGTCTCTATCATCAAAAACTCCTAGAATTTGCTTTTTATCTGGGAACAGATCATCTAACCAAATCTTTTTTAATTTGTCGTCTTTCATGAATTTCATGCCGCCTGCTGTTGGTCGCATCTTTAACACATCGAATTTAATATGAAAATCATTTAACCAAGCGCGGGTTGCATCTTTGGTTGCTTTAGATCTACCACTAAAAATTACAATTCGATGGCCATCACGTTGCAGGGTTTGTAGCATTAAGATCACTGGCCAATTTGGTTTATCTAATACAATGTTTTTAGGATCAAAGAATACATCCCAATCCATTTTACCATTATCTTTGGTTGCTAGAGCTCTTCTATCATCGATGAGAGCTAAAGTTCCGTCAAGGTCAAAAATTACTGAAGTCATTTTATTTATTTTTTATTATTTCTATAAACTGCTACACAATGTACTAATCTTGATAAACGATCAGTTTCACTAGGGATCATAATCCTTTCTGTGCAATCATATTCTGTTTCTTTCCATTTAAAAACTCCTTTACGAGTTAAGTTTAATTGGTAAATCGTGCGATCAAGTTCTCCTGATCTATATGAACAATATGTATATGCTCTACGAACATAACCACTTGCATAGCTTAGATAATCACAATCCGCAATTGGATCATACCAACATCTTGTTCCGTTTTTCTTTTGAGTTTTTGAAGTTGTTTCAACTAATCCTAATGCTTCTAATTTATTCATTTCTATTACGTTTTTAATTATAGTTAAATATAACACTTTTATTTGACATAAAAAAATTATATGCTGTTTATTTGTCTGCACTTATTTCATGGAGGAAGTCAATTAATTCCTCGACTGTGATGCGATCATTTTCATAATCTGCAAGGGTGTTTCTAATGTCTAGCTTAAGTGGGTCCATGTGCTTTGCTTTTAATTATAGTTAAATATAACACTTTTTATTGGGATAAAAAAACTTTTGGGCATTTATTTTCAAAAGTTATTAACAATATGATTTAATTTTATCCATCTCTTCTTTCCAATATTTTGCAACATTTTTAGAAAATTGTTCTTGTGGATGATTAAATGCATACCAAAGATCCTGTATGTTAATTGGACCAGCGCCGCCGATCTCATTATCAATCCACTCACAGAACTTATAGAGAGACTCTGATTCGTTAATATATAAGCTTTCTTCAATATAATAATATCCTTCTACAAAGGAACCTGTTGTTTTTGCTCCTTGAAGGAGTAATGATTTGTTTCGATCTGATAGGTTTTGATACATGTTTGTTTGTTTTTATTAATTATTACTATACTAATATAAGCAAAATAAACGACATAAAAAAACTTTTGGGCATTTATTTTCAAAAGCTATTAACAAATATGCAAAAAAACCCAGAGCATAGCTCTAGGTTATCTTAAAATATGCGTTTCCTATGAAACGCAAGCGCATCCTTGGTAGACTATATATTTAAATTATTTTCGAAGTTTATTTAATGGATATTCATTATCCTCAGATTCCATTTTTTCAGGATGCCACTGACATGCCCATATCTTTCTTTCAACGTCTTCAAATCCTTCTATAACAGAATATAGAGGATATGATAGATGCGTTGCTGTAAAATTATCTGCTAGAATAGGGCAGTGTTGGTGGTGTCGGGAATTAACGTTAATTAACTTTCCATTTAAGTCTTCAACTGTGTGGAATTGAGATGGTTTTCCACTATGATCTATGTTTTCAGAAAAGTCTGCTGCTTTATGATCTTCTACTATAGATTCGCTTAGATCTTCAACCTTTCCTCCAAAATAATGATTTAGTACTTGCATTCCTCGACATAAACCTAGAATAGGATATCCAGAATCTAATGCCTGTTTAATCCATACAAATTCTTTTTCATCTCTTTCTGGATCTTTTCCAATGTCTGCACCTCCACATAATAATAAAGGTCCCTTAACCTTACGTCTTAGATCTAACCAAATAACTTCATATTTATAATGTTTTAACCAAGCTAAACAAGATTCCTTCTCTTTTACACCTCTTGGAGGAGCAACGTAGATTACCATAAAGTTATTATTGAGTTGCGTCTATTTCGTCCCACTTTCCTTTAGGACATGAACCTTTGATAGGTGAATATATTTTACCCTTTAAAGCGCATCCACATACGGTGCACCTTGGAAACGGAACTGAAGATTTAAATTCACAAGAATCGCATATTGCAATTCTTTTTTCAGCCAATTCAGATTGACTTGATAGAGGATTATACGCTATTTTCCAAGATTTAAATATCTCTGTAACTTTATTCATCTTGTTCATTACTTATATTTTTTGTTAAATCACTGTCTTTAAATAATATAGCAGCTAAAAAATTTAATCCTAATGCCTGAGTAGCAGAAATTGTATTAACACCATCAATCGCTGGAACTAAACAATAATTCCATAAAAATTGTAAAGGAATTGCTAATAGCATTGCGTATAAGGCAATAATAATAATAATACTTAAGAATTTTTTCATATAACTCATAATAATGTTGGTTTATTTATATAATCTCTAGCGAATTCTGAAAAGTATAAAGCGTCTTTGTCTTTATCACTTATTTTAATATCACCTGCATAAACTGTATGTTCAAGATCTAAATTAATATCCTTGTCGTCCCACCTGATACCTACCTGGTGATCGGGAGCATATACCTCAGTACATTTATAGCAAAAAATAGTATCATCCTCAAGTGCAAGAAAAGCATGTCCAAATCCTTCCGGAATCCAAAATTGATTTCCTCTATCTGCTGATAAAAGAACACTATCCCATTGACCAAACGTCGGAGATTGCGGTCTTAAATCTATTGCATAATCAATTACACTACCTTTAGCTACTCTTACTAATTTTCCTTGGGCATGTGGATCTGATTGTAAATGGATCCCCCTAAACACCCCAGCCTCTGAGATACTTTGATTATCCTGTTTAAAGTGTTCTGTAAACCCGAGGTCCCTGAGCACGTTCTCGTTAAAGGTTTCTATAAACTGTCCACGACTGTCTTCATATATGTTTGGTATGAATTCTATCAAGCCATGGATTAAAAAATCTTTGTTAATCTTCATTAGGTGTGTATCTTTGTTCTAATATTAATATTGACCTATTTTCAAGGTGCTGTTCTTTTATTTCATCTTTAGATTGTCCATAATATTCGACTGCTAAGTGATTATCTAAAAGAGATTGTCCTATATCTATTCCTTCTATATTTATTACTTTTCCTAAAATTCTGCCAAACTTACCGGCTTTATCTCTATAAGTATTTATTGTGACTTTTTCTCCAATTTGTAAAAGATCTTTAACATGACTTTTTGCCATTAATCCTCTTGCCTTTTCATCAAGATCTCTTGTTCGACACTCAGGGGTATCGATACCATGTATTCTTACATTTTGTTTTTTAATCCACATATCAAAACCTAAATCAATATCTAAGACTACTGAATCTCCATCTATAATTCTATTTACTTTAGCTTTATATTGATACATATTATAGTTTTTTAGGGTTATTACTTTCTATAGTTCCGGCTATTTGTGTTTCTCTTTCTATTTTCATATTTAAAAAGAAAGTTTCAAAGTCCATGAAAGGTAAATCTTCAATTTTTCGAACAACACACCATATACAATTTCCAATATTAAATTTATGAGTATCTAATTCTAGTATTTTATATCCGCATTTTTCTAAAGATTTAAAATATTCCATAGTTGTATAATATCTACAATGTCCTGGCCAACCACCTAGTTCAGGTAATTCATGAATCATTATACCACCTACATTTAACCAACTGTGTAAATTTCTCCAACAATTCCATTGCCCTTCTTCAAGTTCAACATGTTCTGAAGTTCCAATGTTTGTTATTATGTCTGCTTTAAATAAACCAGGTGAGTACTCTGATAAATCTGTTTTTACAATATCTGAACCCTTTAGATCTAATGTATGATATTCTTTAAAATATGCATGCATAATATCTTTAATCCTAAATTTATTTATTTTCTCTGAGTTTACTAAACTATTGAACGCGTTTTGATCCCCTAATTCTAAAAGAACTGAATGCTTAGGATCTAAATAATTATTTGTTGCAAGCATAACCTTCCTAAGAGTCCTAATAACAAATCCCATATTATATAACGTTCCAGTTTTTTGAAGCAAGCAAGATTGCAGCGCTGTTTGTTAATTCTGAATTATCTCTAATAAGATCCATTGCAGAATATAAAATTTGAGTTTTTAATCCAATCTTTGCTGCTTTCTGTAAGACCATTTCATAATTAGTTGGATCAAAATCAAATGCTCCTTCTTCTTTAAGTTCTAAATATTTTTCGTAAGAGTTACTCATGATGTTGTATTTGGAGTTGAACACCATATCGGTGGTGTTGTATAGTTTGGGTTATCAAAATATGGGTTAGGAGTATACATTGGAATATTTACAACTTCACCTTGTAATAAAACAACTGCCTCTTCTGCAGTAATATGCTTTTCCTCTAATAGTTTTTGTACAATACTTGCTTTAGTCATATTACTTTTTGTTTGAAAGATTTTGAATACTAACCTCTAGCTCTGCAATTTTTTCTTGTACAGATTCTAATTGTTTCATTGTAAGCTGTAGGTCTTCTTCAAGAGCTGGACCACATCCTACTGTTCTAATATTAATTGCACTAACTTTTTTTGAAAGCTTATCGAGCCTTTGTTTCAAGACATCATTATGTATTGTTTTAGTTTTTTTAGATGATTTATAATCTAAAATAAAATTAATCGCAAGTAGAACGATTAAGGCTGATAGAAATATAGTGTCTAGCATATTATGAATTTTAATAATTATACTATTCTATTCAGTAAAGTTTCAAAAATATTATGTGCCAGCTTATTTTTTAATGAATAGAGGGCTATCGAATCTTGCTTCAAGTTCCTCTATTGCCTCAATAACTCCGCTTACATCAAATAATGCAGGAGTCTCACCTGTCTCATTATCAACACCTTTAAGTCGATCTAAGAATGAATCCATTATGCCTGATAGGGCGTCTTTCATGCCTTTCTGGTTTGACTCACTTGCTTTTTCTAAATTGTCTACTGTTTCTGAAAGATGTTCAACCGCCTCTAATAATTGTCCAGCAAGTACTGTTATAGCATCTTCACCGTCATTCTCTGCTATTTTTGCAATTGCCTCAAACATTCTTGAAGAAGCATTCATTGCTTTAACATTCATTGATCTAGTTGACGCAGAAATACTTCTAAATGCCTTTGCTAGCCTTTCACTTGATGTTGCTACTTTTTCAAATTCTTTTGATCTATTACGAGATACTAAGGCGGTCATAGATGATAAAGCAAGTTTAAGTCCTTTAGAGCTTGATGCTATTCTAGCAATACCTATTCCTAAGATTTTTATAGGATTTCCTAATGCAATAATAGAATCTTTTCTCTCTGCTAATTTATCTAAAAGATCTGCAGGTCCGTCACCTTCAAATCCTAAGAAATCACCAATTGCGTTTGCAGCTCCAGAAACCAAACCTCCAATAGATTGACCAGCAAGAGCGGCTGTTAAAGCTAACCAACCCGCAGCTATTGCAATAAGACCACCTGCCATTGGTAATAAATTTTCTATACCTATTTCATTTTTAAATCTATTAAGTACATTTATCATCGCGTCTATAGGGTACATAATTGCATCAGTAAAGTTTTTAGAAATTGCGCTTAAATCAGGTAATTTACTAAATATCCAAGCAACAACCCACATGGTTCCTGCAATTAAAATAATACCAGCAGCGCCAATAAGAATCCCAACAGCTCCACCACCTGTTTTTGCTATCAATGATACCACGAGAAGTGGAATTGCAAATATTGTAATTGCTATTGCAGAAGCAATAACCCAATCAAGCGGAGGTGACAAGTATGTGACACCATCTAGTGCTGAAAATATCCAAGCTGTTCCTAATATTGCAATTGATATTAAAACCATAGCGAGTGCCGTTTTAACTACAGCTTTAAAATCTAATTTTTTTGCAATTAAAGCAATTGCTATAAATGGAAGAGAAAATATAAGTAAAGTTAATCCTGCTTTTAAACTCCATTCAAGAGGAGGCGATGTAAATGTGCCGACCGAATCAAATAATTGAAATACAAAAGCAACTCCAACAATAGCTAAAGCCATCATCGGTAATACAAGCCCTGTCATTATCATTTCTTTAAAACTCATACCTTTTACCGCTTTAGCAATTAAATAAAATGCACCTGCAAATATACCTAAAATTAAAGCAGACTTTATAACCCATTCCCATGGTGGTAATTTAACAAAATTATCAGGCATCATTGCGTTCCAAGTCATAGCGACTAAAGATATACCAACTGCGATTGCGGCCATTGCTAATGATACCATACCTATCATTCCAATTCCTTTAGGGTTCATTTGTATTTTAGCGGCAGCTAAGGCCTTTATAATAAATCCAAAAGCATAACCCAATGGTATAAATACTAAACCTATTAATATAGCTGAACCTAGTTTCGCAAAAGAAACTGGCATAATTAATTGTAAAATCCAAGAAGATACTGTAATACCAGCTGCCATAGAAATCATCGCTAGCACAGCGGCTCCTGTATTTTTAAGAGCGTCTTTAGGAGAAGTCATTTGATCTCCTTTAGGCTTTCCACCCAGCATTTTATCTACCATTCCACCTCCTTGTTGAGATTTTAATATCTCTGAAAATACAGGTGCTAATGCTAAAAATACAGCTGCTATTAATAAAGCTGATACTAATTGCATTGGATTTATAGCAGGCATTAACATAAAAATACCAGCAGCGGCAACTAATCCGGCCGCAATACTCACTATAACTAGTCCTGCGCCTAAAGCTTGCATAGCACTAGGCATTTTAAATCCACCTCCGCCACCGGCTTTGGATCCTTTATCCTTTGACTGCGCTTTTAGCAATCCTTTAATATCTAGCAATAGCCTAGTCTGTTTCTTCAGTTCTGAAAAATTATTACTAGCTGCTTTCTTTAAATCTACCGTTAAGACTGAATGAATTTGATCTATCTTTTCATTCTGGTATTCTATAATATTTGCTAATCTTTGTAGTGGTGCTAATAAAGCCTTCATTTAGGAGTCTAATCTATATTTTTTATATTCCTATCTTATATATCAAAGATTCCATCATCGTAATGATGGAATCTTCATATTTGGAATCTTCATGTTTGGAATCTTCATTTTGCTCATCATGTCCCCAGATTGTTCCTGTTGACCTTCGTTCGCAGCATTCTGTTTCTTAATAAATTCAGCTAAATCTTTTACTAAATAATGAAATTCGTAATATTCCATTGATTCTAATTCAGAAGGCTGAATATGTAGTTCTTTATATATGTAAAACTTCGTTTTAAAGAAGTTCTCCAGCGATATCTTGAACAATGAAAAGAGACTTGATCCCGTCGCGAAACCCAATTGGGACGACCTCCCACTCGTCCCCAATCTGTACTTCCATGTCAGGCTGAATACCGATTTTCATCTGTTCCGCCAGCTTATAGATTAAGCTATATTTTTTGTTAGACCATCCATTCATTTCAATTTCGAATTTAAAAATACTCTTGTCATCAAATCCTCTCCATTCGCTTACTAAGTAAGGCATAACTTGAAGGACTGATTGATCAATTGATTCTCCTTTTTCTTGACGATCTTTAATATAAGACGTCATACGTTGCATGATACCAATTGTTGGTGGTTTCATTGTAATTGTTCCAAAAGATTTAGTTTCAATTAAAAAAGCACAAGCTTCTTTATCGTAATATTTATCTAAAGTATCTGGGACACTGAAATATTTAAAGTTTTCTTTTTTAACTTCAACCTCGTGCTTTTTACCTTTTTTATCTTTGTGTTGTACTGTTAATTTAGATTCAGGCTCTGGGAAAGTTAAATCTCTAATTGCTAAAATTAAATAAAATCTGTCTTCTTCACAAAGATCTTTATAAGACATTCTTTGTTTTTGAGAAGTTACTCTAATACAAGATTCTATCATTGAATTTAGTTTTTCATCGACGTCTAATATATTATTTTCGTCAATACTTGAGAAGTGTCTAATTTCAGCAACTTTAGCTGAACGTATGCTTATCTCAGTTTTTTCAGGATAAAACATACCGGCTGAAGGCAGGTTAGAAACATTAACATCATGATATCCTAAAACAACATCAGCGTCTTGCGCTTTATCTTGTTTAAATCGATCCATGTTAACTTTTCCTAAATTTTGTGGTTCTTCAACAGGTTGTTCTTTGTTTTCAACGATTTTTTGATATTCATCGTCTAAGTTTAAATCATTTTGATCTGCCATTGTTATTTCTTTTTAAGTTTTTTAATACTATCTTTATTCCATTCTAATATTGAATCACTTTTTAATTCAATTTCTTTTCTAATTATATCTCTAATAAAAGCTGAAACAGAAACTGGTCTCTCTCCATTTTCAATCGCGGCGCTTAATATTATTCTATTTATAGATGTCACTTCGTCTTCTGAAAGAAGAACTTGTAATTTTTTTGTTAGTTTATCCATTTTATAGTTATTATTATATCAACATATTATGTTTTTGTTTCATAAAAAAAGGGAATTCCCTTAAGAATTCCCCTATTTTAAAAATTCGATTATGCTAGAACTTCTTTCCAAGTGTCACATCTCCAACCTACTTCTAATGTAGCCGGCGATGCTTCTTCATACGATAATTCATTCGTAAATGGAAGTCCTGAAGTAATAAAGCAATCTTCTAAAGTTACTGTTCTGTAGATGTCTCCAGCTCTATTGAACTGTACGATAACAATAGTTCCAACGTAATCTTTCTTTAATCCCATAGCTCCAGTTTGTGGATCATATTGATTATTGTACCATTGTCTCATTGACTTATATAAATATGCTTGATTAGCATCATTTAAGTTTAATGAGAAGTTGATCGTTACGTCGACTGTTGTTGCGTCTGGCATACCAGCGTAAGAACGTGTAGAAAATTTGTATTTCTGTTCTTGTGCTGCTACTTCTTTGTATAAATCTAAACCTCCAATAGAGTTTATGTGTTGCAACATTAAAGGTGCATCAGATACTCCAGCTGGTGGTAAAACAGTTACTTCAAACAAGTTTCCTTGTACTGGTTCGAACTGTCTACCTGATCTAGATGTTTGGTCTTGTGAATAATGTGGTAAAGCCATTTTATATTATTTTCTTTTTTTATATATCTTAATTAAAATTTCCAGATTCGATTTCACCTGTATTTAGGATTGTAGTTCTATGTACAACTATTTCTAATCCTTTAACTGGCTCAACATAAGTATCAATGATACCAACATTATTATCGATTACATCGTCAGTGTTGTTTGTTTGATCCATAATATTCTTGAATGCATAAACTCCACCGTCAGACTTAACTCCTTCCATAAATGAATCTGCTAAAGTCTTAATTTCTAATCTTGTTTGTGTATTGTTAAATTCGAAAACGTAATCTTTTAAGATGTTAGCAATACCTTCTTGTATGTAAATTAAAGCTTCTCTAACGTGAGCTGAAGAAAGCGCTGATTTTACAGATTGTTGTGCTGTTTTATTTCCTAAGATTGTTAATCCAACTCCTCTTTGGAATACGATTGGATTAATTCCGAATGGTTCTAATATATCTCTATCAGATTTGTCAAATGCATATTCTACTCCTTTAACTCCTGATCCTCCTACAACTCCTCTTCTTGGACCTGCGATGATTGACCATGGTGTTGCGTTTGTAAATTTATCCATGTAGTTATTAGATACATACGCAGCTGGTGGAACGATTAAATCTTTTCCATTATCTGAAACAATTAAACCTGGTCCGTAGTAGAATGCGTAATTTGCTCCTGCTGTAATTCCTGGTAAAGAATATAAAGATGTTGGATTTAAATCTAAATTACCTCCTGTTTCTATATGTTCAACTTTGAATATTCCTTCTGAATCCTTGAATGAAGGATTAGATGAAGCTTTAAAGTCTGAAACTAAAGGTGCATTAAGTATAGCTGATGCGTTTTGTCTGTCTTTTGCTAAAGATGCTAATTCATTTTTGTTTTGTAATCCATTTACATCGAAAGATCCAAATGTATCTACAACATATCTAAAATCAATAACGTCTTTATCAACTAAAGCAGCGTGTAATCCATTTCCTCCTTTTACAGCGGCTAAAGCGTCTTGAATTTCTTTAGAACTTAATTGAGCTCCTGATAAAGCAAATGGCTTATATACTGAAGATGCATCTTCGAAAGAAGAAACAACTTGATTTCCCCATGTTAAAGAAACCGGTACGTCACAGTATACTGCGTATTTTGAATCGTTTAATTTAGAAACTCTTAAAACTCTTGCTAATCTTCCTGAAAGAGCTGGAACAAAATTTCCAGGTACAATTGAGAAAGAAGCTTGAGGTGCTGAGTAAGTTACAGTAAACATAGATCCAGCAGCTTCATAAGTTGCTCCTCCAAAATCTTCTGAAGCAACTCTTCCGTTTGCTACATGATAAAAATCGATTTCAGTTGCAGTTGTATATGATGTTGCTACATCAGCTTCACATATAATATCAAAATCTACAGTTGCGAAAACCTCTTCTACCATAACATCTGTTAATGCAGTTGCAGCGACTCCGGCTGCTGTAAGATCTCCATCATCTATATTTTGTTGAGTTGCTAATACTTCAGCTGCGGCTGTTTGATTTACTGCTGATGCTGAAACTGAAGTTACTTTTACGTATTCTCCAGATGCTGATGCATTTAAGAAATCTAAAGAATCTGCTGTTGCATTTGCGTATTCAGTTGCTAATACATTTACTAATTCTAATTTATTAGGGGTTGCTATGTTAATACTAGCAGTTGCTCCTGTTAAATCAACAGTATGTTCTGTTGTAACTCCTTGTTTTACAATGTATGATAATAATTCATAATCTTGATCAGCGTCAAATGTATGTCCAACTAAATCAATTTTAGTTCCATTTTCATTAGTTACTTGTTCTTCATCAATTGCACAGAATAAACCTGTTCTTCTTGATTCAGCGTTAATCATTGATTCAACATATAAGTTTCTTCCTTCTAAATCTTTAAATCCTGGGATTAAAGATCCACTGTATTGAGCTTCTAAAGTAACTTGTCTTAAATTAGAAAAGTTTGCTAATGATCCTTTTATTAAACCATCTGCATTAAAGTATGATCCGTATACTGGATCAGCTGACATAGTTGCAGCATCAAAGTTTCCTTTGAATACAAAAACGTCTACCATAAAATCAGAAATAAGATCAAAGTCATTTAAATATTCAGGTACATTACCTTCTCCATACCATTCTCTAGCTGGAATATCAAATGCTTTAGTGCTTTGTGCTTTTCTTACAAAAACTGTAATAGCTGATTGTTTAATGTTTACAAAATTAATTAATGAATTTCCATCAGCTAGTGCCGATGTAGATAAAGCGTTTAAAACTCTAGAATCAGATGGTGTCATGAATTTATCCATATCGAAGAAATCAGTATAATCTGATGTTCCTTCTTTTGAAGATAATGAATGAACCGATCCATTAGATACTGGTAATGCGTATGATGCTTTATCGCTAGAATCGAAACTTGAAGCGTTTAACGCTAAAATTGGTCCTCTAGATAAAGCCTCAATTGCTGATCTGTGGAAAAACATTCCTTTTTTCTCTAATTTTCTGTCGATAGATCCAAATACATTTGAAAATTCTTCAACAGTTGAAATTAAAACTGGTGTATTGTAAGGTCCCTTTCTTGAGTGACCTACTACTAATCTAAGTGTTTCAACATTAAGGTTTGCAGTCACTGACTTGTCAAACTCTAACCTATATACTCCACTTGATTTAAATTGCAATAATTGCGGACTTAGTGCCATAGTATTATATTTTTTATTTTTTTCTTTTATTATATATCTAAATTATTCGTGGGAATATTATAATAAGTCATAAATATCATATTGTAAATCTCCCTGTGAATCTGCGTCTCGATACAAGACCTTTTCCATTAATTTTACTTTTTCAGGGTCAATAACATCAAGTAATTCTTCAATGTAATCTGCATAATCTGTTGTTCCAAAAAATTCAGTTGCAGTTATTGCTGTCATTATGATATCATCATGTCCCATTTGAGCTCCATAGCTTCCGTTTCTTAATACTCCAAAAAGACTTGCTTCCTGTACGGTTTCTATGTCGTTTATTTTTATACGATTTAATTCTATTTGTTTTTTAAAGTTTTGACAAAATACTGATTTGTTGTCGCTCTTTAATCTTATACCAGGTTTTAATGTTCTTGCATCATGTCTATGTTTAAATCTTAATATCATTTCATCTTCAAAATCATTACGACCTGCAAAAACAGTTCTTAGATATTGTAATAGTATAGAACCGTATGTATTATATTCTATAATCATTTTTGTATTTTCTGAATTAAATATATCAACTGCTAAAGTATACAATATTTTAGCAAAGTCTTCAATAGGATGTTCATTACTTCTAAAAACTCCAACTTGATTTAATCTAAAGAAATCATACATTGCATCGGGGCTAACGAAGTTTTCAATATGTTGATCTTCCATTGGTTCTACTTCAAAAATATTAATTACAGAATAATCTCCTCCATTTCCTTCAGCAATATCCACTGAGAACATATAATATTTTTGACTGTTTGATGCTTCTTCAACATCGAAATCAGGATCAAATCCTAAAAATCCTTTTGTATCTATATGAATATTATCAAATTCTTCAAAATCATACCATTTCATTGGTTTTGCATTTTGTCTAATAACTTTCATTGTCCCTGGGCTTAATAGAAGGGTAGATGAACTTGTAAATTCATTACCATATTGTCTATTAAAAGCTTCTTCAGAACCTAAATTACCTAATTCTCTTTTAAACCATGCATCATCTCTGTCAGGGTGTTGCCACCAATCAATTCTTGTTGGAGTATATTCGTTGTTTCCTTTTTCTGCCTCTGAATATATTTCATAAAACTTGTTAAATCCATTTGGAGTTGAAGTAATATTAATACGTGAAATTTTAGAAGCCGAAAGTGTAGGATATACGTTTTCATAAAAAGAATCTACAATAGTTGGATGAACGTGTGCAAACTCATCAAGATATAAATTATGAATTGTAAAACCAATACCTGATTTTGCAGTAGTTGATTGACCTACTAAACGACATCCATTATCAGCACGAACATTCATAACATCATACTTAATAATTCCGGGTTTCATAAAGAATGGTAAATTCTCCAATACTACTTTTGCTTTATCTATAATTTCTTTTGTTGATTCTGATTTATTAGCCAATAGTAGTGTAGTTTTATCATAGTTAAATGTTAAATACCATGCATTAAAAATACTGGCTGTTACGGTTTTACCCATTTGTCTGGATGCCAAAACAATATTAAACCTTTCATTTTGAAAGTTTCTTAGCATTTCTTTTTGATAATCTCTAAGTTTTACCTGTTGAATACCTTCATCTGTCATTACAACTGCGTACTTTTCAGCAAAATAAACAATATCACCTGCACATTTTGCAAGTTCTGCAATCTCAGCTTCAGTATATTCAAATACAATATTACCTCTGCGTAAAAACTGTTTTCCTTCGTAGAAAGGCATAGGTACCTGTGGTCTATATCCCTGATCTAAAGCTAACATTAATTCATTAATTGATTTTGTTGACCAAATTAATTTATTAGCTTCATCAGAAGATTGGCCTTTCGGAATCCATCTATTATCTCCTACGTAATCGCTCATTATTCTTCTGTAATTTCTGCGTCTTCTATCTGATCATCTGATAGTTTTGCGTTCTGAATTATTTTCATTAAATCTTTTGTACCACGCTGTACCGTATCGCCAACTGGCGCACCACCTGATGCTTCAGTTATAACTCTATCAGTATCACGCTTTTTATACAATTCAATGTCTCTCGCTATCCTCTTTGCACCCTCTTCAGCCGCCATTAAGTACATAGTCTGAGACTTAATAATATCTAACATTGATTTTTGTAAGGTTGCTAATACTTCAAACATTCTTGGAGCTATTTCTCCATCTTCGATTGTTTCAAGCAATGTTGTTAGCGCCCTTTCACCAGCTTGTAATTGATAAATTAACGAAGACATTGTCATTTCATCAATTTTCTTTTTAGCTTGAATATATTCGTCTTTTTCTATAATATCTTCATCAAGATAAAACTTCATTAAAGACGTAATAGTTTTCTGCGCTTTTTTAGAAGAATTTACTTTTAGTTCTCCATAAGTTGGAAGCGCTGGTAAATCTCTTTTTGCTGGTAGTTCTGGATCTGTTTCAATAGATTCTTGAATTGGATCGTTATTTCCTATTAAATCATCAAGTTCTTTTCTGATGTCTTCTGCCTGAGATTTAATACTTTTCTTATTATCTTTTGACATATTTATATGTTTTATTATAGATTATTTATCCTAATTTTATTACCTAGCGTTTCTAAATCGCTGATAACCTAAACTTGGAATTGAATTATCTATAATGATTGATAGTTGATTATCTCTAACAACATATTGGTTTAACACATTACTATGTTGTTCTAATTCTATTGTTTTTGTAAATATTCTAATATTTGTCATATAAGAAGAATTTCCTCTTAAATGATAATTAGATTTTGAATCCCATATCAATGGTTGGCCGTGCTCAATTATTTCACTATATACTTGTTGTAAATTATTACTACTGTCTTGTGGTAAACCGCTATTTATTGTGTTTACGTTTTGATCTAATTTATATAAAGAAAGAGATGATTGTAAGAATTCATTATTAATATTTAATACAATACCATACCATTCTCCTTTTACTAATGTCGTTCCATGAGTATATGTATGTTCTACATCATCTATTTTCATTTTAAATTCAGATTGATTCATTCTTAATTTAAAACCTGATATTGCAGATAGATCTCCAAAGAGAAGATAATCATCAGTTGATGTTTCACTAAATTGAGGAGAGAACCAAAGCGTAAGGGCCATGTTGTCTTCTGATTTTAACTTAGATTCTACTGAATATTCAACAGCGATTCTAGTTGGATCAACTTTATCTAAATCGTAAAAGTTTTTACTAACAACAGTCCATCTATTCTTTAAATCGTAATCTTTAATTTTAAGATTTTTATCTATAAAGGTTCTAATACCGTCCCTATATGCGGTTGATACTGTTTGAAATTGTTGTGGATTTGTATCTTTTTCTTGCTCTTCTTTTTGTCTTTCTCCAAATATTTCTTCAACACCTGTTGTTAAATTATCAGTATCTACTTCAAATTGATTTTTATTAACTGAAGTTCTTTCTTGATACTTAACTAACTTTACTCTCCAATATGATTGAGCGTGATTAAATTCATCCGCAAGACTTATTGAATTAATTTCATACATTCTATTAATTAATGGAATATACATATAATCCTTGTTTCTAGGTGATTTTCCTTCGCCAAACACTGTTTCAAATTCAGAAGCGACAATATGTACCTCAAATTCTGCAAATTCCATACCGAAGATATCGTATGTTGCTCCTTCTTCTGGAAATTCGTTGTCTGGTACTAATATTTTTACATTTTGTTTATCAACTACATTGAATAAAGAGTATTCCATTAAATGAACATCCTCTGTTCTCATATCTGGTTCTGTTCTAAAATATTGTACTGAGTGTCCAAATATATTACTTGCCATTCCGACAAGTTGTTTATAAACATTAGTTGATTTATTTAAATTATATGGATTAAATAAATTATCATCGCATCCAACATCAATATTTGCACATCCATTCATTGCGAAAGGATCTGTACACTCTACACAAAATTGAGGACATGATTCAATAGTACCTTGATCTGTTTCTAATGTATAAGTTATTGATATTATTGAGATCGTACTTCCACTTGTTAGTGCAGCGACTTCAGCTTTAACATCGATCCACAATGGTTTTGCTGGATTAAAATTTAATCCTAAAAGATCTACAAACCCTGTTGTATTATTTAAAGCTCTCCATTCTGAAAATTCAGAATTTGTGTATGAAAATCTATATTCATAATCAAAGTAATTATTAGCATTTGCTGGAATATAAAATTCTAGTTCACTTGTTTCAAATTCTATTGGAACTGTGACATCTAATTCTATAGGTGTTGTTATTGTTGCGATTTCAAGTTCAGTGTTACCGATGATGATTTTATCTCCCGGCGAAAACTGACTAAAATTAGTAAGATTTCCATATACTTTAGTAGATCCTATGGATGTAGATACAGTACCTACTGTTTTATAGTTTTGTACACCTGCTACAATTTCCCAATCTAAAACCTTTACGGTATTATAATATGGTGTTTGTAGAGAAGCAATTAAAAAGTCTCCGTATTCGCTTGCTGTATATCCTGTAACCATTATTCTTCTAAATTTTCTTTTACTGTGTCTTCTGGCTTATATCTTTCGCCAGCAATCCATGCAGCAACAAATCCCGTTAATGATGCAAAATACATTGATAAATCGGTAAGACTAGAAGAATACCATATCGCTGAAGAACCGGCAATAAGCCATAAAGCAACTATCGCGTATATCATAACTTCTCTTCTTGATCTGGGGCCTGGTTTAAATATTCCAGTTTTTTTACTAGGTCTTCTAGTTTCAGCCCATATATATGTTGCACTATATGCTGTTAAAGAACCAAAATATACCGCTAGATCTGACAGACTTGCACCTTTATAAGTAGCAAAAACTCCCATTACAACCCAAAGAAAAACTATAATATAAATTAAAGCTTCTCTTTTTCCAAAATTACCAAGTATTTTCATTAAGAAAGATCTTATTTTATCTATATATTCTATAAAATAAGGGTGGTTTATTACCAATATTTAATTATTAATAATTCCTATAACTGAATTTGCAGTTTTAGGACTTAATTGATATCCACTACATGTTAATCCTATTGTACTGTAATTAGATCCTGATTCAACGTTAAACATTATACCGCCATCAGACGAATTATATTCATCAAAAATAAACATAAGTTCATAAAGTTCTTGAAACATTTTATCCTTAATAGTTCCGTTAATTCCGCTACCACATGTTACTGCGATTACATAATTACGTCTTCCACCTGGATTAAAATTTGCTCTACCCTCTATTTCTCCACCAATTGTTGATCTCATTGTACCAGAGTATCCACCAGCGGCAGGGGCTGAAGATTTATCAACTTCATACTCCTTATATTTTTTAACCACCTTTTCGATTTGAAAGGCTAATAAAGCAGCATTACGACCTATAAAAATATCGTAACTATCTTGTTCTTTACCTCCTTGTACATTAAGGTGCTCTTTATAACTAGGCAATTTACCTGTTTTTGCAAGAGACTTCATCGCATCTAAAGTTTTTAAATAACTATCTCCCCATTTATCATAGGCGATTTGTGCTAATTCTACCTTTTCCTTAGCCTTTGCTTTAATTCCTTTTTTACCAAATGCTAACGCTTCGTTAATTGTAGCAAATTGTTCAAATAATCTTACTTTTTTCATTATTAATATTATTTTATTTACTTTATATATCTTAATAATCTGTAACAATAGATACTAAAGGATCGTCTTTTTCTGTTTTAGGATCAATCATATCCATTATTGTTGTTATTAATGGTATTGGGTCTGCCCCCTTAAGGTCAGAGATGTCTTTATCTATTTCGCTAGTTATCCATAAATCTAAGGTATCTAATAGCTGTATTAAATGCATCCTTGAATAAGGAACGTCTTCTTCTAATATGTGTAACTTTTCAAATATATTGTTTACTTCTAATAGTTCATCATTATCGTATAGCTCATATAATTTAAATGTCATAGATAGAACTTTAAAATCAAATTTAAGAAGCTTATCTCCTTCAATTTCTAGAAGTCTACTAAAGCTTTTATCATAACTCTTATTAAATCTTATAAATTTTAAATCTGTAAGATCTTTACACATCATATAAATAAAATATGGTGAATGTACATTTTTATGTAAAAAGTCAGATCCTACTGATTTAACTTTATTAATCATAGGCATATACAAGTTTTCTAATAGAGAAATGATTTGAGATGCAGAAACTATTACAGAATCTTCATTAACTTCCATATAATCTAGATTGTTTTTAATTTCAACCCAAAGCCTATTGTCAAAGTGATTATATTTATGTAGAGTAACGTCGACTGACGTTATTTGAATACTTTTATCCATTGTAAATCTTTTAATATACTGTAATCGATCTATCTATCGATTCTAATTTAGTATAAAGTTCTTCTTTTGCGAATTTTTCAAGTTCTTTAAATTCTCGCTTTCCTATTTCGTTTTTATCGATAAAAACTCTAATAGCTTCTTCACTTGGTATATATTGTGATTTACTCGTAGGCTTTTTCTTAGCCGTCTTTTTAGTTCTGGTATAAATCCAACCAGGAACTCCTTTAAATCTACTAGCAACTAGTGACCAACTATCAATTACTGCTATTGGATTTATTCCATTGATATTAAATAATTGTGCGTTTGACGGAAACTTTATTGCAAAGAAACGATTGATCATAAAATGATGTCTTTTCTTATTGTGGTTTTTTATTTCAGCATATTGTTTTTTCTTTGTAAACATTATTTTTACAAAGTCAAATAGTTTAGTTTCGTCTAGCATATTAGAATAACTCTTTAGTTATTTTACTATTATCTGTTTGTTTTGTTTCAGGGGTTTTTAATCCGGCAAAAGGATCAAATCCACCGGGAGCTGATGTTCCCTTTTTCTGCAACCAATTAGTTCCTTCAAGTATAATTTCCATCTTAGTTAATTTATTAAACGTAGGCTCAATAGTAAAATCAGCTTCAATTGCTTTATAAATTTGTTTTTGAATAGGATCAGGGATTGTATTAAAATGTAATAACATTAAATCTAGATTTTGATTAAATCTTGGTTTAATTTCTTTATGGTCTGATTTACCTATAACTCTATATATAATATCAACTATAGAATCTACACTTTCTTTATTAAAGAATTGATCTATTGTAAAATCACCATGTTCTTTTTTATATTGATCTAATATTTTATACGCGTTCTTTTCAGTAATAGAATAATTCATAATTTTACCTGACTTAGCGGTCTTAGTCCATGTAACTACACTTTGGATATTATCGCTTTTATCTCCTTGTAATATTTTAGAGAATATAAAATCATCACAGTTAACTTCTTCTATTTGAACTTTGTTTTTATTTACCCAATCAGATAGATCTTGTTTCATTCTGTCATGTAATACATTAGTTGAAGACATATTAAATAGCATATCTTCATTAGACATATTATCTGTTTTTCTTTCATTAAGTACGTCTTCGAAACCTTCAAATGCAATTAATTTACGTTTTGAATTATAGTACCATAAAGAATATGCATCAGTTGCTTTATTGTAATTTACAAGCTGTATAAGATCTCTATCACCTGTCCATACGATACAGTTTTTACCTTGATTATTTAACTGAGTAGACCAACCGAACAATACGTCATCTGCTTCTGCGCCATTAATTTGATGTATGATTACACCTTGTTTTGCAAGAATACTTTGAAATTCAGAGTATACATGAAAAACACCTTCCCAATTAACTGAATCGTCATGAGTACGTGTTCCTTTATATTGAGCATCTGGGAATAAATCTTTACGCCAAGATTTTGCATCAACTGCAACAACAACTTGATCTACAAATGCTGACATTTTACGTATTTCAGAAGCAAAGTCAATACATAATTTACGCATTAAACCTGCTTGACTATCTTGCGTTCCTAATAATTGTTGACCTTTTTTACGAGGAAGGACGAATAATCTACTGTGTAAAAAGTAATTACCGTCTATTAATAATGAATGTTTTCCTAATTTCATATTATATGTTTTTATTTTATACTACTAATATAACACTTTTTTGCGACATAAAAAAATTATTGTCTAACTATTTCTTGTAATTTGTATACACAACTTAATAATGTTATAACTTGATCTATTACAAGGTTTCTTTGTGCTTGGTGTTCTGCAACAACAACTGCAATTTGCGGTATGAATCTTGTTGCACTTTGTTTTTCAGATTGAATATATTGAATAAATTCTTCTCCTAGTGTTTGAAGTACATCATCAACTCTATTTGAATATTCACCAACTAAATATTGATAATTCTTAACTGGGTCTGTTTCATTGAAGATTAATTCAAAAACATCTTTATAAACTGAATTAAACTTTTTTACATCTTCAACATTAATTGAAGTTGTTCCTTGAGTTTTAAATCCTTGCAGTTTATTAAGAGTAGATCTTAAGTCAGGAAAATTACGACGGACAAATTCAACCAATGCTGGTTTTTCTATTGTCATTTCTTCTTTTCCACAAATATCATATACTCTTCTGATATATTTTTTTGTTAATTCACTTTCTTCTTCTTTATCAAAATCAAAGTTAATAACTTCGAAACGTGAAAGAATTGGATCTGGTAATTTATTGATATAATTACATGTTGCAATGAAGCGTGAATTAGATGCAAACGTTTCCATTGTCGCACGTAATGCTTTAAAGAATTGATCAGAGACACCATCGACCTCGTCTAGTATAACTACCTTAAATTTATCTCTATCATCTAGAATTGACATGGTTGAACAGAAGTCTGTAATTCTTGTACGTATAACATCAACTGAAGTATCTGTTGAGGCATTAATGTATAGGTAAGGAAGATCCCATTGCTGAACAATTGCCTTTGCTGTTGATGTTTTACCAGTTCCAGGAGAACCTGCGAAAAGCATGTTCTGTGTTAGACCATCTTTAAACTTATTCATTACTCTTTCTGGAAGAATTAAATCTGTTAAATCCTTTGGTCTATATTTTTCTGTAAATAATGCTTGAATCATCTAGTGTATATTTTAGTAATTATATCAAGAAATCACTAAATGTTTCAGTAATAAATACTATATGGCATATAATAAGAAATATCCTAATATAAAGAGAACTGGTGGACCTTATCCTAGGAATAGATTCGGTGTTCGCTACGACTCTATCTCTAAACAACAGCGTAGATTATTATTAGAACATCCTATACTCAAGGACCGTGCTCAGAGTGATCAGTTCTTACATATTATTTTTGAAGTATGCAGACACAGGCATGTTGATCGATTTGATAAATTTTATTATGATCTATCTACTGATTCTTTTGTAAATATGAGTGAATTAAAAGAAAACTACGATACTATTGATTGGGTATGTGCTATAAGCGGTAGAGATATCAGGTCTAATATAAATGATTTTAGTCCAAGTAATTTTATACATGAAGAATATTTAGATATATTAAATCCTAATTTTGTAGATGCTAGAATTGTAAAGTCTTCAGTTCTCTTTCAAAAACACGTAAAAAAACTCCTACTGAATCAACAGAAGGAGTTCTTAAAACTTGCTCGTAAAAATAGTAAATCCTAGATTAACTTTGAAAATTTATCTCTAATAGATAATCCTTCCGAAACCATTTGATCTGATTCCAATTTAGTAATTATCGAATTGTACTTTGTGTATAATTTTGTATTATGTAATTGCCAACTCGATTTACCTGCAATTTCCTCTGCTAATAAATCATTACCAACTTTTAAAGCTCTATAAATTAAAGATTCTTTTTGACTCTTTTCTTTATTTTCTTCATTGATGTTTGTAAACATCTCAGATATTAATGTATCAATCTGTTCTTCTAAAGCTTTCATATCTAACATTACCGTATCGAATGATTCTCCTAATTCAGATTTTTTCTTTTTAAAATCTTCTACTTTAGACTTTAATGACTCAATACTCTTTTTAATACCTTCTTTAGCGCTATCTGGAATTTCCTTGCCATCGCTTTCTCCAGTTTCTAATTTTTCTTCTGCATTTTTAATTTTTTTAGTAAGAGATTCTATTTGATCATCAAATGCTTTTTTCTTATCAGTGCTATCTGTTTCACCTGATACTTTTTTATCTTTGCCAGCAGCTGCATCCGCGTCTTTATCAGCTTTTTTTGCTTTTAAAGTTACTTTAGTTAATTTTTGTTTAGCATCTGAAAGGTCTTTCTTTGCACCTTCTTCATCTTCACCTTCAAGGCCTGCTATTTTAAGATTAATTTCTGCTATTTTAAGTCTAGCAGTTGCATTCTTTACAGGATCTTCGTCCTTTCCTGCGCCAGTAATTAAAGGCTTTCTTGCTTGTTTTAAAGCGCTAATTTTATCTGCTTTACTTTTTTCCTTATTTTTGTCTGCATCAGGTACATCTTCTTTCTTACCTTTTTGCTCTTTATCTACTGCTTTCTGAAGTTCTGCCTCATCTTCTTTACCGGGCTTTGAATCGTTATATGCTCTTTCATCTTCAGCAACAGCTAATTTTAATTTATTTATTTGATCTTTAATTGCTTTTTTCTGAGATGGAGATGCTTCACCTAAAGTAATTTTTAATATTTCCATCTTACCTGCTTTTTTCTCGGCAGATAAAGCATTTTTAACTACGCTTCCTTTTTTTCCATATTTATCATCAACTTGAGTTTGTAAGCTTGTCATAGTTTCTTTAGCAACCTCTAATTTAGCTGACATGGCATCTTTCTTTTTTCCAGCTTCAGCTGAAGCGATTGAATTTTTAACACCTGCTATTTTAACACCCATTGCATTTACTTTAGCCTGTGCTTTTCTAGCCTTAGGTGCAGTAACTTTCCAATCGTAAAATTTCTTAGCTCCTACTCCTAATGCAGCAATTCCACCAAGTGCTGCAGCTCCTGCAACATCTAGTGAATCTTCATTTAATGATAGGTCTTCAGTTAATTCACCTGCTAATGTTTCAAGTGAAGTCATAATATGATCTATATCACTAATCATATCTGTTCTATTTCCTGTTTCGATATTTACGTCTGATGATACTGTTGGTTCAACAGATGCTATAGGTTCAGATACAGTTGGTGTTGGGTTTAATTCTTCATTAATAACCTCTAACCATTTTTCAAATTTATCCATTTCTTGTTATTTTGATTTATATACTATATATCAACAAAAAAAGGGAAGCATTGCTGCTTCCCTTTCTTAAAATATTTGGTTGGTTGAATTAACCAATCAATTTAGAATTATACTAAGTTGATTAAGTTAGTCCAAGCACCGTCAATTGAGAATTGTACGTATTGAGTTTCTGCATGGAATCCAGCTTCAACTAATGCGAATCTTGACTTAACCGCAATTTTAGGAGCCATAGTTCCTTCAGCGATAGCTTGTACTGATTCTGCCATTAAGTAAGGCATGAATACTAATCCAGGACCGTTTCCGTCTCCTTTTCTACCAACAGATACTGAGTAATCTCCCCATGCCATTGTTGGATCAGTGTAAACATTGATTCCAGCAACAGATCCTAATGGATAGATAGCTCCAGCTGATTGAGAGAATGTATTAGACATTGGGTTAGCTACGAATCCAGCGATTGACTGTAATACTGTAGCAACTTGTGGTCCAACAACAGCAAAGTTACCTGCTCCTCTTCTTCCTCTGTTAGCGATTAAGTTAGCAGCAGCTAAAACTTGAGTTAAGATTGATCTGTGTGCAGATGCAACAGTATCTCCTCCAGTTAATGCAGATGCTTGAGGTAAAGTAATATCGAAACCTCCAGCAGTAAATGCTTCAGTAACGTTTTTAGTACCTAAAGTTCTAACTTCACTTAAGATGTATTGGTTAATAGACTGTGTTAATTCGTTAGTTAATACTGACTCAACTTGAGCAACAGCGTCAACACCGTATTGTTTTAAGTCTTGGATTTGCTCTCTAGTAACTGCAGCAGCAACTTGGAAAGTTTCAGCAGCAATTGATTTAGAGAATAAAGATAATCCCATGATTTTGTCATTAGTAGATTCACCCTCTTTTCTTGAGTATGGTGATCCATCAGCTTTTCCAGAGAATCCTGGAATGTGATCTTCTAATGCTTTTACTAATTCAGCGTCTGCGTATCTAGCAGCAATGTTTGCTTCACCAACAGCTAATGCATCAACAACTTCGATGATGTTTTTTCCGTCGATTCTAGATTCTCCAACTTTAACATCAGTACCTGCAGCAGCATCTGAAGTTTTGATGTAAGTAGGTGCAACACCATTATCTAATCTACCACCTTCGTAAGTAAAGTCTAAGTAAGATAATAATCCCATTGGTCCAGCCATAGGAACTACAGGTACTAAATCTAAACCTACAGTTTGTGCAGCAACTTGCATTGCTAAAGGTAATAATGAAGGAGCTTTATCTCCTGATCCTAAATCTGCAGAGTTTGGGTTTGCAGGTAATTTTGCAGCTCCCATACCAGCTAAATTCATAGATGGATCTAAAGACATAATGTTTGCGTCTTCGTATAATTTGTGGTTGTGACAGTAAGTCGACATCCATGCTAATTTCTCAGCGTCGTTGATTCCTGTAGCAGATTCGATGATCGGTGACCATGTTGCTCTAACTTCAGACTCGTTAATTAAATTTGCCATTTTTGTTATATTATTTTTTTTTAATGGTTTTTATTATTGTTTTCGATTGTCTTTCAGTTTTTTGCTTCTTAACTGATAATCGATTATGTTCATACTATATATCTATAATAATTTATTAAAAAATGAGTTTTTTCATTTTTTCATTTTTTTAATAAAAAAGATTAGAAAACTATTGCTAGTCTTCTAATCTTCTATTTTAATAAATTAAATTTGATTATTTGTTAAATCTACTCTTAAGTTGTAATGCAATTGAATCTGTATCGTATCCAATTGTTGGTTTAACTTCTTTCTTCTCGTTGATAGCTACTTTTTCCATAACGGTTGTAACTTCTCTAAGATCTCTAGTTTGCCAGAAATTTGCAACTTGATATGGTGTGTTTAACGTGAAGTATTTAGATTGAGATAAAATTTCATTCTTTTTAGCTTCTGATAAACCTGACCATGCATCTGAATATTCTGCTGGCATCATTGAAATCACATTAGGTGTAGATTTTGATGGTGCATCAGTAATTAATGCGTTTTGCCATAATCCTAAGATTTGACCTTCTGTTAAAAATCCTCTACCTTCTACCGCGTTTAATACTTTAGATTGATCTTCTTCGTTTAATTCGTTAAACTCGTTTCTTGAGCTTTCAGAAATAAAGTTAAAGAATCCTGGTGTATTAGATTTATTTTCAGTTGTTTTATTAATTAAAGATTGTAACTTTTCAGTTATTTCATTTTTGTAAGTTTGAAGCTCGTTAGATTCTTCAACTTCTTCAGTCTCTTCAACTTCTTCCTCTTTAACTGCTTCAGTTTCTGTAGATTCATGGAATTCTTGATCTTCTTCTTCAGTTTCTTCAACTGCTTCTACCTCTTCAGTTTCTTCAACCGCTTTAGTTTCTTCAACTTCTTCAGTTTCTTCAACTTCTTCAGTTTCTTCAACTGCTTTAGTTTCTTCAACTTCTTCAGTTTCTTCAACTGCTTCAGTTTCTTCAACTGCTTCAGTTTCTTCTGAGATTTCTTCTCCTTCAGCATCTCCTTCACCGTCAAGCTCTAAATCAGCTTCTACGTTTTCTGGCTCTTCAACGTCGTTTGCTACTTCTTTAGCGTCGTTTTCGTCTTCGATTTCTTCAACTTCTTTACCAGCTTCAGCTTCTTCTGAGATTTCCTCTCCTTCAGCGTCTCCTTCACCTTCAAGTTCTAGATCTTTTTCAACATCTTTAACTTCAGCTCCATGTTCTAATTCGTTTTCTTCAGCATCAACTGTAGGTTCAGTAACATCCTTTGCATCGTTTTCATCTTCGATTTCTTCAACTTCTTTACCAGCTTCATCTTCTAAAATTAAATTGGTATTTACAGTTTCAGCAACGTATTCTGCGTATTCTGTAACTTTTTCTAAGTTTTCTTTTAAATAGTCGATATACTTTAATAAACCTTCGTGAGTTGTTGCTCCTTCGTTATAAGATTCTGCTAAGTAGTTAGTGTACTCTTTAATTGAATCAACACCTTCAGCGATATGCTCAGAGTATTGAATTGATTGATCTAATTTTTCTGCAATACTTTCTGTGTATTGGATTGATTGATCCGTTTTTGTTGCTAATTCTTCGGCTGTATTAATAGACTGATCTAATTTTTCTGCTAAATATCCAGCATATTCTTTTAGATTTTCTATTTCTGTATCATTGCCATTTTCTTTAGCAGCTGCCATAGATTCTTTAATACTTTTCATTTCTTCAGAAAGATATTGTGAGTATTTATTAAAATCTTCAACAGTGATAAATTTAGATTCTGCCATTGTTTCTGTTTGTTTATTTTCGATTTTTGTTGTTTCTTCGTTTAAATTTGAGCTTCCACCGATTTCATAGATTAAAATATCAGAGTTGTTTTCAAATCCAAAAGATTCGTTAACTCTCTTTAATTCTGCGTTTTCAAATCCAGGATCTGCAACTAAATCATAAGTGAATAGTTGTTTAATCTTTACTTTACCATTAGATTCTACAGCACCAGCGGCTCTTGAAGAAATTTGAAGTGGTACTCCAGCATCAACAAGTGCTTTAGCTTGACGACCAGCGTCAGTATCTAATAATCTAATACGTCCTTTAATTTGCTTATTTGCTTCATCGTATGTTATTTCTTCAATAATGTGTGATACATTCTTTAAAGAAACGTCAAAATTTTGTGGATGATCTAATTCACCTAAAAGTTTAGATGCTTTGATTTTATCTTGTAATGATTCGATCTGTGGTAGATACTCTTCAGCAGTGTAAATACGGTTGTTTCTATTCTTCGTATCTAATTCGCCAAAAACTCCTTCTAATACATATACTCCGTTTTCTTCTTTAAATTCTAAACCCGAAGCAGATCTTTCTAAGATTAATAAGTCAGTTTTGCTCATTTTATTATTTTATTATATTTGTATTATATATCTTTATTAAAAAGTGTGATTTTTAAAAAATTAATTTTTTTAAATATCTGCTAAAGGATCTTCCTCTCCACCTTCTTCTTCTTTTTTCTCTTCTTCTTCCTCTTCAGTTTCTTTCGCTGTAATTTCTTCTAAATATTCGTTATACATTACAACTAAATTTTGCATATCTGCTTCAGTAAAAGCTGTATTACCATACTGATCGAAAAAATATTCTTTAAATTCCTTTTCAGTCTCAGAACTAACTATTGCTCCGATAATTTCTTGAGATTTAAGTTCAATCCCATCGTCTGTTGAAAAATCATCAATTTTAATATCAGAATCAGGTGTAACCGTTTTTGCGTCTTCGGCTATAAAATCTTCGTATAATCTTACTTTTTTCATTTTATTAATTTATTTTTATTATATATCCTCTTTACATTCCAGCGTCCATTGGGTCAACTTCAGGTTCTTCTGCATCTTTAGCAGCCTTTCTTGCTTTATAAGCTGCATTAGCTGCTTTATCATCTGGACTTAGTTTTAAATATCTATCAACTAAGAAGTCTGAATCAAAGTAGTAATCTTCTTCCATTGTTTCTGGGTTTGTTTCAACTAGAGAATCTTTTACAGAACTAATAAATTCTACTCTACGTTCCATGATTTCCATTTGTTTTAATTCAGCAAACATATTCTCTTCAAGGAATTGTAGAGATATTTGTGTTTTAAACGATGCATCATTTTCAAATTCAGGAAATTTTAAACACATTTGAATGTATAATGGTTTAACTAAAATTTCTTGGAATGTAGATCTTAAACGTTTAATAAATTTACCAAACTTGATCTCATCTCTAATCATACCATCGGCAGCTAAATTGAAATCTCCACCACCATCTTCATACATGAATCTATTAAATGGTATTTTAGAAACCATTTTTAATTTATCTGAGAAATATTTAAGAGCCTCTGTATCTGATAATTCAGGACCTTCTCCTCCTAGTGTTTCAATCTCCGGCTGTTCTCCATCTTTCGAAGGTAACCAATATTCTTTATTAAATTGTAACATTGGTTTACCGTCAGTATGCATACTTCCAGATTCCCAATCAAAATCTACAACTTCTTTATAGTTATTCATTAACTGAGCAAGTGATTGTTTTGCTCTTGTTTTAGATTTACCACCAACTGGGATTATAAATTTCATTCTATAAGAAGAATTAGTAACAGCCCAGATTACTCTAGTGTGTTCCATAATTCTCATTAAATTAAATGACCTTATAAGTCTCTCTAAGTAACTTACTCTCGAGGCTGTGGTAATTGATGAATAAGAAATATAAATGATCTGAGAGTCATATAGAACTCTCTCTTTAACTGGATCGTCTTTAAATTGAGTCCATACTTTCTTACCATCCGTTTTATTATATCCTGGAATTAATGTTATAGGATCAATTTCTTTAAATCCAATAATTTGAGTTTGCTCAGGGTTATAAACTATTTCAAAAGAAAGATAACCATCAACTAAGAACTTTCTATAAAAGTACCATGCCGATTGGTCTTGATTAAATCCAAAATATTGATAAATATCTCGATATGCTTTTTGTAAATATTTTTCAACTTCTTCACTAACATCCATTCCTATAAGTTCAGGAGTTGCAAAAAAGTTTTTATTATCATAAACAACTGATTCATCACAAAGAATATCTAAAATATCTTCGATTTCATCATACGTTGAAAATGCTCTTAATTCATTACGCTTACTTTCGTAATTTTGATCGAAGAACGGTATATTCTTACGCATTGTTGTATCAGACATTGAAAGAGCTGCAAACGCTCCATACATATCATCTGAGTCTACTCCCATTTGGTTTATTTGACCAAAACCTATTGCGTCTTCAATCGGACCTATTGCCTGTGATTGCCTAAGTACTAAATCATCATAATACATACCAAAAGAGCTTAGCTTTTTTAGCTGATCTCTCAGTGTAAATGATTTCTTGTTGTAGCTTAATGGTCCATTTCTATCTACGAATCCTGCCATTATAATATAATATTAATTTTGTTTATATATTCTTTTTTTATTTCTTAGAAAACAATCTTCTAATTTGTTTCATTGTAACACCATTTAAATCAATAAAATCACATAGTGCTATCTCTGGCCATTTAGAATAACTAACAACTGCTTGTTTTTGTTTTCTACTTGGTTTATATTGTCTGATTGCAAAATCACATCCGGATCTTTGTAAATACGATTTCATACCGTCGTACGTTATTCTTAATCCTCCTTGTGTTTTTGCGTTATAATATTTTACACCTGTTGAATTACTTTTTATTTGACCTTGTACCCTGCTATATAGATCATCTAATAAATCTTCTTTAACTCTAATTGGTAATAAATTTAAATTAACTCCTAAATCGTTGTTATTATCTAATTGTTCTAAAGCGAGTACTACTGGGTTTTTGTCGAAAAATTCGAGATCTGGTGTAATAGGGTCATATTCAAATATGTATATTTTTCCAGGTTCAAATCTATTTCTAACATAAGCTGCTTCTTTTACACTTTTATTACTAACACCATCATTAAACCATTTCTCAGCAGCCTTTCTGGCAGCTCTTTTACTACCAGCGCTTTTTGTTAATTCTCTTATTTGTTTTTTAACGTAGCCCATTTAATATAGTGTCTTCTGTTAATACTATAAAGTTCCAGTTACGACCTTCACAATATTCTTTAGCAGCATTGTATTTATCCATGTTTTTAACATACTGCTCTGCCAGAAATTTATAAGATTTTATAGCTTTTTTTGAATTTTTCTTAGGAGGTTCTGGTTTTTGAATTTGTGCCTTTGGTTTAATTTCAACTAAATATTCTTTATTAGAATTATCCTGTTGTTTTTGTTTAAAATAAAAATCAGGATAATATTTACGTGCCTTATTATCTTGTCTCGACCAATATTTAATTTCAACAGGCTCACTTGACCAATTTAATACTTTATCATTCATGTCACACCAAATACAGAATTTGCGCTCCCATGAGCTTCTGTATATAATCGGAGTTGGTCCGATATATTTCTCAGGAAAGTTAGGGATAAAATAACCTTGATTAAATCCTGAGTTTTTAGTTGGTTTAACATTCTTTATTGACATGTTATATTGTATAGATTCCAGACTGTTCTCCTCCTTTATCAGATCCATATCCATCAATTGATATAGTTCCTTTATATTTTTGTGGATGAATTTTATTCCATCCTTTAGCGTATCCTCTTTTTGCAATTTCTGTAAAATACGCAAATGCATTAGGATATTTAGGGTTAAAGTTTCTCCAATATTTAAGAAGGTCTAAAATAGCAAATTGAAGACAGTCATGTCTATCATCTTCGTTAACATATCGCATCTTATTTATTGCCTTTTCAGCAAGTAGAAGTAACATCTTCTCTGCTGTTGGAGTAAGTGTGTCTTGTTCTTTTGAAAGACTCATTTCTGCATGAAAATCTTTATTGTTAAGGTAGTTCTTTTTACGTGGCACTGTTTATAATTTAATTTATTTAAAGGTTATACAGTAAAAATGCAATTTGTTTATTAATAAAAAAAGGGAACTTTCGTTCCCTTAATTAGAGTAATATGTAATTCTTAATTACTTCTTTAACTCTGCAATTTTATTTTTCCAATCTAATATTTCTTTTGTAATAAGTATATCAGCTGCTTTTATTTCAGAAATTGATTTATCAGCCTCTGCTAATAAACCTCTTTGATCTTTTAAAAATGATACTATATCTTCGTATGATTCTATTTTTGCGTTTATGTCTGCTATTGTTTTAGATTCTCCTTCTAATAAATCTAATAAAAAAGAAGATGCGTCTAATTTAGTTTCTTCAGAGACTATATTAAGTGCTGTATTTGCAGAATCTGCTTTAAAAAATCTTGCAATTTTTGTTTCTGAATTAAATCTAGAAACATATACACTTTCGTTTATTTTAAATAAATCAACATTTATATTTTTATTATTAAATGAAGCTACAAAATCTAAAACTATAAAGTTTTCAATTAAATTTGGTAAAGATTCAAATAAATCAGATTTATTCTTATTATTATACCTTACTAAACCTGCTTGTAGAACGTGGTTTGTGAAAGAACCATTTATTTCAATTCCATTGACCTTAAAGATGTTTTCTTTAATCAGATATTCAAATTGAGAAGATCCATTATACCAGTTTATTTTATTAGTTAAAAATTCAAACGACTCAAATGCATTAATCGCATTTTTTAAAGTATTACTTATGTGTTCAGTTTCTGTTAGAATATCATTATTTAATTCAAAAGTTCTACCATTAATATAAAATGTTGAAGAATTTTTGTCTTTAAAAAATGGAGATAATATATTTGTTTTCATCGCTTGTTTGTTTTTTAATAAGTGACATTACTATTAGAATGCCCTACAACATACCAAGAGTCTTGATAATATTTAATACTTATTGCTCCTCCTGCTAAAATCTCAATTGACTGAGGTCCTTCAAAATTAGAAGTATCTATTTGAATAGTACCGTTTGCTGCTATAATAACCGATTCTTGTCCTATTGTTCCAGGGGAAAGAACAAGCGGTGATTGTTGTTGATTTGCGTCAATAATCAATGGTGTTGAATTAGAACTTCCAGCGTTTGGAATGTATCTATCACTTGCGTTAAACGAAGTGTCTGCTGCAAAATTGCTATTATTTTGAGATGGCTTAGATGTTAATGTAGAATCTATAACCATTGTAGTATCTCCTCTGTTTGTTGCTATTGTTTCATCTTCTAAACTTCCTTTTGAAACTACCGAAGATACAATTTCAAACATTCTATTACCAACATGCGTTTCTGAATCAAATTCAAAAGCAGGTATAAATGAATTTACTACGATTGGAAATGTTATTTTATATTTATCTTTATCATCAAAAGTAAAATCAATTGGATTTTGTATTTCAAAATCTTCAGGAATTGCATAATATGAATTTAATCTATATGTTGCCTCGTCTAAATGACCAACCTCAACATTAAAGGTATTAGACTTATATAAAGTCTTAACCATCATTTCAGTTATTTTAAAAGCATCTAATGTAGAGCTAACTAAAATCTCAATATCAAATGAAAGCTCTATAGGAATCATTTCAAATTCAGATTGATAACCTTCCATAGCGCCTTCGCTATTCATTTTAGTATAGCTTCCAACATTACGTTTATTTACTAAACTGCCTGAATCAATAGCCATTCCCGTTACTCTTGCAACTCCTCTTGGAACAACATCATAATTACCATCGGCAAACCCTACATCAGGGTGACAATCAGGTCCAGACGCTGTAGAAAATAAAAAATTATCTCTTAAAAATTGATCATCCCCTGTTATTGAATAATAAAAAGGAACATCAATTGCCTTACGGGTATTTGAATCTACTTGTCTGTAGAAATATAGCTTATTATTTAAGTCTGCTAATAAGCCTATGATTAAATGTCTAACGACACTGTCGTCTGAATTGTATTTTAAATTGTATGAAGCCATATTAATTTTTATTCTATAGCTTCTATCTCAAATTTAGAGAAGCCATTTTCTCTATATATTTGTATTTTTTTATCAAATAATTCATGTGGAAGAACTGAGTGATTAATTACAAATGTATTAATCTTGCTCTCTTTGATTACTTGACTTAATATTTTAAGAATATTATGAACCCCATCTGCATCTACTGAACTTAATAATTCATCTAAGAATAACAGATTTAATTGTGGAAATCTTAATTTTAATATTTTAATGATTGCAATAATAACAATAAAGTCTGCTTTTTTACGCTCGCCTGTCGATAATGTTAGTGGGTTGATGTCTTCTCCTAAGTGATTTATAATACAATCAAACTTATCGTTGAATCTAATATGAAACGGAAGGTGCATTGTTTGGGCCATTGCCGCTATGTTTGTATTTAGCCCTGGTAATATTGTTTGAATTGCCAAGTTTTTTACACCATCTTCACCTAATATTTCTTCTATATTTTCTAAAAAATAATAATCACTATTAACTTTAGACTGTGATGTTGTTTTTTCAGATTCTTGAGATTCAAACCCTTTAATTAATTCTTTCATGTGTGGAAAATTACCCTCACTGTCAATAGAATCTTTAATAGTAATTAACTCTTTTTTGAGATTTAATATATTTGTATTTATTGAAGCAACTTTTTCTCGAACCTGATCGTTTTTTTGATTCATTAAAAATATTTTATCTTTAATATCTAAAACATCTTTATTGGCATCTGCAATTTTATTAGGTAAATCTGATATTAAAGCTTCTAATTCTTTTTTTCTATCTTCATGAAAATCAGAAGTTAAAGGAGCCGTACAAGTTGGACATGAATTACTTTCATAAAGGCTTAATTTCTTTTTAAGTTCTTTTAATTCATATTCAAGATCTGATTTATCTTGAGTAGCGCTTTGATTTACTAAATTTAAATCCTTAATAGAGTTTGATATTTTAGTTTGTGCATCAACTAATTTATCTTTATTATCTCCATATTTTTTTAGAGTATTTTTTAATTCTTGAATTTTAGCTTTATCTTTTTTATTAGATTCAGCTAGCATTTCATTAAGTTTCATATTAACTGAAGTAATATTTTCAGTTAATTGTTTTAATTCTCTATCATAAACATCTAATTCAACTTTTAAACTTTTACGCTGTTCTTTGATTTGACGTTGCATATCATTAAGAATAGAAAATCCAAACATTCTATCTATGATTTGCTTTTTATCATTATTTGTCATTGTTAAAAAAGATTTAAAATCATTAACTGACAATATGATAATATTTTTAAATACATGGTATGGAATTCCAAATATTTCTTCTTCTAAATATTCTTGAACTGATCTTTTACCAGCTTTATCAAATTCAACTCCATTTAATTTAACTTCAAATTTATTAGGAGCTAATCCTCTTTCTATTGAAACTTCATTAGTTCCACATAATAAATTAACCTTTACCCAAAGTTCTTTATTAATTCTATTTGGCAGATCTGCCATTTTAACTCCTTCGACTTTACCATATAACGCAAAAACAATCGCATTCGCAATAGTAGTTTTACCGTGGCCATTTTTACCTAGTGTTAAAAATAACTCTGAAGATTCATCTTCAAATTCTAAACGTTGAATTGAATTTCCATAACTTGCAAAATTCTTAAATTCTATAGATTGGATTCTCATTTGTCGTTATCGTAATTATACGCACATAAATCATGCAGCTTCTTTATTCTATCTTTGATCTGTAATTTTGTTTCATCATCATGAGTCATTCCGTCGATATACATATTACACAAATGTAAAATGTTGTAATTTTTATACATATCTTCGATCTCATCCATGTCATACATGTCTTTATCTATAAACGTATCTTGTTCATATATGTTTGGTTCTATTTTACGAGCACCTTCTTGTATTTTATTAATTAATTTAGATAAAGAATTAGATGCTGCGATATAAGATGGAACAAATAGATCTACAAAATTATTTTCAATCTCATTTTTAAATTCACCTAAAGGTACATTATATAGACTTGTAAGATACTTCTTAATAAATTTAGGTGATCTAGTATTTTCAAAGAAAGTCTCGCTCATGTCACTTAAATCAACGAGGTCAAATCCTTTTTCGTTGTTAGCGTCAGATCTAGTTAATTGATATGGAACACCAACCATTCTTAATTTACCTTTACGCTGTCTATAATGTATGTGTCCTGAAAAAACAGCCTCATAATTATCATAAGAATTTGCTTCAACTCCGTGGTGATTTGTTACTTTAGAATTTAATTTAATACCTCTAACCTCAGAGTGACAAAATACAATATTTGTATGTGGATATTTTGCTAAAGTCTCTACTTCATGTTCTGTATCTCTTCTCCATGGCATTAATAAAACCTTTTTACCAGCCCAATTAAACTCTTTAGGTTCTTTGTATATCGCTACATTTGGAATCCATTTTAAGCTATCAATTGAAGTTACTTCATTGCTTTTCTTTGCCCATATATCATGATTTCCACATATAACATGGGTTGGCAGAATTTCTCCAACTCTTTCAAAAAAATCAACAGCATAATTTAATACTTTTAAATTTATACTTTGTCTATTATCAAACGCGTCTCCAACTTGAACTAATATATCCCCATCTTTTACGTTTTCTTTTAAAGTTGGTATGAATACATTTTCATAGAAGTCTTTTTGGATATTGAGCCACTCCATAGAATTAGAGCGAACACCTAAGTGCATATCTCCTAATATCCAAATCCTTTTAACGGGTTTGTTTAAGATTTTAGGGTCAATCATATTAGAATAATCTATTTATGTTTTTTCTTTGTAAAATATTAGTTCTTTCGTCTAATTGTTCAATTAGTTCTTCTTTAAATTTATTACCAAGAGATTGGTAAAATCTATTAGGATTAATGTTAAAATAATCGCATAGCTCTGAGAAAACCTCTATTAAAGAGTGTGTATCTCTTGTTTCATCACTAATATATCCATATACTTCGTTGATGTCTATCTTTTTTAATTTAACTGTTTGTTGAAATTCATCAATATTGTTAAAGTGTTTAAATCTAGATTTGATTATTAACTCATGAATAGTATCGGCAATAATTCTAGTTTCAATTTTATCTTCCTCTGATCTATTATCTACCATGTGTGGTGCTAGATTAAAAGTCATTGAAGTGTCAAATTCATATTCCGTTTCTTCAAACGTATTGTCGAATATTTTATCTCTTTTAGTTCTTCCCATTATAAACTGTGTATGTTTGAATTAGTTACCTCGTCGGTTTCAGTAAGTCTCATATAACCATAATTAATATGAAGTTTACATTTAGTTCCTTTACCTTCACCGTCCCTGATTTTCAGGATTTTAAGCCAATATTCTTGGCTTGCTCGCATTAAATCGTCTTGGATAATACCAAGCATCATATCAGCAGTGTGTGAAAGACCTGCAGATTCTGCAACGTCTCCCATTCCAATATCACTGGAATTATAATTATTTCTATTAATCTGAGTCGCTGTTACAATTAACCATCCATTACGTACTCCCATTGCTCTTAAATCTTCAGCGATTTGCTTAATCTTTAAGTACATGTTTTCTGAATTTAGATTTCTGTAATTTGCTAAGATGTTAATGTAATCAATAACAACACAGCCTAATTTTATTTTTCTTTCTTCTTCTATTTGTTTTAAATATGCTTCAATATCTGGTACTGTTGCCTGTGACGTTGGAAATTGTCTTACAAATAATTGACCAGGTGGAGTTAAACCATCACCAACTGTTTCAATCTTACGCTTCATGAGATCTCTATTTTTAGCTTTCTCATCGTAATCATTCATTTCAATAGTAAGAAGATTAGCTCCAATACGTTTCATTACTTTATGAGCTGCCATTTCCGCTGAAACAAACGCGGTATTTACTCCCATCTTTACAAAACTCGCAGCATCATTCGCTAGGAATATAGATTTACCGATATTTTGTTCTCCAACATAAACAACTAAAGAACCATCTTTATCATAACCACCGTTTAAAACTCTATCTAAGAAGTGATAACCACTACTTACTTTCTGTCTTTCTTCATCCCAGTGATCATCCGGATTAAAGAAATCTAATCCTAAATCAGAATTAAATACAATAGCATTTCTATCGTTTATAAGTCCTTTTACTTTAGAAACTATACTGTCTACATTTTCAGGAGTAACTTCAGTTGTTTTAACGTATTCGATAGTATCAATAAGAGTATTATCAAAATTACGCCATTTAATCCAAGATTCTGCAGTTGATGTTAACCATTCTTCGTCGTATTCTGCTAAATCAACAGAGTATATTATTTCTATTAAATCAACATCAACTCTATTTTTAAATTTAGAATCAGATATAAGTAATGTCATCTGATCTAATGATGGACACTCGTGGAATTTATTATGAAATTTCTTAGCTATAGCGTGTAAAATATCTATTTCATCAGATTCATAAAATCCCTTTTGTATTTTATCTAAATATTTTGGTTTAGAAAGTGATAATTTAAAGAATATTTTTTCAAAATTTTCGCCGAATTTCATACGTGTTTATTTTTATATAGGTTATAGTGTAATTTACTGATTTGTTTCTTTTATTCTACACCAATAAATCCTTGACCTACTGACCACGGCTCTTGTCCCCATATATTAATCGCAATTGCTCCTCTTACTCCTTCAGTTACAGTATCAACACAATGTGCTACCTCACCTGGATTAAAAATTACTAATCTATTTGGTCTTGTTTTAATACGATCAGGTGTGTTGCTTTCTCCATCAGTATATACCAATAGATCTCCTCCTTTAAAATCAAATCCTGGAGGGTAATATACACATCCTAGTATTGGAAACATTCTTTCTCCTGTTTTTTCTCTTAAATGAACATCATCATCGTAATGCATTTCTAAATAATTTCTTCTACCATCTTCAAGGGCTGTTTGTAGACCAGTCCAATATTCAAAACCGTCAACCTCTAAGTTTAGTTTAAGCGGAAAGTTATCACCCCAAATATATTGGGCTAATCTTTGTTTTGTATTAACGGCGTCTTTAGACCACCATCCTTTCCAGTATTTATAGTCTCCAGTAGGTACAAAAAATGATTCTCCTTCTCTTGCTATTGTGTTTAATAAATCTTGATCTTGTATAAAATCGTCAAATACTGCTATCATATATATGGGTTTATTTTTATTTCGTAAGTTTCTTTTCCTTTTTCAAATTTAATTTGCTCTAAAAGTCCTAATTGAATTCCTCTTTTAAGACCTTCTTCTGCGTTCTCATGATTACCTTTAGAATGGTATTTCATCAAAGCATGCTTCGTGAATGTTTCCTTTTGTCTATCGGGACGTCTAACCGCTTCGTTAATAAATATGTATAAAATATCGAAAGCATCAGGAAACGCTTCGAGTTTATCCTGAATGCCTAAAATATATTTTATAGGCAATTTATCTTCTAATATTTTATGAACGTTAGCTTTCATTAATCCTCTTGTAACATTTCTTCTACATCTAAACTTGCCGCTTCTGAGTTATAGTTAAATATAGGTTGGATATGTTCTTCAATTCTTTCAAGAACTTCTTGAGTAAATACTTTTTCTGTGAAGAATTCTTTGTTAGGAACTGCATAATCTAAGTGCTCACAAATCCAGCCTCTTGCAGTTGCTTTAGGAACTTTCTTTCCTTTCTCAATAGTTCCTCTTGTTATTCCACAAATATCCCAAGTTGCATATTGCTCTAATCCAACGTATGGATTCATACCTTCACTAAAGTTTAGATGAAATTTAATAGGTGTTGGTTTTGCAAATCTATTTTTTGAAGGTTTTGCAGTTACAATAATACCTACTTTATCTGCTCCGTCTTTTAACTGTGCTTTGTTCAACATCAATACAATAGATGCAGCATACTCTGGACCTGTTCCTCCTCCTGCGATTTGCATTGGAATAAAAGATTGAGATTGATATGTGTGGTTTGTAAATATAAATGGAATCTTTAAATCAGCTAATGGTGTCATAATAATTCTAAAGATAGACTTAAGAATTTTAGAACGTGTCATATCTGATTTTTCACTACCTGATGCAGCATCTGCGATTTCTTTAGCTGTTGCTAAATTACCGGCAGAATCAAGAATAATCATAAGCTTAGGTATTTCTCCACCTTTTCTTTTGATTTCTTGCATCTTTTGAGTAATTGTTGTAATAGAAGTTCTAAAATCTTGAACAGTATTCATTGGTTGATAATTTACTTTAGTAATATCAATACCAAATTTAATCATTTGTTCTTTATCTACAGCTGCTTCACTATCATAGTATATTACATTATATCCCATGTTAATTGCTTCTCTAACTGAGTTTAATGTAAGGAATGTTTTACCAGTTCCTGAAGGACCTGCAACTGAACTTGATCTATTGTTAGGCCATCCTCCAAATAGAGAACCACTAACACATGCATTTAGGTGATAGTTTCCTGTATGAATCCATTCAGTAACTTCACTAAAATTAGATTGATCCATAACAGAACCTAGTGGATTTAATTCCGCTAGTTCTTTATTTAAATCATCGAATGTAAAATCTTTTTTAGCCATTGTTTTTATTTTTATTATCTTTTATACGCATTTTATCAAGAGTTTCAATTAAGTCATGCGTTTCATCTTGAATTTCTGCCATTTGAGCTTTTAAAATTTTAAGCCTCATGTGGAGTTTCTGATACTCTTGTACTTGTTTTAACTGTTCTGTCGTTAAATTTTCTGTTAATTTTTTAGGATCCATAATTTTCTAAATCTTGAAATATTGTTACTTGATTAGGGTCTTTAATCTCTTCTTTATTTTTTGAGTCTTCAATTTTATTAATTAAAGATCTTATAGAAGTACCCAACTCCATATTGTTTGGAGTGTTTTTCGTAATGCTAGCGATAGTCTCGTAAAAGTTTGCTTGATGTTTCATATTAAAATAATGATGTTGAATAAATTAAATTTCTGTTTAAAGTCTGAAGACCTACTGCCTTCAATACTCTATTTAAAGGGTCTATTACGCTTTTTTCAAATTGTAGTTCATAATCAACCTCAGGCGCAATTTCATAAGGATGATCTCCTGGTAAATAAGCAAACATATCGCACGATAAATGCTTACAGTGATATAACTTTAATTTCTCACCATTACCTATCATTTTATATTTGTTTTTATATTTAGGAGATTGATTCATTAAGAAATTATAAAATCCTGCTGCTTTAACATTAGGTGGACACTTTAAACCTATTTGAAATTCAATAGTATCATCTACGATATATTTTTCAATATTATTTGTTCTTTTATTAAATGCTATTTGGTCTATATCTGCTAATTTAAATTCTTTCTTACCTTTCTTTAAATAATCTACTAGCTTTTTAAGAAGATCTGCTGTTGGTTTTTCAGAAAGAACTATTTTTAAAGCATCAGTTAGATGTTTACGTGCAAGTGCCGGTGTTGAAGATTGGATTGTATCAAAACCAATTGTTTTAATTTTTTTAAGAGAATCATATCTATCAGAAACGTCTAATCGATCTTCCCATGCAATATTTTGTAAATATTTCTTTTTTGCTAACCATATACCTGAATATGCAATTGATTCTAATTCAAAGAATAAAAAGTTTTTTGTATTAGTAACATCTGCATATTTTTGCATACATTTTGTAATATAATCTCTAAGTCTAAACGTATATAAATCCATAATAAACTTATCAATAGGAGGTTTTGATTCTCCTAACCATTCAATAGACTCATACATTTCTTCAAACTGAACATAGCAAGAATCTGTGTCAATATAAACTACGGATGGTCTTACTAATTTATTTTTAATACTAATATTAAAGTGTTCATGAACTACTGTATCTTTTGGCCAAAATTCTTGAAAATATTTATTTAATATTTTTTCAGAATATAGAATGGCACTTTGGCCTTGTAATGTAATTGATTCTGCTATTTCAATATCGAAAAAGTGAAACCATTTATTACCAAAGGCACCATAAATCGAGTTTAGTGTTACTTTAACTGCCTGTTCGTACGCTGTGTATTTTGCAGACATTGTTTGATAATGATCAATCAATGTTTCAGTTTCTTGAACACTAAGCTCGCTTTCTGGTTTATCAATAAGTTCCTGTATCTCTATCATTTAATATTATTCAGCAGTTGAACATGTTGCAATAGTTAATAATGTTTCAGAATCGTTAGATTTTAAAACAACTCTATTATCTAATACGTTTGCTGTATAATCTTCTTTGTCTAAAAGATTTAAATATTTTTTGAATAATGTAACTTTACCTGAAGAATCTCCATCATAATCAGGAGTCACTAGCATATTGTATGTGTTTCCAGTTAGCTTAACACCTTTTCCATTCGCTTCAATAGAAAAAGTTTCTTCTTTATCTAATCCAAATAGAGATCTTACTTTATTTAACGTAGTGTAATCCATGTCAAATTTATAATTTGCATCTTCTACGTTAAAGATAGTTTGAATCTGAGCATCTGTAAGATCTTTATATCCTAAAGAAGGCTCTGAACATGCTAAAGTAATTTCAAGCTCATCATTATAGATTCTAAAGCTAGTTGCAACAAAGTCATCTTCATTTTCAATAAACTCTAATTCACCTTGAATAGAATCATACTCAAATTGCTTAAAAGCATCTGTTAATTTTTGAGCATCAAAGAAAGCAACTTTAAGTTCTTTATCTGTTGATATTGAATCTTCTTCAACTTGAAAAACTTGACCGATTGGTAATCTGTGGTGTTTTACCGCATCTCTTTGAGGTAAATAAGCCGAAGCCTGAACTACACCATTTTTAATCTTGAAATAAACGAAAGTATCGATAACTTTAAGTCTATTGATGAAGTTGATAAAATTAGTTTGATCAACTTTGTTAATTGTAATTTTCATGATATTTATTTTTTAGTAACTTATTTGAGTATTATAAGCAAAATAAGTAAAAAGTTTCAAAAATAAAAAAACCAGGATTGAAGTCCTGGTTTAGTGTAGTTTGGCGGTAAAATATTAAAATTTAATAATTTTATTTATTTTTTATAGGTGTTAGTAAATGATTCAAAGGTGTGCACGTATTTGAATGAACTCTTAACTTCATTTTCATTAATACCATCACCTGTATAACTCCATTTTATACCTTTACCTTTAACATCGTAACCTAATAAACAATACATTCCTTTTACAAAACCTTCAAAGAATACAGCAGAACCCATTTCTTCTAGATCTTCAGCATATTGTCTTGCATCAGCATCTTCAATTGCTTGTAACTTAGTACCGTCTTCTTCATATGAAAATAAGATTCCTTTTTTAAATGTTAATGCGTCTCCAATGTATACCCATCCATCTTCATCTTCTACTTCTTTACCCATTTCGAATTGTTCGAATTGTTCTTTTCCATAAGCTAATGCTTCTTTTTCTGTTTTGAAGAAATCTACTCCTCCTTCGCCTTCGTTGTGATTAATCACGTAAAATACTTTTGCCATTTTTAAATTGTTTTTATTAATTTGTTAATCTATATATCTAATAAAAATGGGGTAAGAATAGTAGCGAACTTTTTCTTACCCCGTGCCGTTAACTAAAACGGTCCTAAAATCCAACCATATTTCAGGTTGGCTATTTCAGTTTTTTATCCGTCACAGCTTAAACAATCTGGGTCTATTGCTGATTGCGCAATATCTCCTCTTAATACTGATTCAGTTCTCATATAATACAAAGTTTTAATACCCTGTTCGTATGCTTCTAAATGAACTTGATTAATAAACTTAGGTTCTGCTTCCGTAGGAAATGCTAAATTTAATGAAACAGCCTGATCGACATATTGTTGTCTTATTCCACCTTGTCTTACAAGCTCTAATTGATTAATTTCTTTAAATGTTTTAAAAACATCTTTCATAGGGATATAATCTCCTTGTTTTTCAAGAGGTTCTTTTTCAATTTCTTTTTTAGTTAAAGGTTTTCCTAAACCTGATTCTAAATTTATTTTTGAACCAATATGTACTGAGTAATTATCTATCCAATCAAGTCCTTGAACTGATCCTCCATCTTTTAAAATTTGATCCCATGTCTTTTTTGTATTTTTACCAATACTATCAAGGCATTTTTCTAAAGTTTGATTCTTTCTAATAAAAGTTCCTTTAGCAGTTTGTTCTGTGAATACATTTGCTGCCCAAGGTTCAATACCTGGGGAAACGTTTCCAGCTAATTTAGAATTAGAAACTGTAGGTGCAATAGCCCTTAAGTGTGTGTTTCTCATTCCAGTCCCAACACACCATAGAGGTTCTCCCATTTCAGTTGCCATATCTCTTGATGCTCTTTCAGATTCAATCTTGATTTGTGAAAAAATCTTACGAGTTTCAAATTGTGCAGTTAAACCTTCAAATGGAATATTTCTATCTTGTAAATATGTATGCCATCCAAGAACTCCTAATCCTAATGCTCTACCTTTTTCAGCGGAACGAATTGAGTTTTCAAATCCACGCATATATTTTGCTTTTTGAATAAATTCTTCTAATACTCCATCTAAAAACCAAGTTGCAGTGTATATTAAATCAGTATCTTTCCATTCATCATATCTTGATAAATTAACAGATGAAAGGCAACATACAAAAGAATGGTTTTCGTCCGTGTGTAGTGTAATTTCAGAACAAATATTAGTCATGTAAACTTTTAATCCATTTTGCTTATATGCGTCTGGATTCATTCTGTTAATATTTCCTTTAAACATTATATATGGTTCTCCAGTTGCTCTTCTTTTTCTAATAACTGCCGTCCATCTTTTTCTTGCTTCTTTATCTCCTTCTTTTACTTTTTGCATGAAACCATCAGAAACAACAACGCATTGATGAAGATTTAAAGATTGTCTATTAACATCTCCCTTAGGTTCTCTAATTTCTAACCATTCCCAAAAATCTTTATGTTCAATATCTATATTAACTGATGCAGCTCCTCTTCTAACTGAACCTTGGTTAGTTGCGAGAATAGTTGAGTCATATACTTTACAAAAAGGAACTACACCGTCTGATGTTCCATTTCCTCGTATAGTTGCACCTGCTGGTCTAATTTGATTTATACCAATACCAACTCCACCTCCGTGTTTTGCTAACAACATCATCTCTAGATTCTTTGCACCAATGTCATGAATTGAATCGGCAACATCGATACCAAAACAAGATATTGGTAATCCTCTTTCAGTTCCAGTATTTGATAATACTGGGCTAGCTAAATTTAACCAACCTCTCCAAATATAATCATAAAATTTAGAAGCCATTTCAGGTTTTTGTAACCTTTTAGCAACTGTTGTTGCAACTCTCCAATATGCGTCTTTAGGCGTTTCTCCTTCTAATAAATATCCGTTGCTTATTGTTTTTACGTAAATTTCTGTGTTTGCCCATGTTGGAAAATCAACACCAAGTTCCCAACCTTGTGATTCTCCATAATTTGTTTTTTCGCTACTCATTTTTATATTGTTTTAGTCTTTTTAAAATAATTCGTCTTCGTCCCAGTTTTCATCTTCACCTGCTTTAGAATAATCTGTAGATCTTGTTGCAAAGAAATCAGTATGTGTTGTTCCACCTGTTAAGTGATAGAACCAATCTAATTCTGCTGCAGCATCTTCATCATATTCCATAAAAGGACCTTTTGTATATCCTAATTCTGCAATCTTTTCATTAGCTCTTTTTATAATAAATTGCTTTAGATCATTTGCTTTAAGATTCTCAAGATCTCCTTGTTCAAATATCATGTCTATGAATTTGTGTTCCATTTCAACCATTAATTTAGCTGCTTTAAGAACATCTTCTTTTACATCCTCCTGTAACTCAGGATATTCAGTTGCCATTTGTTTAAATAATTGACATCCCATTTTAGAATGTAGAGATTCATCTCTTACAGACCATTTCATTTGTTGTCCAATACCTTTTAATAAGTTTCTCATTTGAAAACTATATAAAACAGCGAAAGAACTGTATAGTGAAACTCCTTCAGCGAAAGCTGAAAAAATAGCAAGTGATCTAGCAACTTCTTTACGTGCTTTATCATCTTCTGCTAAGTTAGTGTGTGTATAATCGGCTGATGTAGAAGTTAATAATTCAAATTTTTCTGAAATAGCAGGTTCGTGTAAAAACGCAGCAAAATCTTCTAAACCTAATGTTTCATTTAAATAAGAGTATGCTGTTGCGTGAATAGTTTCTTGAGAACCAAACATCATTGCCATTTGTTTAATTTCATGTTTAGGAAACCATTTGGTTACCATTGTTGTCCAATAATCGCTCACTGCACATTCTGTTTGAGCAAAGCCTAAAAGAATATTCCCAACTAAATTCTTTTCTCCTTTTGTTAACTTTTCGTTCCAATCTTTAACATCTCCTTGCATTGATATTTCAGTGTGTAGCCAAAAAGCTTGCGCTTGTTTTAACCAACCTTCCGTATAATATTCAGGATATTCAAACGGTTTGAACTCTACTCTCTCTATAAATAAATTTGAATTTTCCATTTTTTTATTTTTTTTTGCTTACTGATTTAGACTAATAAAGGCCTTGTTAGGCCTTCATATCTATGATAATAGATTTTATATATCTATTTACATAGAGTCTGCAGGGCTTGTTGATAATTATATTATCTTAATCTTTTTTTAAGTTGATCAGCCTTAGTAAAATAATCATACGACATTTTTTTATATTGTTTCCTCTGAGAATATAAATCTGTTAATATCTTTTTAAGAATACTATCATCTTTTTTATAAACTACACCATTATCACAAACAATAACGTCTTTGTCTTTACGTCTTTCCGCAACCTCAGTCTTATATACCTGCTCTATATAAGCATCTGGCGAAATATTAAATTGTCTCATTATAGATGGGTATAGGGAAGCAAAGTCAAATGCACTTACACCTTCATAATATCCAACAATAGGTTCTTTAACAAATGCTCCGGCGTATTGAGAATTCTTTTCACTATCTTCTCTTCTTTCAGTTCCTATTCGCATTCCTTGTTCTGCTAACTTTCTTGCCATTAAAGATTCTGTGACTGCCACTGGAGAAGCTGCTTTATATAGCGGCATTCTTGTTATATTTGCAAGAGTTAAAAGAACTTCCATTGATTTTAACTTTTGATCAATATAGTATACCAGCACTGAATCGACCACGTTATAATAAATGTATTTAACGAAATTATCTCTATATAAATCCTGTAATGAGCCTGAGTATTTAATCTTCTTTACGTTTAATACTTGACCAGAAACATAATCAAGTGCATTAGATTCTTTTACTTTCACACTACGATCATATTTATCATATAACTGCATGTAATCTAAAATACCAATATGTAAAGGTCTAGAATCGTTTCTATCAACCTTCTTAGTCATACCTACCTCAGCAACATCTATTTGTAATCTTTTACATCTATTTACGATATATTGCCAGTCATAGTTTATGAAGTTCCAGCCAGTCATCATTGGAAATTTAGGTAAAAACTTCATTAAAAAAGTATATACCATATCATATTCTGTATTAAACTTATGATACTTAAATTCCCAATCCTGATCAAAGTCTTTGAAATACTCATTAGTATCATCATTGATCTTTTTAATTTTATCAGGAGCCATATCTTCCAGTCCTAATACAATTGCTTTACGTTCTGGTGTAATAATTGAGAATGATAAAATTCTACTTTTAGCTTCTTCAGCTTTAGGAAATCCATCTACAATTTCGGTTTCAATATCGACAAAATAGGTTTTAGGCATATTATATGCTAAAATTTCTTCTTTATCTTTTTCAGGTAATCCGTCTATAAAATAATTTAATGAAAATTTATTGAATTGTCTAGCGTTTCCTAATTTAACAGGCCTTCCATCCCAGTTTTTAAATTCAGTACTAACTCCTTTTTCTTTTTCATCACATATATACCAATTCTGGAATTGAGCAATTGGATATTGTTTATATGCTACTTTACCTTCAGTATCGTAATAGGAAACAATGACATCCCTATCTCTTTGTTCGATATCTAATATCATTAATAGTTATTTTTCTGACGGTTAACATTTTCTTCTGCTTTTGCGAAATAATAGTTATATGCTGTTTTAGCATCTAGCCCGATTGAAGCGGCGTAATTAATAAAGAAGTGTAGAATATCTACCCATTCCATATACAATTCTTTTTTGTCTCCTTCAGACATGTCAGAAATCTTTAATGTATCGTATTTTGTAAAGTCTTTTTTCCAGTATTTCCATACTGCATTTCCAGAACCATCTTTAATACCACCAAGAGCATCGGTCATTTCGTGAATTTCATCAACAACTGCATGTGTATTACAGTGCCAGAAATCCATAATTTCTCTAATTGTCATATCATCAAAGTTAAAACCATAAGTCTGCTCTTGCATCTTTTTTTGGTTTTCCATGATATCTGCTAAGTGTGTGTTTGACTGATCATAAAAGTCTTTTACTTCTAAGTCTTTACATTCGTTATCTATGTTTGCCATTACTTGTTTATTTTAAAGGTTATATCTAATCTGTTAAATATGTTTCTTAATTCTTTCTTCTGTCTTGCAATTAAATCATCCGAATAAGATGCTACTAATTTCTCAACATCCTTTGACGATTTTACATATAATTGATCACGCAATACAGGGTCTTGTATTAATTCCATTTCTGGATCGTATTCGATTTGGATCGCTGCCAAACAATCACTTGCCATAGTTTCATAAAAGCGGAATGTTGTCACATTATTTAAATGTTCATCATCTCCTAATATTAAACTTGCTTTACTTTTTGAAATAGTATCTAATAAAACTGAGTGTTCCATCTTTTTTGCAAAGGTCGTTGGAACTTTTTTAGTTTTATAACCTACTAATAAACTCTTTTCGCTATGTGGCATATACTTTCGAACTTGTTGTTCTCTAAAGGCTGCTCGATTATCTCCATAGTAAATGGCATCCCATTCTTTTTTAGGAGCATCAAAATCAAAAAGTGCGTTTGTTGTTTTTGTATTATTTAACTTATCAGCCATTCTGTGCTTAAACATATATGTAAACCAATCTAGTTTTTGCCAATTTTTAGGTGTTCTTCCTAAGAATTTACTAATGTCTTTACCTGGAAATAAATATGTTGCTTCCTCAATGATCTCGGACCACTCTGAGCTAAGATCTTGAAGTAGATTAAATCTTTTTAACTTATCCACTGGGTTTAAGAAATCGATCCGAGGATCATTTACTAAAACATATATTTTACCACCATATCCTGCAAGGGCTCTTGCAATTGGTTCAGTATGTTCTCCAACAACACCGCCAAAGAAATTAGCAGTACTTAATTGAATAAAAACTGCTTCATAAGAATTCCAATCAGTGTCAGCGTAGTTTTTATAGAAATCAAATTCTTCTGTATTTCTATTTTTTTTACCAATTAGATCAACGTCATATTTGTTTTCTTCTAAAAGCTTTTTAAAGTATGTTACCTCTAATCCTCTGTGGTTTTTACTATTGTACGTTAAGTTTGAAAATACTGACGTTATTGCTACTTTCATTTATATTTTTTTTATAGAATCTGAACTAAGGTACATTACTTTATCTAACTTTTCAAATTTTATATTCATAAATTCTTCATTGTAAAATTCAAAATATTCGTAAACCTCTCCTGTACCATATTTAGGGTGAGTTACTTTAATTGGGTTTTTAGGTCTTTTATCATTCATTGTTTTTAGAATTGTTCTCCTGAACGTAGTTATCTAATCCTTGAATGTACGCGACTGCGTCTAATAAATTATCTCTTTTGTGGTTGTAGCTTTCTCTAGAAAATTTAAGTGCTACTAATGCTTTAAACATATCAGCGCCGGTTACGGGATGGCCGGTCATTCCTTGAAATATCATAGCAGCTCGATCCATTCCTTCAGAAAAAGGACCATAATTTCTATCTGCTTCTTCACTTCTATTATTTACAATGTCATTTGCTTCTTCTAATATACTCTTCATGTAATTTATTTTAAGTATTATATCTCGATAATCGGTTTTGTTTACATTTTAGTTAAAGGAACCCAATTTCCACCAACCATCTTATGTGGAATTCCATTAATGAAATGATATTGAGTTTTTTTTGTTTTGGATTTTGTTCCTTTTTTTATAAACATATCTGACTTGTGTTGATCTTCTTTATTCTTAATTTTGTCTATAAGTTTTTGAAATTCTTCTTTACTAGCTTTATCTTTTATAACTTCTTGTTTATATTCCCAGGGATGTTTTGTTGACATTGTTTAATTTTTATTTTTTTTATATATTTTATTTTCTTGGTCCTCTTCCATAATCTCTAAGAGGTTCATGTTCGTTTACCCACTCTTCTTTTCCTGTTCCAATTCCCATAAACTTAACAAACTTAACCCCATTATTTTGGGCTATTATTTCTGTTTTGGCCATGGCTTCTTTTTGACTAGATGCCATTACACAACAAACATGGTCTTGAGGCTTTTTTGACTTTTCAAAAAAACGATCATCCTCATAAGGATAAAAATAAACTAAATAAGGTTTAATCTGTGATTCCATACGCATTCCAAATTTTATTTTGTTTTACTACTTTTTTCCATATTTTATTTAATCCACGATGTTCATGTTTTAACACGTGTCTAGGTTGCTGTACAAACGCTCTAGGATATTTATCTATATCGATATTAGATGGAATAGGTTTTTTATTAGCAACTGCTCTTAAACAGTAATATAATTGACGTGTGTCTCCATCGAAGGTATCAAAGAAGTTATTTATAAATTCATTTGACATATTAAATTCTTTACATAGATTTTCCTTAAGACTTTTTAATATTTCATGTTCTTTTTTTAAATGAGCTTGCATCATAAGCTTTACTCTTTTATTTTTAAGCTTTCTTCGATCAAATAATTTTTCTTGTATTGCATCTTCGTCAGATCTTACAAGTTCTTTACGAATTTCTATTTCTTCAAGTTTATATAGCTCTTCTTCTAAAAGACATTCTTCAGAAAGATGACAGTACTCAAATTCTCCAAATTCAATTCTCTGTAGTAATTGAGGATATCCTTTCCACATTTGATTCTTCTTTAACTTTATTGGAGAATGAAAGCGTCTCCACCATGTAAATGTTCTGTTACTCATCACCTTTGTTTTTATGTTTCTTTGTACGTCTGTATTTCTTTTTATTTCTTACGGGAGTAGGCATACGTAAAGCGTCTAACCACTCTTGCAGTGTTAGGTTTACTTCTTTTAATTTTTTGCTTTTTTCTTCCATAATTATACTACTAATATAAACAAAAAAACCCAAACAAAAAAATGTTTGGGCCTTTATTTTTAAAAAATATTCACTTTTTTAAAGTTGTTCAACTGCTGGGAAGTATTTTTCAATAGCCCCTAATCTATCATCTGCATCAACTAACATTGCCAGTGCTTCTTCAGCGTTAGTATAAAAATCTCCAGTTGAGTGGTCTCCAATACCTGTTCCTTTATTTCCTAATAAATCTAAGGATAAAAGAGCTTTTGCTTTATCAGCTTCTGCTGATGACTTAAGCATTTTAATTAATTTAATGTTCATAATTGTTCTTGTTTTAATTTTAATGTATTTACTTGTTCTAATAAAAACTCTTGAAATGAAAGAGTTTCCCAATCTGAGAATATTTCTCTAACTCGAGTTGAGTTTATTGCATATCTACGATCATGCCCTAATCTGTCTTTAACAAATTCAAACTTAGGAGTTTTTCCTAACATTTCTCCGATCATATTTATAATTTCTATGTTTTCATATCTCTCTCCAGAGCCAATGTTATAAACCTCACCTTCTAGATCTGATAACATAAGTTCATATATAATTTGTACGTTGTCTTCGCAATCAATCCACTCTCTAACTTGCTTACCATCTCCATATACTGGTATTGTTAAATCATTGGCAATTGACTTCATTATTTTAGGAATGAATTTTTCTTCATTTTGATGTTCTCCATAGTTATTGCAAGTTCTTGTAATTAAATATGGTAAACCAAAGGTTCTACCCGCTGCTTCAACTAATAAATCACTTGAAGCTTTTGTTGCTGAATAATATGAAGATGCTGATAAACTATATGCTTCATTTGCTTCTGCTAGTAATCCAATATCTGCCATATCTCCATAAACCTCATCTGTTGAAATATGAATAAACTTTTTAAGATCAGGGTTTTGTCTTGCACACTCTAATAAGTTAAAAGTACCTTCAACATTAGTTCTAACAAATGGCCTTCCATTTTTAATAGAGTTATCAACGTGGCTTTCTGCGGCGAAATGTACAATATAGTCATAAGATCCTAAATCATCAGGAGTCACATCACATATATCTTTTTTAATGATACTTGTTGGTTTAATTATATTGTTAGGATTAGCAGCGTACGTCATTTTATCTAAAATAACTATCTTAGCGTTTGGTATTCTTCTGTTTAATAAATTTACAAAAGATGATCCAATAAATCCAAGTCCTCCTGTTACGATTATTCTCATGATTCTTCTAATAATTCTTTAATTGCTGATTTATATTGTGCCTCAGTTAAATTACCTTCAGCATGTTGTGCAATTTGATCTCTAATTGCTAACATTAATCTTTGGTGAGACGTTTGTTCTTTTTCATTCTTAGCTCTATCTACTATTTCAGGATTTTGCTTAATAGTTTGCATTGTAATTAAATCCTTGAGTTTAGTAGTTGACCAGTTATGTGATCGCGTTGTATAAATTACCTTAGGGGGTAAATCATCTCCTGTAAATCCTTTACCAATATAGTCTTCTCCTAATATTCTAACATCAGGTTTATAGAATTTTATTAATTTAATTAGATCTTCTTCTGTTTGATATGTTATAACTTCATCAACGTATTGTATTGCCATTAAAGTTTTATATCTTTCATATAAAGGTATTACTGGTTTATATTTCGTGAATCTTGTTTCAGATGGATCAATTTGTAGAAAAACTATGAAGTGATCACAGTGTTGTTTTGCAGTTTCAAATGTATAAATATAGCCAGGGTGTAATAGATCAAAGTTTCCTGCTGTAAATCCTATTTTTGTTTTAGAACTCATATATTAGATTTTTTAATATTTAAATATAAATATAATTGTTTTGATATATCTTGTACAGTTTCTTCTGAGTAAGTTTCATTTAAGGCAAGCATTAAAATAAAATGATCTATCATTTGTTTAGCAGAGTCTAAATGGTCATCACTGATACATGAATCTACAACTTTTATTATTTTTTTAATAGCGCTATCTGACCATTCTTTATAATTATCCGGTTTAAATAAAAACATTTCCATTATTTACAAGATTTTAAATATTTAACTAAGTAGCTTGCTGTTCTATAATTTGTTGCGAGAGGTATATCATGAACGTCGCATAATCGCATTAACATACTGATATCAACATCATGTGGATGTTTGCCTAATGGATCTCTTAAAAAGATAACTAAATCTATTTCACCTTCAGTAACCATTGCTGCTATCTGAGCATCTCCTCCAAGTGGCCCTGAATTTACTTTAATAACGTCTTCTATCCCAGCATGCATAACGTGTTTTCCCGTTGTTCCAGTGGTTACAATAGTAATATCCTTTCTATTAAAGAAAGGTAATCTTTTTGATACAAAAGCGACCATGTCAGCTTTTTTGTTGTCGTGCGCTATTAAAGCTATTTTCATATACTATTTAAATAAAAAAGTCTCTGTAGATTATACAGAGACTTTTAAAATTGTTTCAACAGTATATTGTTGACGTGTTTCGTTGATACGCGAAATTATTATTTTACCTTTGCAGTTGCTAAATATCCTTGAATTTCAGTATATTGCGATCTAAATTTAGTTTCACCGACAACCGTTCCCATTGAGAAAGAAACAAATGTTCCTTCTGGTTTTTTCATAGCTGATTTATAAAATGTTAAAGCTTCTGATTCTTTATCAAAAACTCCTAAAATTTCTTTTTTAGAGGTTGAACCAAATCTAACTCCACCTTCTAGTCTAATTTCTTGACCATTAAAGTTTGCTTTATTAGTAGCCATTACTAAATATTTAGTTTCACCCTTTGCAGGTGCTTCATTTGCAAATTGACCGTATTCGCTAGGACTCGTGAAATAGTAAGAACTCATTGATTCATTTACTGATTCTGCTAATTCAATATTTAAATCTTTGATACCTACTGCGTCATCTAATTCTGACATTAATGATTTTTTCTTAGAAGTTAAATCTATAAGTAATTGTCTTGTCTTAGCTTTTTCAGAATTATCATCTGACATTTTTACATAATCTTTAACAAGATCTTTCATATCAGTTACTACACTTCCATATTCTTTCTGTATTTTTGCAATTGATCTTGCTTCAACTATTTCAAAGGCTGCTAAAACTTCATCTTGTTGTTTATCACTAAGCTTTTTCCATGGTTTTTTAAATAGTTCTTTTGATTTATCATGAAGTTCTGAATTACCATAATATGGCGGTAATACTTTTCTAGTATTTCCTTCACTATCCATTTGGTACGTGTAAGTACCTGGTCTTGCCTCAGATACTGCATATTGTGAATCTGAATATAAAGCTTCTAGCCATTCTAAAAAGTCTTTGGTTTTTTTCATAGCTTTATTATCTCCATATTCTTTAAAGAATTCTTTTTGAAATGAATCAAAAGTTTTATGATTACCTATCATTTGGTGAATGTCAGACATAACACCTTCTTGTATTTTGTTTTCTGGAATTTGCATATCGAATGGTAAATCAGCAGCTTCACTATAACCGTCGCTTACGTGCAATCCGTACCATTTTCCACCATCTGTGAAGTACCACCAGCCATGTGCATAGTCGTGTACCACTTGAAAAGGTCTTTGATATAAATCAAAAGACATTGATTTACTTTTACCTCTTGCTAAATACTTTAATACCGGAACTCCATCATCCCATGTCTTTGTCGTAGTCGTTGCTTTAATAGTAGCTGACTTGCCTTTAAGTTTTGCAATATATAATTCTCCAGAAACATCATCCGCTAGAGTATCTGTTGCTGATTTCTCAATGACTAATTTACTAACCGTTGATTTGTTTATAAAACTATTAAAATCCATAGATTTTGTATTTATTTTTTCTTTATTTTCATCATCTTCTTCAGAAGGAATATCGCCAGAACCTAGTTCATCACCATTCGGTAATATAACATCTCCCATTCCTCCAATACTTTCTGGTGAAATGTTTTCTTTAATCCCTCTTGAAAATTCGCTAAATGATGTATACATTGTTTTCATATTACCAAGCGTAATCGAACGTAGGTATTTTTTTAACTGCATCTTTAATATCTTTAGCGTATTGTTTTGAATTCTTTTCGTAATATCCTGATGAATAATCTCTACCTTTTTCTTCTTCTGCTTTTACCATGTATTCAACATATCTTTGATAATCAGATAAGATTCTACCCATGTGGTTTGAAGCATCTGTGATTTTAACTGCTCTACCTTTAGAATTTTCTCCAATTTTAAGCTCTCCGTATTCTGTCTTTTTATTAGCCTTAAGACCATCTTTAATTTGATTTCCTAAATCATCAATAGCGTCATTAACCATTTTATCAAGAGGTAACTTAGAAGCTTTAGTTGATAAGATTTCTTGGTATCTTGCCTTGTTAGCTTTCTTAAAGTCTGCGTCAGATTTAAAAGCTAAAGCTCCTTCTTTTGCTCTTGCTCTTTCGTTTCTTTCTTCTTTTGAAGTTTCGCCACCATTAACAATATCAATTACAATTGCTCTGTCTGCTAATTTAGAAGCTCTTACAACTGAAGAAATACCCGATGCATCATATCCAGAATATCTTTTATTACCACCAATTGCATTACCATCATCTTTTCCTAAAGTACGATCAACTGATCTATTTCTAGATTGAACATATTGAACTGATAAAAAGTCTTTTCCTCTGGTTAAAGCTAAAATACCTGGTTTTATTAATGATGTAAATGAACCTTTGCTGTATTCATTTTCTTTTTCGTTGTCTACTATATAAAAAACTAAATAGTCTCTATTGTTTTGATATTTTTTATAAGCTTCTTTAGGATCTACATCAATTAAAGAAGAATCTTCAATTTTATCTAATTTTAGTTTTGATAATCCATAAATAGCAGCTGCTAAATTTCTTGCTTTACCATATCCATCACGTTGTGATTGATCCATATTTACTAAATTTCTTAATTTAGAAGATTTAAATGCTTCATTAAGTTCAGTATCTTCTGATTCACCTAAAGCTTCTTCTGATTCTTTAATACCTAAAAAATCAGCTGCTGCTGCTTTTAATTCGTCATAAGTATATTTACCAGTTAAGGCATCATCAATAATTGTTCCTCCTTTTTTACCAATAGCATATAATGATACATAATCGAATCCTAACCATGGTCCGACAAATTCATCAGATGCTTTTAGACCTAAGTCAACTGATAATGTCCATGATAAAGATCTCTTTGCTAAGAATTGATCATTATAACCTAATTTACCAGCTTTAATATAAGCAGTTGCGTTTACAGCTTCATTAATTACTGATTCAAATGCAGGAACTAATTGCATGTCTCCATAAACATCAACCATGTACCAAGTTTTATCAGACTCATCATATAAATAGATGTATTCTGCTCCACCATCATCAGCTGCTTTTTTAATATAACGTGCAATGTCTGCTTTTTTACCTGAAGTTGGCTTTCTACCATCTTCATAGAAATTCATAGTATCAACTGTTTTATCTAATCCAGAAGTATCTCCTCTATCAATAACTGCTTGTACTTTTTTAGAGTTTCCGTAACCTCTTTTTATTAATGGTAGAATGTTTTCAGGATATGAATCATAATGCATATATACTGACTGTATATTTCCTTTTTTATCAATCATTCCGAATTGGCCTCTAGTGCCTTCGTTTAATTCTTCATTATTTTTATCTAATGAGTTTACAAAATCTCCGAAAGATTCAAATACTAATTTTGTTTTCATATTATTTTCTTTATTTTCTACAATATCAACATCGAAGCTATATTCAACATACGCTATTGCATCTTGTAAAAATACTCTATGTTTTTTTGATAATTTTTTTATATTGTCTAGTGTTAATTCATCAGCTGATAATTTAGAAACTTCTTTATCAAATTTTCCAGGAACCCATATTTCTGGATTCTTTTCTGTTTTTTCATTTACTGTAATTTGAGATAAAATCTTTCTACCTAACCCTGTTAATGTTATTCCAGCCTCTGTAATATTAAATAACCTAGAATTACGAGATAACCATCTTTTTGAATCAGATGATAATTCTGCTATGATAGAATCAAATTCTTCTTGGGTAATAGCCCCGTCCGAAATTGCTTCCAACATTTTGTTTCTTATTTTTGCTGATTTACCAACAGTTTTTGCAGGGTAGTTTTCAGTATAACGTCTTTTTATTGTTATTTTCCCTTCATCTACTCTATCATCTTGATTAAAGTGTGATTTATCCATGACTTTTATTTTGTTTTATATTATAAGATTATATATTCTTTATTTATTTATGATTTTAATTTATTCATATATTCTTGAAATGTCATAACGGATTCTGATACAACTTTAGAAGCTGCAACCATCTCCATAGATTTTTCAAGTTCAGACTTTAAAACATCATACATTTTATGAATTGCCTTTGGGGTAGTCTTTTTAAATAAAGATTCATCACCGTCTAACATTGCGTTTCTTACTTGTGTTGCTGAAATATTATTATCTGTTCTTGGTATTTCAAATAAACCAAAATCGGATCTTACATTTAATTGATCTCTATAAGAATCATTATTTACTTGATATCCATAAGAAGTCATTCTGTCTGATCCTGTTCCCCAAAGTACTGGCTCGTATTTAGGTCTTAATTCGTTAAACATATAATCAATTGCACCTCTATCAAGAACTATAATTTCTTTTAAGAATTTATATTGCTTTTGAACTTGTTTAAACATTTTAATTTGTAAATCTTCAGAATAAGGTTTTCTAAATTCGTCACCTTTCTTTTTAGATTTTGCTTTAATTAAAAATACAATAACTGGATATCCATTTTGTTTGTGAATTGCTTCTAAAACTTTGGCGTGTCCTAATGTGAATGGCTGAAATCTACCAACGAACATATTTACTAATTCTTTACCTTGCTCAGCGTGCTTAACAGTTAGCGCTTCATTTAAAGTTACTTCGCTTTTTATATTGTTATGCATCATAAAATTCTTATAATTATATATAGAATTTTCGTCTGCTTTTTCTAGAAAAACAACATCATTGATTTTATCAACTATATTATTTAATTGAGATATCATATCATCATTTAATATATCTGTTGCTTTCGTTTTATGCTTTCTAAAAGTACCTAATGTTATTTTAAATAAACTTGATAAAACTTCATTTGAAACATGTGTTAATGTTTTTTCGTTTTTAATGAATGTTGTATTTAAATTAAATAATTTAGAAGAAGAAAATTCTGCATTTTGGAAATTAACTCCAATATATCTTGTTGCGTTTTTATTAACGTATTTGTTAAATGCTGCTGAGATTAATTCTATATATCTTTTTTCTGCATTTTCTTCAACTAAATTTGTTTCTGAAAAATTATAATTAACAAAATATTCTAATATATCTGCGATTGCTATTTGATATGTATGAGAACCTTCTCTAATTTCATTTAAAGGTTTTCTAATAAAATCTTCTAATTTATAAGATTGTATTTTTTTACCTTCAGCAAAATTTAAAACTAAACCATCTATTTCAGATTCTAAATCCTCTTGAAGAACGCTTGATGTTGAATTAATATTAAATATCTTGTATATTTCTTTTGTGAAAGAAACTAATTTATCCGTTTCTATATCGTAGTCAAATGCCTCAGAAAAAGCTTTATCATTCATTTCTAATAAATTAATAAGCTTTTCTTTTTGAGTTGAATCTAAAGTTCCGTCAAATATAACTTCTTGTTGTTGTACTTCTAATACGGTAGCCCATTTTTTTATAATTAAAGGATCTATAATTGTCTTTTTTACTTTTCCGTTTTCACCTAGTTGGTGGATGTGCGTTAATATTAAAGTATTTTTAGGTATTTTAGTGTATACATATTCAGAAACCTTTTCTTCTGGTAAATATTCAAAACCAAATCTATAATTATCTGGTAATTGTTTTTTACTTTTAGGATTTAAACTTTGTATATGTTTAATGGCAACTTCGTAAAGAGACATAATAGTTCTATCTATTATTGTTAGAGGTTTAGATTTTGAAGATTTATAAAATTCAAATTTTTCTTCATTTCTTCTAACATAAAAAGATGGTGCTGAAATTTTTTCAACAACCATTACTCTATTTTTTAACAATCTATGAAACTCATTAATATTAGTTTCTTGAAAATGTTCTCTTAATTTTTTAAGTGCCATATTATATTATTTATCTTCCGTACTTTATAATTCCCATTAATTGATTAATGGCTGCAAACGTACCTGTTAATTTCATTGTTTTTCCTTTATATACAAAGACTATTCCTTCAGTTGGTATAATAGATTCTACACCACCAATTCTTTCTAACCTAGCAAGTTCAGCTTCTACTTTTGCAATTTGAGCTTCTCCTCCGCCTTTTTTAATTTTTTCTGATTCACTTCTAATTTGATTATGTAATCTTTGCATTTCCTTGTCTGGATTTGCTGCTACAAAATTAGAAGCATTTTTAAGAATTATAGATCCTAGTTCTAAGAATAAATCTTCAAAAGGTCTAATGTTTTCTTTATATTTCTTTTTAACATCTTCTTTGTCGAATTTCTTAACAGAAGCTGCTTCATCTTTTCCTATTTCCTTTGCAAGACTTCTCATATTTAAAGACTTCTTATTTCCATAAGCCCATCTTAATAATAAACCTTCTTTATAGTCTTGTTGTAAATCAGGGAAATTTGTATCTATTGTTTCTCTCCACCACATTTCATGATATCTAGAAACTTCATCAGCGTCTGTTAATTTATAACGATCTCTTAACGCTTCTATTTGTTTTATAAATTTAGATTGATTTTTATCAAATTCTAAATCTTTACCTAATTTAATAATTTGAGGTGGGATAACTGTAAATGTTTTACCAACATTAATTTTAAGATCTTGCATTGCTTTCGCAATTGATCTTGCTGGTTTGTTATCTTCTCCAATAGTATTACCTTCACCATCAGTTTTCTTTATACCATGAAATTGAATAACATCGCGGTCATAGTAGATAACGTTTGGATTCTTAGAGTAAATTAACTCCATGTTCATCCAGTTTTTACCATTATCAAAAACTTCTAAATCTTTAGGGGATAATTTATTTAATGAGTTTGCTAAATCTTCTGCAGCAAATTGAAAAGTATCTTGTACTAATTTACTTGGATGTCCTTCAAACTTATTCTTAAAAGTAGCCAAGTCCATTGGATTTGCTAATTCAGTTTTATTTCTGGCAAATTTTACTTCTCCATCTTGAACTGTTGCAAATACATTTTGTCCATCCGTTTTTTCAGTTGCTTCTTCCTCAAAGTTTAATTCACCTTGAAGACCAGCAGTTACTATCTTTTTAAAATCTGCAAATGTCAAATCTTTTTCATCAAATGGATGTGACATGTGACCTGCTGCCCCACCTTCTAAAATTAATTTAGAGTCTAATACTTCTTTATTTTCTCTTTCTATTAAGAAATCTTTAAATGATAATATTTTCATTGCGTATGTTTTATTTAGACCAGGGATGTCCCTTTGATGCTTGTTTATAAAAATTTATAAGACCTAAGACATGAAATTCTTTTTCACTGTGGTGTAATTCGAAATTATCGTGATCATATTTCCAATGTGCAGTTTTAGATCCTTTTCTAAAACCATACGTAAAATCTTCTTTTTTATCGTAAACTGTTTTGTTATCTTTATTTAGTTTAAAATATGATTCTAAAAACTTATCAAATTGATAACCTACGATTTCACTATATGTTAAATAGATTTCTTCGTTGATAAACTCTTCATATAATTTTGCTTTCTTCATACTACTAATATAATAAAAAGATTTGACCCGGAAAAATCCAGGTCATCTTTTTTTCTATTTTTATTTAAACTTTTTAACTTGCTTATCAAGTTGTTTTCTAATATCAAACATAATACCAGGAGATCTAAAAGAACCACCAATTTCTTTAGCATCAAATTCAGCAGATGCTAATAGCTCTTCCATTTGTTCTTTAACTCTATTTAAAAGTTCTTCTCTTTTTTCGTCTTCATCATCTGAAATAGTTCCATCAGCGTTAGCTTCATTATAACTTACAATATCAGAATATTCAATTTCATGCTCTTCGCCGTCTTGGTCTAACGCAAAGATTGATTTATCTCCCCACATATTGTCGTTATCATCATTACCATTACCGTAAGCGTAGATAACATATTCTTGACCATTGCCTAATTGTATCATACCATCATCGGCTTTCATTGCTTTCATTAAAGACTTTTTATTATATGTTTTTTCAGTAACTACTGATTCTCCTAATGAAGATGTTAACATTCCTACAGCAGCGCCGTAATCTCCGTCAACTTTTGCTAAAATACCATCAATAACTTCGTTTGCTTTTGCTTCGTCATAATCTTCACCAAACGCTTTTTGTAAAACAGTTGTAGCATATTCTTTAAACTCTTCGTCAGAATTAATTTTAGCTTCAGTAACCACTGATTCAGTAACTTCTCTAGTAAATAAAGGTACAAAATTTCTACCTTTTTCAGAATATATCATTACAATTTTAAAATCACCATCGATTTTACCACCAGCCTTCTTTACATAATCTTTATAATATGCTTTAAAAAATAAATTTTTATCTAATTCTCCGAAGAAGTGGGTTGATTTACCTATAAAGAATTTAGCAGAAGGGTAGTAAGTTGTTATATCTGCTTTGGTTTCAGCATCTAAAACATCTTTATCAAAATCTTTTACAAATTTAGCTTCAGTAACTGCTGATTCTTGAACATTGTTTTCCCACCACTGTTCTAATTGGTGATAAATATCTGCACCCATGTTTGAAATCATGAAGTCAATTACATCATCATAATCATCCTTTTCGTCTTCATAAAAACCAGGAGTATCGATATATTCTTTACCCATTATCTTTCTAACTGCTCTTTCTGGCATAGCATCGATTTCTTTTAAAAATTCTTCGAAATCTTTAGTATTTTTAAAAGATTTAGCTTCATTAACCTTTGATTCGCTTAATGAATTTCTTAGACCACAGTGTACGCATTCTACCGTTCCGTCCTTATCAATTTGCTTATATAAATGTCCTTTTTTATTATTACACTTTGGTTCGTCTGATTCAGTAACTTCTTCTGATTCTTTAATTACTGGATATTTTTTACCGTTAAATTCAAATTCTTCAGCATCTTCTTCAATAGCCTTAGCTCTTGCTCCTAAAAATGCATTACCTTCT
>Ga0228669_1000073_pt1 | contig 68942 bp, 58 predicted proteins | sample 84DmetaG_FD_182700 | JGI IMG/M metagenome (GOLD analysis project Ga0228669, IMG submission 182700) | Seawater microbial communities from Monterey Bay, California, United States - 84D | ecosystem: Environmental > Aquatic > Marine > Coastal | place: USA: California | collected 2016-10-11 | reverse complement strand
CCAATAATTATTGATGGATACAAGGGGGTTATGTCTCTTGATTTAAGTGGGGTTGAACCCAAATATCATAAAATTATGATAGACCAACATAAAGAAGACATAAACGACTATAATAGATATCAAAACGAATTACCATTACGATTAAGATATGAGAATACTACTGAAAAAGCTAACAAATTATTATATAAAGATACCGAATGGTTAAATCGAATTTCCGATAAAAAACGATTGGAACAATTTGAAGCCGATAAGAAATACCATGAAAGACAGCAGCGGTATTTACAATCCGTCCAACATTATGAATTAAATAGTAAGAATAACGACAAAACAAGCAACTAACAATATTACTACTAATTCTTAAATTAAATAAAATAATACCAAAAAGAAATGGCTATGATTTGAAAAAAAGGACATTTTATAAATGTCCTTTTTTGATATGGCTGAGATAGTTTTGTTTTAATATGTTTCTAAAATGTGTTTGTGAGGATATCGCAGTATTTTTGGAATTTATGGTGAAAATTGTATTAGCATAAATTTTTAGGTATATTAATGCGGAGGATGTTTAGGAACATTATATGTAGTCTTTATATAGACTACCAAATGACTACTATGATTAATACAAGTAAATATAAGTGTATTTCATGTGACTATGTTACCAGTCGTAAATCACAATATGACCGACATTTAAATACACGCAAACATATATTGATTACAAACGGACTACAATTAGGTACATGTGATTATGTATGTGAATGTGGTAAAGAATACAGCTGTAGACAGAATTTGTTTCGACACAAACAGAAGTGTAAAGGAGCACAAGAACAAATACAAGTCCCACCCCCAGTAGATTCCTCATTGGTAATAGAGTTATTGAAACAGAACCAAGAATTCAAGGAATTGATGATAGAGCAACATAAGCGAATGACAGAACAGCAAAATACAATTATAGAGTTATCCAAGATTATTGGAACACATACTACTATTAATACTAATTCTTAAATTAAATAAAATAATACCAAAAAGAAATGGCTATGATTTGAAAAAAAGGACATTTATAAAATGTCCTTTTTTGATATGGCCGAGATAGTTTTGTTTTAATATGTTTATAAAACGCGATTGTGAGGATATAGCAGTATTTTTGGAATTTATGGTGAAAATTGTATTAGCATACATTTTTAGGTATATTAATACGGAGGATGTTTAGGAACTTTATATGTTCTAAATGTATAGATTATTTAGAATGAATAAGGTACATATTGGTTCATCTAATTATGAATGTAAAATATGTGAGTATATTACGTGCCGTAAAAGTCAATATGATAGACATTTAACCACGGCAAAACATAAATTTAGAACAAACGGAACTAATAGAACAGATTTAGTTCATATCAATAAGTTTGAATGTGAATGTGGTAAAATATATACAGCACGTAATAGTTTTTGGTACCACAAACAGAAGTGTAAAGGAGCACAAGAACAAATACAAGTCCCACCCCCAGTAGATTCCTCATTGGTAATAGAGTTATTGAAACAGAACCAAGAATTCAAGGAATTGATGATAGAGCAACATAAGCGAATGACGGAACAACAAGATACAATTATAGAGTTAACAAAGAATGCAGGAAATACGACAAACAATACAAACAACAATACAATCAACAATACAACAAACAACAAATTCAATCTCAATGTATTTTTGAATGAGACATGTAAAGATGCTATAAACCTAAATGATTTCATTCAGTCAATCGTATTGTCGGTAAATGATTTTATAAAAACAGGAGAAGTAGGATATGTGAGAGGCATATCAGACATCATGTTAGAGCGTATTCGAGAAATGCATCCCCACGTAAGACCAATACACTGTACTGATTTGAAACGAGAAACGGTTTATGTAAAAGATTCTGATGTATGGGCGAAGGAAGATGAAACAAAAACGCATTTAAGAAAGGCAGTTCGTATAGTAGCGAATAAGAACAAAGCCCAAGTGCATCCATGGATAGCTGAAAACCCTAAGTACGATATATTGGATACACCCGAATGTGATAAATTCTTTGAATATTCCAAAGCATCGTTGGGAGGATATGGAAAAGAAGAAGACGAAAAGTTCGAAAAGAAGATAATCAACAATATATTGAAGGAAACAGTTATTGATAAGAATCTAATATCAAATTAGTTTATCAAAATCATTTAAAGTTTATGTGACTGTTATTATATAATGGCAACCGTAGACGTAAATAAGTTAGAAGATTTAAAAGAAAAAATAGAAGCATTAAGTAAATTTCAACAAGTGGAAATACTAAAAATTCTGTCAAAGAATATGTGTAAGTTAAACGAAAACAAAAGCGGTATTTTCGTAAATATGACATTTTTAGAAACGGATACGATAGAAGAAATCGAAAAGTACATGTCATACGTGGAAGACCAAGCAGATACATTTCAGACCGCGGAATATCAAAAAGAAGAATTCAAAAACATTATTCTGGAGCACGACCAACCCGAAGATACAATCGCATATAGATATGCATAAATGAGATAAAGAGACTTCACTATGCTTACATAGTAACCTATCATGAACGAATTTTATAATAACCTATTTTTTTATGACAATCCACCTATTGAATTGTCACAAATAATTACAAGCTTGAAGCCACATATGTATACAAATGATACCATTTTGCCAGATAAAACACCTAAAAAAGAAATAAATAGAATTGAAACACCAAACCCGCCCGAACAACCTTTACCAGAAAAAGCGAAATTAGTTCCAATCGATACGATAAGTCCAAATAAAAAAGATAGTTTGTTTTGGTGTTTATATATAATTTCATATGGATATTCCGATTTCATGCAAGTAATCCGAAATCATCGAGTAAGACAGTTGGAAGTACAGACAGAAGTGATAGATTTAATTCAGAAGAACAAAAATAGAATGAAAAATACAAACATGAAATTTACAAATGTAGCAACGCAGGAATTAACGTCAGATTTATTAAGTATAACCAAAGATATTAACTATTGTATAGCAATGGCACTATGTGTATTATACAAAATCAACATTAATTTGATAGATAGAGAAAAGGGTGTATATATAAAATTTATTTCGAATACTGATATTGAATTACCGACATATGCTATCTATCGAGAAGATACACATAGATACAGTGTAGATATTGAGCCAATTACATCGGATAAGATGGAAACCATGAACGAATTAATATGTTTAGAAAGTTATCTGACACCATTAAAGACGATTTCCAATTACAAAATAACTGAGTTAATGGAAACCGCAAGACAATTAGGTTTGTTAGACGATGATAAAAAATACAAAAAGAAAGAAATCTACGACCTTATTTACAATAAAATTCGTTGGTAGTAAAGATACAAAATTGAAATTGATATAAAATAATATATGAATTAATATATATTATATTATGCCCGAACATACAAATAGGGAACCTATGAAGAAATCCAATTATCAAGATAAACCTGTACGTACAATGAAGCAAAACAAAGAAGAATTTGAACGAATTGTAGGACAGTATTTAGCGAGTAACCCTGTATTTTCTCAAAACAATAAAGTAAGCGAACTTGAAATAAGATTCGGTACAAATCCCAAAGTAGCGAAACCCATCAATAAAATGGGTTACGATAATGTAGTCAAACAATTGTACGCATGTGGATTTAAACCCGAAAATAGTCGTGGAAATCAGATATTACGTATACAAAATGAATATGTAGATAATCGTACAGGAGCGACAAAAATGTCAAATATCCGTGCAGAAATCGTAGGTACCGATCTGATTCAAGAATATTGTCGTACAAATAATCTTCAAAAAGTAGTTGATATGCCATCTACGTTGTTTAATAAAATAAAATTCACACAAAAGATGTCAGCATCAGATAATAAAGGTGAATATATTCGTAAATTAGATATGGAGGATTTCAACTTCCGCGTTTCGTATCAAACCGAACAAGATTTCAACATTCAATCTGGTGTAGGAAGGAATATCATATCTAAATGGGTTGATTCTAAAAAGTTATTTCGTTCCATGAATCGTGTGAGATTTTATCATGATGAATATCCTATATTTGCGGATTTAAGTATAGTAAAGGGGTCAAAGCGTATGAATCGTATTCCTGTTCCTCAATATACAATTCAAGAAGCCGAAGTGTTTTCCGGACAAGAAAGTTACGAGGTAGAATTAGAAATAGATAATTCGAAAGTAGGAATGGGTACTGTATATGATAATACTGCGAGTTTGATGAACGATTTACGTAAATGTATTCGTATAATTTTGAGTGGATTACAAGAAAGTAAATATCCAATCCCATATAGTGAACAAGAAACCGTATTACATTCGTATATGCGTATGATTCGCGGAGTAGATTACCAAGTAAAGCGTGTATATCCCAAGGATTTTATTGGTCCTGGTTCGTTTACTCTTCAGTTGGAGAATATTATTGCCCCTATAGAGGATTCATCTATAGTAAATATAAGAAATAATTATTGTGTAACAGAAAAGGCAGATGGAGACAGAAAATTATTATATATTTCGAATAATGGTAAAATTTATTTGATTGATACAAATATGAACGTGGTATTTACAGGTTCAAAAACAAACGAAAAAACCATATTTAATAGTTTATTAGATGGAGAACATATACGTGAAGATAAATATGGTAAATATTTGAATTTATTTGCTGGATTTGATTTATATTATGTGAATGGTAAATCTGTTCGTGAATTTCCGTTTATAAATTACTTATTTCAGGATGAGATAGTGGAAGGACAAGAAGAGGGCGAAATCGTTTCAAAGAAATTTCGTCTTGAATTACTAAGTGAGCTTATCGAATTATTAAAGCCAATCTCAATATTAGAAACTGGTTCTACTGACGAAGTGTCTCCGAAGGAGAATAAAAGGACAAATGATTTAATTGTAAAGTGTAAAGGGTTTAATGCTGCGAGTGAATACGGTAATATATTTGCGGCTTGTTCTAAAAAATTATCGGATATAAATGATGGTCTATTTGAGTATACCACAGATGGATTAATATTTACACCAATGGATTTGCCTGCTGGAGGTAATAGTGTAAACGGTTCCCCAGGACCATTATATAAATCCACTTGGGAAAAATCATTTAAATGGAAACCTGCCGAGTTTAATACAATTGATTTCTTAGTCTCTGTAAAGAAGGATAAAACCGGACGCGATGAAGTACATCATATTTTCCAAGACGGTCGTAATTTGGAGGGTAATCAAGAAGTAATCCAATATAAGACATTAGTATTAAGATGTGGTTTTGATGAAAAGAAACATGGTTATTTAAATCCATGTCAAGATATATTGAATGATAAGTTACCATCACCAGATGACTTGGATAACAATGACACGTATAAACCAGTCCCATTTCAACCAACAAGTCCTTCTGATGAAACCGCCCATTTATGTAATATTATATTGAAGGGAGATGAAACAAATCTATATATGATGACAGAAGAGAATGAGTATTTTGAAGATGATATGATAGTGGAATTCAAATATATAATGGATAATGAAGATGGATGGAAATGGGTTCCATTACGCGTAAGGTATGATAAGACAAGTGAATTACGTGCTGGTATGAAAAATTACGGTAACGCATATCATGTTGCGAATAATAATTGGCATTCCATTCATCAACCAATCACTGAAACTATGATTTCTACAGGAGAAAATCTTCCCGAATACGAACACAATGATGATGTATATTACAATCGTTCAACTGATGAGACAAGTACTCAGGGATTGCGTGATTTTCACAATTTAGTTGTCAAAAAGAACCTAATAATAGGGGTATCAGAACGCGATAATACATTGATTGATTATGCTGTAGGAAAGGCAGGTGACATGGCAAAATGGATTCGTTCTAAATTAAAATTTGTGTTAGGTGTAGATGTGTCTCCTGATAATATTCATAATCAAGTTGATGGTGCGTGTGCCCGATTCATCCGAGCAAACAAAAAATATACAAAGATGCCAAAGGCATTGTTTGTGACCGGTGATAGTAGTCGCAATATTCGTAATGGCGATGCCGTAGATACGGAGAAGGATAAGCAAATCATTAAAGCAGTATTCGGAAATGGTCCCAAAGACATTTCATTATTGGGTAAAGGTGTATATAATCAATATGGTGTAGCAGAAACCGGATTCAATGTAAGTTCATGTCAATTCGCAATTCACTATTTCTTCAAAAATAAGACGACCTTCCATAACTTTATTCGTAACATTGCTGAATGTACAAAAATCAACGGTTACTTTGTTGGTACATGTTATGACGGAAAACAAGTATTTAATCTTCTTGAAAATAAAAATAAAAATGAAGGTATTACAATAATGAAAAATGAACGTAAAATCTACGAGATTACAAAAATGTATGATAAAACAGGATTCCCAGATGATGAAATGAGTTTGGATTATGCTATCAATGTGTATCAGGAAAGTATTAATAAGGTATTCCGTGAATACTTGGTAAACTTTGACTATTTAACTCGTATTATGGATGATTATGGATTTGTGTTAGTAACCAAAGAAGAAGCAACCGCAATGGGGTTACCAGATGGTACTGGATTATTCTCCGAATTATATTCCGCTATGGAACAAGAGATACATCAATATCCTAATCGTAAAAATGATTATGGTAAAGCACCTTATATGTCACCAGAAGAAAAACAAATATCATTTATGAATCGTTATTTCGCATTCAAAAAAGTACGTAGTTTGGACGTAAAAAAAATGTCTGATATTATATTAAGTAATGATGAAAACACACGCACAATAGTGGATGATATAATGGAGGATACTAAAGAAGACGAAGTCCCCAAAGAAGAGACAGTTAGTCCAATCAAAAAGAAGAAAGTTACAAGAAAATTAAAAAAAGATAAAATTATATTAGAATAGAAAGATTATTTCAAGAATGTAAAAAACAATATAGAAATATTTGTATGATAACTATTAGCTATAATAATTGTTATCATAAATGTCATATTATCAACTACCACGAGTAAATTTTTTTATATCTAAATATATAGATTATGTTGTAGATGATAAGAGTCCTGACATAATGATATCTCATTCATTATCAAGATATTTATATGAGATAAAACAACGACTTGAATCAATAGAACATGATTGGGATATTCATAAAAAGTATACAAATCCATATGAGTATATACATACGAATGTACCTCATAAAAAAAAATGCGTGTCTAAATATAACCCATTATCAAGGTCTTATTTTAAAATGATAGAAATAGTAAATACATTTGGATTACGTTTTGATTCGAAACCCATACACACATTTCATATTGCTGAGGGACCTGGCGGATTTATTGAAGCAATGGTACATATGCGCAATTGTAGTCATGATAGTTATATTGGCATGACAATATTAGACGATAAAAGTGACCCCAATATACCCGCTTGGAAGAAAACCCAAAATTTTTTACAAAAGAATCCAAATGTATATATTGAACGCGGTAAGGATGAAACCGGGGACATATTGAAATTAGAGAATTTCGTATATTGTAAAGAAAAATACGGTTCTTCTATGGAGTTAATAACTGGAGATGGTGGTTTTGATTTTTCAGTTGATTTCAATAATCAAGAAGTACATATTAGTGATTTATTGATGGCTCAAGTGTTCTATGCTTTAATTATGCAGAAAAAAGGAGGTAGTTTTATACTTAAGATTTTTGATTCTTTTATGAATCATACATTAGATTTATTATATATATTATCATCTTTTTACGAATGCGTACATATTGTTAAACCATATACAAGTAGATATGCTAACTCTGAAAAATATGTCGTATGTAAAGGTTTTTTATATTCAAATAATAGTACGTTCTATGATGTATTATATAATGCGTTCGTAAAAATGACTACTAACAAAGGGAAACAAAATGTAAAACGGTTTTTGAATATACCACTGTCTTATCATTTTATAATAAAGATGGAAGAATATAATGCTGTATTCGGACAACAACAACTTGAAAATATACATTATACCATATCGTTAATAGAAAGTAAACATAAACATGAAAAATTAGAACAGATAGCAAGAACAAATATATCAAAATGTGTACATTGGTGCACTAAATATCACATTCCTCATTTGAAAGATTTATAAAGTAAATAAAGATATATTTATATGATGTCTATATAATGAATGAAATATGGAAAACCATATCTGCTTTCCCAAAATATAAAATAAGCAATTATGGAAATCTAAAAAATGAAACAAAACTATTGAAACAAACAACTATATCTTGTGGATATTCAAGTGTCACTTTAAATAATGAAAGTATAAAAAACAAACACAAATTAGTTCATGTATTAGTCGCACAAGCATTTATTGATAATCCAGAAAATAAACCTACAGTAAATCATAAAGACCATAATAAATTAAACAATAATGTAGATAATTTGGAATGGTATACGCATAGAGAACAAAATATTCATAGAAGAAAACCTACAAATGTTTTGATTGGTACAAGAAGTGTTTGGAGAATAGATAAAAAAACAAATGAAAAACTCGAAAAGTATAACTCTATTCAATTAGCAGTAAAATGGTTATTTAAAAATAATCCAGACACACTACCAAAAAAAGGATCAGCACATATATCGGATGTTTGTAATAATAAAAAGGGAAGACCGAGTGCATATGGTTATAAATGGAGTTATGCCGATACAGATGAATACGATGACGAAGAATGGAAAGATATACCACCAGAATATATTCATAACACTAAAGATTGTAATGTTTCAAATTATGGTAGATTAAAATATCCATCAGGACAAATAACAGGTGGTTATAAAAATAATGAATATTTAAAGGTTTCAATACAAAAAAAAGTATACAATTTACATCGTTTAATTGCTCAAACATTTTTACCAAATATAGAAAATAAACCAGTTGTAAATCATATAGATGGTAATAAATTAAATTCTAAATTAAATAATTTAGAATGGGTTACTCATAAAGAAAATGCCGAACACGCACACGCAACAGGTTTATGTATAGACAATAAAAATAAAATCGTTCAACTTGATTTAACTGGAAATATTATAAATCACTTTAATTCTCAAGTTGAAGCATCAAAACAATTGAATATAGATATAAGTTGTATTAGAAACTGTTGTAATGAAAATATTTATAAAAAAACAGCAGGCGGTTTTATATTTAAGCATTATAATGATGACGGAATTTATGATATTACGAATAATGTATATATTCCATCAAATATAAACGGTCAAAAATCGGTAATACAATATGATAAGAATATGAATAAAATAAAAGAATTTACTTCGTTAATATTAGCATCCAAAGAACTTAATATATCATATTCATCAATAAGTAGATGTTGCAGAAAAAAACAAAAAATAGCAGGCGGTTTTATTTTTGAATTCAAAGATTTATAAAATTTATATTATTGTAAAATTTATAATTTGTTAGCGTTTATCCTTGGATAGAAACATTAGGACAATTACGTTGTTCTCCAGTAGATGTAAATGTGGGTGTTTTTGGAAGTGGATATCCCAATTTGTCTTTTACAGTATATCCATTGGCGGGTACACCATACGCAAGAGCATTCGCGACATGTGGACCAAATGAATTTCTATAACTGGATGCTGAATTTGTAATCGCATTGTATTTTAAACGTGTTATGCGAGAACTGGATGACACCGCACCCTGTTGGGCGTACTGATGATTATTAGGTTTGTAATAAACACGGTTATATCGGGGTTTGATAGCAGGTCCATCAACTGAATTAGATGAAACAATATATTCTGTGGTTTGATTGGCAGCAGGATATTGACCGTTCGTAAATCCAATAAGAGCTTTAAAATCATTATCTAATATATCCACAATAGGTATAACTGTTGATTGAGGAATATTCCATACTGGAAGTCTGGTTCCAGTATCAGTTTCAATTGTAGGTTTAACTAACCCTTGTTGGTCTACAATTGATTGTGAAATAGGTTCTATTTGTAATTGGACTAATTTGGTTGATGAATTAAATACAAAGTTGATAAAAAACTTTTTAGAACCATTATCACTATCTACATAATAATGTTCGTTTGAAGTCATTTGTGAATGAAGAACTCTATTTATGTCAGACACCTCGTAAAATCCTTTCTTTAGTTCCACTGTAAATGTTCCATATTGTCCGGCTGGTTCGTCTGCTACTGGTGTTCCACCGCTTGCTCCAGTTGGGTTACCTGCTACCCATTGATAAGTAAATGATGTATCAGCAGATAAATAATGTCGCTTACAATCGGTAGTTGTATTGGTAGTATATATATTCGCTATGGATTGGCTGCTTCCTTGTACTGCGGTAGCATCACCTTCACGGAAATAATGGAAATTATTTTGAGTGAATGTCTTATTGCGGCTATTTAAATATTGTCGTGAATCGGTATAATATGTTGGCTTATCAGTTGATAAATCAAATTGCTTTTTTATCATACCTGAACTACGAACACGACGCCTTGCGTTTGTTTCAGGAGTTCCTACAACACATTCAGACGCACAATTCCCTATATTTTCACTTGAATTATTGGTTAAATTAAAATCCACAATATTAACTAAACCATTACAAATACTGCTCTTAGAATTTACGATAGAACTACCTGGACGGTTTAGTTCTTCTATAGTAGTTGTATTACGACTGGTAGTACAACTGTCAGTACCAATTTCTTTACGGTAAGTTTTTAGAGGAAGAGCTGAGAAAATATTTTTAGTATTATCACTATAAATCATTCCATTTTTTTTAATATGAGTTACTACTTGATTAAATGTTTGTCCCTTCCATGGAATAATGGGTATTTGATTCATTATTACAGATGACATTATTATATTATATAACAGTATAATATATTACCATGAAATCTTTAAAAAGTAACCATATTATTTTATTAATCGTAATTTTAGTATTTATTACGTTTTTGTTAAAATATAACTGGACTCTATATTCAAATATATACAATCCAATTTCTAAATATGTTAATATGATAGAAGGATTTACAGATGTAACTGATAGTGAAGGAAATAAATTAAATACAACTGATAAATATATTATTTTCAGTGAAATTCATAACAAAGCGTTTCAAGCTCGTGATGATAATACAATAAAAAGTGCATCTATTGATTTATATAATACGATACCTCCAGACAATATGTTATTTAAAATAATACATAATACTGATAATACAGTAGGTATATGGAATATAGGTAAAAAGGGAGTTTTAGGTATGGAAGATGCTAAGTCAAGAACATATTTAAAACCAATGGAGTTTACAACAAGATTACCAACATCATGGACATGGGAACGTTTCAATATAATAAATTATGGTACTGATAACACAGTTGCAATTAAAAGTGCTTTTTATAAAGAAAGATACTACTATTTACACTCTGATGGAAGTACTCGTGTAGGGCAAGGTGGTAGTTGGGAAAAAGTGAAATTTATAAACTATAGTGTGATAGAAAACAAAAGAAATGAAGAAAAGAAACGAAATGAAGATATTGCCAGACAAGTTAAAACTGATGATGAACTTCGTAGAATAGCTATATATAGTGGTATAGCAAGAGAGAATCAGAAGATAATTGATAATAAACTATATCAGATTGATACATTACAAGTAGAACTTAATAATCAAAAAGAACCCAATCAGTCAAACCAACGTTCTAATCAGATTAGTACACTACAATCAGAAATAAATAAACTAATTACATAATCGTGTAAATAATCAAATGCAAAACCAGTTAAATATATAATCGTTATATATTTAACCATGAATCTTGTATTAAATCATAATGATTTTAACATACAAAATATTAATTTATTAAAAAAGCGAAATAATACGATAATTGAAGGTATATTTACAAAATTTACTTATTCCGATGAAAATTTAACCATGAATGGAATATACTTACAGTTACCCCTTTATAATATGGTACTGAATCAAGATGATAAGTTCACCGCTATTACGTTTCAACCATATGATAGACAACATATAGAACACATACAATATATTACGAATGTAGAAATGGAAATTTTAAAGTATTATAATAATATGAATGCGTCAAATAAAAAATTCATAGGTATATTAACAAATAAACTATATTCCGGTAATATACGTTCTCATTTAAGCAAACATTCGAAACTTAATAATATAATAACTATAAAAATTTCTGGTATTTGGGAGACCAAAAACGAAATTGGATTAGCTGTAAAATTAATACATAATGTAGATTTTTAGAACATTCTACCTGAACGTCTATATTGTTTGTATATGCTTGTTTGCACTGTATTTGACTGAGTCGATGGTTGTTGATTACTTCTTAAGTTGAAATTATTTACATCTACAACCCCGGTTTCCTCGTTAATAATATAATTTAGTTCAATAATAGAATCAATTCCATCTGTTCTGGATATATTATATGGTTGAATGTTTGCGTTTCTTTCTAATAACTTAGTTGTGTTCGAATTTAATTTAATAATGTTTCCGTCATTAAATGGAAAGAATTGTGAATAATCAGTTGTAATATTATGTTTTACAGCTCTTTTTTGAAAAATAACATCTTCATATCCCCAATCCCATACATTCGGAAACCCGGATGTTTTTTCAAAATCTTCTGCGGTTATAGAAAATATCCCACCCAAAGCGTATTTAAATCCATAAAAGTGTTTGATTGTTCCGGAAGTTGTATTATAATCAAGTGTTTTACTATCATATGGCATTACATCAATATCATTAAATACAAGTGTTATGTTTTTATAATAGTTTGGATATTGGTTCTTTAAAATTAAAAACCCTATATTTTTCATTGAACCACGATTAAACTTTTGGTTATCATTTTGATGAATATACAAAATTTTATAGTATGTATCAGAATATTTTTCTAATACTTTTAACATTTGTGCGGCAAAAAAGTCCTTTTCCAAGTATTTATCGCGGTATGGTACAATAAATACTATTTTGGGAATATTCTGTTCGAATCGTTCTTTTGCGTTTTTAACTCTCAATTGTCTCGCCCCTACTTTTTCAGTATATTCGTTGTTATTAATTGATTTTGTTACTGGTTCAGGCTCTTCTTCACTATCAGAATTGATTACATCATCATGATTCATCATAGAACTAATATAATCTTCCATAGATAGTTTTGCTGGTTTATTTGAAGATACTTTTGGCTCAGGTTCTTTTACTGGTTCAGGTTCTGGTTCTTTTACTGGTTCAGGTTCTTTTACTGGTTCTGGTTCATCTTCACTATCAGAATTGATTACATCATCATGATTCATCATAGAACTAATATAATCTTCCATAGATAGTTTTGCTGGTTTATTTGAAGATACTTTTGGTTCAGGTTCTTTTACTGGTTCAGGTTCTTTTACTGGTTCAGGTTCATCTTCACTATCAGAATTGATTACATCATCATGATTCATCATGGAACTAATATAATCTTCCATAGATAGATTCGATGTATTTGATTTTACTTTTTCTATAGGTGGAGCTGGTGGCATAGATGATTCTTTTTTAGGTTGGATTGGTGGTTCATCTTCACCATCAGAATTTATTACTAAATCGCGTAATCGTTCTTGTTCTTTGGTTGATGTCTTACCTGATAATAATCTATCAATATATGATTCCATTTGGAATTAGTTAGTATATACAATTAAAAGACATAATTGTATATGCATATTCAATTATTGTTTATTTAAACGCATGTGTCATTGTATCAAAAAAACCTTTATATTCTGGTGAAAAATCTTTGCATCTGGGTTTTCCAAATAAAAATTGCGTGTAATTAAATTTATTAGGACCAAATTCTATTTTTTTTTCGCCCAAATAATGGATAAATCCAACGAGTGTAGTAGGTAATACCGCAAATAATAAATATTTCTGAATCATTTTGATAGTTTCGATTTTCTCTGTAATATTCTGTGTAGGCATTTTATCATCGGCATCAGGACTTACTGTATTATCACCTATTTTACTACGGTTTATTTGATTTTCCGATTCAATCTGATTTAAATATACATGTGAAACATATAGAATAGCAAATATTCCAAAGACGATGAACCAAATTATATAATTCAACTTGGATAAAAACATAAAAAACCCGTACAATAACACTGATACATATACAAAATTACTCGATGTATATAAATTCGGTCGTGTTAATACAACAAAAAACATTAATGATAAAAACCCTAATATGTGTTTTACTATCATGTTTTTTGAAAATACAGCCTGAACTTGGCACGGGAATAATTCACCTAAATAATTAGCAGACATCAATAATGACAAAATAATAAAGGGGTGTGTTAATTCAGGTTCAATAGTAGAAATGAAATCAAACATAGTATATATTATTCAATCATAAAAAAGATTGTATACGAAATTTTGTTCAAGTTACGCATATTTATTCAATATTGCTTTTGGTAGTAGTTTGTCACTAATTACATCCAGCTTCTTAAAACATTTATTAATAGTTACTTCGCTAACACCTGATATTTGTTTAATACTTTGTTTTGTAATAGGCAATCCACAATTTTGAGAAACAAAGTAGATAACTCCGGCAGATATAGCATGCGGAATGTTATCGGTAATGATATTATTCTTTTCTATTTTAATCGCAACGAACTTAGCAACCATAGTCAGTTCATTATTTATATTTAATTTACTGCAGTACCTCTCAATAAATGAGCTGGGTAAAGTCTGACATAGTTCGGCTTGTTGTGATGGGTCAATACTTCTTTCAATATTATGAAGAATGTTTACTGCCATAGAACAACCATTAGTAGCACTGGTTTTATCTAATTTGAAAATCTCAGCAATTTCGTGGGCTGTTCTGGGACATTCATTTAAACGACATGAAATATATATGGATGCAGCTTTAATACCGTCGCGATTCATACCACGAAACATTTTTTGTTCGGAAATATCCTTATAAATAACCATAGCATGGTCTATAAATATACGAGGAACCCCCGCATTTTGAGCCATCACTGTAATAAACTGGAATTCTTCATATAAAGACTTTTCACGATGAGGCATAGATTGCCATTCAGTCCATTTACGTATTTTTTTCATTTCATAGGAAGATTTATTGCTGCATATTACTTTACATCCAAACGACGATTCAACCAATAATGGGTTTATAGGATTACCACATCGTGTAGGGTCTTTTGCGTTTTTATCTTCAGAACCGTAAAATCTCCATTCTGGCGAGTAATCCAAAGCACCTTTGTATATTACTCCACATGTTGTACCCGTACATGTAGGGAAACCATTTTCCATAATCATGAGTGGAGCCTGACATAGATTACATACTTCAGCATCTTTAGCATATACACATTCAATCACTTCCTTTTGTTTGTCGTGAATATCAGATTTATCGTTATCGTAGATATCCCATAATTTAGATTTGTCATTATTTGAACGATTTACCTTTTTTTTTTGAGTTTTTTGTTTGTTTGTTGTTTTAACTAAACCACTATCACTGGTATCTTTAGATAAAACGCAAACCAGTTCGGACATTTAGTTTGTATTGATATTTATTAATACAAATTTATACGCACTTTTTATTTGTCCGTTATTTCTCATTCTTTTTTCAATTTTATATCGGTATATTGTAAATAATGTCATTAGGCGATGCGACCCAAAAAATCATTGGAGACACAGTACAAACAGTAGCAGAACAAGCAAATAATATAGTGCAATCATCAAGCACTCAAGCAGCATATGATAAAGCATTAACTTTAGGAGAACAAATCGCTAATTATACATGTAAAGAATTAAAAGACCAGATACCACCAATGATAACTTCGACTACAAATGAAATTATCAAACAACTAACTGCTAAAATAGATAGTGAGCGATTTACAGATGATTTTATCAATGTGCTTCAAACAAAGCTTTTAGACGCTAATTCTCCTTATTCTGAGAAATTTTTAACTAAATTTGATGAATTATTTGATAGGATTATTAACGACGCAGAAAAAAGACGTGATAAAAAAGAGTATGAGAAAGAAAATGAAAGAAAGAATGAAGTAGGCCTATCATTTGGCAATGGACGTCGTAAGCATTCAACAAAAAAGAGAAATCAAAAGAAGCCCACCAAACAGACCAAACGTGTCCGCTTTTCTACGAAAAAGTAACTTTCTTTTCCAAATTTTCAAGCATTTCGGGTTTGTAAACTAAAGCTCCGGTAGGTTTATACTCATCTGTGTCATTATATTCACGACGGGCTCTTTGTAAATTATTTTGTTCGCCATTAAATAATTTGCCGTTCATATCTTCTTCTTCTTCTTCTTCGTCCTCTTTTTTTACTATATTGCCTTTTTCGTCGATAACCATCCCGGTTTTATTACGAATTTCAGTTCTTACATAATCAGGTATCCAATTCGCCCACGTTATAAACAACGTCGACGGATGAATATACCGAACATAAAACCCATTTTCTTCTAATTTTGCTACTAAATAACCTATACAATCTCCTTGTTTGTATACAGGTTCTCCAAATATATATTGCGGTACTTGAAACCATATATGACTTTCATTTCGTTTGCTTCTGGATGTATGTTTAATGCGACTATGAACTCTGTTTAATAATTTATTGTAAATACTACGCTCTTTTAAGTCACGTTGCTGTTTTTTTTCAAACAACTCATCTATGTTCATTTTTTCAATATCATCTGTTTCATCAGTATGAATAAAAACCGACATTTGTAATATACAAGTATTCAGAAAAAATATAAATAAGTCTGACGTATAAATGTATTTAACTAATACGAATGTTCCCCTATAAACACCCTTCCATAATACGCCATATTGTATGTTCTGGTGGCGGAGTTACAGGGTTCTCTTTTTACGGGATATTAAAAGAATGTTATTTACGTAAAATATGGAAATTAGAAAATATAGAAACCATATATGGTACGTCGGTAGGTTCTATTTTTGCTGTAATTCTTGCTTTGAATTATGATTGGAAAACTATGGATGATTATTTGATAAAACGCCCATGGCAAAATGTGTTTAAATTTAATTTATATTCTATATTGGATTCTCTTCAACAGCGAGGTATTTTCGGTATAAAAACAATCGAAGATATATTTTCGTCTCTTTTTTTAGGGAAAGACATCCCGATTAATGTAACTATGAAAGAAATGTACGATATTACCAAAATTGAAATCCATATTTTTACAACAGAAATAATGAATTTTGAATTGGTGGATATATCGTATAAAACACACCCTGATTGGAGAGTAATCGACGCTGTATATAGCTCATGTTCGATTCCAATTATTTTTTCGCCATTGATAAAAGATGACAAATGTTATTGCGACGGTGGATTATTATTAAATTATCCACTGGATAAATGTATTGAAAATGGGGCTAATCCATCCGAAATAATCGGGTTATGTAGTGATATGACTGTAAATGATGTAGATGTGATGAATGAAAAATCATCATTATTGGATTATGTAATTGTTATACTGAAAAAGGTGATTACCGCATTTTTACCCAAAGTGCAACATGTGATTGAGAATGAGTTCAAAATAGGTTCTCCAGAAATATCAATTTATGACATTGTTACCACAACCAGTAATATGGAAAAACGAATAGAGCTGATACAAAACGGGGTTGATGTAATATCTAATTTATTCACATCAACAGAAAATATTTTAATGGCAAATGAAGATAAAATTAATCCATCAACATAGTATTTACAAAATGTTCCAAAGTGTTTGTTGTTATTTTAGAATCGAATTCAATTGTATTTTTGTCTTTTACCATTTTAACAGTAGGGTATGATTCAATATCATATTTGCTAATCATATTTTGGACTTTACTATTTTCGTCAGTACAATCTACATCAACACATTTGGTAATGTATCCATTCACTTCTTTATTATTAAACTGCTTCTTGAAGTTTTCCCACTCAGGTAGTGCTGTCTTACAATGAGGACACCAATCTACATGAAAAAACATAACACTAACTTCCTTATTTGTGCGTTTAGCATTTGGTACGTCTGCAAATTTGTTTTCTTTCTTCTTTACAAAATATGTGTTATAACCATAATTAGCAGCATATCCAAAAATGATAGCTGCGATTAACATTACTATATACTTATAATAAGGTCCAACTATTTTGGTGACAACTTCGAATAATCCAGGCATTATATAGATTATAGATATACTTTTTGTATTGGAAAAACGAATAAAATTTAGTAAATAATATTTTGTCAATGGATTATAACTTAAGATGGGTAAAACAATAAAAAATAAGAAGACATATTCTCTAAATGATTATAATAGCGGTGATGGTATGTTAACCAGTGTATGGGGTCCTGGTATGTGGCATTCACTGCATACTATTAGTTTCAATTATCCGATAAATCCGACTAAAACTGATAAACGAAATTATCGTGACTACATATTAAATATGAAATATATATTGCCATGTGGTAAATGCAGGAATAATTTACGTTATAATTTCAAAAAGCTACCCCTTAAAATGAAACATATGGAAAACCGTGAAACGTTCTCGAAATACGTGTATGAGTTACATGAACTGATAAACACTATGTTAGGTAAGAAATCGGGATTATCATATAATGATGTACGAGAGCGATATGAAGATTTCCGTGCTCGTTGTACGATATCTCTGAAAGAAATAAAACCAAAAAGAAAAACTCATAAGAAAAAAGAAAATGGATGTACTGAACCGTTATATGGAGAGAAATCAAAATGCATACTGAAAATTATACCTAATACCGTCAAAGAAGACACTTTCCAGATTGATGAAAAATGTGTTAAGAAGGTAATTGAATGATGATATATTTAGTAATTTGTAATTATATCATTGCCACAGCGGAAATATATTTTAATTTATATATACGAATAGATATAAATGACAGATATTTTCATAGAGAAACCACCTACTAAAAAACCCAAGTATATACCTTTTTGGGGTGAGAATCCAAATGTATTGTTTGCATCTAAGCATGTAATGGAATTTTTTCCTACCGAGAACATGACATACGAACAAAAATTAAATTCAGTGACCCGTACAATCATTATATTGACACTCATTAGTACCATTTTGTACGGTGGTGTTCGTCATTTAATCATAGGAGCTATTACCATTGGTTCTATTTTCATTCTTCATTATTATCATCAAAAAGAGAAAGTCAAGGTTGAATCTAAAAAGGTGATTGAAGAGGTAAAAGAAGGGTTTGGTAATCCAGCAATGGATTTTTTAACACAGGATGGTGAAGAAATCCCGTCTGATATATTTGATGAGCCTGAACCAAGCAATCCATTTAGTAATGTTATGATGACTGATTATGATTACAATCCTAATAAAAAACCTGCTCCAGCAGCATTTAATCAAAATGTAAATGATAAAATTTTGAAAAGTGCTAAACAAATGGTAGAAGAATCTAACCCAGATCAACCAGATATAGCAGGCAAATTGTTTAAAGATTTAGGCGACCAATATGTATTCGAACAGTCATTACGACCATTTAGTTCTAATCCAAGTACAACGATTCCTAACGACCAACAAGCATTTAGCGAATTTTGCTATGGAAGTATGATTTCTTGTAAAGAAGGCAATAATTTTGCATGTGCCAGAAACTTATCTCGCCATACTAATTAAAATTTTAATTCCTATATAATAATTACCTTATATAGAAATTCATTCTCTTACTATAGTATAAATACAAGATGTCAACAGTTAGCCCTTATTTGTTTAATAATACCGACCGTATTGGTTCTGATAAAAACGACCAAACACAAAATAACGTTCATAATACAAGATATGCCAATCATAACCTCGCAAGCTTTTTTAGCGAGAATACTTCATCTCAACACGTTGATTTTGCCGTTCAACAACCCACTATGACTTTTAGTGGTATTTCACATGGAAATGGTCTGAATGGCAGTGTTATTGACACTGAGTCCAACCTTGTTATCAAGACCGAGCAGACCAAGCCATTTGAGAAATTACAATTATTTCAACGTCCTTTCGCAAGTGTCCCTTACTTAGGCCGTGGTAGCTGTGACCCTGCTTTAGAAGCCCAATTACAACATGGAGAATGTGTTGCCGGAAAGAAAAGTGTATCTACTATTATGGATAAATCTTTCTCTCAATATCAAATGTATCCTACCGATGACAAGATGGAAGAACGTGTTAACGACGCATCTTACACTGTCGAAGAGGCTGCCCTTGATGGATGGGTTCGTGGAGGCAAATCTACTCGCGAAATGTCGAATGACGAAATCATGCAGCAAAATAACCGTCCCAATGGAAATTTTTAAGCTAATATCGTAATATTCATATAGTATATTTTGTACTATATGAAGTGTTGGATTATAACTATTATTTGACTCTAGTTTGATATTATATTTTGATTTTGATAAAAATTAGTTAAATATACATCATATTTTGGTGGTAAATTGTCATTTTCTTCAATTGGTATATTTATTATGTCATTATTCTCTCTACCAAATAAATCTTTTCCAGTTTTTATCCGCTCTTCTATTAGTTTTTCATCGGTAAATGTATCATGGTTGTATTCTTGATGAGAAAAATTTTTAATCTTATTTTTAATAAAATTTTCATCTCCAAAATAACTTAAATGCCAACCTGCTTTTTGAATACTCGGACATTTATAAAATCGTATATCCTCACAACATATTTTAAGTTCTTTATATTTTTTAAATGTAAGTATTTTGGTATTATGCCATAAATGATCCTTCTTAGAGTTTAAATTATAATAGTAGAAATCCAGTTCAAGTATATTTATATTAACAATAATATTATTAGATTTTATTAGTTTTAAAATATGGGGATTTGGAATTTCATCAACATCGGCAATTATAATAAGGTCATCATTATTAAGTTCTAATTTGTCTATTCCTCGTGAAATGCAATTTCTTTGAAACTTTTCATTATTCCATTGTTCTTTTTTTTCAAAATCTATATTAGGATATTTATGTGGGAAATCATCAACAATTACATGTATAATTTTATGATTGAATTTTTCAAATAAATGTTTGTTTTCTTGATAAAATAGTGGTTTTTCTTTACCTACAAACGTATGTGTTGCTTCCACTAATACAAAATAATCTACTGTATCATTCAATATATTCAGACGATATGTTAATAAATCTAATTCATTATAAAATATAAAACAATCTATTATTTTTGGTTGATTTTGAATAAAATTTAAATTTAAACTTTTATGTAATAAATCAATATATTTTTCTTTGTAATTGCTGGTTTGTAATAAATTATTGCTATCAATTCCGGTATATTGTATTTTAGATATATCTAATTCGTTAGATTCGCAGAAATATATTCCATTATATGGATGTTCTATATGACATTTTTTAAACCCAGCGTGCATTAATGCGGTTTCATAATATCCTGTTTTATGAACACACGATTCCAAAGCAATATATTCTGTAAATGATAATGGAATAATATCATTTGACGCTTCTGATATTTCCTTAGTAAGCCAATGACGATTAACAATATATTCAGGACGAGGGATAGTTATTATAATATATTCGGATATTCGTTTTAGTTCTTTAAATGCGTCTATACAGTCATTCGCGTATAGATGTTCTAAATTTTCCATACATAATGCTACCGAAAACTGTTTGTTATTAAAAGGTAGGTTGTTAGATTTACAATGTACAATTTCATGAAAAAATGATGTATTATTGTTTAAATAATTTATTGTTAGTTGGGACCAATCTATTCCTGTAAATTTTAAATTAGGATATTGTGATAATAATAATTTAGAATGTTCTCCCATACCACAACCAATATCACATATATTTGTAATATTGCTTGTTCCTATAATGTCAATACAATTTTTTACATATTTATTAAGATCTAATCCAGAAGACTGTCCTTTATTACAAACATCATATCTATAATCCCGAATTTTTATTTGTTTATATTTATGTTCTGGATATTCATTATTATAATGATTTATTTTTGAATTATGTAATTCATATACAGATGGGTTATTTTTACATAACCAAAATTCAGCATCAGTTGGATATACATTTTCTGTTTTTTCAATTAGAGAATGCAATTTAGATATATATTGCGATTTAGCCCACCAAAAATTTCCAGCAAAACATTTTGGATTTCTAATTTTCATTTTTTCATCATAATAATTACAACCAACAGCTTGAATTCCTTCTTGTAATTTTTCAAGACATAATTCAAAACGTTCGACCAAAAAATATAGCATCATATCTATCCAATCATTTTCTTTTTGATTATTATCATCGTAACTAATGCCTTTGGTATGTAAATATACAATATTACAATTCGTATTTTCTTTAGAAAATTGGTGTATTTTATTGATGGTTGGTATTTCATATAAAGCTGGATTATCAGAATAATTACAAATTTTGAATTTGTCACCGTATATGTTTTCCTGTATCGGAATACCAATATTATTAATATATATGGTTTCAAGATTATGTATTAGTCCAGTAGTTTTAATTTTATCAATTAAATATTCAAGTCGTTTCAATCCCTTATTTTTTAAATGACAACTATGAATAAAACATATATTTCTATGTAAAACACGATGTATTACATCAACATTAAAAAAATCTTCATAATTAATTTGCTTTAAATTTGGGTATTTATTAACAAATAGTTCATCCAGTTTATAACTTGTTTCTGATAAAACATTAAAACCAGCTTCTAATAATCTATCGCAACGAATATGTTCAAATATTAAACTTGTAACTTCCAAAAATCCGTGAATATTTAAAATTGTTTTACATTTCGCTAATTCCTTATCTCTATCAAGACCCCATCCACTAATTATATTTATCGTATAGTTATTTTCTTTTAAATAATTAACAACATCTTGTCTTCTATTGATATTAACATTATTTGAACCATTAATAATACCAAAATCATATTCTTTATTTGTTTGAGCGTTCAAATTAATAAGGGTTGTTAATTCATCTTTTCCACAAGTGTATGGTAAATATAATTTATTTTCCATGTTAATATTATTCTCTTTCAATATTTTTAAATTACTCTTACTATAGTCATAATATTTCCAATTAGGATATGTATTTAAAGTGTTTATAATATTATCTAATCTAAATTTGAGATTTAATGGTTCAGTATTTAAAAAACTAAATTCAGTATTGGGTAATTGATTTATTAACTCACTATCAAATACTTCATATACAAATGTTATTTTTTTAGGTTGATTTATCAATAGAGCTTCTCTATTATTAGTTAAGTAAATAAAATATTCAGGATAAATGATATTTAAATTATCAATATATTGTTCGACCATTTCTTTTTTTAAATTCAAAGAACAATAAAACACCCAAGGTTCTTTATACGAATCTATCATTTTAGTCCATTCGTTCGCTCTATTTTTCCACGAGCATGATGATGCGTATTCTTTACCTTCTTTCTTCAATATGTTTTTGGTTTCAGTTGTCAAATTTAATATAGATTGTATTTCTTCACCAATATTTACAGGTATACCATAATTACCTAGAGTATCATTTAATCCAGCAATAGGGTAATATAAACAAACCACTTCATTCATTAGCATTTCTAAAGCAGTAATACAAGATGATTCCTCAACTGTATTTGTATATAACCAATATTCAGATTTAGACATTAATTCATATAATTCGTTTGTATTGAGTTTTCCGTGATGGGTAATCGTTTCGTTTGATAATATTACCTCATTCATTTTAAAGTCTTCATTTGATGATGGAAATGGATGATACGAACAAATATCTAACGTCGCACCTGGTATAACATATAATATATCTTTCCACATATTCAATAAAACGGATAATCCACGGTCACTACACGAAGACCATATGAATTTATTTGGTATTTTTTTATTATTAGAAGTAAAATCCTCCAACTGAATACCATTATTTATAATTTTTGTTTTATTTTTGATGGATGGGTAAATTTCGATTAATTTATTTTTATGCCATTCGGTTAGAGCAACTATCCCAGTAATATTTTTATTATTTTTTACTAGTATATTATTAATATTACTTATATCTTTGGGACTATTATTCCAAACACGATTTATTAACCCGTGACTATCGTGACTACATACATATAAATTTTTACAAGAATAAAACGGATAATCTTCAAAGAAACAAAGGTATCTTGATATTATGATTGTATGAAATGTTTGTGTATTTAATAATAGCTGTAATTTGGATGCATTTACATATTCAACATTATCAACAATTTCATCAATCACATCTCCACTTATAATGACTTTATACTTAGATGATAATTCTTTACCAAGATACGCAACCGCTTTTTCTGAACCTCCAATAGAATTAGTTTGTAAATATGTATAATTCCATGATGTATTCGCAAAGCCAGTATAAATTAAAATTGTATTATTATCATTATCATTAGACATAGATGGTTCCAGTGTATAATTTTTATTAATAAACAATTCATCATATACAGGTCTGGATTTGATTGTCAGGTCTTCATTCATGACTCCAACTGTTCCAGCATTGGTATTTATGTATTTTACAAACTGGTTAAATTGAGATTCTAATATGCTGTAGTCAATCGTTACATCGTCATTATGTTCGTTATCATACACCTTAAAATAATGTTCCGCTTTATCCAGCGTTCCAGAGAATCTTTCTTTGACAGCGCCGAAATTATTGTATAATAGTGGTAATCCAGAGTTTATTATTTTCGTAAGTAAATATCCATATGTTTCACCCCATTCATTCAGTAATAAGAAACCATTAATATTATATTTCCTTATAAAATCATAAAACTCAACTTCTTTATAATATGGAATGTTTTGTCCTACTATTTGAAATTGAATGGTATCACACTCATATTTGCTTTTTAAATAATTCACGTATCTTTCACCTTTGAATTTACATAGCGGAGAGAACACGCCAATATTCATACATTTATTTTGTATTTCGGGTATGTTTTTGATTCCAACTTGAATGTTATAGTCACTTGGATAGCATACTGTAAAATTAGATGAGTCAAAATGCTTTGAATATACATCATGTGTAAATTGGGAATTCATAACCACTTTATCAGCTAACAACAACAGTTCAGTTATCTCGGTTGATACATTAATATCATTACTTAAATACGCAGATGGTATATCATATGTATATTGATGCTGGTCTTGACATAGCCATTGAAAATCATGTATTTGGATTATTAATTTGAAATTATATTTATTATAAACGTTGATAATATCAGTTATTTCAATATCTGTATAGAGAACATTTTGTAGTATAAACAATTCAGTATCCTTGAATTCTATAGACATAAGTTGGTGTTTACTATCAATAAAAATGTACTCATAGTTTGGATACATTTTCATAGTATCTGTTAAAAATTTATAAGCACCTCCTACTGTATTATTATGAATAATATAACATTTGGGGTTTTGTATACATTTCCATACAGCATTATAATTTTCAGATTTTTCGTGTTCCGGTCTATCATCAGTATAATAATATAATGCTAATGAAGTTCTGTTACTATTTTCACTATTCCATATTTCAGGATGACCGTGGTTTGCATCATCATCAACTTTAAATAATACAATTCTATTAAATAGCGGTGAAATTTTATGTTCGCACGAAGTCATTTGTTTATTCCATAATTCTAAATGACCGTTATAATCTTCTTGATAATCTTTATTTAAATATAGTAGCAAGTTCAATCGTCTATATTTCATAGTAGTTCTATGACGGTTAAAATCACTGTGTATAGCCAATTTTCCATTTTGTTTTATTATATGAATACCTCCACCATTATGTGTGGTATCTTTTTGTAAATTATCTATACCGGTAACTTGTTCTAACCAGTCTATAAATGTATCGCTTTCAAAATAGTCTTTAATACAGGTTATATATTTTAATTTGTTAAAATCTCTATAACAAAATTTATTAATTTGTACGTTTTCTATTCCGAGAACATAATCAGATAATAATTCACTTTCTGGAATATTATTGATTTCAGTTAAAGCACTATTTAATAAGTTTTCATTAATAATGTTATCGAGTATTATATGTTTAAATGGACTTGCATTCACAAATGAGTCTTTAAAATAATTTACATTTAATGATGATAAATTAAGGACCTCATTATTATTATTAATGTCAGTATTGATATTTTGTATAATTTCATAATCACAATTATCGTTTTTATACATCATTTTAAAATATTTAATCAATTCTTCGTCAGAGCAACCTTTATAACAATAGCATTTCATTCTACCAAATCCCAAGGAATTCAACTTAACCCATAATTCTTGCGTTGTTATTTTATTACTTAACACCAAAAAATCGTTTTTACTATTTTGGTATAATTCTTTCAATCTATTATTGTCAATAGCATCATTAATAATACAATATTGTTTATTGTAATCCAAATTAATTCGAGAGTTCATTATTTTATGTTGATATTCAGGTCCTCGTTTCCAAATATCAGATTGATTCGTAACATACTGTGGGTCTTCATAAGCGTCTAATTCTTTCATTTTATCTTGAACTCCATATTTAGCATAGAACATAGGACTAATATACTTGGGACCAATACGATTAATTTCTGAATTCCGAATCGTAGAAAAATTATTTCCTTCGTTATTCATATATTGAATATATTGTGCTTTATTATTTTTCACAACCTTGTATTTACTACAACATGTTCTGAGAAGAATTTCATAATCATCACATATCGGCAAATATTCAGAATAATTTTCGAGTTCCATTAGCACCGCACGATTCCAAATACGAGGATGATTTGGTAAACAACATAAATGACTCAATGTGACATTATTAATATTTGGAGTATTATAAATAAATCTCCACTGATTGTCAATTAATTCACTATAATATCCTCCATAACCTTTACACAGATTGGTATCCGTATATTTACAATTTTGTCCATCACGAAATAAATGAATAGTATCACCATATACAAATCCTATTTCTGGGTCTGATTGGAAAATATTATAAGAATCTAATAAACAATCTTTTAGTATCTCATCATCATGATCCATTTCTAATACATATTTACCACGACATAATGATATAGCTTCGTTTTTAACATTACCTATATTACCACTGTTTTTATCTCTCTTATATAATCTAATGCGATTATCGTGAGATAAGGTATCTCTTAGAAAGGTAAAATGTTCGTCTTCTGGTGTGTCATCCATAATAACCCATTCCCAATCTTTTAATGTTTGTTTTTTTATAGATTCATAAGCAGTATTTATATAATCGTAACTTTTAAAACATGTAGTGAATAGAGAGAATATAGGTCTGGTTTTTTCCCTATTATCAATTACATTTGTAATGTAACAATAATTTACATTCTCATTGAATTCCTCTATATTCGATATATTGTTTTTATGAAACCATCTACTAGAAAACCGCGGTGGTATATTTGACGAAATGTAATTATATTCATCATATGTGTCTCCATAGGTAACTAATAAATGATGATTATGATTGTATAATTTATTCAATTCACTAATATCATTTGTAATATGAATAGAACACATGAGCGATTCTTTATTATTTTCTATAAAATCATCTATTTCGGAATAATTATCATGACGATAGAATATAACTATTGGATACCTAGAAGTAGACATATATAAATTATACGTCATTATATCTTTATTATTATTTAAAAGTATATGTTATTTCTTCTGATGTACACGATAATATAGGTGTTTGTTCTAATTCGCTGTATGAAAGATAACGGCATATTTCTATAAATAATTCTTCAATATCCACGTTGTATTTGTTGTTATGTAACAACATCAAAAATGCGTTTGTTAGAGCACCTACTTTTTTTTGTAAAAATTCGTTATAATTCTCCATACTTAGTTGTGTATCAGTTGAGCCGCTTATAGCATAAATATTAGGATTTTTGTGTTGATTCATATTGATATTCGTTTTTGTTAATTTGTTGTCGACATACTGTACCGACCAAGGTAAGTCGCATATACTTCCACTATGACAACAATCAAACAATAAAAATAACCGGCAATTTACATCTTTTATAATTGAATATATGTCGTCATCTAATATCACTCCGTTCGTTTGAAAATCATTCGGAATTAACACACTATCGATATTTTCTTTTTCATCATTTGAACGGTCGCGTCGAATTGAACCATGCCCGCTATAATGAACCCATAATTCGTCATCGTCTTGTTTATTCAATACAAATTCTTCAAAATGTCGTATAATATTTAACTTTGTTGGATATAAATCTCGATTATCAGTATCATCTCGTAATACTATGATATTTTTTTCTGGATATCCCAATTCTTGTATAAGCATATCACGCATTCTAAGAACATCATCAATACATCCTGTCAATTCGGAATCCTCAATTCCTTTATAATTTATACCTATTAATAACGCAAACTTCATAGTAATCTAATTGTAGAAAATATGTTTTACAAAACAAATGATACAAATGATATTTCACAACATAAATTATAACCCCATTGTATATAAATGGAAAAGTCAGTTTCGACTATTAGTAATATACAAGTTCCATCAGAACAAATCTTCAAAGTACATTATTTGGATTCAAGTAAGACTGAGAACAAGATAATTGTATTTTCGAATAGCAATGGACCGGTTAATTTAAATGAAATGTTTAGCGAAGAAGATATAGTAAATATTGAACTAAATAAGATTGAGGTGGTGTTCTCGTCACAACAAATCTATAAAGATGATACAGTTCGGACTATAAAGAAGAAAGTTATAACAGAAATAGGTAAAAATGTAATTTCGTATCCAGAATTGTACCTTTTCTCAAAAATAAAAAGTGATATGTCTCTATTTCAAATTTATAACTCGGTTACTCATGACGACAAGATTCCAATGGATTCTGTTATGTTAGGGCAACTTTTACAAAATTTAGGTGTTAATGATACATCTATTATTGATAAAATACCAGTCCAGGATGTTTATACATATAACGATCTAACTTCATTCTTATCATCCTTAGAAAACGAACAAGAAATATGGTTACCTATAGGACCCAGATTTACAGATAATAATGTGGATTTATTATTTCAAGCAAACCCATATAATATAATCAATGCTGAGAATAACCCGTTTCAACATACAAGTAACAATCCATTAGTATCTTTCGAGAACAATGTATTATTGTCATATGGAGATTTAATGCACAATACAATTTATGCTACTTCCGTATCCGATGTTATCCAATACGCAAAACAAATTCAATTAGATGACGAATACATTATTCCCCTATATTTTCCATTATTAGGAAAAAGTGATATTTTTACTGGAAATGACATAATCGAGAAAAAACAACTTTTATTGGCAGACAACGAGAAACTATATGATAAAAGTTTTCAAAAAGTAGAAGAAAATTTACAAACGGTATATCAAGTGTATAATAATGGTTCTCGTGATGATATTAAATATTCTCAAAATGGTATACAATATATAGACTTCACTATTCACCCATCTTCAAAAGTAAAACTACCTCTTGATGTATTATTCAAAATTATGCATTCAACGAAGGATATACCATTTATTAAATATAACCCTGGCGCTCGTTTTGAAAAAATGTATCGCGCATACACTCAAGATATTACACGAATAGGACAACAAGTCCCTTTTTTATCGAAAGGCGAAATTATGAACTATTCTAAAACTATTGGCAAATCACTTCAGATATCATTGGTTGTACGTGGAAATATGAAAGGTAAAACGTTTGATGTCATTCTTAATATAAATCAAAATGGAGATATTAATGTTATGTGTGATTTCTATTCAAAGGAATTGGAAATACCAAGAAGTATTGCGGTATTCTCATTGCCATCTATACCTGAGCTTTAAGAATATCTACATAATATTGTGAATGATACTATTAATACATTTAATCAAAATCTACATGAATTGGGTTATAAATTACAACCATTTGTTAATCTTAAACATAAAAATATTGAAATTATAAATATCAACTATAAAATATGGTCTGCCTTATCAGAAGACATAAAACTAAATGACGTATCTCCTTGTTTAACCAGTATGTTTGAAATACAAGAATCCGATACAAATAATTTACAGATGAATTTTAAACGTGTAAACAATTATACACAAATGAACGCAATGAATACCATGATTACTGAAGTATATAAGAGAACAAATAGCGAAAAAGATGTTATTAATTCACTTATATTGAACTACAATTATACCGAACAAGAAGCCCTTTTAGAATTCACCAAGTACTTAAATAATTTTACAAGAATTAACGGGCAATATGTAAATAAGAACATAGATATTGTTGAAAATCCTGGGTTTTCTGTGAATATGGGTAAATTACAAACTGGATTGATTTTATATGTAGATGTTACCCAAATCAAAAATATACGCTATATTGAATTATTGTTTCTTTATTTTGATAGTTTTTTACGTATATCACAAAAGGTTGGATTAAAGGGTATATCAAAGACAAAAATAACTCAACTATGCTCTGGAAAATATGATTATGTTAAAGAACCCACAATTGAGAACATTATCATACCTTCCAATAAATCGATTAGTCCTGTTTCACAAGAGGATGTATTATTAGGTGAAGATGATGACAATATGGATGATGACGATGATGACGATGATGATGGGTTTTTGTATATGGATGATGATGATGATGATGATGACGATATGGAAGATGATGATGACGATATGGAAGGAGGTGCTAAACAATCAAAGGTTAAAAAATTAGACCCACGAAAATATATGTTTGACAAGTTGAAGTTATTGGAACCTGAACTGATTATGTCAAAGGAAATGGGGCATTATAAAGCTTATTCTCGTGCGTGTCCTTCAAACTTAATGAGACAACCGGTTATACTTACTAATGATGAAAAAACACAAATAGATAAGAATAATCGTAATGGATATGGATACGCACTAAAATATGGTGCTAATAAAGAAAATCCACATTGGTTTATATGTCCTCGTTACTGGTGTCTGGAAACAAATAAACCAGTAACTAAAGCAGATGTTGATTCGGGGGTATGTGCTGGTAAAATACATGAATTTACTGAAAACAGGTTCCATGTTGATAAAGATGGGAAATACGTTCACCACTCACCGGGGTTTTTACCCGACGAAACACATCCAAAATATGGAGTTCCCTGCTGTTTTAGTAAACAATGGGATTCATCACAACTCGAAAAACGTAGGGAAAAATGGAATGTCGGACAAAATGACATTGATATACCACAAGGAACGAATTGGCAAGACGTGATTGATGGTGAAGATACCGAACTTACTGGAAATATCGAAGCAAAACAAATCAAACCTGAAAAATCTATGAAAAGTTTAAAACAAGCACCAGAGGATATTACTACAATACGGTACTTTTCAAAATTGTCGTTTTTCGAAAAAGAAGGTATATGGGTTTATCTACCTCGCTCGGTCCAACTATTCTTAGATGTAAATTATCAATCCATGATATCTACAGAAAATCCACAAAAATTAAAAGAGAATCAACGAGCCTATTTATTATATACAGTAGAACGTAAATATCATCAATCTTTTATAGGGTGTATCGCAAGGACTTACGCAGATATGAACGAATATAACACCAAAGAATTGCCTGTACCTACCATATCTGAAATGCGAAACATAATTGCCGATTCTATTACATTAGACATGTTTTTACAATATCATAATGGCTCATTAACGTCTACATTCCAACCAAAAAATAGACGTGTAAAAGATGACTTTTTAAACGAGCATTACGATAGTATTTTTTATAAATCACTTGATGATAGTATACCCGCACAAATGGACTTTTACGAACATACTGTTGCTTCGTTTGCGAAATTCTTGGAATATTTACGGGATGATGATTCTTGGATAGATTACGTATATTTATGGGACATTGTTACATCACCTAATACCAAATTATTCCCAAATGGTCTGAATCTTGTTATTTTAAGTGTTACTGATAATGACATTACTGATAATGTGGAATTGATATGTCCTACAAATTCATACAGCTCAAAACTACACGATAAAAATAAAAATACCCTTATTTTAGTAGAGCAAGAAAACTATTACGGGATTATTTCGGTATATGATAACACAGATGATATAAATACTGTAAAACGTATATCAACCTTTGGTAACCAAGAGAATCTTCCTGAGTTACGTAAAACATTGAAGAAAATTCAAAATACACAAAACAAGTATTGTAAACCATTACCCAGTATGCCAAAGGAATATAATTATAAACAAAACATAATAGCTGGTACTATGTATGACATTTTACAAAAATATCAATATATTGTTGATTATCAAGTATCCAATTATAGAGGTAAAATTATTGGGGTTATAGTACGTATATCAGATGTAAATACGAATAGTGTATTTATACCGTGTCTTCCCTCGTCGGTTTTACCTGATATTCCTATTCAATATATGGATAATATCCAATGGACGGACTATGTTACTACACGAGATATGTTATTTCAAATACAAGATAATACGCAAAATGAGATATTATGCAAACCATTATTAAAGGTTGTAGAAGACGGGCTTATTGTCGGTATTTTAACTGAAACAAATCAGATTTTACAAATAAACCCACCTATTAATAATGATGTAGATGATGGTATTGATATTATCAAGGTGAAAGGATATACCGATGATGGATATTTTGAAGCAGATAAAACTATACAAACGAGCAGTTCTGAAGATACACAGAGAAATAATGTTGTTCGAAACATCCGTCTGGAGACACAATTCTATTCATCATTCAAAACAACAATAAGAATAGTATTGAATGACCCACTTTATTCAACATTAAAAGACAAAATTATTACAATCTTAAATGATAATCGCTACTTATATCGTATTAAACTACAAAAATTAGAAATACTTCTCAAATATCTTTTACGGAATACTGTTTCATTTAACGACATTGACGAAGATGTATTAAAAAATATGGATGATGTTAGCATTTGTACGGACAATAATCGTGATAAACCCTACTGTATTGTCAAAAATAATAACAAACGTCTTCTTATTCCCAGTAAAAACTTAATGAGTGGAATTGACAATGAAAAATTATATTTTGGACGAATCTCAGATGAGCTTTTACGATACAGACGTGTACGTTTATTTATGTTAGAGCCCAAAAAATACTTGAATATAGGTACTGTTGATTACAAAGTCAATAAAAACGAAGTGATCCTATTACAATCTGTATTAACTGATGAGTATTGGGAAAATCTTGAACCTTTTTATACAAATAAATATATTCGCAATCTAAATTTTGACAATGCCGAACCCGCAATTACACAAAAATATTCGTCTGAGATAAGACTTTCTCAACAAGAAGACACTGAAACTGAAGATGAAACCTCCCAATTAGGACAATGTGTAAAACAAGAATTAAATGAAGTTATTGGTAACAGTCAAAGTAAATGGAAACAGATTTTTCCGGAGGATTCAAATGAAACTATATATCAGTGTTCGCATACTTGTAGTTATTATTTAGTACAGATGATTTTTCAAACACATAATGATAAAGAAATCGAAATTAGTGACATAAAAAAACGGTTAACTCAACTATATAGCAAATATGTAGAGAGTCATAAATCCAAAGTTTACGACATATTACGTAAACAAAATGGTAAACTATCTATGATAAATAAGGTCATTCAGAACAAACTTTCCATGGAAGATTTGATTATGAGCGAAGAATATTATTTGACAACGCTTGATATATGGATGTTAGCATCTGATTTGAAATTACCGATTATGTTATTCTCTCAGTCTCCTCTTGAAAATCTCAATTTGAAAATAGATTGGGTACTATTGGGCGGAAATCCATCGAAAGACCGTTTCTTCTTTATTCGTAGTCCAGCCACTTCTAAACGATGCCCTGAATATCGTATGGTTACTCCTCAACGTCCATTATATGATTTGGAAGGATTTGGAGATTTATTAGAAAATCCAGAAAATTATATTGATAACAATATGGATTTTGAAAGTTATTTGGACCAAATTTCTTTGGTTTTTGAATAAATCATTACAAAAAAAATAATAATTATTAAACTATTATTTTTTTATATTTTACTATTTTTATCAAATTTAAAATCCAGCATCATATCCATCATCACATACACCCATATCACTATTTTTGATTGCGTCTAAATTATTTTTAATTGTCACATTGTTCTTAGAACATACTTCACTGCTATCTTCCAACGAACCGAACATTTTTTCTATTTCTTTATCATTATCTTTCTTCATTACATCTGCGGTTGGTACATTCTTCATTTGTTCCATATCCAAAACTACTTGGAACGAACCAGTACCAAACACACCCATTTGTCCCATCATCACATTTGCGGACACACCGCGCATATGGTCGAAATCAGCATGTCGAGAAGCGTTCAACAATACCTCAGTATGAACTTCAAATGTAGATTTGGAAATAGGTCCAATATCATCATTCAAAATGCCTGAACGGAAGATGGAAACCATATTCTCAGTTGATGTCATACGGTCACAAAGAAGACTGAGATGATGATAGTTAATATAGACACCACTAAATTCCATCACCTCAACAAATTCATTGTAGATGATTTGTCTGGCGGCTTCAATACCTAAAACATTGAATGCTTCCTTGATATCGTTACCAAATGTTCTATTGGAATCAATGAAATCCAATGCCAAAGTTTCCATTAAATTACTTCCAGTTGTATCCATAATCCAAATGTCCTTGTGAACGTAATTACTATCCTCCTTGACTACAGAGTTTTGTAATTTTCTGGGTAACACATTGGTGACACCATTTATACCACGAAGAACAATATTATTCAACAGATTATCTTGGAAAATACGAAGCATGTAAATATCATCAGATTGGTCTAATGTATCAGCAATTCCATTTAATGGTTTCTTTCCCTTGAGAATCTTCTCATTGAGACGGATACGGAAAACCAAATTGTCTGAATTGTAATCAGAATATACACAAGATATTTCATCGCCGTGACTATTTGTAATAGCAAAGTGAATATCATCCATAGTAATATTCTTATCAAGTAGAGTCTCAGTATCCATTTCAATACGGATAATCCATTTTGATTTTGATGGGTCATTATCATTATCACCATTACACTCATCAATCATTTCTTCAAATTCATAAAATTCTTCTAACATTATGGAATCATCCATTATATTTGTAGATTTATCATTCGGATCGAAACAAATCTGTACGGATTTTACTACATCCACCAATTTGGTATGTTCTAACATGTTTGAATATTGATTTGCCTTATCCTGGTCTTGTTCGTCAACTTGGTGCAAGTAAACAGTTAATGAAGGATGCTTAGGGTTTTTAGTAAGTCGTAATATTTCTTCAATACGAGGTACGCCACGAGTTACATTCGACTTAGATGCTACACCACTCAAATGGAAAGTATTAAGTGTCAATTGTGTAGTAGGTTCACCAATTGATTGACCCGCAATAACACCTACCATTTCTCCTGGATGAACGATAGCCTGATTGTATTTCAATACGACATTTTCCAAAAGAATGACTAACGCGTTGCGATGAAATCTCTTGTTAATAAGCAAATCCTTAGGAGTTAAGTAGAAGAAATACAAGATTTCAAAAAGAGGACTTGGAGCAACATAACCGAATTTAAGCTTGTTGAAATACTCTTCAATCAACTCAAATGCCTCAATAGGAGTGATATCCACAGTTGTATTTGAATTCAATTGAAGTTGTCCTTGGATATTAGCAATTGTATTTTGAAAAGCAACTGGAAGATTAACACAGTTGTCATTTTTATTCTTGAAAACTGACTTTACTACATCATCACGATTTTTAATTGTTTTTTCAATATATTCCTTACATTTATCCTTTGTGTCTTTTGCCTGTTTTCGTGTCCTTGTAGCAGCACCCTTAGTGAATACCTTATTTATTTCAAGTTTTTGATCGTTAGAACCTACAATATCATAGTGAAGGTAGATTTCTTCCAAACTCATACCGACAATTGGAATTATTTGATTTTCAACCTTAGTAGATTCAAACCCATCGTCCCCATAAGCGAATTGGATGATTTTGCCCTTGTTATTACGAACGGTCATATCATATTCTACTTTTAAATCTTCCAGACCCTTGATTAATCTTCTTTGGATATAACCAGTCTGAGAAGTCTTTACCGCAGTATCAATAAGACCAATACGACCACCCATCGCATGGAAGAACAATTCGGGTGCTGTCAATCCAGAAATATAGGAATTCTCAATGAAACCACGAGCACCTGGAGAATCGTCATACTTATTGAAATGTGGAAGAGTTCTATTTTCAAAACCATATGGAATACGCTTTCCATCAACATTGGTCTGTCCCAAACAAGAAATCATCTGAGAAATGTTGATAAGAGTACCCTTTGAACCAGAGTTGACAATCATGACGAAACGGTTGTCTTTGGAAAGCGATTTACGACTGATTTTACCAGCTTGTTCGGTTGCCTTATTCAGGATGTTATTCACACTGGTTTCAAATTGTGCGTTGTTTGTATGAGAAGTATTGTTTTCAAATGTTCCCTTATGAACTTTCTCAATGAGGGATTGAACTTCTTGTTTTTGTTTTGCGATTTCGTGAATAATGGAGTCTTGTGTTTTTCTATTAGCAACCAAATCACTAATTCCTACACTAAACGCACTTGACTTCATGTATTCTGTGATGATGTTTTGAAGGTCATCAATGAAATTACAAGCAGACATATTTCCAAAATCGTTGAAAGTTCTGTGGATAATACCTTTGGTGGAAGAACCTAATACAGACTTCTCAATTTGTCCGCGAATATACTTTCCATTGCGGATTTCTAACACGTTATTGGAAGTCGCATAATCTTCATCTTCATCCCATGATTTTGTCTTGAATTTCAATGTTAAGGGAGCCAATATCTGACTTAGAACATCGAAATTTTTGATTTTTCCACTATTATTTTCGCTTAATTCGCGAAGTGCTGCCGTATCTACCTTTGAATACATCATCAGTAAATTCATCACATCACGTGGTGTGAATGAGATGTTGGGGCGGGTAAAACGATAAGACCCTAACAAAGAGTCTTGATAAATACCGATTATCGGCGCATTTCCAGCAGGACTTATTACTTGATATGGTATCGCTGCTAAATGCCTTAATTCTGTTTCTGCCAACACATTTTGTGGGGCATGCATATTCATTTCCTTTATTTTTTGACTGCGTATATGCTGTCAAAACCCCCAAAGTCTCCTAAGGGGACGGACTATACCTTGTGCCTTATCCGGTTGATTAAACCTTCATTTAAGACCCGTAACCGTCTAGTCTCTGAACCTTCTCCATATCCTATCATAGCGGACTTAGGAGCTTGGCTGCGGATTGTCTAATCCCATACTTTTTTACCATTGGGTTCGGCAATTAACCGAGTTCCCCCATTATGTTTCCATTATGGGGTGGTAGTATGGGCTCTAAAGAGTTCCCCGTTATCAATTTGGCTACGTTGCCACTCTTTTAAATCTAATATAAATTTTTTCGCTCGTTCTTTTATTTTATCTATTGGTTCGTGTTTTCCTACAAAATTTGTTCGTTTTTTATCAATGACGATACGGATATATTCAGTGTTATTCGTATAGTTTTTGATAACCCGAATATATTTATCAATATCGTCGTCTACTATTACTACATCTTTGAATAGGTCATATTTTTTTGTCAAATGTTGTGTCTGAGTTAGTTTCATCCGTTTCTCTCGACATTCTTCATTATCAAGAGCTGATTTTAACCGTTCAGAAATCAACTGTTTTGTATAGTCACTTTTAGGTTGAGGTTTTGAAAACTTTGGTGGCATAGGGAGTTCTTCTCTCCAACAAAAGTTTCCTTTTACATCAGTAAACGCCTTACCGCCATTTGTTAAATTATAGCCATTTGGATATTTTGAATTGTATTCAATGATAGATTGTTCTTCTTGTTCGTTTAAATCATCCACATCGCAAGTGTGTATTAATTCACAAGTAAAACTATCTTGACTGTATTTTCGTATAGCTGAATTCAAACATTTACTTTGTTTTTTTTTGCTTGAAAATGCTTCATGAATGTGATCTTTGAATCTTCCCAAATATCCAAATGGTCTATATTTATTATGGTTTAACCTGTGACTACGTGTTTGACCTATATAAACCTTTCCATTTGTAGTATTAGTCATTTTATAAATTTGACCAACAACTTTATCTTTTTCACCAATATCTAATATCATTTTTATTTTATTATAGAGAGCGAGTTATATTTATATTATTATTTTAAAGAATGACTAGATGATTATATCAGTAAAATGTACCTATGCGAAATACACCTACCAGTAGAATTTACACCGTTTTCCCCAATAAGTATATCTACAACTTATTGGGCGGTCACCTGTTTGGGACAAAATCTATCCCCATCAAACGGTTTACTCCAAAGGTTTCCCAGTGGACCGGACTGTATCTTAAGCAAACTCAAGCTGATTAGGCTATCATCATTCACCCATACCCGTTCAGTCTCTGAACGCCTGTCATATCCTATCATAACGGACTTAGACAGTAACGCTGCTGATTATCCAATCCTTAACATTATTACCATTGGGTACGGCTACTAACCGTGTTCCCCTTATGACGTTTCCATCACAGGGTGGTAGTTAAGGCTCTAAGGACGTCCCAGAACAACAAGGTATGTCGCCGTTGTTATAAACAACGACTAGGAGGTAGCACCCTTTTAAGGCCCCCTGTTGCCAACCTTGATCTTTATTTTATGCGAAAATAATATGTTGACTGCGCGTTAAGCAGTCAACCAGTCGATCGGCATTGTAAGGTTTTGTGTCCGCGACGTTCATACGAAATGTGTCACCCTTCTTCATAATCTTAGCGATGTGGCACATCATACTCATCCTATGAAGACTGGGTTGTCTATTAAAGAGAACAGCATCCCCATCCATCATGTGACGGTGAACGATGTCTCCATTTTCAAGACGTATAGAAAGTCGGTCTACGTACCTTAGTGAAATATTTTCACCATTTTTTCGTTCAAGAATCTTGGCACCGGGATATGTTTCCGGACCATTCTGAACGAGTTTCATCAAGAAGTCGCGATTGCGGTCATTTACAGTAATAGGTTTGGTAATATTTGTGGCAATCTTCATGGGAACACCCAATTGTCGGATAGACAAATTGGGGTCACCAGTAATAACAGAACGAGCACTGAAATCAACACGCTTACCCATAAGATTACCACGAATACGTCCACCCTTACTATTCAAACGCCCAGTAATACACTGTAAAGGACGTCCAGAACGTTGTCGCAAACTATCCGCACCCTTGACTTTATTATTCACAATCATCGCAATGAAATACTGAAGCTGCGTTGATAAGCCTTCAATCACATTTGGAGAAGCCTCATTCGCAATTTTATCAGCCAAATCACGATTGTACTTGATAATGTTACTGTAAATGTGGGTCAAATCGTCCTCACTCCTTTGCTGTGCGTCATGCTTTACAGAAGGACGCATAGAAGGAGGGGGAACGGGTAACACTTGACAAACCATCCAATCTGGACGAGACCATAATGGACTGAATCCCATAAATGATACATCTTCATCTGAAATACGACGAAACGTTTTCAAAATGATTTCAGGTGTTAGACGTAGTTGAACGGAAGTCGGTTCACCACCATCTTCGGCCTCTACTTTGTCCCATGTTGCCATAATTGTAGCCATACCTTCCAGTTTTATACTACTTGGTTGTTTACAACCACACCCATTTTCAGAGAATTCACCACAACGCTTAGCCTTTGTAGCCGCATTATATACATAGTTCCATTTTTTGTCAGAGGGCATGTTATTTACGTGTTTATGATCGTTTTTATTGATTAGTAATTTACTACATTTATAGCAAATTGTTTTGCTGATTTTCATTATTTCTTTGATATGCTGAATGAAGAATACGGGACGCGCCAACTCAATATGTCCAAAGTAACCGGGTGTATCAATATACGTATATCCATCTGTCGGACAAATTATACCTGGTTCTAATACACCCATTCGTGAATCGAATAAGCCATTAGGGACAGGTTTGTTGTTTATGTATGTATCACGCGTAGTAACTTCTACCACTGAATTCTTACGAATTTCTTCAGGTGATAACATACTAAACTGTACACCAATGATACGAGAAGGTTGTTTCGATTCGGTCATATTTGCAATTAAACCCTATAATTATACTGTTTATATTTTTATATCCTTCTTTTCAATTTTCTATAATCTAAAAAATTGAAAACTATTTTCATATACTATTTAACACAACTATTTAAAGATTATATTAAACCTAATACAATGCCAGCTAATATTGACAAGAAAACCTCATCTAAGAAGACTACCAATAAGAAGGAGTCTTCTAATAAAAAGATGAAGCTACGTAAGTCAAAAGATTCTGATTCTGAAAGCAGTGAAGAAACGGAATGGGAATCTGAAAGCGACTCTACATATGAACCTCCTAAAAAACATAGGAAGTATGAAGAGGAAGATATTGAAGAAAGTGATGACGAAGAAAGTGATGACGAAGAAAGTGATGACGAAGAAAGTGATGACGAAGAAGATGGTGAGGAACCTTCAATTAGTCGCAGTGAAATACAAAAACTGGTTTCTAAGATATTCCCGTCAAAGTATATGAATAAGCGTGCCAAAACAACGGATAAACTCGAACAAAAATACACAAGTAAGAAAAATAATGAAAAATCAAGTTCATCCAAAGGAAAAAATAAGAAATCACGCAAATATGAGTCTTCAACCGAAGAAGATTCTGACGATGATTCTGAAGAATACGACGACGAGGACGCAGACGATGGATTTTACAACATTCTTTTGGTAGACGGACAAGGTGACGAAGATGATGAAGAATATAACGAAGATGATGACGATATTGAATGTGATAGTGAAGATGAGAAAACATTTATGAAAGAAAATTATCAAGAAGTTGAAGTTCCCACATCTGAAAAGAAGAAGAAAAACAAGAAGTCTAAAAAACAATTCAAACATAAAGATACATCAGAAGAAGAGGTTGAATTAGCAGATGCCGAAAAGGATTACCTTGAATTGGTTGATTTGAAAAATACTACTTTGAAAAAACTGAATAATAATCCTAAGAGCAAGGTTTTACTAAAAGCTATTCGTGGATATGACGAGTCTATTAAAGAATTGGTAAAGAACACTCGTGTTACTAATGCTAAAAATTATCATAAGCTAATTCATGCCGACAAGAAACGAACCAATGAGATTGATTATTTCAAGAAGAAGCTTTCAAATAAAGAGCAACTTACAGTTATGAAACACTTAAAGGAAATTAACTCACATACGAATATTGAGAAGCCATATAGATTAGCTCTTCTTGATACAAATATGCCTGCTAAATTCAAGGCAGTCGCAATGCAAAAGTTAAGTATGTTGAAGTCGATGGAAGTCGGTGATAATGAGTATTTCAAGGTGAAAAATTGGGTAGATACATTTATGCGTATTCCTTTCGGAATTTACCGTAATCTATCAATCTCAATGGTAGATGGAATTGATGCGTGTCACGATTATATGGAGAATGCTATTACGACTCTGGATGACTGTGTATATGGATTAAATGATGCTAAGCTTCAAATCATGCAAATGGTAGGACAATGGATATCTAATCCATCTGCTATGGGTACTGCGATTGCTATCAAAGGTCCTATGGGTACAGGTAAGACCACACTTGTGAAAGAGGGGATTAGTAAAATTCTTGGACGCGACTTTGCTTTCATCGCACTTGGTGGAACTGGAGATAGTAGTTTCTTAGAAGGACATTCATACACATACGAGGGAAGTAGTTGGGGTAAAATCGTACAAACCTTGATTGATAGCAAGTCAATGAACCCAGTCATTTACTTTGATGAGTTGGATAAGGTGAGTGATACCCCACGTGGCGAAGAAATTATCGGTATTCTAACTCATTTGACAGATACTTCTCAAAATAGCGAATTTCACGATAAGTACTTCTCTGAAGTGAATTTCGACCTAAGTAAGTGTCTATTTATCTTCAGTTACAATGACGAAAGTAAGGTCAATCCTATTCTTCGTGATAGAATGTATCGTATTCAAACCAAGGGGTACGATGCTGCTGAGAAGGTGATTATCTCACGCAAATATCTCCTTCCCAAAATTCGCGAACAAGTCAACTTTAATGAAGGCGATGTTATCATTCCAGATGAAACCATCAAACATATTGTTGCGAGCGAATGTATGACTAAGGAAGAGGATGGTGTTAGAAATCTCAAGAGATGCTTAGAGATTATTCATACTAAGTTGAATCTCTTTAGACTTATGAAGAAAGATACCCCACTCTTTGATAAGGATATTAAGTTAGAGGTGAGCTTTCCATTTACAGTTAATCCCAAAGAAGCCGATTTACTAATTCATAGTAGTGAAAAAACACAAAATCAAAGTTTCTTAGCAATGTACGTGTAAATTATTATGTAATAATCTAAATAAAAATAAAAATAAAAAAGGGGATAATACCTCTTTTTTATTTTTCATGAATGTGATAAAATTGATTTTTTACTGGGTACACAATAATGATTATAATTATTTTATTATTATAATGAATCCATCCAGTGAAACCAAAGACGAACCCACATATAAATTATGTGAAAATACGGATTGTGAAAGATACCCGGATGATGAAGATTTTGATAAGGAAAATGAAGAAGAATATGAACCGTCCGGTCAATGGCTAAAATGTAACTTATGTGATGGATATTTTAATGACAATGGATTCAATGATATATTGTTTATTGAAGAAGAGCCTAATAATCAAAAAGGTGGATGTGACTTATGTGGTAAAGAGGATGATATAGTTCAAATGAAGGGATCAGGAGAGTACCTATGTGGCAATGGGTGTGACGAAGATAGTGATGATGAAGATAAATAAACAATAAAAATACAGGGGTTACATATCAAATATACATTTTACAGCATTCTCAATATACATATTTTCTATATTACCCGTTATTTTTTTAAAATTATCTGTGTCTTTAATTGTTACAGATTTCTTATCGTGGGTTACTACGCTGTCATATGTTTCTATACTTGGATAATTCAAACAATTCATTAAATCTGGCACGGTATCGTAATAATATTGAATAGAGTTATTACTACGTTTGTTATTCAATTCACCATCAATTAATATCAAATTACCAATGCGATCCAAATCTATTTTATTGTCATTTTCCCAACCAGATGAAAATACAAACACATGGTCTATGTTTTGCTTCTTTTGAGTATAAACATAGGGGACTCTATTGTTATAGTATAAACTTAAAAGCAATCTATAAGGAAATGATAACCCACGACGTCGCTTTGGACGGTCTTCGCATTTATATGGTTGGTTGTAATAGTCTACTATGTCTTTAAACAAAGATGTCATTCGTGTGGTTGTAATAGTCTGACTTACTTGTTCGGGAGTTTTTATTATACTATTCACTTTGGTTTGAATTGCTTTTCCCCCGACTTGACACCTAATATCATCATTTACTATATATTTATCTCGTTTATCTTTTGGTATATAGTCTAATAAATAATGATAGCATATTGTTCGTTTTAATATAGTATGTATCTCCTTTTCAGATATTTTATTATCGCTCATCAATTCCAATAGTTTAATGGTAGTTACAATTAATACAATTAGTGGTGTCTTTTTCAACGTTAATTGCGAATCTTGTTTAAAATGATATAAATCTATTGTAGGCGGACAAATCTTATTCACGATTGAACTTAATACTTCTAATGATTTTATAATGGATTCACTGAAATGTTGGATATTTTCTGTTGTAAAATGATTTGGTTGTAATCCGTAAAATATATTGGTTAAATCAAATAATTTATGAAATACACCTATCCCGTCAGTTGTATCTGAATCAAAATTGGGTATTAACTGATATTTTTCACTACAGTAGTTTTGAAATGATATCAAAAACTCAGTCCCGTTCATCTTTTCCACACTACTATCGGGGCGATAGCATTCTAATATCTCGTCTTCTTGGCGTTCATTATAATATTGATTTAATTGTTTGTATAAATCTGTTTTTAAACCTGGATTAAAATCAAGATTAAAATCGTTAGCACATAATAGGGTTGCGGCTAATATATCGTTTGATGACAATGGATTACTATTCATATTAATATTTGAAAAAATTTGAGATAATTGGTCTGTTGATGGATTATTAAATATAACCAAATTCATAAAAACATTGGTATGGAAAAACTCACCACCAGATATTTTTAATACAGATTGCACGATTTCTACCTCATCTTCAATATATTCAACCATATCGTCTTCCAAACTTTTCCAGTAAATACTTAATTCTTCATTTTTTAAGCGGTTTATATAACGAGTCATTCGCCTTATTCCCATGAATGTGGGATAATCTATATTTGATAACATATCTATAAATGCTTTATGTTTTGATCCTGAATACCGAAGTTCATGAAAATTATTACGGAATATGTCTAATGGGTGATTATAAAAATAGACTATAGCATTTATGCGATTATTACCATCTATGTTTACGTATATTTCGTTTTTGTCTTCTATATACTTTGCGATAGTGATTGCTTCTACGGAATAACACGTATCGTATAAGAATTTTATATAATCATGATAATTTGATTTTTTAGAATTGGGAATTGGTTGTTTACCCCATTTCTTTCGTCGTTGGCATTTCGGATTTCGAATACGTTTTTGATTAATTAAATTCACAAGTTGTTCTACCGACCAATTTTCAGATTTGGGTCTCATTCCATTGATAGATGATGCCATTTGAATATAATAGTATATCCATAAAACTTTATGCTATTTATGTAATAATACAATAATATAAAAAAATCATGTATGTTATTATAGTAACCATGGAGCCAACTGAAGATATATTACATATGGCTGAAGCAAAAATTCACATTGAACGTTTGGCAACAGAACAGAGAACAACCGAATATAACGCAATTTTATCTTCTATTAACCACTATTTAAAGAATAATTGTAAACATGAAGATATAATAGAAGATTATATTGATATTACACCTGAACTCGCACAGAAAATTAGGTACTGTAATCAATGTGGATTGAATATGTAAAAAATACATAAAGATGATGTAATATGAATCGTATATGGAAAAACAAATTTTGGTTGTATGTGTTGTAATAGGTACAATTATGTGTATTGGATGTGTGTATATGATATGCCGAATGTTGTGCGATTGGACGAAATCTACTGATTACCTCTTATCGGATGAAGAATCAGACGATGAAGGATATATGACTTGGAGACAAGTAGAATAAAAAATACAATTTATGCATCATTTTTTATTTGAATTTAGAATTATACACCCATAGAAGTATAGCTCATACGACATATAGGACATTCGTCACATCGGGGATGACAAGAATCGCATATATAATGGGCGCATCTGGGAATTATTAATTTTTCATTTTCAATAGTGTCGTAACATATCGGACATTCTTCTTTTATATCTGAAATATTATAAGCAGCATGAAGTTTATTAATTAGATTGTTTTCACTCAATGTGTGATTATTTGTTTCGCGGTATAATACTCGTTTTGCTTTTCGTAATTGACGTTCATTATATACCAAATCATCCTGTAGTTCATCTATGTCATTGTAGGCGATGTTTAATTTAGTTCGCGTATGATTAAACCTACAAAGTAATACGCTATATTTCTGTTCGTATACACCATCGTTTTGTTCCACATGATAAGGAATATGTTTTTTATGATATACAACATATATTTTCCCTTCAATATTGCCAGTTTCATCGTTAACTTCACACTTATCTACACCAACATAACTGGTTGCGTATTTGTAGGGTGGTTGTCCTGGGGTTAACGATGGAAATGATTCTTCTTCTTTGTATGGGTCAAATGTAGCAGCAAATTGCGTTTCAAATGATTTCTTTTCAGGTATATATTCAATATTCAGTTGTTCTTTGTCAGATGAAATATTCATATTCGCAATATCATTCCCGGTATGAGTAACCCCATCACGGTCGATAAACCCAATAACTACGGTTTGTTCTGGAATACTAAAGCTATATATATGTCTGGATTCTGATTTATTTTTTGTGAGATTTTCCAAATCATAATCGGTGACTCCGATTACATCTTTTATAAAACTATCAAAAGCTAATTTAAATTTAGTATCGCGTGTAATTGTCATTTTGACTTGATTATATTAATTACTAAGAATATATAAGTAATTTTTGGAATCAATTTTATATCATATCGTTGACATGGTATAAACTATTTATGGACCTATTTGTGATTCAGGTGCTATATTATTACCACCTCGTATTTTTAATCGTTTGATAATTTGGTCCTCATTCAAACACGTTCTACCAAAAGAATTAAGTTGTTTTCCATCAGCACACCTTGGCTTACCTTTAACAATACCAAACTCGGCTATTTGTTTAGGCTTAGCATTAGGACAGCATTGTAAATCTTTAAATCCGTGTACTTTTCTGCATGAAATAGGTTCAGGTGTTTCTCCTAACGCAGTCATATAATTATTTGTAGCGTTCAACTCTTCAAAGTTTTCAGTTACACTTTTATATGCTCTATCGGAAGTGTAGGGTACTACACGTATAGAACTACATAAACAACCTACGATAACTATGTATATTATCACAGCAAGAAATATATATCCCCAATTCATTTTATACATAATACATATACTTTTTTGCCTACTAAAGTTATTTGTCACAAACCAACATAAAAACTCATTCATAAATAATACTATTAGTGATGTCAGTATTAACAAACGATGAACGCCTCAACTTAAAGAAGATGATTACTGAATCTGATTGTGATGATAATACAGATAATATACGACGTCTTAAACATAGTGTATTGATGAGAGATGATATTCGCAAGTTAGATACTTTAAAAAATACTCATAGTGATATGAAAAATAACGATAATGATCAGTTTAGTTTGATATGTCAAAACGAGTGTCAATTTTTGTATACAAATTACACTGATATATTTAATAAACTTGTCAAGGATGAGTTAGACTTAACCATTATGACTAAACTCCTTACTGTGTTAAAGCTTATTGAAGATTCTAACGTCGACCAACATGAAGGGTCTGTTATGGTCGGAAAAATATTAAAAGAACTTTATGTTGATAGTGCTACCAAAAGATTAGATAATCTTGATAAAGAACATGATAAAGAACCCATGTCGGAAGGGAAAGCTATTTCATGGAAACAATTTAAGCAGATGAAATAAATTTTATTGAAATAATATAGACATAAATCGTGTATATTATTATAATCATGTCTGACTTTGATAATGGCTTATATTACAAGATGGCAGGGGTAACAAAATACCGAAAACATTTACATCAGTCTAATAGTGTACCTAATTATGCAGTCCTATATATTAGTACTGATAATTCTGAATTACGTCAGAAATACACTTCTCTAAGTCAAGCACATAATGACAAAATGTTTACATCAGTTTATCCTGATTCTGGCGTTGACTTGTACGTTCCTGATGATGTAACATTTGATAAACATTTTGAATCTAAGTTTATTGATATGCAAATAAAAACAAAAATGATTTACCATGACACCGCAACTATGTCAAGAATTGGTTGTGGTTTCTACACACATCCACGTTCAAGTATTTCAAAGACACCATTAATGCTTGCTAATCATACTGGTGTGATAGATTCAGGATATAGAGGAAATCTGATTGGGGCATTTAGGTGGTTACCATCAGGCGAAGATACGTCGTATACTGTTATTCAACATACACGACTTCTTCAGGTTTGTCATCCATCGTTGTGTCCGGTTTATATTCAAGTAGTTGATGAAATAGAGGATACTACTGAACGCGGTAGTGGTGGATTTGGTTCTACTGGCAAATAAATATCCTATTGATAAATATATATGAGTTCATTTTTATCAATAATTACTGTATATGATATATGACGAAGAGACTATAGACGAAATACAATTACATAAAGGAAAATATTATAATAAAAAACGTTCAAAAACAAATGGCAGGGTAATTGCGTTTGACTTGGATGAAACCCTCGGCTCATTTACAGATTTAGAAATATTGTGGTCAGCATTACAACACTTTACAAAAAAATATGTTCCTATTGATTTTAATAAACTATTAGACATATATCCCGAGTTTTTAAGATACGGCATATTACATATTATTGAATTTTTAATACAAAAGAAAAAATCAGGGCAATGCAAACAAATTTATATCTATACAAATAATCAATGTAAATATAATTGGGTTGATTTAATTTCCTCCTATTTTGACTATAAATTAAAGACAAATACGCCTATTTTTGATAAAATTATACGAGCATTTAGAATAGGTAATACAAGAATTGAACCAAATAGAACAAGTACTTCAAAAACTTTTTCTGATTTTATTAAATGTACGCTGTTACCCATTAAAACGGAGGTATGTTTTATAGATAATTATGAATATAAAGATATGAAATCTGACCGCGTTTATTATATTCAACCATATTCATATACTCATCATTTGTCTACTCAAGACATTATAAAACGCTTTGTTAATTCGGATATTTACAATACATTTACTAATGAACCACATGTTCTTCATAGGTTTATAGCTGATTATTTTTTAACACGCAATCACATTACGAATGGGAATCCTATGATTCAAGATTTAAAACGTGACATTGTTGTCGCACAAAAAATAATGTATCATTTAAAAGAATTTTTTTATTTGACTACCAAACGTAGACGAACACAGAAGAAGAATTTTAATATAGGACATATTACTCGTAAAAATTTACGATAGTTCTTCATATGCCATAAGTATCAATTGTTCTTCAATACTCATTTTCTGGAATGTATAACAATCGTCATATTTATATTGTATAAATCTTCGCTGGCTATTCATGCATAATACATGAACTCCATTATCTAAAAATTTTATATCAGTTACTATACCTCCATTTGTCAACTTATTTGTTCCGCTTCTTATCCATCTTACCATTTTTCCTTTATGTAATTCATGTACTTCGTCTACAACCCTATATCCATTTAATTTTACCAAGACTATTTCTTTCTCCTCTTTGGATAATCCTATTTCGTCCAATTTATCTTGTATTTCACGTTCTACATCACTTGTGGTTTTGTTATCAAGATAATCATTTTTTGTAGTTTCAATAGATTCTAATAAATTATCTATATCCAATGTAGATAATAATGAAGGGTCGTTCAATGCATCTTCAAAAATTTGATTTATATTCGGACTATCTGTTTTTTCCATTCTATATTCTAATGATATAAAGTATATTCTCTTCATATCATTTACATTACTTCCACTACACTCGCAATTGCTTCGTCCATTTGAATGTCAGATAGTATCGTCATTGAATCGTCAATTGGAGTTAATATTTCATTTGCTACCGCAACAGCACTTATATTCACTAATAAAAACATCGCACTGCTAAAAATAATTTGTGCGTCGTATTTTTGTAGCACGTGATTACGATAGGGATGAAACCGATAAATTAAAAATATACAGACTATTACTTGCATCATGGTTTTAAACATATATAAATATTCAGAATTAATGTAGATTACGCCCATAAAAATAAGTCCATAGGCTATTAATAGTATAGTCGGTAATACACCATAATATTTACCTATTATATCTGTTATATTATCCAGTATTCTGTGTGATACCATTCTTAATATACTATATATTATGTAAATATAATAAACATTTTGCATTAGGAATAGTAGATGAATGAATTAATAGGAAAACGATATAATCTATGTGAACGATTAGGTAATGGTAATTTTGGGTCGGTTTATAAAGGAAAACATTATAAAAATAACACCGATGTAGCTATCAAATTTGAAGATATAAACTCGAATATTAAATTACTACGACATGAAACAACTATACTTAAATATCTATATGAACGAGATACACGTAATATACCTGCTGTTTCTTGGTTTGGTATACATAATCATTACACTTGCCTCGCTATGACATTGTACGAATGTTCATTATATGATTATGTTATTGCTAAGGGAAATTTATCTGTATCTAAAATACACTCTATTATATACCAATTAGTCACTATTTTGAAATCAATACATGATAATGGCGTAATACATCGTGATATAAAACCACAAAATATTATGGTAAAAGCCGGTGAATTATACTTAATTGATTTTGGATTTTCTACTATTTTCATTGATGAAGATGGAGAACACGTACCTGACGATTGTAGCGAACATATCATTGGGAGTCCGAAATATGTCAGTTACAATATTCATACTGGGTCTGTATCATCCAGACGGGATGACCTTATTTCTCTTGGGTATTTATATCTATTTTTACATGAAAAACAATTATCATGGGAAAATATTGGGGATGATACAAGTATTAATGACGAATATGAGGAAACAAGTATATATCACTATAAAAACATATTACGACAAGAGATGAAACAAATATCTAATATTGATTTTACTTCTACTAATCACGACCATAATTTGCAAAATTATTTAAAATATGTATATAACCTGAAATATGAAGAAATACCGAATTATGCAGCTATTTTCAACATGTTTAATTATAATTAGTCATTGTTTCGGTACATGAACCCTCCATTGGAGAGACATCAAATGTAGATTCCTCGCCAGTAGCTGCTGCGGGTTTGGATTCATCTGTTACAGGTGGAACTTCTCCTTCAGTTACAGGTGGAACTTCTCCTTCAGTTACAGGTGGAACTTCTCCTTCGGTTACAGGTGGAACTTCTCCTTCAGCTTCGGTTGGGGCGTCTCCTTCAGCTTCGATTGGGGCGTCTCCTTCAGCTTCGATTGAGTCGTCATCTAACCCTTCTTTTAAATTACTGACTGAGTTCATATACACACTTACCCCTAAAGATATTAGTAATACTAATAATAAAAACACGATTGACATCATCTTGCGCATAGGCATTTTATAAATATATAATTACTTCATATATTTATACCTACATGAAAGGGTATAAAAAGATTTTTGAGTATTATGTATACAATATAGTATTATGAGTTCCATAGGAGAAACAATTAAAACTGGCGTAATTGGAAAGGTAAAATGGTTTAATAATAAAGCTGGATATGGGTTTATTACTGTAACTGAAGCTGGGGATTATAATGGGAAAGATATTTTTACACATTATACGGCTGTGAAAGTAACTAATTCACAATATAAGTATTTGATTCAGGGTGAATATGTAGAGTTTGAACTTGTAAAACCCGATTCTGGGTCACATGAGTACAAGGCAATGTCAGTTACTGGTATATCTGGTGGCGAATTAATGTGCGAAACACGTAATGATTCAAGACGCACCCATGAATCTGATGAATTCACCACTGTAAGAAACAATAAACGCCGTACACCAACTATCAACGCATAATTTCAAATAGTAAATAAATATTTTACTTACTATTCCATCTAATTTACCATAGATTTTTCTTTATCAATCGTTACTTCTCTGAGAACATTCTTATCATCTTCTGATTCTGTTCGATTAATAGTTGTTTGAACTCGTTATTTTGTTTTACCAACTCAAATATTGTATTCGACAATACTTTTATATCCATATCTTTATTTAATGGGGCATTTGGAGTATCATCAATCGTATTATGTGTTTTACATGTTCTTTTATGATTACATAAACTTGACATATGTTTGTATTCTTTTCCACAATCGCAAATATAGGTTCGTAATGGCATTTTGATATTAGGATTTGTTAGTAATTTATGTTTAGGTGTATTTAAATGTGTAGCATAATTACTATGTTTGGTGCTTGTAAAGTTACATTTTTCACAATTAAATTTTAAGGCCTTTTTTTCATCTTTCAGATTCGGTATTTCAATGGTGTTGTTATGTTCCATTTTAAGATGCCTTGGTCGTTTATTATGTTCTTCTTGCAATTTACGTGTATTAAAATAGACCCTACAAGAAGAACAAAAAAATACTTCTTTCTGGGGTTTGATGACAACTTCCTTTTTGGGTTTTCGTGGCGGTAAAGGTTCAATGCTGTTTAGTGTTGCGTTATATTCTTCAAAATATTGTTGTTCTTGTTTCTTCGCGGAATACAAATCTTCGCAATTATGAAAAGCAATAATTTCCATCGTCCAATTATCCCATCCCAGATTGTCACGTATAACCTTATATACTTTACAATTATAGTTCACTGATTTTGTATTTATACAGCTTTGTTTATGTGCGTATTTCCTTTGGACGAAGTTAGTAGTATGTCCTATATAAAGTTCTTTTACAGAATGGTCTTTACAAAAAATCTTATAAAATATGGTATTTGAATAATCAATCTTAACCTTCGGCATCTTATATTATATATAGTATAAACCTTTTATATTATTAATATTATAAGATATATACATACTTTACAACCTAATATACTTATTTCCATCTAATTTACCATAGATTTTTCTTTATCAATCGTTACTTCTCTGAGAACATTCTTCATTACTTTATCTTCAAATAATCTGGTTTCTTCTTTTCCACATCCTCCAAGTGATGATTCGGAATATTTAAAAAACTTTTCGTAGTTTTCGGTTCCCATTATACCCACATCAGGAGTTGAATCATACCATATGGGACGCATTCTTTCGTTTCTATTAGCTACTCCTTTAACTGCCTTACGTAACTTCACTTTATCCTCATCTTTTTCCCATTTGTCGTCATCCTTAATATATACAGTTTCACGCTTCAAATCAGTACAATGAAGTGGGCGGTCATGGATTTCCATTTCATTTATCCGTTCTACGATGATATTTGAAATACCATCTATAAATCCACGTTCTCCGGTTTCTATGAAATCCTGTATGGATATATTGATGGATTTTACAAAGTCTTTTAATGTCATTGCGTTCTTGCATTTCTCGTTTAGAAATACATTTAGATTGAATTTATTGTTACTGTTTATATTCGTGTTATTCACAGTATTATTACCCATATTCTTTGACATTTCAACGATACTTGACGTTAATTCATCATTTTTCTTAACCAATTCTAAAATAGTGTTTGTTAACAATTCATAACGGGTATCTTCATTTTGGATTGATACCGATTCGTGTACGTTTTCGTTATTCGTTTTACATGTTCGTTTATGGTTACATAAACTTGACATATGTTTGTATTCTTTTCCACAATTGCATCTATATGTAGCTGAGTTTTTTGAGTATTTTTCATTCGGATTTGTTAGTAATTTATGTTTTCGTGTTAAAATATGACGTGTATAATCTTGTTTATTACTGCAGTTAAACTTACAAATATCGCAATTAAATTTAGAAAGTTTTTTTAAGTTTTTGTCCTTAGGCATAATTCGTATATATTACTAATCGAAAATACTCCTAAATCATTTATCACATAATATACTTATTTTTCTATGCTAACAAAAAATAACATGAAACTATGTAAATTGCTGCTTATACGTCTAAAACGTATTTCTGGAAAACCTGTTTTCAAATTCTTCATCGCGGATTTTCATTTTGGACATTTATTTTATGTCCAATTTCAAATTCCTCTACCAATTCTTTTTTGCACTTTTATACATTTTCAGCATAACATTATTTAAATTTAGAATAGAATATGTAAATAAAAAAAAGAGCGTCCTCTGATTGTTTCCCGTTGTCGAGACGGAGTGATTAACGTAGTAATTAATACCACACTGTTATCAAAACATTAGTACAAATTCTAAACTAATTATTCAGCATTGTTATTACTTTAATAATAAACCCATTTTGATTGTTATCATATAAATAGTTTATAGGTGATCAGTCTATTTACTATTCGTACAATTGGCAACTAAACAAGTCATTATTAAATTAATACTACATAGAGGGAACGGGGCAATAAATTGTCCGGATGATATTATCATCTTTTATACACGGTCGAATGTGCTTTTCACGCTATCTACGGCTAATCTTACTTTAACACGGAAGGCATTTTGTGCTCCTAAGGCTTACCCCATGTTCTTAACATCCACTTTTGTCGTTTATATCCACTGTTGTCGTGCCAGATTAGAAGCACTATATTTATTTTTATTATTTTTGGTTTTGGTTTTATTCAGAGCGTCCTCTGGTTGCTTTCCGTTGTCGAGACGGTTTTGACGGTATACCAGTATGGGGAGAACATAGGGTATACCTGTAATATCAATCTTGTGCAAGGTCTAAACAAGATTCCGCATCATTGAACTTTTTAATAATAATTATTAATCTATTCAATTACACAAAGGGAACGGGGTAATATATATGACCCAAATAATTAACATCACCCCCCGAGCCTACGTTTTACCGCTTCTCGGGAACTAGCAATTCAAATAATACAATTACGTAAGTGAACACACTGGAACCTTACGTAAGCGATTATGTTTGAGAGTACCTATTATAGTGAATGAGGTGAATTATCTTTTATACACAGTCGCCTGTGCTTTTCACGCTTTATGTGTCTAACTTTACGTTGGGCCAAGTTAGAAGCCCATAATATGATGTCTATTTAATCAGAATTTAAATAGACGTCATATACAATACATACTAAGATAAATGTCACAATTAATCCTGTTATAACGCTTTCGACCATTTTATTTGTATTTGTATACTAATAATAGTATATGAAAATGTTTTTCAATTTTTCGTACGACCATACGTGAATCGAATCTTAATATACAATATGATAATGCATTCACTCATATTGTATACTAATAATAGTATATGAAAATGTTTTTCAATTTTATTCGTAGAACCGTACATATAAAATTGATTTACTTTATGTTATGCAAACAAATACATAATAAAATAACAAACATATAATAAAATAACTAATATGTCAAAGAGAACTCGTCTTACGAAAAAAGACAAGCAAAACTGTATGTTGTGTGATAGTTCTCGTCATCATACAGCGCAATGTATGAGCACAATGAAAGGAAAAATATTTAAAATAAACAATCTTTGGTGTGTTGAATCCCCCGATTTCAATTCATATACATTAAAGGAGCTGAAATTTATCTCGTTTTATAACCAATATGAAAAAAGTCTTGAGAGTAGTGATGGTATGGGCGATCCAAATTTAAATACGAAATATGGTTGGAACCCAATTTCATTAACCTTATCTAAAACCCGAATGGTAAAGGCATTAAATGAAAGATGGAAGATTCGTCGTCCATTATTGGAAAAATATAATCACAAACCAGAAGAAATAGATAATGAATGTCCTATATGTTATAATGCGATTCAAACACAGTTGTTTAATTATCGCGATTCAATCTGGGTAAGTAATTATAATATTGGAACAGTAAAAACCACATGTAATCATTACTTTTGTGGTGATTGTTGGGATAAGGTGAAGTGTGTTAATACATGCAAATCATGCCCGTTATGTAGAACTCATGTAAGTGAATGGGACACCCGGATATATATAAATTGAAAAATAGATTAATTAGACAAATGGGTTCTCCCATTTTTCTTTTGTATATCCTACCAAATTATTATATATCAGCCTATTGTAAATGAAAGAATATATATCATTAAAAGAGTTTTTAGATATATTTAAAAGTTCAACGAAAAAAGATACATTTGAAAAATTCTATAGTAAAGCACAAGTAAAATCTGGAAATAAGTTGACAAAATTATCCGAATATGTAAAATCAAAGAATATAAATATGGATGATATCCGATTATTGCATAATCATATTAAAAACCGGGATGAATATTTAACCCGTTTTTATACAATGTCTTTACGAATAAAGGAACCAAAAATACACAATGTTCTCACTCTTATGAAAATAAATGAGTTAGATAATAACAAAGAACCCTTGTATAAAAATGCAATCCGAAGTATGCATATGATAGATATATTACAAAATACAAAATCAGGTATTGAGAACATTCCTACTTATATGGATGTATTAAATGACTTATACCTTAAAAACATTATAGATTACAAGATATTGACACCAAGTTCTCTATTTTATATGAATAATGGTAGATTAGGTAGTGTATTCTCCTCGTATTATTTCAGAGCATCCATCATGAACCCGTATTTAGTATATTCATTGAACCATCGATTATTAAAAGGTACGAAAATATTTACACCTACATTGGGGTGGACTTCATATTGTTATGGATTTATGGAATGCCCTATGGTAACTGAATATGTAGGAACAGATGTAATCAAAAGTGTGTGTGATAAAACAAGTAAATTCGCGAGAGAAAATTACAAAGACAAACCGGTAGACATTTACTGTAAACCATCCGAAGAATTGATGAATATACCCAATTTTGTAAAGAAATATAGAGAACATTTCGACGTAGTATTTTTCAGTCCGCCTTATTATCGTCTCGAATTATACGAAGGAAAGAATCAAAGTACATCAAAATACAAGACATATGAAGATTGGTTACATAAATATTGGGAAAAAACCATACAATTATGTGAATATGTTCTCCAACCTGGGGGTAGATTATGTTATATTGTTTCTGGATATGGTTCTGACAAAACAACAAATAATTTAAATTTAGTAGAAGATATGAATAAAATAACTAAGAAATATTTTACATATAAGAGAACATTACCAATGTATAATAAGAACGTTCATGTGACAACCCATAAGGAAACAGGAGAACAAATCATATTATTCACAAAGTAAATCTAATACTAATGTATAATGGAAACTTATATATTAGTAGCATTTTTGATAGCTATCATATGGGGGTTATCACCTATCATGTATAAACATTTATTAGACAAATATCATCCAACTTCTGTGCTCGCATTTGTATCTATAGCGTATTTTATATGTGTGTTTGTAATGGGTTGCTGTAACCACCAATCAATACTTGATGACTACAATAAAATAGACTTCAATGATGTATGTTGGGTGATTTTAGTGTCAGTTTCGGGTTTATTTATAGCAAATATACTACAAGTAACTGTATTGAAAGATAATGATCCATCTATAGTTTCCCCAATTATTTATTCATGTCCATTAATTACATTATTGGCAGTCTATTTATTGTTTAATACGACTCTGAATATAGAGTGTTTGTTTGGTTCATTTTTAATTGTATCCGGAGTACTATGTATATCTATGTGTTCGGATAATCGTAAACAACGTATGGATTTAAATAAATTATTCAAGTTGGCATAATATTTCTTCTGGATAATCCATATCCTTAAGCACACGGATGGCTCCTTTGATATGTGATATGCCTTTTTTAATTTTATATTTGTATTCATATTTCCCATCATTGAGAACATTGACATCCATTTTATAATTTTGTATATATTTTGATTGTTTGAAATGTTTACAAATCTTCTTGTAATGTGTTGTTAATAAGAATGTTACATTATTATGATCGGACAAATAATTCAGGAATGCTTTACCTGCTTGTTCTGCTTCTGTTGGATTTGTTCCCGAGTATAATTCATCAAATATACAGAAATGACGCTGATGTGTGTCATTGTTCTCAATAATAATATCTATAATGTCTTTACATCTTCGTGATTCAGCTTGGAATAAACTATCACGTTCAGATGTGTCCGGTATATTTAAGTAAGAATGAATATGTGTATATGGTATAATATTCGCCTTTTTATAGAACCCACATCCAAATTGTTGTGAGAATATGATATTAATAGCACTTGTTTTCAATATAGTTGTCTTACCTGCTTTATTAGGAGCTGATATAATCATATTTTTATCAAATTTACATGTATTTTTGACAGGGTTCTCGTTAATTAATGGTGGATAATATTGTTCTTTTATTTCACATTTATTATTGATATCAAAATCAGCAAAACATACATTACCACTCTTTACATTGTCACAAATACCGTTTATATTATCTATATATCCTTCAAATCCCATGGAGAACTTGATACTATTTTCATAGTTAGGGTTCTCATATATATGATAAAAACACTTCATTAAAACCCCAGTACTCGTGAAATTACTGACAGTGTTCTCAAATGGTTTAATTTCATTCAATTCATCACATAATAATATCAAATGATCTCGATGTGATTTTGCTTCTTCACAGAAAGGTTTATATGCATGACAATCATTCGTAATATTTAAAAATGAATTGATTTTATTGATAGAGTTCTCGGCATATTCACGTAAATCTATGATAAGTTTGTTTATTTTTTGAATGTTATTATAATAACGAGTACATGAATTCACATTCTGGTATATTTGTAACATATATAGACCGAGTGTAAATAGTAAATATACGATTTTTTCCCAACCAAATGACTGCATTGCTGATATTGTTTTCCCAATAAAATGGTGTTTCGCGAGATTCTTTAACATATCCATATAGGACGTAAATGAAATAGGAATTCCCTGTATTTTAAGGAGAATAAACGGAAATAATAAAAATAGGAAGGGAATTATCAAGCTAATTAATGGAGATGAAATATTAACAAAGGACATAAATTGCAAAAATGTGGATGAATGATTGAAATCTCTAATTATATCCCAGTCAATATAACTATACCGTTCAAGGAATGTTTTATCTTGTTTCACGGTATCCCAAATATCGAATATACGGTGACAATCCAGTTTATAATTACAATGTTCTCTAACTATATCAAAACGATTGATAATTGTTTTTGTATTTTCTAAAAAATCAATATCAGTTGTATACTGTTTCTCCCAGTTAGGTATTAATAATTGAGAAAATGAATGTGATGGTTTAAATAAATAATTATACATGGATTTATCTGATTGAGAACCATTTGTAGACTGTATAAGTTCTAAATCTGAGGATACAATATCAGAAAGAGAATGTAAAGTCGACTTATCTAAATAAGAGATAGGAAGTTTAAATGACTGGATTTGTTCTCTTTGAAATGGTGTATGTAATAGTACATTCTGATTACTTACGTCAAGTGTGAGTGAAGGAATAATAGGACGGTTATTTAGATTGAATAATTGAATAAACCCCATGTTATACTATATTTATGAATGATTTATGAGAATATAACGTAATAGAAAATATAGAGAACAAACCAATATAAAAAATTGTCACTTATATATACATCAATTAAATAAGATGATAACCTATACTCTCGACCAATTTACCGATATAGCGTTAAACTTAAATAAACATATATTACCAGACGATGTGTTATCTGTATACGACAAATTACTAAAGGATTTAAATATAAATACTCGCACAGTCGAATACGAACAAAGGGAAAAAAGATATAAACGACAAAAAAATAACAAACCAGAATTATTATCTTCAGGAAAAGTGGTTGAATTTAAGCAAAAAGAAGTTGTCGTGAAGACAGATTATGAGAAAATTATGATAAATATTCGGGCGTCATTAAACAAATTGTCATCAAAAAACTATGACACTCAGACCGAATTATTAAGATCATACTTAGACGAATTATCCAGTTTAAATGATGAATCATACTTCATGGAATGTTCTAACTATTTATTTGATGTAGCATCTAAGAATAAATTTTATTCTGAAATGTATGCTAATTTATACGTCGAACTATCGAAATTATACCCTATTTTTGAAGAACGTAAAGAACAATTCATCATTGATTGTATAGAAGGTTTGGATACAATTACGTATATAGATGAAACACAAGATTACGAAGGTTTCTGTAAAAATAACAAACAAAATGATATTCGTCGTTCAATGAATACGTTTTTGATTCATCTATACAAGAAAAAACAATGTAATATTCAATGTATATTAAAAATGACAACTACTATATTTGATAAGATAGAAGTGAATAAAAACACAGCATCTCAAGTACATGTTATAGAAGAACTGACTGAAAATCTATATATTTTTATTTCAGAACTAATTTGTGAATTCAAGCAACATACAAGTTGGGATATTATATTGAATAATCTCACCGAATATACAAACATCAAAGTAAGTGATTATCCCGGATTAACCACACGAATTAAGTTCAAGTTTATGGATATGATGGATATTGTAAAGAAGAAATAAGATTTGAAATATAAGTTGACATTCATGGATCAACCTATATTTAGGTTACTGTAAAAATCATGTAAATGAATTAAAAATAATATTCTATAGTATACATAAGTATGGTAAAGTCAAAAATACATCCAACTAAAATAAATTATAATGAAAATAAACAATTAGACAAAGAAGACGTGAAACATTGTTCGTCAAGATATGAAACATCCAATTTTACAGTTCCTATTGAAATCGCATTAGGAAAGGAAAAACATACATATTCGGCACACAATATAATCTATTTCTCAGTTTACTTGATTATAGATAATATGATAAAAGACAGAATAGGTATTGTCGAAATAGATAGTAATCGGTTTATTGATAGTCTGGACGAAGATGGTGATTTTATTCTCGATAATGGAAATTTGATATTTTTTGTGGATGATGATTATATTATAGGAATGATGAAAGATGTTACGTTATCTGAAATAACAGATAGTGATGAAGATAGTAGTGATGAAGAAGACCTTGAGCCTATACAAATAAAAGATGACGTATTATTGGGTGATGTGGAAACCCTCGATAATTATGATACCGAAGACGTATTGGCAGTAGATATTCCAGAAGAAAAACGTTCCAATGTCACCGAAAAGACAGAGAAGGAATTAGAAAATGGATTATTCGAAATTATGGACCCTTTACCCTCAATCGAAACGTTAACAGAAGAAAATAAAGAAATGAGCGAACAAATAAAACGAGATTATAAACCTTCATCCAAACAACTATGGATTCAAAAATATATGAAAAACACAAATTATAATATAATAGATAATGAGGGAAGTGGTGATTGTTTTTTCGCTGTAATACGTGATGCGTATCAACATATCGGAAAGAAAACAACCGTCGAAAAATTACGTGCGCTATTATCAAGTGAAGCGAATGAAGAAATATTTAAACAATATAGGATGTTATATAATGGATTTAATAGTCAATATGAGGAGATGGAAGACGAAATGAAAAAATCAAAAAAATCAGCTCAAATATTAAAGTCAAGAAGTAAAAGTTCAATCACCAGAGAACAGAGCAAAGACCTACTTGATGAAGCCAACAAAGTAATCGACCAATATAAACAGAAATCAGAAGACAAAAAAGAGATTAAACAATTAATGGAAGAGTTTGAATATATGAAAGATATCAAAACGTTGGATGAATTCAAAGATTTCATAAAAACACGACATTATTGGGCGGATACATGGGCTGTATCCACGTTAGAACGTTTATTAAATGTAAAAGTCATTATAATGTCTGAATCAGCATACGCAGACGGCGATTTAGATTCAGTTTTATCATGCGGACAATTAAATGACGATGAGTTAGAGAAACAAGGCGGATTTAAACCAGATTATTATATAATCGCGGCATATACAGGTTCCCATTATACATTGATTGATTATAAAGAAAAGAGAATATTAAAGTTTTCTGAAATACCTTATGATATAAAGGCATTAATTATAAATAAATGTATGGAGCGAAATGCTGGCCCATATTATATGATACAAGATATGCGTAATTTTAAAACCAAAATTGGTTTAGATGCGAATGAAGGAAAACCAGTAGACGATGAAGATGATTATAACAATATGGATTTGTATGATAAAGACGTATTATTTATGTATTATAATAATTCAAGTTCAAAACCATACCCAGGTAAAGGTTCAGGTGAAAAAATCCAAGAAGTGAATATAATGGATTTCAACAAATTACATAAATTAAAGAATTGGCGTAAAAAATTAGACGATTCATGGATAGCACCATTTACATTAGACGGCCATCGATGGAACTCAGCAGAACATTATTATTTGGGTTCTCAATTTAAAAAGGGATTTCCTGATTTTTATTTAAAATTTTCATTAGATAGCGATACTGAAATATCAAAAGACCTTTCATTAGCACGTATAGCAGGTGGAAAGACGGGCAAAACGAAAGATAATGTCCTTCGTGAAAAGAAAATTGTGATAGACTCAGACTTTTATGAGGTGGGTGTAAATCCACGTCATAGAGAAGAAAGGTTCAATGCTATTGACGCAAAATTTAAACAGAATTTGGATTTACAACAGATATTAAAAGAAACAAAACGAGCAAAGTTAACCCATTTTATTAGGGGTAGAGAACCAGAAATAGATATATTATTAATGAAAATAAGAAGAGAAATATCTCAATAATCTAAAAAATTGAAAAATAATTTGTTATACTATTTATAACAACTTATTACGACTAATCGTATATTAATTTAAAATGTCTTCCGTTATCCAAGAACAATATTCTCAATCTTCAGTTGCCTCTCGTGCGATTGTGTATTTTACAACACAGTCTATCGAACCAGACAACACAGAAGTAGGGGATAATAGTTTCAACAATAAAAATACCAGTCTTCAATTAGTAAGCTTACCTATTGAATATAATGATACAGAATCGGTGATTGATTTGTTTGAAACATTACGTATTGGAAAGGTTTCCAACGTCCGCATTATTGAAAGAAAAAACTATAACCAACGCCTCCGTACTCATATTGTAACAAAGACCGCATTTATTGATTTGGAGTGTATGTATAATACACAAGCTGTTCGCGAATTACAATATTATTTAAATAATAACAATAGTATTACAGTTTCACCAAGCGTAACTGTGGTTACTGAATTCCCTATTCACTGGGAGAATGGTGATAATATGACACATTTATCTATCAGAACAGCAACCGAGGGTTCAGGAAAACCGAAAGAAGTACCCACAACTACTGCTGATGTTACAACTGAGCCAGAAAATATGGAATTAGCAGATGAAGATTGGAAGAGTGTATATATTCCAATATTGCCTTCAAATATGTATGTGAATAATCCAGTTGATAACTCCTATCATACATTTCAACCACGCAATTTGAAGTCTTTACTTGAAAATGAACTTAGACTGGGTAAAGTACAGCGTGTAGATTTTATTGACCGTGAACTTGAAGACGGACAAACAGTAAAATCAGCATTTATTCACTTTGATTATTGGTACAATAATAATAATGCAAAGTTCTTACGTGACAAACTAAATACATCAGGACAATTCAAGCAGAAGGGATTTTATGATGGTTCAAATACACATAGATTTATGGTAAGAAATGATAACGGAGACAAAGTACCCGGATACTTTGTATTTAAGATTAATCACAAGCCTATCCCAGAAGTAGAGGAAACTGAATTAAATATGTCTCAATTAGTTGCTGCTAATAAGGTATTAGAAGAGAAGATGGCAGAACGTGATGGATTGATTGAGAAGCTACAAGCAGAACTTGCTGAATTACGTGGAAATACTGAATAAATAACACAAAAATAATAAAAATAACACAAAAATATAAAAACTATAAAATAAAAAGGCTTCGGCTTTTTTATTGTATTGGTTGTGGTTGGTATGATTGAAAAATTGAATAAGCGTTATTAGTATGACTTCATATAAAAATATACACAAATATATGGGAATAAAAAATCTAAATAAATTTCTACATGAAAAATGCTGTAAAAATAGCATTTCAAAAATACACTTTCGTGAAATATCCGGAAAAACAATTGTAATTGATACAAGTATTTATTTATATCAATTCTTAGGGGAGGGCAGTTTAATGGAAAATATGTACTTATTCATTTCGATTATGAATTTATATAACATTACACCTATATTTATATTTGACGGTAAGCCACCACCTGAGAAGACGGATTTATTAAGACAACGATATATGGAAAAGAAAAACGCACAACGAAAATACAACGATTTACATTTATTATTAGCGAACATGACTTCTGAAGAGAGACGACTTGCCGAACTTGAAATGAATAATCTAAAACGACAATTTGTTAGAATATATGATGAAGACATCAAGAAAGTGAAAGAATTAATGGATGCATATAACGTGACCTATTTTGATTCTCCAAACGAAGCAGATGATTTATGTGTTTATATGGTAAAATCAGGAAAAGCATGGGGATGCATGAGTGATGATATGGATATGTTTGTGTATGGTTGTCCTTATATTATTCGTAATCTTAGTTTGATGAAACATACTATCACGCTATACAAAACAAATGAAATTTTACAAGATTTAAACTTATCTGAAAAAGAATTTTGTGAGTTATTAACAATTTCAGGAACAGATTATAATATCCATTCAACTACATCACTTTCGGAAACAATGAAATGGTTTTATGAATATAAGAAATACAAAGAAAAATGCGATACCGATAATATAAAACATTATGAATTTTATATTTGGTTAATGAAAAACACGAAATACATAAAAGATTATCGTGAATTGATAAATATATTTCAAATGTTTAATGGAAAGAACTACGAACAATATAAGCATATGGATTTTAATATTATATCAAATGAAATAAAACCGAATACATCCAAATTACATAAAATAATGGAAACGGAAGGATTTGTATTTGCGTAAGTATGCTATACATTTCATATTTTTTTATAAGATAGATGACATATAGAGACCTTTATAGTCTTCAAGTCCAGTATGCGTTAATGAAATAGTAACATCAAAATAAATATTACCCCCCATATTTCTCCATCGGTTACAGAAAACCCAATCTTCAGAACAATATGTACTATTTTCAACCGAACAATCAAATAATGCATACGCATATTTATTTTCATCTGAAGTTAAGAAATTAACATCATCTGTATATTTGGTAGAAGGAAATGCTTTAATCATAGATTCAATTACATTACGTTTTATTAACATAAATCCTGTAGCTATATGTTTTACCTTGATTGTGTTATTTTTTACATGGATCTGTTTATCCAAATAATTAAGGTTATAATCTACCAAATTATGCATGATATAATTATCATCAGAAATTGCATTTGTTAATTCCGATTTGTTTTTACGTTGTTGAATCTTTGAAATACTATTATATTCACCAGTAATAGAGTCTTTTTGTAATATTTTATCCCATTTGTATTTTTTGATAGGATATACTCCACCTATCACATTTTTGTCATGACATAACAATTTAAGAATTTCTTCAGCACCCCATTGTATATCATTGTCAATAAACATGAAATGAGTAATGTCTGGGTCACTCATTGCCCGAGCAATAAGGTTGTTCCGTGCTCGTGTAACCAAACTATCATTTCTACAGAATTCAATAATATGTTCTATTTTTAGACTATTGAGAGTATTCACTGTTTTCAATAATGAAGACACGTAACCAGTATGACAAATGTCACCAAAACATGGGGTTAATATACATAGTTTTATTTTATTTTTATTAGCGTAATCTTGTAATTTTTCATTTAATGATGGATTTATCATAATATAGTATAATAAGTTCTACGTTTAAGTATTTTACTTTTCAAACACAAATAAAATTTTTATGTGTGTTTGAAATTTTGTATTGTTTCTACTTTCCTGATTTTGTATTGTTTCTACTTTCCTGATTTTGTATTGTTTCTACTTTCCTGATTTTGTATTGTTTCTATTTTTCTTGATTTGTATTGTTTCTATTTTTCTTGATTTTGTATAATTATGCGGAAGTTGCGTCACCAGCCTTTTGGAAATGGTGCTTCATGTACTTTTGAAGATTGAAATATCCAAGCATTTCCTTCTTGTCATCACCCTTATAGTGGTAGTTAAGAAGTTTGGCGAGCTTGGCGTCGGCTCTGAAATAACGTCCATTGTCTTTTTGTTTAAGATTATGTTTCTCAACATAATTATGAATTTCCTTACTTACTGCGGTTCTTGCCATCTCAGTACCATGAGCTACTCCAAGGAAGTTAGCCATCTCGTCACTGATGCGGGTGGGTTTGGTAAATCCAGAAGGTTTACGTTCACTGTTGCTCTTGCGCTTTTTGCTGGATGCTTTGACGGCAGCCTTCATTACACGAGATACGTCTTTACCAAGAGTCTTGAAGTCAGTCTTAATGGTAGCAAGATTGCTGGTGAGTTGTTGGAGTTTAGCAGAAAACTCGGCAAGGCGTTGATTAATAAAAGCAGCAGGATCAGATGGCTCTGACTCAGTTGCCTCAACAACTGGCTCGGGTGCTGGTGCTGGTGCGGCTTCAACCTTAGGGGCAGCCTTGGAACGAGACTTGGTCTCAGTAGTAGTTTTATCGGAAGTCTTAGATGCTCTAACCATTGTGATTATACATAATAATAGGATGTCTTTTTAAGTGATTTACAGTATAATATTATTTATTATAAATATTATATTATTAATAGACGATAATCCCTTATAACTTGGTTTATTTTGTGTAAATTATGTAAAATCTGTAAATTTTAGTTCTGTATAGATTCATATAACCATGGAAGACACATACGTGCGCCAGATGATACACTTGTTAAAGCAGACAAAGCGTGTAATGTACCAATTTTACGATAATCTTCGTTTATTCCACTATATACCATATTCTCAATCACAATTAAACATGCGGATTTAATTTGTTGTAATTGTATTTCATTGTGAAGTAATGGGCGTGTAAATATTCCATCAAATGGGGAATAAAACGGACATATATTATTTTGAACTTCTCTTGATAACTCTCCTCTGTAATACCATATTTCATATAATTTACGATAAAGTCGTATATAATCACGAAGTTCTAAACTATTAAACCATTCGCTATTTGTATAATTTCCTAATAAATCTATTTCCATAAATAATTCGTTAATCCTGTTGTCAATCGTATTATTACGGATATTCACTATATTCGTATAACGGATTAAATCTTCTTCGCGAGTAATAGGTCTGGTAATAGGATTATACTCTACCCGACTGGTTTGTCTTCTATTCCGATTATTAATTATATTTGTCTTATTTTGTGTATACGGTATATTCATTTTTGAAAAACCTTCACATAATATGAAACATAAATTGTATAAGGTTATCATTTCATTCATATGTGATGTACTCCAAGGTTCTCGTGTATATGGGTTCATTTTGTTGTTTCGTTTAAACATTTCTATTAAAGAAGTAAGATCGAACCCATATGTAAATTCTTTTTTGTCAGTAAAGCTATAAAAATAATCATTTTGTATCTCTTTTATTGGTTCCATCGTACAAAAATCGGCATCGTTTATACACATCTCTTTATTATATAATGCTTTCCCGCGTAATCTAATCATGTAACGACATATCCAGCTTCTAAAACATGTTTGAATTTGTATACATGCTTTCGTTTGTAAAAAAAAGTTGGTTATTCTATCTATAATTTCCTGTTTCTTACCACTTGAACGTATTTTGTATGTTTTTGCTGCTTCTTTTAGTTTTGGAATAATGTAATCACTCAGATTTATATTTCCATTAATAAAATTATCATATGTAATTGGTATCAATATTTTGTTGGATTTGCGTTCATTCGTTTTTTGTGATTCTGATTTCATAATAGTATTATATATATCATGTTTTTGTAATGTGTTTTTTAATTGTGGTTTTGAAATGATGTTATGTAATAGTGATGATGAGTAGGAGGATGACATGATTATATATTAATAAGATAAATTATATATTAATTAGTGGTTATTTATTATATCATTTTTGTGTAAATACATTAAGAGAACGCGAAACAATTATATTAGCTTACTTATTATGCTAATATATTTATAAAATTGAATTAAAGACACATCATACTATTATGTATAAATAGTTAATCTATATTATCTAAAATCATAATGTCAAAGTCACCAATTGTAGTAAAGTATAACGAGTGGAATACCGCAGGTATTCGTTATATGGCTCCCCGTATCAGTGATCGTGGCGCAAAGTCAGTCGCACTTATTAGTACACAAAGTAATCGTGGGTTGTGTATTTCAACACCTCTTCTAATGACTTGGGGTATATCCGATTATGTCGATGAAAAAGGTGAATCTGATAACAAGTTCAATATGTCTCTTGTATTTCCCAATGCCGATTATGAAACTCAACCTACTACTGATTTCCTTGATAAGTTGAAGTTGTTTGAAGAACAAATCTTGAATGATGCAGTCAGTAATAGTGAAGTTTGGTGGGGTAAAAAGAAGTCTCGTGAAGTAATTGAAGATAATTTCTTCCCATTCCTTAAATATCCAAAAGATAAGCTATCTGGTGAAATTGATACGTCAAGAGCACCCAGTATGCGTGCCAAGGTTCCAAATTATGATGGTCGTTGGAATATTGAGATTTATGATACTGAGAATAAATTGATATTCCCTTGTGACAACGAGAATTTGACACCAATGGACTTTGTTCCCAAAAAGAGTAATGTAGCATGTGTTCTTCAATGTGGTGGATTGTGGTTTGGTGGAAAGGGATGGGGAGTAACCTGGAGACTAAATCAATGTGTAGTAAAGCCACATATTCAAGATACTATATTTGGTAAGTGTCACATTGAACTTTCTACTGATGAGAGAGATACTATCAACAAGCAACCCATTGCTGAGAATGTAAATGATAGTGAAGACGAAGAAGGACCATCTATTCCTGCTACTACTTCTACTACTGAAGTGGAAGATAGTGATGAAGAAAAAGAGCCAGAACCTGAACCAGAGCCAGAACCAGAACCAGAACCAGAACCTGTTAAGAAAAAGGTTGTAAAGAAAGTTACAAAGAAGAAGACAACCGCATAAAAGAAAAGAACCGAGATAAAA
>Ga0228669_1000072_pt1 | contig 69628 bp, 75 predicted proteins | sample 84DmetaG_FD_182700 | JGI IMG/M metagenome (GOLD analysis project Ga0228669, IMG submission 182700) | Seawater microbial communities from Monterey Bay, California, United States - 84D | ecosystem: Environmental > Aquatic > Marine > Coastal | place: USA: California | collected 2016-10-11 | reverse complement strand
CCATAAATTTGATCTTTCTGGATATTTCCAAGCATCAAAAATAAACCACTTTATATCTTTTTTACAATTATTTTTTATTTGATTTAAAAAATTACTTTTTCCACTTCAAAACCTTCATATAAATCAAATTAATGAAGAGTTATCTATGCTATATAATTTTGAGTAAAATAATTGTAACTCAAATGATATATTAATAAGATTACCTGTTCTTGAATTTTCTTGAAGTAAATCATTATTCTTTATAAATCAATCAGTCAAAATCATACCAATATTAAAAAATAAAATAACTAACTCACATCTATCTTACTAAAATCCTTCGCTTCTTCAGATACTTCTACCAAATTCCCAGAACTCGCTAATTGCTTTATCTCATCATTATGAGTAATAAGAATAACCTGTTTAAACCTAGAGTTAAGTTTATGAAGTGCAAAATATATATTCTTCGTTCTTTCCTCATCCTGGTTAGAGAATATTTCATCTAATACCAGGAATCATATATTCCCAACTCATATACTCTGACCCAATGCAAGTCTTAATGATATATTAGCAAGGTCTTGCTCTCATCAAGAATAGAGATTCAATTCCTTCTCGTCTATCATAATCCTATAATCCTCTTCGATAGATATCTTTGCATATTTATGATTCGTAGCAGTAGAAAAATAGCTACTCGCAATTTCTTCTATCTTCGGTTTCAAATAACGGAAGAGGTATTTTCCATAATCTTGTAATATGTTTTTCTTGAGACCTATGATCTCAACTACCCTTTCATTTTTCTTTATTTCTTCCTCTCGTTCTTGATAATTCTTGATATCATTCTCATAAGACCCTATAGATCTACTAATACTATCAAGAATAGGAGATATTCGTACCTTTTCTTGTTCATAGCCTCTCTTTTCCAAAGTATAGGTATCAACATCAAATCATACCTTATTAAGTTTCTCAGAGAGTATTTTATAGTCTCTTTCTAATAACAGAACACTTTCTTTGGATTCTTGGATTGTTTGTTCCAATTTAGAGATACCTTTAATCTCTCCCTCCATTTGTCTTAACTCGTTTGTTTTAATAGAAACTTCTTTCATATCCTTAATAAGAAGATCGTATTGTTCCTGGTTAAACTTTATATCTCAAATTTTCTCTATGTTTTCCCTATATCCATCAACTGATTTCTTATTTGTTTCTATAGATACTTTATACCTATCTATGTTCCTCATACTGTTATCCAATTCTTTTCTTGCTTTCTCTAAAACATCTTTCTTATTACTTAGAGGAAGTCTTTTTTCTTGAAGATCTTTCTCATTGTCAGTTTCTTTTTGCCATTCTTTTATTTTTGCATTAATCTTTTCATCAAATCGAGCAAGTACTTTAGTAAGATGAGCTCATAGTTCCTGTTCACAAGTTGGACAATGAGCCTTTCACTTTAATCATTCAAATTCATTTTTTTCTTCTCTAAGCTCTTTTCAGGCTTTTTTAATAATAGCCATCTTTGTTTGAATAGCTGTAATTTTTGAGTCAAATTCCTTCAGTTCCTTATCATATTTTTCTATATCTCTATCTAAAACTTCTATCTTTGTTTTTAGAGTATCATAAGTTGGTTCTTTATTTTGTGTAAGAATACTTTGAATCTGCTTTTCAGCTGAAGCTATATTTTCGTTATTTATTTCTATTTCTTTGAGATATGTTTGTTTCCTTTCATACTTTCCTTTCAGTTCATCTTGTTTTAACTTATCCTCTTTTAATCCTGTTTCTCTATCAAAAATATCCTTATATTTATCGTCTTTCTTTTTCTCTTCATACTCAGTGCTTATCTTTTTAAGCTTCTCTAACTCTTCAGTATATCTTTTTATATTTCCAGAAAGAGAGGTTTTTTTAGTATCATTTATATTTATTTTCTGTACATAGAAATCATGAGTATCCTTTTGTAATTTTACTCTTTTATATAAATTCTCCTTCCTTCTTAATATTCTTTTATAATGTTTCTCTTGTTTTCTCGTTATTTTATATTGATATTTTATTTCTTCTATATCAATATTTCCAATTTGTTCTTTTAGAACCTTTAAAGTTTTATTTGCATCATTAAATAGAGAGTTATACTCCGAAGCCAAAACCTCAACTTTATTTATTCATAATATTTGATTTATAAGGTCCTTTCTATCATTTGATTTTCAGCCTAAAATACTGACTTCATTTTGTTTCGTAAATACAGAGTTGGTAAAAACATGCTTCGTTATTCAAAGAAGTAGTTCGAGTTCTTCAGTAACTTTTACTCATCCTAATATTTCAAGACCATCTGGTCATACTAGTTTATCTTTGTCTTCAGTTATAAAATCTGACTGGTGCTTTTTGATTCCCTTATTGATAACACGAGTGATAGTATAACTTTCATTGTTAAACTCAAACTCTAATTGAAACATTGAAGGTTTTTGTTTATCTTCAGTGTGGTTTATCAGAGACTTCGAATCTTTTAATCTTATAAAGTTGTCATTTCACTTAATACCAAAGAATGAGAGTGCTATAAGGTCAGTAATAGTAGACTTTCAAGCTCAATTCTTTCCAGACACAACAATAATACCATCATTAAAATGTATGGTTTCTTGTTTGAATCTTCTAATATTCAGGATTTTTAAACTTTTTAGTAGTAACATATCTTTATTAAGATAATAAATAATTATCAGATTCTTTCTCAGATGCCTCTATAATACTAACCTCCATTTCTTGAATTTTGTTAAGCATAAACATATGTAAATCAATATCAGCATAGTAATCATATCCTTCATTTTCCATGAATTCATCTCAAAAATACAAATGCCTCACTCCATCAAAAAATATATTTCCATGATACATAATCCTTCATTCTATAGGAACATCATCAACTGAACAAGATATAACATCTATAAAATAAAAATCTAATAGAGTTTCTCATTCTCTTTTAGTATAAAGAAGTAGTGCTTTCTCACGAACTTCTTCTTTTTCATATTCAACTAATGAATATTTATCTTCTATCTCTTGTATTGTTTTCTCATCCATTTTTAAATCCTTAAAAAATAAAATACTCTAATTAAAAATTTTCTTCAGCTTCCCTTCGAGTTCTTTTTGTATTTCTCATCTATCAATGAACTCATCTACCGTATAACTCTCTATGAAATCCTTAAAATTCTCTACTACATAATCTGTTTTACTTGTATCAATGTATCAAGATATTTCTTTTTCTTTCTCGTCTATAAATCTATTTTTACTTACATTAATATAGAATACATCACTGAAGAACTCATATACCAAGTTACCATCAAAATTTATGTTAAGATCAGTCTTCATATTCATAAAATCTATCTTCACTATAGCTCCTTTTAGCTTTCTTTTATCTATGTTTTTCTCAAGATATACTAGCAACTCTCCCATACTCTTATATTCACTACAATCTATTTTTCATAGATCTATCATCTTCCTGGAACCTATATCCACCTTTTCTACTTCATATTTGTTCTTCTCATCAAATGAGATCACATTATATTTTATATCATAGTCTTTCTGATTAAAACTCGTGTGCTCGATACTTCAGGCATAGTAGATATTTTTTATATTAAAGTTCTTATGATAGTGGCCAATAGCTACATAATCAAACTGAAACAGTTGTTCGATATCTGACTTTAATATATTTACTCATGAGATTTCATCTGTGAGCTCATCGTATTCATTATCTTTCGTTGTGATTCAAAAGTGACTTACAAATAGATTTACTTTATCACCTACCATATAATCAGAACAAGTAGAGAGCTCTTTTCTAAATAACTCTTGGTCATTAATATGTGGAAGACAAGTAAAGCGAATATCATCAAAATCTACTGTTTGTATTTTATCCCCATGAACAATATGTAAATTCGGTACATCTTTAAATACATCCAGAATATTGGTAGTAGTAGATTGTCTCGGTGTTGTGTGATTCCCATCAAGAATAATCACTTGAATTCAAGCTTCAGCTAATCTCACATATCATGATACAGCTTCAGCTATAGCTCTGTTTGAAGGAGTAGCTTGATGAAATAGATCTCATGCATCAATATGGTACTTTGGCTTCTTCGCTAAAACATCATCTATAATCTTATGAAAGTTATTATAGAAGTCCTCTTCTCTGGTGGTTCCAGATATAGTGAGTCATAGGTGACAGTCTCATGTATGGGTTATTTTCAGCATCTATTATTATTTGTACTTAAATATTCTTAATATAAAGGTATTTATTCTCACTGTTAAATCATTTTCTCTAACTCACCACATAACTTTAACATATTATCTGCTCAATATTTCTTAAATAAGATAGTTAATATATCCTCATCAATACAGTTATGTATATCATTCTTATGAGCTTTTTCAACAATACTTTTATCCAAGCTAACTTTAAAACATTTACTTTCAAATTGATAATCTCATATAAACACAGTATGATCTTTGAGTAAAGAATATAGTTCACTTCTAGACTTAACATATTCTACTAAATCTTTAGAAATAGACTCAATATACTTATTATTTTCAGATTCAAAATATACTCAATAAGTACTGTCATTTACGGTAAAACCATGTGATTCATGGTAACTATCATATTTAGATAAAATTTTTCTAAAAATAATAGATAACAATAACTTCAAAAAATAATGTTGAAACTCAGGTTCTATTTTACTTAATTTCTCTTTAATTTTTGACATGTAAAAAATATTTTAATCCAAATAATAATATCCATAAATCTCAATATAAAGATTAATTTATATCAAACTCAGTCCCCACCTCAAATTCCTTTGGATTTCAAACTGGAAAACTTAACTCGTTTGTCTCTACTTTATATAACCTCCTATTCTCTTCAAATAGGGACTCAGCTATTTCATACAATTCCTCATTTGTATAATCTTTTCCTGGTTCTAATTTATGAGATATATCTACATTGATATAAGCCGGAACGGTTCCATGTATTTTTACGGTAGTCATAGTTTCAAAAAGTTAAATTATAAGGTTACTAGGATAATAATAGTTTGAAAAAATATTATTTATTATACTTTCATTTTAGCTCTATTTGATTTTTATATTTATCAAACTTAGAGGAGATATCAAAATACACATAAAATAACTCTGATAAAATTAGTTTTATATCGTCTTCTTTTAATTCCTCATATTTATTATTACTAAGGGAAATAGCACACTTTGAACCAATATATTTTGCTCATTTTACCTTTTCATGATACTTTCTATCATAAAAATGCTCTATCACACCAACATTACATATATAATCCTCTAAAATATCAGAATAAGATAAAGATAATCTATTTCCATTAATTAATATACTATCATAGTCTAGTCATTCCCATAATCGAATAGTAATAGATTTATAAAAATCATAATAGCTAATATACGGATCATCACGAAAATTATTCAAATACCTATTTTTCCTCATGCTTATACTTTCTGCAAGCCTTATACCATATAAATAATGGTGTAAATCATATTCTGAGTACAAATCCATTTCTTTTCATATCTTGGCATATTCATCGTGATTCAAATTATGATTTTCTATATATTCATTATACACTTGTTTTTTAAGAGAGTTATATTTATATATATCCACAGATATATTATATATATTTACCATACCAAAAATAAGCACCATAGGGATAATCACATAGAAAATGATAATATCACTTGGAGAATGTTTTATTTTTTTATCTTGTTTATTTTTATTAGCCATATTTAAAAAATTATATTAATTGTTCTCTAATAAAGTCTCCCAGGAAATCCTCTAAATCAGATAGTAAATAAACCTTACCATTTGAAACTTTTCCATATTTCCTTATAGGCTTTATTTTCTTATTTCCTTCTCACTGATTATATTGCCTTATATAAAACTCTATATCTTCCAAATCTAAGCTTTTCCCATGAGTTTCATTTATCTTATTAAGCACCTCGAACCCTGATATCAATTCAATTCATCACAAAGGAGATAAATTGTTCTCTAGTGTATCATCTGAAGATATAATTTCTTTTAACTTCGTAAAGCAATAATTAAAAACTCAGTCCTTTGTATTTAATTCTTCTGGAATATCTATTTCTAGTTTTTTCATAATTCTTATAATTCAATATTAAATTTATTTCCATTTCTATTCATATAAGATATGAATGCCCTGGTAATTGATAAAGGATATACGTTTGATCCTCATTTCCCTGAACTAAATAAAGGTTTTAATTCAGAACCATGTACCTTTTTAAATTTATCAAAATGGAATGAGAAAAGAGGTCTGTTCATTCACAATAGCTCCTGTAATTGAATATTACTTATAGGAGTTTCTGAACCAAACTCTTTCATATCTCATTCTACAGAGTCTGACTGAAAAACAAAATTTTTCCCATTTCTAATAATGGCTCCCAGTAGAGTATTTTTATCTTTAAAATACTCCTTTGGGATATGAAGCTCTATTGTTTCATAATCACTTGTGTTTTCCATCATACAAACCACTGTTTAAAAATTAAAAATATCAACTTTATAAAATCACTTCTTTTGAGTAAACTCTTTCCCAACCAATCAGCAAATATTTGCCATTACTCTATGAGATCTCACATTTGCTAATATACGCTTATTCCATATTACCACCCTTCACATTCTTGCACAAGGAACTTCTTCTTTTAGTATATCTACATTTGTAAGTCTATCAAGTGTTCTAATAACTTTATCCACCACAAAGTCTCTTCTATTATAAGTCATATCCAAAGTATAAAGAACTTCATTTTTATCTGTTTTATTATTTTTCATAATCTATCCGATTAAATTCTAAAATCACAGTTTTACTCCATATGTGGGGAGACTAATATATATAGCTATTATTTATTTTAACATCTCTATATCATAGTAATTTAAATGTGTCATATATTTCCTGTAAGCATTTATCCTTATATCAACCAACAAGCACAATGTGATCATCCTTACTAAAATATTTTTCAAAGTCTTTCTTCATCTCAACTGGTATCGTCTCTTTAAATCTTAAATATCAAAATTGTTTTTCTATTTCTTCATCTATCATTAATCTCTTAAAAGAATCTTTTTTCCAATATCAATATGGATTTCACCAAAAACTACAATGTATAGAGTTTGAAGAGTCATATATTCTACACCTATTATCAAATGAAGCTAAATATGATGGATTTTCCAATAATGCTTCATATACTTGTTTACTTTCCTTAAATCATTTTTGTACATCTACATATACCAGCTTCTTTTCTGGATTTCTATTAAGTCCAAAAAATGCTTTTAACCATTTTATATAAAGTTCTGCCCTAATTTTTCTATTCTTAGGATAATACTTTCCTAGAATATCTTTTATAAGCTCAAAGTTATCAATAACATTTGGCCCATGAATATCTATAGTTTTCATAATCTAACCGATTACATTCTAAAATCACAGTTTTACTCCATATGTGGGGAGGTAGATTTATCACCTACAAGAGTATTATATTCTTTTATTGAACATTTGTCAAACTTTTATTGAACATTTGTACAACTTTTATATAAAAATGGCTATTTAAAGACAATAAAAAAATAGAGAAAATATATAAAAATTCCCTATTTTTTGAAAAAAGTATATTTTATACTATCTTACAGCTTCTTTAAGAGTCTTTCATGCCCTAAACACTGGAGAGTTCATAGCCGGTATATTTATAGATTCACCAGTTCTAGGATTTACTCCATTTCTTGAAGCTCTTTCTGATACTTTAAAAGTACCAAATCCTGTAATACCAACTTCATTTCCTGATTTTAGTTCATCAGTAATAATCTCTATTCCTCAAGCTAAAACCTTAGAGGCTACATCCTGACTTACTCCAACTTTATCAGCAATAGCTTTTATTAATTCTTGTTTTTTCATAATATCTTAAAATTAAAAATAAAATAACACCTATATTCTAGTTATAATGGCTTTGTTGTCAAAATTTTTACTTACATATTTTTTATCCCTCTTTCCATAAGATGCAATATCTGATATAGCCAGTTTGCAATAGTAAGCTTTCAAACCAATCCATCTGATTTTTCAAAGAAAATATTCGCATAGTTATGGACAACCTGACTATACTTATCTACAAGAGATACTCCTTTTAGTGCTCATATATCTTCATCTACACTCTCTAAAACATCCTCCACTATATCAGTAACAAGTTTATGGTATCAAATATCTGGTAAGTGTCATAACAATTCGCCAAATAAATTATTACTCATATTTTCAAAATCCTTCACTACTCCTTTTATTAAAACTTCTTTGTTCATATCACTCTATAATTAGTAACCAAAATCTTCCATTTTAAATTTTGTATTATATCTTGCATTCACTTCATCCAAAAAATCTTGTGACACAGGATCAGTTACTTCAGTAAGATCTTCTTTATCAAAAGTATTATCTGTGTGCAATGGTGCGTATAAAAGCAGTCCATTCTCAACACTTACCACACAGCCATATTGTTTCAGAATTTTTATTTCTCAGTTTCACATTTTTTATAAAAATATTAAATAAAATCTAGGGTACAAATTACTGTTCTAATATTTCTATATCTTTTATACAATTTAGTACTTCTTTTTTTGTTTTATCATCAATATATTTTATACACTCTCACTCTCTCGTATAAGAAGAGAAACCTCCTTTTATATTTACACCTTGTTTGATAACATACTTAGAGCCTTCATACTCATTAAAGTCTTTCATAATTCACACCACGAAAAATAATACAGAAAAAGTTATCGCAGATAATAAAAAATATTTCATATTCAAAACAATTAAAATAAATAAGCTATACTAGAGTCTCTTACACAATGCTTCTATCTTATTATCATAGTGATCAAAATCACTAGTGTCATAGCTTCCATTAAAAGATGATATTTTTTCTCCATCTTCTAAAAGCTCCACCTCAATATAATTTCACTTTCCTTTTTCTATCTCATGCCTAAAAGCCTGAGAGTGATGAGTCAAAACAATATCACTTATACCACTTGTTCTAGAAGACACTATGTCTCCATTATGAGTCACTGTAATCCTTATTTCTTTAGCCATAATAACAATATTAAAATATAAAAACTATTTTCCTTTTATCTTTTTAAAAGCACCTTCTATCTTTTCACAATACTCTTCCTCCATAGCAATATACTCTTTCCCTGACAATCGAACTCACGCTTCTTGAAAATAAGAGTGATCTTGAAGTGAAACAACTTCTCCATTATCAAGAGTAATAGAGAGAATACCAGAGCTTAACAAAGAAGGTATTTTCTTTTTTGCTTCTAAAATCTTTAAAACTCTACTTTTCCCCTTACCATTATTATCTTTTCTATACTTCAAAACATCTACTACATTATCTATAAATCATTTCATACATTTTATTCATTAGAAAGTAATTCTTGAACAAACTCTTTAAGTTTTTCATTGTTTCCCTGCCTACAATAATCAAAGTTTCTTCCAGTAGAAAGGTTTATATATTCTGGAGCTTCTACCATATAATCATTATAGAAACCAAAATCAAGGATTCTATTAAACTCTTTTGGATCTTCATTTGCTATACTTCTTAACTCTTTCGCAATAGGGTTTTGTACATCATCTCTCGCCCCCTTCCACTCAATTTCATCGTACTTTGCATCTCTCAGATCTTCCCAACTCATATAAGTATCATTTATCGGTATTTTTACCAGTACATCTTTTTTCTGAGGGTTAAACTTCGTAACTCAGAGAGCCTTGTTTCCTTTTATAAGATTCGAAGGTTTATACATCTCCTGGATTTGTAGAAGTGTTTTACCCTGGAGGGAATCAAACTCTTTATCCGAAAGGGGTTTTACAACCGAACCTGTTGCCTGATGAATAGACCATTCCACACGAATAAGACACCTTACATCTCAACTATATACACCATCATCAATAACAATATCATTTCTCTGAGCAAATTTCTTTAATCATTCAAATACTCTTTTTATATTATACTCTCACTTTTTAATAAAAACAAATAATTCAGGAGTTACTTCTTTTAATATTCTTCCTGGTATTTTTATATGAAATCATTTCGAACCTGAAAAATTCAGTGAAAAAGGAATTTGCATCTTTTGAAAAAGATCTCTCATCTTCTTACAATTATCATAAGATTCAGTACTCTCAGCATTATGAGTATCAAAATCATATACTAAATCAAAGGTATCAATAAGATCGAGTTTATTATCAGCCAAGAAATTCCTTACATCTCTTTGTGATGGAAAGTTATACATCGAAGAAGATTTTATCTTCTCTGAAAGAACTGCATTATCAGTATCAAGAGTTGCTACAGATTTAAAGAAGTGAAGAGGAGTATCAAGAATTCATGACTTTTCCGTTGTGTAATCATATGATTTTAACATCAAGTTGGAAACAAGGGTGTTATTCATAAAGAATGGCCTTCTCTCAATAAAGTTATCTATATCTACCTTATTTCCAGAATGTTTCTCCAAAACTTGTAAGATATTCTTCTTTACTTCTTCATTCATATCTTTTCTTGATTCTATCTTTCAAGTTCTTGGATTCTTGCATATAAATGTACCAGTATCTTTTTCGTAACTTACAAAATTATTAATGATATAAAGAGCTGTAGACACATCTCTATTCTTAATAAAAGATCCTTCCCTCTTATCAAGAGAAGCTGATATAAGCCTTGCCACAATGTTTTTATTTGCTCATCTATACCATAACTCTCTTTCTTTAGTAATATCTCTATTCTTTGGAAAAAGCTCTTCAGGAGAAATTTTTTCGGTTTTATCAGTGTTTTTCTTTCCTGTATAGTCTTCTTTTTCTATTGCCACTTTTTGTTCTTCTATAGCCTGAGGTTTTTCTTCCATTTGCTCTTTGTTCTTTTGAACAGGAAGTGCTGTTTTCTTTTCATTTCCTGGCTCTTTAGAATCAATATCATACTCATAATCACTATTTGACACCAAGGGTTGAGCTATCTGATCTTCTACCAACATTTTTAAGGATTTTCATATAGAAGTTTCTATATAGTCAGGTTTTCTTCATTTAATTTCAGTAAAGAAATATATATCTCTCTTCTTATATTTCCCATTTAATCTCAAAGTGGCTCATTTTCATTGTTTCGAAAAATCTTCGAAAGTTTTCTTAAAGTCTTCATCAACATTCTTTGCTTCTTTTAAGATAGAAATTATCTGATCTCTTGTAAACTTATTATCATTAAAAAAGTAAACATGGAATCAAGAGTGAGTACTATATACTGTTGCATCTGATAAATGGAAAGTATTAATAAGAAGCCTTATTTCATGTTCAACCTTCTCCTGAAATTCTTCTTTTTGAAATCCATCATAATCTAGAGTAAGGAAGAATTTATTTTCTCCTACTCTATTCGTAATTCCAGATGCTAAACTAAAAATATTTTTCATAAATATATATTAATGGGTAGTGGTTGGATCGATACCGAAACCATCTTTATTATCAAATCTCTCTCTAATATAAGTAGTAGTTGGGTGTTCATTTTCTATTATTTTAATAATTCCCTCTTTTACTTTCTCTTTATTAAAATACCCTCTATCAAATGGATTAAATCAAGAAATGTATTCTATAATAACCTGGCAAGAAAATTCAGCTTTGGTACCATCATCATGATTTCATAATCTACTCCATACTCCTGGTATATAAAAATTAATCGCTGTTTCAGTAGTGACTCTTCTATCTACCACCAATTTTTCTGTCTCTTCCTTTTGAGTATATCTACTTATAATTTCTGTTTCATACTCCGATTCATAACCTTTTACATATTCTTGAAATGTAACTTTAGTAAGCTTATTTCTTGTTTCCTGAGTTTCTTCTTTATGTTCATCTAACCTTCTTAGAAACGAATACTTAACTCCTTCTTTTTGTAACTCTCTTACTTCTTGTTCTGTAAGTTTCTCAGTTTTTCATACAATATCAAAAGATTCTATTTTTTGAAAATCTTTAATTTCCCCTTTTGCAAGTAAAAGTTCCAATGCTTGCATTCTCGTATCATCCACATTCTTTTCAGTTTTTGACACTAAATTACGAAATATATTTTTGAAAAAACCAAATACACCCTTTTCTTTTGTAAGGGTTTTATACTTCACATCAAATACTTTTCTATTTCTATATACTTCATATTCTGACAGTTGAGCTTGTACTTTTACTTCTTCGATATAATAAAAATCTATATATTCTCTCTCATCATATTGAATCTCATAAAAGTCATAACTTGATTCTTTCTCATTATATACATATCATTCTTTGAGTAGTTTCTCACCTTGTTCTTCAACAAAGGTTTGTTTCAAATGATTTTCTAATTGATAATTATAGTTCGCCATATGTTTATATATGATTTATAAAACTTGTTTCTATTATAAGGTTTTTATATAAAAATGCAAACTTTTTGTATACTTTTTTTATTTTTTTATGCTTTTAGTTTGATTTTCTCGTTTTTCTTATTATAATGGTAATGTTTTTATAGTTTTTCACAAATTTATGAAAGAAATAGAATTGATTATCAAACTTCAGCAAATATTAGAGAAAAATAGTGTATTTATAGAGGAAAAAGAGATACACTCTATTTTAATTGACTCCCTTATGTACGACCAAGAAATCCCAAAAAGAGAATCAACTACAATAAAAAGTAGAAAAAAATATATAGATAAGCTTTATTATCACTGAAGCATTAATATATCTCAACTTGATATTACTGAAGATCTCGAACGTATTAAAGTAGAAATTAAGAACATCACAGAATACAATACCTTAAAAAATAATAATGTGTTGTGTGCAACCATGATGGAACATATCTTCTCACATTGGGGAAAGGTATTTGGAATATGAAGCAAAAAAATAAAGCCTCCTCTCAATAAAGATGAAATTAGTTTACCAAATAATTTAGATAATATCTGTAAAATTTTACAGAGTATGCTTACAAAAAAACCTTTATTAAGATATAATTGGACTAAAAGTATTATACTCAGTAATTATTTACTTCTGTGTCTTTGACTCCCATGAATAAACTTTAATCATAAAGATAAAAAGAAAATAATCTGAACCCTTGGTACATACAAAAAATTTAAAAAAGAGTTTCTACTGGCCATTATATCAGAATTATACAAACTGTATTATGAGTCTATAGAGCCTAGTGAGATTGTAACTATACCAGAATTTGCATCGAAGAAATGAGTAAAATACCCTTATATAAAACCAGGTACTTGGTGGTACAAGGAAAATATAAAATATACTTTTTTGAATAAATAAAATATGGAGAGAAAAACTCATATACTTTTCACCATTACTTGGATTTATTGACTCGCCACTCTACTTAAAATTTATCAGATAAATAATGAGTGGGCTCTTTTTTATATTCTATTAGTTACCTCTTTTCCTCTTATCAGTATTCCCTATCAAGCAATAGTAACCACTCTCCCTGATGCAGATCTTCACAATAGTAGACTCCATAAAACTGTACTTGCTCCGGCACTTTGAATACTTTCTTTCTTTGTAAATCATAGATGAGCAACTCATAGAATAGAAGGTATTCTTATTTTTAGTTTATTTATGTGAGGATTATATATTCTATGAACAAGTATCATAACTCTCACCGTGATATCATTCTTAGCTATCACTATATTATGGGTCCTTATTGATAAGAAAATTATTAATAAAATATTCTCAACTATTATTATTCTATTTTTTCCTATTCTTCTTATTCCTGAAGTATATAAATATTTTCTAGTAAGTATGATTTTTGCATACATATTTCATATGTTCGGAGATGCTTTTTCAAAAGAAGGTTGGACTGTTGCAAAAATACCTGGAACGAAAAAAAAGCTTAGATTTCAGTTGCCTTATTACCTAGCTTTTAGGGTCGGAGGTGGATTTGAGAGGGGTATCATCAAACCACTTCTGTGGTGTGTTTTATTCTTTATAATTTACATCGAACACAATTTTTGGATAGATAAAATAACGAGTGATCTCGCCTTAACTTTTCAGCAAGTCGGTATCATATATCATAATCCGGAACTACTAATAAGTGATCTTGATAATATAAAAGAAAGAGTGGATATAGTACTCGAGTTTATTAGAAAGGTGGTGGGTTCTATATAAAAGTTTTTATAAGTTCATTTAGTTTTAAAATGACAAATAATCGCTAACTCCATTTAAATCCATGCGAAATTTAAGACTACATCCTCTCTTATCACATACATAAACGGTAGTATTATTAATGTTTCCTATATTGTATTTCTCAACCTTATCTTTACAGTAAGTGCATTCTTTTATTTCCATAAAAATTATTAATATTAATTTTAAAACCTATACGAAACACTACCCTCCAATTTTATCTTCTAAATCTCATTTTCTTGAGGTAGGACAAGCATCACGTCAATCTTTTAAAGATATTACTTCATCTTCTACCATATTAATAATCGCATCTGACATAAGTATATGTGGTTTTCTAGCCATTACCTGATGTAGGTGTCCCACCTTATCATCAGCAAGATATCACTTAACTTCAGGAGAATTTACCAATACCTCAAATACAGCAACTTTTCATTCACCCTCTTTTCTTTTTATTAGCTTTTGAGCAATAAAGCACTTAAAGAGTACGGAAAGTTTATCCAGTATTTCTTTTCTTCTTGATACATCAAAGGCTCAAAGTATAGATTCAAAAATACTCGGAGCATCAGAAGTATGTACAGTAGTAATAACCAATACACCTTTTTCTACGAGTTCCATTACTTGTCTAATCACTTCCCTATTTCTCATTTCTTGTACCACTACTACATCTGGATATTGTGTCATACAAGACTCTATTCCTGTAGAAAATTCATCAAAATCAAATATTTTTTCCCTTTGCTGAACAATAGATTTTGTATTTTTTAAATATATATATTCAATAGGATCTTCAAGTGTAACAACATTAAGTGTTTTTTCTTGAAGTAATTCCTGAAGTACAGATGCAATAGTAGTAGATTTTCAAGAACCTGGTCTTGCTCATACAACTATAAGTCATCATTCCTTATATTTTCTTACTTCTTCCCTTATTATTTTCGGTACTCAAATTTCATCAGGGGTATACATTTTTGATGGAAGCTTCCTTATCCTCATAAAACTTTTTCCCATACCAATAGACCAGTTTATTCTTAATGGAATTTCATTAAATACATAGGAATAATTTACATGCCCCTTCTCTTGTAGTTTTTCATAAAAATCTTTTTCAAGTTTCTCTTCTCATCTAAATTTTTCTTGAATAATAAGCTGTTGAAATGCAGTAATGCTTTCATCTGTAATATCGAAATTAATTTCTTTATCTTTCCATTCATTATGAGAAACATAAAATATTCTTGCTCATTCTTTTATAACTACCTCTGAATTTTCCTCTTTCTCATTTTCTGAATCGCCAAAAAATGATGAGAATATCTCAAAAAATTGCTGTTTTACTTCTTCTTGAGTAGTCATAATATTTTATTATTAAGAGTATAAAGTTATTTTGCTATTTCACCATCACTAAAGAGTGCATATTTCACATTTGGTTGAATATCATTTGATAATCTTTTTTCCAACTTCATTCGAGCAAAACTATCAATAGCTGTTCATACTGTGTCAATTTCAACAAAATTATTTGCCAACTTCTTTTTCTCTCAAGCTCATTCTACATAATAAGCAAAAGGAACACTTTCTCATCTAAGAGTAGAAAAAGATACTCTATAGTTATATGAATTTATATTAAACCCCTGTAGCACTATTTGATTATCATATCCGTTATCTCCATCTTGATAATATATCTGTAACCCATCTATTACTGTTCCATTTAAAGTAGTGTCTTCAGAATTAACTACTGTCTTTTGAATATATGTACAGTTCCCCTCTACATTATCATAAAAAGTACAAGGTGTAAAATTTGAACCATTTTTATCACTCCTTATTACCTCTACCAAGACTCATGCTGAAGTAGACTGGTTATAATTCAATACAAAAGTATCAAAAAAATCATCATTTCAGAGTCATTCTAAAGAAACATCTCATCATACAATAGATCATAACACTACATCAGCTGAAGTAGTAGATTTTAGTTCCAGGTCAAAGTATCCACTATCAGCTCATTCATTTATAAATCCATATTCTGCATTTTTTTGAGATCCTTGACCAGATATTTCATTAAATTTAATTATCTTGTCTACATCCTCTGATTTTATAGCCAACAACTGCTTCTCAACGGATGCTTCAGCAACATATTGAGCTCACACGTAACTTATTTGTTTATTTACATCGAGCAATACATCACTTGATTGTTGTATATTTGCAAAGAAAAGAGCAAACACAACAGAGAGCACTCATCCTCATACAGCTCATTTCATATTTTAATCATTTAAAGAAATAGGAAATCTTTTATCTTTATATATTTTTTGAGTAAAAACTTTTTTCCCCTCATTTGAGTAAAAATCTAATTCAGCAATACTATACACTGTGTTTTCACTTGGGGTAAGAACTTCATTAATGGTATAGGTACTATTATCAGATAATACTACATTTCACTCTTCAATAAAGGCATTATTATTCACATAAAATGAAGTTTTTCCGGTTGGGTTTTTAAACGAGACAGCAAAACTTTGTACTTCTGTTCCTATATCTGATTCATCTGTTTTCATTCGAATCGTTTTCAAATACATATAAGAAGTTTCATACTCAATTTCCTCTTTGTTAATAATTCTTGTGTAATTAATATTATTAAAATCTCTTTTTTGTGATTCTAATAAATAGTAATATCAAGAAACTAAATCATTTTCTATAGAACTTCTAAAAAAAACTATAAAATCTTCCGGAAGAAGTGTTTTTTCGTCTTTTATACCCTCTCATATACTTTTTCAACCATATCCACTCATAGCATTTCTTAAGGCTGTATTTATATCGTTATTCAAAGCTGAATAGGTGAGCCTGTTTGATGCTGTTGATTGTAAAGCTTTATTCACTCCGAAACTCAAAAGCACTACTACGAATATGGTAAATATTCATATTGCCACCAATATTTCTATTAAAGTAAATGCTTTCCTCTGAGTATTCTTCATAAAATTATATTTATTTATTCATTGATGTTACATCTGTAAGTTTAGTGTTATCAGAAGTTATACAATAGTATCTACTCCCCTTTTGAGCATCATTTCCATCTAACCCTTTGTGGTCAATCTCATTAGTTTGTTTTCCCATCAGTGCACATATCTTAAATTTATTTCATTTATTCTCAGTACCATAATAATAAGCGTATTCTTGATCAAACTCATTATATTCACCTTCCGTAGGATCAAAAGCTACTCAATTATATGTTTCTGAATCTTCTACCAACACTTCCGTAGCAACCAAACAAGACATAAGTGAATCATACCCAGTTACTGAACACCCTGAAGAAGGATATCTTCTCCCTGTAGAGTTTGAGTTAGGGTATGCCCCATATTTTTGTTTAAAATCCTCAATATATGTTTTCACATCACTCACTGTTTTTACTCTTTTTGTATCATTTGCTCATTGTATATTAAAGGCAACAATACCAATAGTACTTATGGTAATGATTATAGTAATAACTACCAATATTTCTACTAACGTAAAAGCTCTTTTATTAGAATAATTTTTCATAAATAAAGTATTAAAAAAATAAAAATTATACACTATTCAATATAGTTAAAAGGAATATGACCATTATTCCGGTAGTAAAAAATCATATCAGTAAAAACCCTATTACTGTTATAAATCTTCCTATTTTATCTGGGTAATGTCGGATCGATTGATTCCATAATCTATCGGTATTTGAAAGTATATTTGCAAAAGCCGATTTATACCTTCCAGTTATTTTAGCTGAAGAATTAGATTCCTTAGCAAGTTGAAGGTAAAACATTTCAGTAAAATATCTCTCATCTTCAGAATATGATTTAAAAATAGTATCAAAGTCATACGAACCAACTTTCGTTCATAAATACTCCAATTCTTTTTTCATAGGAATCAAAGGAACAAGAGGAACTACGACAGTAAATATTTTTTCCCAAGACATTTTAGATTCATTGTAGATGGCCATAAGACTTACTACTTTCTTAGTATATACTAATTCAATAATATCTCAAACAATATACATACGCATAATATACTTATGTAAGGCCTCTTTAAACGCATCATTTTTCGTATAGAAAAAAGCAATAGCTCCTAACCCAACAAATAACGCTATCAAAATATATAATCCATAAGAAGACGCGAACCTTGAAACAGCAATAGTAATTTCTCAAATATAAAAATAGGAATCTTGTGAAATATCTCTAATTTTTGAAAATCATTCAAGCAAAAATGGAACTAGTAGTAATAAAATAATAAGTACAGCTGAAAACATCCCTAAAAACCAAAATACTGGTTTTGATATTTTTCTTTTTAGTTCTCAAAGTAAGTGATTGACTGAACGAGTTAATTCTACATATCCTTCAATTTTTTCTCATTTTTCATTTTCAGAGATAGGATTAGAAATAATTTTATCAATTTTCACTTCAGCATTCTTTGATTGCTCCATAAGAGAAATGAAGTTTTCTGAGAACATATCCTCACTTGACGCAAAAACATCTGATATATGATCAAATCACGCCTTATCGTAAATATCAAGAAGTTTATCAATATTTTTCCTAATTAAACTGGATGATCTACCAAAATCACATTTCGTGCTCCCTAAAGCGTCTCTCTCGCTAAGTCATCTCCTTAATGCATCTGAAAAAGCTGAAAGAATAGTAAGCTCATTATCAGGATTAAAACGATAAGAAGTAGAAAAATTATCAGAAAACCAATTTTTAATTTTATCTAACTTAGTCTCTTCAAACTTCATTTCGTGAATATTTCACTTGATTTCATATCATTTTTCTCTCACTATTTCTTTCAGCAATATTTCTGACTTTGCTTTAATAATAGTATTTTCATATATTTCTGTTGTATCTTTCGGATTAAAGACCGTTACTCTATATGCTTTCATTTTTTGAAGTTAAAATCTATAATCTCTCTTATCTAATTCATCAAAAAGTTTTTCCTTTCAAAGATCTTCTTCTTGAACATCTTGTATCATTTCATACTCTTTTTTATCTTTGAGCTCAAGTATAACAGACTCATCTAGGTTAAGAAAGCTCGCTTCTTTTCTTGTTTCACTTAACCTTGCTTCCTTCACCGGATAAGGGAAAAACTGATTTTTCATAAAATAAAAAACAAAAAATCATAATACTACTAATATAGAAACGGTTTTTAATAGATTAATTAGTTGCTTCATCGGTTTCATTTTTTAAGTTATAAAATGCTTTTAAAGAAAAACTATATTTCACATCCCCATCAGATTGATTCAAACTAAATCCATCAAATACAAACTCTACCCTATCTTCCACTTTTTCTTTAAACCTCAAAATCACTTCCTCTGAAGAAATTGTAGAAATAATAAACTTTGTATACCAGGCCTTTTCATAAAAATTCTCAATCCCTTTATCTTCTAACTCAATACCAAAATCTTCTATTTTTCTTTCATCAGGCTTTACTTCAATTTTTTGCAACGAGTCTATTTCTAGTCATACCTCTTGAGCAATTTCATATAAAGTATTTGCTTGCTCTATATAAAGATTTTTATGTTGTTCTGGTAGATGCATATCAAGAAGTTTTTCTTTTTTTTCTAGCGTAGAACTATCAAGATTAATCTCCTCAAGAGAAGATATTTCACTTTCTTGCTTTTGAATGTTTCAAAGAATAATAGACTTATCTTTCTTAAGTGTAGGAATTTCTTCAACCTTCTTAAAGATATCACTTTTATATCAATAAAAAACAAGAATTATAAGAATAACCCATAAGATCCCTGTTATATTTAACCTTGATAACACTTCTTTTTTGAAATCAATACTTTTGAAATCCACCTTAAAAGAAGATGAAGAGTTAAACTTTGGGGGAACTCCTTTACTAGCCTGTTTCTTATTTTTCTTATTAACAAGCTCTTTCTCAAGATTTTCCAAGTCGTTGATATTGTCTAACATTAGAATCAGAATAAAAAAATAAAATTAATTTTCCTCGGTAGATCATGTATTTTCTAGTAATAATACTTCTCCTGTAAACGAAGCATCATATAAATCATCTAATACTTCTCTCGTAAGATCCATTACATTCTCACTATCTCAGATATCATATTTTAACCTTTTATAATTCCTTATTACATCATATTTTTCTTGTAAATACTTTTCATCAAGATAAGTAGTAATGGTCGTTGCAAATCATGTATACTGCGTTTTATCTCATAAAAAAGTAATTTTTTCTTTATTGATGGTATTAAACTCTAGTCATATAAGTCACTCAAAATCCTCAATTTCCTTCATAGTTTGTAAAAGCCTTTCTTCTGAAGGAGTAATAATTTGCATTGAAAGTTTTCCAGTTTCATTGGAGTAATTAAGTGCATTCACCGTAGCATCCGTAGGTATATTCTCTCTCAGCTCCAGGAGAAACTGGTACCAGTTTACTATACTGTCCTTATATTCAGTTAAACTTCCAACTGTTGAAAGTCTAAATCAATACCCTTCCATTCTTTTAAATATCTCTTTTTCTTCAATTTTATCATTATTTCCGGACTCCTTTTGTGTTGAGATTTTTATATCTTCTTTTAAACCTCCATGTTCACTATTTACATTAGAAATAAAGAATAATAGAAAAAGGGCTGTTATAAGTAATGGAAAAAACTCAAAAATATTAATTTTCTGTTTTCTTTTATTTTTACTCATATAGTATTATTAAGAATTAATTTTTTCAAGACGAAGGAACATAGTTTCGAATAAGTCTTTTTCCTGAATATAAAGTCATTTCTGACTTATTATACATATCATAGTATTGGTCTTCTGTAGGTTCTTCAAGTGGACTTCTTGTTCTTCCAGATATATTCAATGAAGCCCATGGCTGTATATCAATAAAGTTTCACACTGGCTGTGGTGAAGTATCTATATTAAACTTCTCTATAAATAAATCTGTACTATGAAGAGGATATTCAATTCCTCACTTACTTATATATAATCTACTAATATCTTTCTCTAATTCTTGCTTTACATATATAGAAATACTATTTTGCTCTAATTTATCAGTGTATAAGGATATTGTATCTAAGTTTGATCATACATCAAGTGTAGAGTAATCAATTCCATACGAGTTTCCAATTATCCCTGATACCGTACTATTTACCACCATAGTATTTGTTAAACTTTTTACTTTTATATCATTCAAATATATTTTTTTAGAAAAATCTATTAAAAAATTATATACAAAAGGAGTTATTACTATGAGCATAGAAACAGCAAACAACAATTCTATTAATGTAAAACCTTTCTTACTATATCCTTTCATTACTCTCAGTATAAATTAACTAAAGTCGTTTCATAAGAAACTTTCGTATTCTCTCCATAATCAACTACTACTGTTATTTTCTTTTCATCACCAGAATCTCAAGTCACAATTTGTATAGATCTCTCATAATCAACTACATACGGTTCATCCACTTCTATAATTTCACTTTCTTGAGAATGTATCTCATACCCTTCATCAAATGATACTCTATAGTTTCAAGAAAGTGGAAGTACCTTTTCTTTCCAACCATTTATTCTATCTTTGTTTATTTCTGTAGAAACATATCCCTTTACCATTTCTATTCACTCTACTGCATAATTACTTGCCTGTACTTTCTTATGTGCAATATAGTGTTCATTTGAAACATTATGACTAAATGTCATGAGTCAAAGAACTATAACCATAAACATAGACATAAATAAGAGTAACATCAGCAAGGCAAATCATTTTTTATTCCTTTCCATAGTTGTTTTATTAATCTTTTTTGATATACATATTATATAATCATTTTCGTTAAATGCAAATTTTAATCATCAATAACCTCATTTACTTTTTCCAGAGTTGTAATTCCTTGCATAATAAGTATATACCCATACATCTTCATATTGAGAAAACCCTTATTCAATAAGAACTTCTCTAAATCCACAAGTTTCGATTCAGGATCTTGAATAAATCTCTTAATTGGTTTATCGATAGTCAAACCTTCTACTATCATTGTCCTTTCTCTTGTATATCATTTATTGCAATGTTTACATCATTCTGGATTTGCTACTTTTATGCACGCATTATCTATTTCTGCTTGTATCCATTTTCTTAATTCTACACTTGGAAAATTATCATATAACCTGAGAAGGAACTCTGCCCTCTCTTCCTTTGTCTTTAATTTTTGATATTTACTACTATTCTCTTCGAGCAATTCTATCATATCTTTAATATCATCATGAGAGAGAAATACCAAATTATCGTGTATATGAAGTTCTAGAGTATCAATATCTGATATCTCACTTAAAGTAAGATGAGCAAGCATACTTTCCATTTCTGAAAGAAAGTAGAGTCTTGATCTATTAAAAATTTTTGAAAACCTCTTTATGTTTTTCTCATGTTCTGGATCATCTATAGAACAATGAGAACATACTTTTTGTACAAGTCTCTGAGCTGTTATTTCTTTCACTCCATTTGAAATAGCATTATTTGTCACTCATTCTTCTTTCAGTCTTAAGATCGTATCTACTGCTGAGTTGGTATGAAATGTAGTAATAAGCTTATTTCATACTAAACCTGTCTTTACTCATTGTTGAGTTTCTTCAGCATCTCTCATCTCTCATACAAATATTACATCAAAAGCCTGTCTAAGAATTCCCTTCATAAATTCTTTATTTGTATATCTTTATCTTTTATCATCTCTCTCTTCAGGATCTTCCTCTGTTTGATTCACTCCATAGAGCTGTGATTCAATAGGTTTCTCAATCGCTCATACTGATAGAGCTGTTTTATCTATTGCATTTAGGATAGCATAAATAGTGGTTGTTTTTCAAGAACCTGTAGGACCAGTAATAGCTCTCATTCAAGCACTTTTACTAGTAATCATTCTATCTATATAATATTGCTTCATAAATGGAAGCAGTTCAATATTATCAAAATTAATACTATCTCATTCTGACGTAAGCCTAATACAATACCTCGGATACGGTATGGTATAACAACGAGAAGGGAGAGCAGATAAACGAAAATCCCTAGACTTTCCCCTATAATCTATGGAAAAACTCGCATCTTGAACTACATGCTTTGCATCAGCATTTAAGTTTCACATTGAACTTCAAATATATTTCCTTACGGTATCAAAAAATAGATTTTCATTTCCTTCACTCTTATCTGTTGGAAAAGCAAAAGGAGTACTATCCTGTACTTCGTGATGACCTCAAATTTTAAACTGAATAGTATTTTGAATCATCCCCTCTTTCTTTTGAGTTTCTACAATAAAGTCGGATCCTCATGAGTCTATAAATCTTTTTATTTGAACTTCAACATAAAACTTATTATCTTCTTTTGGAACCTTGTCCCCTGGTATTGATATATACAAGTCCTCCTCTTTTTCTATGAGGGTTTTTATTTCTGCTTCTGTAAAAGGTTTTTCTCTTTTTACAGGGGTTTTCATTTCCTTCTTTTGTACTGGTTTTTTTACTGCTTTTGGTTTTTCAACTTTTTCTTTTTCCTTTTCTTCCTCTAAGGCACTCGCCAAATCATCCATAATATTTGATTCTTTTACTGTTTCTTCCTTTTTTTGTAAAAGAGTTTCAAGTGACTTTTCAAGTTCTCCATAATCTTGCTTGGTAAAAAATCCTTTCTCAAAACAAACATTTAATATTTTATCTAATTTTTCTTGTTTATTTTTTCTCAAATAATCTAATGCCATCAATTCATTCTCTTCCTTTTGAATATCAACATATATTGTTTTTAAATCATTTTCAGTAATAAAATTCTTATTAGACTGAAAAATCTCTAAAATAATATTAATAATTTCATTATTAATCATAACTCTCTTTTTTGTATTAAAATAATAACTAAACTCACGATAAAAAAGCTCCTTAAATAAGGAGGAGCCTCTTTATTCATCATACATAAAACTCTGTAAGACCTGTTTCTTTTCTTCAGGGGTCTTATCTCGAATTTCAATACTTTCTTCCGTGATATTTAGATTATTATTTCGTTCTTCAAACTTCCCTCTTTTTCTTGTTCGAAAAAAGCTTGTTTTATTTTCTTTTTGTTTTTCATTTTTGTTTAATATATCCGGTATTTTTATATCCAAAGTCTCTCATTCAGGTTCTTGTATGTTTTCCAAAAACTCTTGACTCTGTATATTTCATATATGGTCTTTCTCATATTCTCATGTTTCTATTTCCTTGTTTTCGTAAACTGTATCCACTACCTCTGTTTCTAACTCTTGGGTATTATCAATAGATACTTCTGAAGATATAAATAAATTATCTAGTTCTTTATGGGCTTTCTTTTCTAATGCCACCATTTCTATTCTCAGTTGTACTTCTTCTCTTTCTAATTCTGCTTTTATTTTTTGTATTTCTAAGATTCTCATTTTTGCATCTTCAGACCCTTTTTTATAAGACAGTACCTTCTCTAGTTGAGAAGTTTTTAATCATTTTTTAATCCATTCTGTTATTCAAAACATTTTATAACTAATTATTTTTAAAATATATACTGCTTATATGAGTGTTGGTAGTGTTATATATTACTTACTTTTTTGTTTTTGAGCTTTAAAGCTAAATAGAGTAACTCCAAACGCAAGGAGCATAAATCAAAGTAAATATAATAAATATGTTCCTTTGATATTATTTCCCCCAACTTCTGGTACTTCACTAAGTGTTTGTACTTCTTCCACTGCCTTCCCTTCTCATATAACCAGTTCTCTTGTATAAACTTTCGCATCATCTGTATCATCAGAATAAACCGTAAGCATTACATTTTCATCTATCTCTTTTGTTTTAATCTGAACGACATAAGCTCCTCATAAACCAACAAGCTCATTGTCCATTTTTCCACATACATCTCTTCCTTCAGCTGAACTACAAGATATAAAAGTTCATAGTTCTACAGGAAAACTAGGTGTTGCTTTAATGGTAGGATTAGCATCAGAAATCTGTTTTTGGTTTTCATCAAGTAAAAATACTGAAACATATGTTGTATCATTTGTCCCAACTGTTGGAGATTCAAGTTCAACGGTCATCCCATCAACAAAAGCATATGTCACATTTGTAAAAACAAACATAAGAAATATAAAAACAATTTTTTTCATAAACATAAAATTAAAAATAAAATTAAAATAAATAGGAAATATAATATAATCCGTAAAGAATAATTGCGATTAAAATCACGATTAATGTATTAAGTAAAGCATTCATAGGTTACAACTTCTTATCTTGTATAATCCTTTTGATATTCCCTATTGATTCTAGCAATATGTCTTTCTCTTCTTTGTTGAGATCATCCACATTGAGATTCAATAGCTCCTTATAGAACTTCCTTCATGCTGTCTTAATACTCTTTACTGCCTTATATTCTTCTCTCAAATTTTCATCTTCCTTCTCTCAGTTTTTTTTCCTATTCATTTTTTCTAAAACCTTTTTTCTTCTTTCCTCTTTATTGTATCATTCTTCTCAAGATTTTTCCAATATTTCATCATTTAATTCTTCATTTGCTTCATGAAACATATTTAATTCTTTAGGAGTGGCTATTCCTCAGTTTTGAATAACGTGAACCACATTCTCCAATGTTTCTTTATCTTCTATCTTTGATATCTCAAGTAAGAGCTTATAACTTACCTCTTCGTCTTCAAAATTAGAAAGCTCTTCAAGTGTAAACTTATGTAACAAGCTATTGTATTTCATAGCCTTTGATTTTGTTAAACCAAGTCCTTCATATATGTTTTTTTGAGAAACCTTATGAGGAGTTTTATCAGCAAACATTTCATCTAATTGATCCAAGTATTTTTTAATACTGTAGGCCTCTTCATAAAATCAAAGATTTTTCTTAGTATTAGAAGTAATAAATCATACTTCCATAAGTTCTATTTCAACTTCTGGTGTCATCTCAGGAACTTCCTTTCTTACTATCACCTCAACTTTATGATCATCTCAGTATACTTCTGTATAAGCTCTATGAGTTCTATGCCCATCAGATATAATATATTTATCTCATTTAATGATATGGTATACATCTATATTCCCAATATCACTACGATCTTGAATTGACTGTTTAAGAACTTCCATTTCTTCTTCATCATATTTCAATCTTACATTTTTCTCAAAAGGCAAAATCTCTTTTAACTTCAAAGATATAGAAGATACTTTTCATTTCCTTCCAATATTCTCTTCTGTAAAGTTCCCAAAAGAAATATTAGGTTTTGTAGTTCATTTTTTAGCAGAAGTCTTTGGCTTCTTTATATTTGGTATTACTATCATAGTAGTATGAATTATAAAATAAGATTAAGCATTTTTACAAAGTGTATGGAGTTCTTTGGAGAAGTGGACATAGTCCTCTAGTGCCTTTGAATCTTTAAACTCTAGAAGGCTCTTTCCACTCCCATGGGATTTTTCTATATCTCGTGATTCCCTAATAACATTATCCATAATATGTGATATACTTGAAAGCACCTCATTTTCTTCTATAGCTTCTCTAAAACCATTCATAAGTTTTGCGTATTCTTTGTTTACATGATTCTTTCAGAAAAGATTACTGGAGAGAGGAACTTTATTGAAAAAGAATATAAATCTTAAATTATCATTATAATCTCTTTTTATTTCTATCATTTTCTCTACTAATCACTCAGCTCCATTTAATGCAAAGTAATCACTAATAGGAACAAGCAAATAATCTGATATTACCCAAGCACTTTCAGTAATCATTGACACTGATGGAGGAAGGTCCAAAATTATATAATCATAATCCCCTTCTACTTCTGATAAGTTTTTCTTAAAAACCTTTACCCACTCTTCCCTATCAAACATCACTCCCTTTAACATAGTAGAAACCTTTTGTATATCTTTCACACTCCCTTTCGAAATATTTTTACATATATCCTCTAATTTTTGTGATGCCTTTCATATAACCTTATTATTGTTTTCTAAAATAATATTAAAAAGATATAAAGCATCAACACTCCCAGGTATAATATGAAAGTTTTTTGTCTTCTTTATAATAAGATCTTTTATCTTTATTTTAGACTTCAGATTAAACAATTCTCCAGTCTCCTTATTTTCAACAAAGTTTTCTTTTCATAATATGGATTGTGACAGATTACATTGTTCATCAAGATCTATAACAAGAACTTTCTTTTTGAGTTTTTTAGAAAGAACTTGAGCTGTATTAGTAGCACTCGAAGTTTTTCCTGGTCATCCTTTTTTATTGGACGTTGCAATTACTATAGCCATGTTGGGTTATGGTTAAGAAAATAAAGCTGATCCTTCCTTAAAAGAAGAAGCATAATAAATCATAGTACGGTAGGACAAGTGTTTCATGAGCTTTCATTTTTGTGCAATAAGAAATTTATTATCTACTGAGAGAAGATTTATATCTTTTATCTCATCGAAAAGTTTCTTATCTTTTTTTATATACATATATACTAATTGATAGTATTGTGCATCCCCATAATCTTCCACAAATTTAACTCCTTTAAGTTTCTTCATTTCTTTCACAAACTGTACTGCTACATCATCAATGTTTGTAAAGTATTTTAAAAAAGAAATAAGAGGTTTTCTGTATAACCAAGCTCCTCCTTTTCTTCCACCCCTTTGAAATTTAAAGTTTTCTAATGCCATAGAGTTCTTAAACATTTTTCAAAAGAGGTCTTTTATAAAATGAAAAGAAAATGGTTTATATATAGAGTCTTTTATAAGATCATCTATATCAGTACTTTCTAAAGAGTGCTCTAATTTCCCCTTCTTATACTCCTCAAACAAAGGGAAAAGACTCTTATCATTTTTACAAATATAATCAATATATGTTTCATAATTGGTTATCCTTTTAATCTGAACTCCGTTATCTCTATTCAACATATAAGAAAGAAGTTCTAACGATACATCTCCCCCTTCTATAAACTCCTTTTTTATTTTTAACTTTGTCATTTTCATATTTGCTATATATAAAATATAATATTCACTAGATTCTTTTTGTTTTTGTAATATGTAACTAACTTCCCTATCCTTTTATCCAAGATATCATTATAATGAATATTAATATGTATCTCTTTATGCTCTATATCAAAAGATAATAGATTCCATCATGTGTTCCCAATAACTTTCTTTATTTCACGATTTATTTCTTTTTCAGCATCATAATCTTTCAATGCTTTTTGTTCTTTTGGTGATAATCCAACTTCACTTTCTCAGAGTTTCTTTTCGAGTGCTCTTTTCCCATTTTTTATTTTTTCTTGATATTGTTCTCTATGTGTTTCTTTAAAAATCAAGTAGCTTGGGTGAGATATAGCTCAAGTGATTATCTTTCTAAAAAGCATACTACTATCTCTCCCCTCTTCTAGCAAGCCATTCTTTTCACTTACTTGAATTATCTTATTTTTCAATAAATCCAAATCCATTTTCCAAATATACTTATGAATCTCAAACAACTCTTCTTTCGAAATATTATATATCTCCTCTACAAATAACTTATTAAGAAATTTTTGTATTCTAAAATAAAAATCATACACATCTAATACAGGTGTACTATCTTGCATATCCCCACTTATCACAAGATTATTTTTAAATATATTTGCTTTAAACAAAGCAATAGGATTAATTTTGAAACTATTCATCTTCTTTAAATCTTCTTTTCACAGGTGTACCGATACACCTGGTTTTTTCTCTTCTCCTCATTGGTGTACCAGTACACCTTCTATCTTTTGATTTGTGTCATCGTTCTGTATTCCAACCTGAAGCTTCCCCTTGTTTTTCTTACTTAAAAGAAATATATAAACTAATACAAGTACTACTACAACCGTAAGTCACATTAGCACATAAATCATATACTCTATGTTTTCTCCTGACATCAATATATTAATAAAGTTTTAAATATATTAGAATTATATACTAATTTTCGTTAAATGCAAATTATTAAAATTAATTTAAATTATTATTTATGTAAAACAAAATACATTTATTTATTTTTTAATACTATTCTAAAAAATAAATAAATGTATTGCCTACAACATAACCTATTACATTGCCTGGTTTTTATTTCAGGATATGTTTTTTGGCTTTAAATGGTAATAATAAATAAAAAAGGGAAGTGATAGTGGGGTTTTAGGGCACCTTATAAAAAAGTTTTTATTTATCTATTGGAAATAGTTCTCATATATTCAAACTCTGCAACATATCTTGTAAAGGAAGTATTAAATGGGTAACAGGTAATAAGATATACCTTATCTTCTGTATCTTCTAAAGCATCCAACTTTTCTGGTGTTTTATAGCTATATCATTTGTATTTATATAACCTTGTTTCATTCTCTCAATCTAAAAACACAATATTTCATTCTTTTAATTTAGGAATTTGAGTGAAAATATAGGAAAATGGCGTTTCTTCTTTTGAAGAAGAGTGTCAAAATATATAAATTCCCTTTTTTCCTTTATTTACATTTACCACACCCTTATCTAAAAGACTCTCAATGTTCCTATTTGAGTTATAAACAGGGGAGTGGGTATCAATGGCCGGAATACTGATATTATGTGGCTTAAAGCCCATGTAGTTGTCATAGAACACTTCTTTTATATTCTTTTTTTCTGTGGGTTCTTGGTATACCGGTACACCTCATGATATACTATCTGAGTGTACCGGTATACCTTTTTCTAATTCTTCTAAAAACTCCTTTTGTGTGTTCACAATGGCTTTTCTATCTATTTCTTGCAACTTTACAAATATATCATAATTAACTCATATGAATATCCATTCAATATTTGCAATAATTATAAGGAATAGAATGATGATGATTTTATGTATATACATTCCTATTTTTGAATCACTGAGTAAATACTAGCATACAACTCATTGAGATATTTATGATCTATATCTTTTGCTATCTTGTTAATTTTCGCACTTTCCACATATTCTATAAGCTCTTTTTGTTTCAGGTTATTAATAAGTTTTTCTACTGTTCCTTTTGAAATATTATACTTCTTCAATCTTTCAAAAAAGTCTTTTCTGCTCTTGTATCCTCACTCTTTAACCAATTCTCTCAATATCAAGAAGGAAGAAGACATTTTATCAATGTGGTACTCTCACTCATCAATAGAGTCTTCAAACTTATGAATAACATGGTGCTTGTTTTTATGGTGTACCGGTACACTCATTTGTTCTTCTCATAATTTCTGCTGTTCATTACTCTCAACAGATTTTCAAGTTGTTTTTCTCTTGTAATAAGCGATAAAATCTTTAAGTTCTGTTTCATTATCAATATAATAAGACTTTAAGTGCACAAGTCACTCTCAGGTTTTCATATATCATTCTCCTTTATATTGAATACTTGCTAACTCAGAGCTATCTATAATAGTACGAGACTTAATAGAGTCTGAGGTTCTAAATCATAGTCTAGAGGTCATATTTGCCTTGATGTTAGATGTTATAACCTCACCAATAGGGTTTTGAGTTGCGAGAACTACATGTATCCCTACTGCTCTTGCTAATTGAGTAAGTCTAATAACTGCATTTTCAAACTCTTTCGCTGTATCTCATCACTGTGTCATTATATCAGCGAACTCATCTACTATAAATAGAATATAATCCATTCTAAAACCATTTTCATGGTATTCCTTTATATTCTTTAATTTCATTTTTTGTAAAATACTATATCTTTTCAACATCTCTGCAACAAGCCACTTAGCCATATTCAAACCTTTATCTATTTCCGTAGTAATGTTGAAATTCTCTAATCATTCAAAAAGTGAAAACTCTACCTTCTTAGGATCTACTATCATAAATTTAATAGGATGTCATCCTATCCTATTTTTCATTAACGATACAAGTATATTTGTCATAGCAACTGATTTTCATCATCAAGTCTCAGAGGCAACCAGTAAATGAGGAAGCTTTGCTAGATCAAAAACTAAATTTCATCCTTTTTCATCCTTTCATATTGAAAAATCAAGGGGTTTTTTTATTAGTATATTGTCCTCTAAAAGAGAAGGGAACTGATAAGTAGCTCACATATCTATTCTTGTTCACTGGATGTTTATTACAAGACCATTTTTTCAAGACTTAGATTTCCATTTTGCTCATTGAAACCCCTTAATATTACCATAGCTTTCTATTCATAGGGTCCAGTTATATTTTGAAAGTTCAAATATATTTGCAAGTAGCTTTTCATGTACATCAAAAACTACAAAAACCTGTTCATCTCATTCTTTCAAAATCTCTTTAATTTCAAAAAGTCCACTTATCTTATTCCCATCAGAATCAATGGATATCTTTGAAAATGATGAATATAGTATCTTATCTATAATAGGAGGAAGGGATGAGCGAATCATAAGTATATTTAAATCGTCTTTTACATCATCTGTTGGTTCATCAATAACCTCTTTACGAACTTGCTTTTTATCTTTCTGAGGAATTTTGAACTTAAAATCATTTTTAGTGAAAACCATAAATGATATAAAGATTCAAATTAATGCCCAAAAACCATACTCTCATATTAAATAGTAGTATTGATAAAGAAAGCTGAAAAATGAATTATCTGAAGGCTTAACAGAAAAGACTCTTAGTAAGATATAGGGAATAAGGAAGTAGAGAAAACCAGATTCTTGTATTTTGATATTATTAACTTTAGCCCCTTTTGTAACAGCGAGTAAACTCAATGCAATAAATCCATATATTATTAATTCTGGAATAAGAATATATACAGTAACATCTGAAAACAGAGAACAATACCACATAGTTGATTGTACTCATTCATAACAAGCATTATTATAGTCTCCAACAGGAATAATATATTGCTTTAAAAAATATAGTCCTAAAAAAAGAAATAGATATATAGCATGTATTTGTTTAAAATTTAAAAAAAATGTATCTATCTTTTTTAAAAGGAAATCAAATATAAACTTTAAAATGGTAAAAATTTTCATAATATATTAGAAAAAATACTAAGTATAATTTGCATTTTATTGAAATTACTATATAATACAAATGTAAAATAACTTTAATATATTGTACCATATAAATATGATTAAAACAACTGTTCACATGGTTCTTTGCTTATTTCTAGTATGAATAACTAATTGATATGCTTCTACCTGAGAAACTATAGACCTCTCAACATTAACACCTAAAGAACTATTAGAATTCTATAAACAAAATCCTGACTACTGAAAAAAAAGACTAGAAATAGATTATAATGAATATATAGAAGGGGAGTATGTTGTTTTTAGAGGAGAATATAAAGATGCTCAATGAGAACCTATACCAAATAAAGCAATTAACTTTACTGTAAACTCTGATAAGTATGCTTATGTAACTTCTGAGAAATGAATATTTAATCTTGAGTTATTAAAAGAAAATATAAAAGATAGCAACTTCTATACCGTAAATCTAGAAATTGATGGGTATAAAATAAAAACAAGATTAAAATGAGAGGAACTGAAAATGAAATCAATCTATCATTTTCAAATAACAAAAAATGAGTGAAATCCTCATACACTTAATTTAACCACTATTCACAATGATTCTTTCTGAGCTTGAGAAAAATTCTTTACTCAAAACATTAAAACAAAAGAAGCTCCAAGTGGTATATGAATTCAATGAATATGGTTATATGTTTTCGCTTTTGTGGTTACTGGTTCTATTGCTTTTTTCTACTTCAATTACAAAAACAAAAACCTAAAGAAGGGGAGGAATAAAATAAACATTCCTAGCTCTCTAGAATAATTTGTTTCTAAAACAAATTATGTTACAATTACAATAGTTTTATTTTTTTAATATTAAACATCATGGCATTTTTAGAAGTTTACAATTCAGGTATTGCTTCAGTTGTACAAACTGTTTGGGATTGAGTAGCAAGTTCCCCTTTAGTATGGAGTGGGGCATGATTAAAAATTAAAGCAATTCTTAATATAGTATCTCTTGCATTATGAGCATGGCCTTTATGGCACTTTGGTTCTACACTATGGGATAAATTAGTAACATGACCTGGGCAATGAAAAGAAGCATCGTTTTCTTGAGGAGAAATGAAAAACTTATGACTACAAATTACTGCAACCATTCTTTTATGGACACCATTACTATGATCAGTATTAGGATGACTTATAGTATGGATTATCAATTAGATAAAACAGATATATGTATCACAATCTATTAAATTTTTTATGAACCTGATTATGAGAAGACTCTAAAATATATCTTTTTTTAGAGTCTTTATTAAGTTGATTATGAGAAAATAGCTTTAATCTTATTCTTATAGCAATATCCCTAGGGGCCATATCATATATAGCTTACCACCTACTGTGGTGAAAATATATTAAATCCAAAAAAATGAGAGGTGGTCCTGGAAGAAGAATAGAAAAATATTCTGAATATATAGAAAAAGAAATATATAAGATAGGGTTCTATCTAATAATATCAATAACTCTTATAGTGCTGTTCTTTGTAAAATGACTCTGAATAGACTTGTTAGACTCTATAATTTCCTGGTCCTCTTATGATTGAGAAAACTATCCATGAGTAGCAATACTTTTTTGATACAAAACAGATTCCGTACTATATCAATACTACAACATAGGAAGGTATCTACTACTGCTCGTTATATTTTTCTTTACAGTATATAATGGAATTATGTATTACACCGTATGAGAAAGGATAAATAGAAATGGGGAAGTGATTAAATATTATCCAATATTTAAAAATAGCTTTATAGCATTGTTTATCATTATTATAATGCTTTTCTCAACTATTATAGATGGAAGTCTAAGTTGGATAGTAAGTTTCTTTTCTGACACCGGTCTTCATGATATGATTAACTGATGATCAACTAAACTATAAAAACAATAAAAAAATAGAGTGAAAAGATTTGTGCGAAAGGAGAAAGCACATCTCTAAGTCACTCTATTTTTTTATAACACAAACTGATACTCCTACCAATTTGTTTTACCCAACACAGACATAAAGCTGTATAACATACAATTTCTTATATGCTCCTATATTATATATTCAGTTTCGTTAAATGCAAATTTAAAGTTAAATTTCTTTTATTTTTTCATATTTAAAGCCATTCTACATGTGAATATTAAATATTGATTTTACTAAAATACAAATTATTGAATTAAAAAGTGCTTTAAATTTTGCATTTCTCTATAATTACTATATAATATAAACATATATTATCGCTTTATAATCCTTTAGAATAAATGTGATTTTGACTAAAAACTAAGAACATCAGACATAACATTAGAAAGAAAAACCCTATAAGTTGATTAGATATAGATACGAACCAACTCTATATATACTTTGTAGCATGAGCTTTTATTTTTGCCGTATTTTTTATAGCAAACATATGGTTACTCTGGAAAGTTTGTATTTCTTTGATTATTTTCATTCTTTCTATTAACTTAAGCAGAAAATATGATGACAGTAGTATTAATAATGTAAATGATGATTACTGAAGAACAAAGTTCGAATGGTTTAGAATATATATAAGAAAAAATATCACAGGGAACAGGTCAGTAGATAAATGAAATAATTATCATTACTTTAAAAAATAAAATATGAACAAACTAAGTATAAATGATAAAACAATAATCCTATGAATCAATAACATAGAAGGGAACACTATTGTATGAAAAGATAGAAAAGTGATTATTTTTGAATATTTCTCAAAATTTCAAGAATCTTTTTTGTTTGAAAAAGTAAATACTCTCTGATTTAACTTTCAAATAAAAATAAGAAAAGAAAAACTTAAAAACTGTGAAACAAATCTTCTTAAAACAGAATACATTGACTTACAGAAATTAGATCTACAAAATAATTCAAAATACAGCATTGTTTTAGACGAAGACAAGAAAAAAGAGCTCGATACTATAAATATAAACAAAGAACAATTAGAAGTGTTTGTAGAGGAAAAAAATGGGGAAAAATACATATATAGACATTATGCTATTATTGATATTCCCAAGGATAAAAATATTGAAACCATAGTATATGAATTTATTTCTCAAATAAGAGATCATAATAATATTATCAGATTACTAAAACAAGAGGATTTAAAAGACTATTTAAGCAAAGAGCTCTTAAATGAAAAAAAGGGTGGGGGAGATGCAAATCAAACTGAAACAAAATTAAAGTTTTATGAGTTTTTTACTAATCCTAGCAAAGTAGCATTCTCATTTGTTCAAAAAGTAGACAAGATATTACAAATCATTGAAAAATCTTTTTTCCAACAAAAAATAGAAAATATAGATTCAGATATATTAGAAATGCTTTCCACACCCACATATAAATGAGAAAGTTTTATAAAAAACTGAGCACTCTATAAAGGATGATTATATTTGAAATGAATACCAAAAGAGAATTTTAACATCTTACAGTACTTGTTTCTTCATTTAGAGGAATGAGACTCGATAACCATTAATATGTATCCGGAATCAAAGCATATATTAAAAAAGGCAGAACTCGAAGGAGTTGATAAATATCTTAATAAAACTGAAGAAGAAATAGGGAAAGATATGTACATGCAACTTCTTATTAACTTCAATGATATAAATGAAACTATACTAGAAAAAAGAATAGAACAATTTCAACTTATTATATGAGCTGATTTCTATACTCAAAGAATCAACAGTGTTATGAGTAAATATTTTGCTACATATATATGAGTATGAGGGAATCAACTGAACTTAGAAAGGCTCTATGATAAAGAAAGACTTGTAAATAACCTATTTTTTTAAAACCATAGATATGTTAAAGGCATACCAAGTAAATGACACTATTGAAAATCTACACTTCACAGGCATCAAAGATGACTGTATTGTTTGTGATACTCATCTTGTTTGAATTTTAGAAGTCTCATGAGCAAATCTATATGAAAAAAAAGAAGCTGAAGCAATTTCATATATGAACTGACTAGCAAGTGTTATTAATGAAAACGGGGTACCAGTACAACATATTTCTCAATCAAGGCCAAAAGATTTTTCACACCATATAAGATATGTTGAGAGTAAGCTCAAAGAAAATGATTATATGCTCAAGTTTAAAAAGGACTTAGAGTGGTTTGAACTCTACTATGAAAATGATTTAAAGGAAGGGAAAATTACAAAAGAAGAAATAAAAACACAATTTGAAAATGCTCCAGAATATATTGAAAGATCTATGTATAATTCATATCTGGAAAGACTGAATGTTATGGTTAAAAACAATAATATTTTAGAAAAAAAGTATTATTTTGTAATTTCTACTCTTGACCAACCAAATGGAATAGAAGAGTTAGATATTGAAAAAAGTTACAGTACAGTTATGAATTTCTCGAACCAAGAATGTTATGAGTCTTACAAAGAAAAATTAGAGAAAAAAATAAAACATACTATTAGTATAATATCTGAAAATTCTTGAATGGCCGTTAGAAAACAAAATACATCAAATCTTAAAAATATTATGTTTGATTATTTTAACTTTCCTTTATCACAAAAGCATAAAATAAATGAAAACATTACTGAATATGGAAAAGTACCTCCAATATTAGAAAACTCTTATGTCAATAAAGATGAAACTAAAGCTGAACAAAATTTCTTATTAAAACAATGAGAAAGATGAATAAATTTCGTAAGTTCTTTCATAGCGAAAGAAGAGAGTGGAGGACTGAATAAAAAAAGTAACAATATATTGCAACTTATAAAACCTTTTTCTATCAATGATAGTGAAATGGAATACCTTAAAATTAATGACAGCTATTCTTTTACTATACATATCAATAGATTTTGAGATGAATATCTAGAAGACCTTGCACTATGGCCAATATTAACCCTTCCTTATTTGTATGACCTCTCTGTACACCATATACCTCTTAATAGAGAAGCATTCTTATTGGGAATTAAAAAGAAGAAACAAAGAATTGAATCAGACTTTGAAGAAAGAAGGAAAGGGAAAAGCACTTCTGTTGTAGGTTTAGAAAAAGATAAGGCTCAATTTGAACTTGATAAAATAAGTAGGCTCGAAGCTGACATGAGAAATAAAACTTCTTGATATTACTCTACTTCTATTGATGTTACTTTTAGAGCAAGTACTGAAGAAGAATTATACAGTATGAAAGAGAAGGTGAAAGAAAAACTTTCTACAAAAAGAATATTCTTTTCTGAAGCAACAGGAAATCACCTAGATTGATTTATTACCACAGCCCCTTTATTGCAGAATAAAATTGCCGGTCACGGAAAAATATTTGATAGGTATGAACAAAGCCTGGAAGAACTGACTCATTATTACCCTTATTGTCCTGATTCTATAAATTCTGAAAAATGAATAGCTATTGGTGTTAGCAAACAAGGAAGTGGGGATGATGAAGTAAAAAATATAACTTTCTACGATTATTTTGATAGAACGAGAGTATTAAACTCTATTGGGCTCTGAATTTGACAATCTGGATCTTGAAAAACAACTTTCGAACATCAGAAAGCAAAAGTACAAGAGCTTCTATGAAATAGGCATTTGTTTATAGATTTTTTGTGAAATTACGTTCAATGGGCTGAAGACATGCCTAATAAGTATAGAGTAATTAAAATAGACCCCTTAAGTTCTAATAAAATTAATCCTTGTGATATTATTTTTCCAAATAATGAACAACTTTCAGAAAATGAAAATTTTAAAGGACTTGAAATTGATAAAATTAAAGAAATAATTATTGATGATAAAATTTCTGAATTATCAGCATATTTTAAAATGTTCCTAGAAGATAGGTACTGACCTATAGAAAGATGAGTTTTAGATAAAGCCACTAAAAATACTTATCAAGAAAAATTAAAAGATTTTGATATAACAAAAAATAAGTTCTTCTGAGAAGTAATGCTTACAGATATAATCGAAACTCTTGGAAAAGAAAAAGACAAAGATAAAAAGATTATTTCAAAAGATATTATATCTATATTAGATTCATACGCTACCTGAAGTTTCTCATGAATGTTTAACTCAAGAACAAATATTGAACTAGATAATAAAAGTTTTGTATTTTTCTTAGGATGAAATAAAACAGATAAATATAAAGAGCTCGCTATATTACAAGCTTTTATAATTGTTAAAAGGATTGTTTATAGTTCATCCAAAAATATTCTTGTAATTGATGAATTACACGAACTACTAAGAATTAAATCTAATGAAATTCAGAATTTCTTTCGTTCTCAAATGGCCACCATTAGAAACTTAGATTGAGGAATATTTGCATGGACCCAGTTCTTAGATCAAATATTATCAACTCAAGCCTGAAAAGAATTCTTCAAATTAGCAACTACTAAAATATACCTTGCATGATGACTATCAAATTCTGATGATGAGCTTAATGTTTTAAACTATGAGAAATCTCTTTCTAATTCTTCAAAAAACTACCTCTTAAATCATAATAAACCTGGTTATTGAATTCTGCTTGTATGATGAGAGCAAATTCAACTAAAAATAGATAACCATCCTGATATGTCGATGTTTGAAAGATACAAGCCTTTAAAAAAGAAATATTAGGACTATGAAAAAAAGTAAGTATTTAGACATCATTATGAAAAATGCCCAGGTTGAAGAAGAACAAAGTGCCCAGGGCTCAAATGTAACAGAAAAACTTTTAAAAAGAATTTTTATAAGAATCTCTGTATTTTTAACGATAAAAGTTGCTCTTTTAATATCTCTTGCTGTTATTATATTTCTTCCTTTTTTTTTAATACTCTGACTTCTTATCTGACTCTCTTGAGGAGATGATTTAGGTGATAATTCAGGAAATTATTATATAGATGGAGAAGTGTTTGTATGAAATTTCTCTAGTGAAAATCTAGATACCCCCTTGTGAATACCGGTAGAGAAGTGAATTATTACCTATGGGTATGATTATAAAAAATACAACCATTCTTTAATAACAAAGTTCTTAAAAATCATCTATAGTAATGCTCGTGAATATTATAGAGGGCACAGGGGAGTAGATTTTTGAAAAACATACCAGGATAAACAAAACGGATATAGCCCCTATATATTATCAACTTTAAGAGGGATAGTAAAACAAGTAGAAAAAAGAGAAGAAAATGGTAGTAGTTTAGTTTATCATAAAAATGTTTATGCATGATGAAAAACTTTATCATATCAAACCAATATAAAAAAGTGACAGGAAAAGAAAATAAAACCATATGGAAATCATATAGTTGTATCAAACCTTGATGGAGACTTTTATGTACTATTTGCACACCTATCAAGTCTCAATAAAAACATATTCAATATAGGAAAAATAGGGAGATGAGCTATTTTATGAAAAATGGGAACCTCTGGAAATTCTACATGAATTCATCTTCATTATGAAATAAGGTACTGTTGAGAAAACAAAAACCATCACAAAAGGTGGGAAGACTGTAGCCCTGTAAATCCTTTATGAAGTATTATAGGGTCAGAAAATACTTTTCTATGATTCTCGAAACTTCCTCCAACTAATACCTTTATTGCTTGAGACTTTAATACCCTGAAGGAAAACTATGAAAAGGAGGAAGAACTATTTATTAAAATAAGTGATGAGTATGAAGAGTATTGTAAATGAATAGATATATTATTTATATGAAAAGAGACCTCATGTAAAGAAATATTTCCTATCATATATAGTTCCAAGGATAATGAGTCTTTTCCAAAAATAAAAGATGAGTTAAGAGCTGAAGAAATTTGAAAAGATTATTTAAAAGAAGAATACGATATTGAGAAAACACCAACCATTAAGCAAATAAGTGAAATAAAAAAGATAGAAGGCATTAGTAAACAAATTTATACCAGTAAAGAGCTCAATATAGTTTTATGAAAAAAGTTTTCTCACGGAAAGTTCTTAAACACCAATAGACAATATAAAATTACTCTTGAAAAAAATATTGAAGATGATATGTATGATGATTTTCTAGAAGATATTGAAGAAATAAAGAAAAAAAGCAATAGCACTGAAGAGCTTTATAACACATATTATGAAAATAAAGCATACGAAAAGGGAAAGAACCCCTATGTGTATAATATGGATAGTAAAGAAAATATCTTTATGGATATACTAGACTCTGAATGAAACTTTATCTCAAAGTACAGTAACTATGGAGCACTAACCATTTTTAAAATTTTAAAATAATATTTATATAATTTTTTATAATATGAAAAAAATATGAGCAATAATCTTTTCCTTTCTTCTTCTCTGATATATGATATGAGGAAATGTTTCGGCTGAAGAAAAGGATATAAAAATAAGAGTATATGGTCACGTATATAATGAAAACAAAAATACGCCCATAAAAAATATGTCCGTTTATATAAAAAAGGATGGGAAGATTTTGTGAAACTGAAAATCAAGTAAGGAGTGACTTTATGATATTATCATTGATAACAGAACTGATTATTTAAATGTCTGTATCGAATCAAATTCTTTTACAGAAATAAAGAACTCTAATTATTGTGTGACTGTATCAGCATTTCAAAAAATAGGAAGAATTATAAATGATATAGAAGTAAGGGAAGTAGAATATGATTTTTACACAAACTCTCAATGAGAAAATCTCAATGAAAGATATGAAGAAGAAGTTACAAACCAAAGTACTGAAGAGGCCTTTGATGAGTACCAGGAAACTATTCTACAAGAAAGAGAAAAAGATGAAGAGAGAATAGCTGAAGAAGAAAGATTAGCTGAACTTGAAAAACAAAAAGCTGAATATAAAATGGTAGCAAACACAGAAATGACTTGACCATTAGATGTCATACAAATAATAGGAACTGTAAAATCTCTTAGTGGAACTACACAAGATATAGATTATAATAGAACATATATAATTGCTATTGATCACTATGGAAACAAACTAAAGGAAGAAAGATTAAATAAATATTATGATTTTAATATTACTGTTCGTCCAAAAAATGAAAAAGTATTCTTACATCCAGTGAATCTGAAAATAGAAAATAGAGAATATGTTAAAATAGATGGTGAGAATATATTAAAATATGAACCTGAATACAGACTTATTACCAAAGAAAAAAATATAGTAAATGTAAAGATAAGAGAAAAAAAGGTCGGAAAAATGGATAAGACTCTATATGTAAAAGAAAAACTTCCTATATTATCGATATTATTTATACTAGGTTTCATAGTAATCGCTATGATAGTAATAGTAAAAAATAGAATAAACGCTAAAAGGAAGGATTACTAAAAACCAACACTGACTCAAGGCTTAGATATATTATTTACCTAAGCATCACAATTATATGAATAATACAAATCCAATGCTTATTTCTAAAATCAGTGAATACATTGATAACCCTAACTTATTAAAAGCTCTTTATAGTAATTATAATGACTTTGAACTTAGGGAATACTTTGATTTTCAAAGTGACTCTATTAATAATTTCACACTGGCCAGATGATTATGACTTCTTAAATCATTTTTCTCTCTACAGCTTATACTTAATAAAAAATTATATCTTCCAGGTATAGGTCTTTTTACGATCTCTCCTCAAAAATATTATAAAGAATACTCTTTCCCTGGTACATTAAAAAAAATGTGAGAACAGGGAGGAAAGGCTTGGTATACAAAAAAGATTATTCACAATAATATGATTAATAAAATACTACAAAATAATAAATTAAACTTCGAAGTATTAGATAATGAAACTTTTCAAATTAAAAAAACTGAGAATGATAAATTTAGTCTATTTACGAACTTAGATACGAAGATACAATATCTTAACAACAACATTAAAAACTTTATTGATATTCCTAATTTAGAAGTTATTCATTCTGAAAAATATAACTGATGAAAAGAATTTAAAGATATAGTAGAAAACTATAGATCTAACCAAGATAATTCTTTCCAATATTATATTGAAGACATAATGTCTGAAAATCTTTGATATAATACAAAGATTTTAGAAGACCTTATTGTACTAATAGGGTATGTCGAAAATAATAAAGATAAATTTATAGTGAAATAGAAATTGTGAGTGAACTACACCTCCTAAATTCTAACGAATTATAGAAGGAGCTTCCTGTTTCATAGAATGAGTAACCTCACATCTCCACAGGCTTAGAATCCGACAGTTCCTACCGTACTAGAACTTTTTTCTTTTTATTTTCTAGGTTAGGAACAGTTTTCTAACTGTTCTAATCCTTTTTTTAATATATTCTTACTCGCATTGATATCTCTATCTTCTATATATCAGCAAGAAGTACACTGATGTATTCTGGTAGCAAGAGTCTTTTTTACTCGTTCTCAACAGTTGTAACAATCTTGACTCGTATACTTTGGATCTACTAATTCTATCACACTACCGGCACTTTCAGCCTTGTATTGTAAGAGGATTAGTAGTCTTCACCAAGCTACATCAGAGATACTCTTTGCAAGATAACGGTTCTTTACCATTCATTTCACATTAAGTTTCTCTAATACTATGAGTCAGTAAGTATCAACAAGTTCTTTTGTTATCTTATGAAGATAATCATTTCTTGCATTCGTGAGTTTCTCATATTGTGTAGCGAGTATGCTTCTGTATTTCCTTCTATTATTACTTCATTTCTTTTTTCTGCTCATATTTCTTTGGAGCCTTTTTAGTTTCTTCTCTGCTTTTCTAATATGTTTTGGATTTTCTATTTGTCTTCCATCTGAAAGTGAAAGAAGGTAGTTAATTCAGAGGTCTATTCCTACTTGTTTATTAGCATTGGGATTTATTATTATTTTATCTTCTGTTTCTACTACGAGAGTTACATAATATTTCCCAGTAAGATTTTTTGTAATAGCTAATGTTTTTACTTTTCCTTTAGATGGGAGTTCTCTATGTTTTTTCAGTTTTACTTCTCATATTTTTGAGAGCTTTATTTTTTGAGATACATTTTCCTTTTTATCTAATATTTGGAATCATGATTGTTTATATTCTAGAGTATTATATCTTCTAGGAGATTGAAATCTTGGAAATCACGGCTTTTCTCATTTCTTTACTCTTCTGAAGAAGTTTTTAAATGATGTATCTAGTCTAGTAATAACCTTTTGTAATACTTGTGAATGGATAGTTTTATATATTTCTTTATTATCTTTTAGAAGTGGTATTTGTTTCTGTTGATTATACTGAGAAATTGATATTCCTTTTCTTTTATATAGGTCAATTTTTTGTTTCAACATTTTATTATACAATCTTCCACAAGAAAACATCTGAGTATCTATATTTTCAGCTTGTTCTTGAGTCGGATATATTCTATATTTATAGGTTCGAAGCATTTTTAATTATTATATTCTTTATATATACTTATATTATATACAATGTTATTATATTTCAAGTTCTTTTTATCTTAAAACTGTGAGTAAAATTTTATTACTCACAGTTTTTTTGTTTTTTTGTGAATCAACATACATCAAGTAAGTTATTTTATATTATTTTTTACCTGAGGGAGTTATCAAGTAAAAATTTACTTGATATTCTTTACCTGAAAAACTTCTCAGGTAAAAATTTTTGTCTATTTTTTTACTTGATGCTGATATTAGGTAAAGTTTTGAGTATTGTTTTTACCTGAAAGAGTTATCAAGTAAAAAAATTTGTTTTTTCTTTACTTGATATATAATACATATATTAATATCTTAAAAATACAATTATGGATAAAGCATATAATGAACTACCTTTTCTGCCACCAGATATTGAAGAAGTATTATGAGATAGGGAAGTAATACAAAAGGTATTAACAACAAACAAAGAAATTGCAAGACTTAATTGAATAGAACAAATGAATGATAGAAAAATATCTGAAATTTTTCTTAATTCCTTAGTGCTTACAGAATCTATATGATCAAACGATATAGAAAATATTAATACAAATATAGACAAGGTGTCTATATCAAAGACAATCAAAGATGCTCAGGGAAATGAAAAAGAAACATTAAAATATAGAGATGCTTTACTTCTTGGTCTAGAATTATTAGAAAAAAATCAATGAATTATCTCTATCAATAATATTGTAGAAATTCAACAAACTATAGAAGAAAACCAATGAGGTATAAGAAAAGTACCTGGAACAAAACTAACAAATGCAAAAACTGATAAGACTATATACTTTCCTCCTGATCCTCATTTTCTGTGAGAAAAATTAGACAACTTAGAAAAATATATAAATGATGATACTTTACATATAGCAGATGGTTGTATAAAATCTGCTATCATTCATCATCAGTTTGAATCTATTCATCCCTTTTATGATGGCAACTGAAGAACTGGAAGAATAATAATTCTCCTATATCTCATAAAACAAAAGCTTATAAACTATCCTGTATTATTTATATCTGGATACTTAAATGAAAATAAATGAGACTATTATAAATACTTACAAGAAGTAAGAGTGAATAATAACCGGAAAGGCTATATATTATATATGCTTGATGCAATAGAAAAACAATCTAGAATAACAAGTGAAAAAATACTAGAAATAAATAAGCTCTATCGAACAAAAAGAGAGACAATATTTGATGAACTTAAAATGGATAAAAAAGAAGTTTTAATTGATTTATTATTTCAAAATATTTATATTTCATTTTGAGAATTATTAGAAAATCTAGATGTAAGTAAACCAACACTTATTAAGAAATTATGAGAACTCGAAGAAAAGGGAATTGTTCAAAAAACAAAACAGTGGAAAAACTCTATTTATTACTTCGAAGAATATGTTCGTATATTAAAAAAATAACAAAAAAAGTAACTTATATTGAGTGTGTTCGCCAAAACATATAGACCTCCTCAGATCGTTTTCTCAATATAAATTACTTCCTTTCTAATATCAAAAGATATTAAAATATAACAATATTATAATAATAAATTCATGTAAATCAAGATATTTTCACTTCCCCCACATAACATAGAGATAGACACTTAAAGCTAAAAGGTGTCTATCTCTTCTTTTTGGCTTCAGTTCGTTCTATATTCTCTCTATAATTCTTCTATATTCTCTCTATAATTCTTCTATTTCTTACCTAAAAATTACCTATTATATATTTTTTATTCAATTAAATTTGACTTAAATATACTTTTAAGATATACTTATTTTGTAGTTTATATTTTAACACTACACAGTATGATCTTTAATATTTTTTCTGATCCACTTTCTCCAAAAAGTAATACTGTTTGAATATACTCAGAACTAGGGCTTTCTAAAAAATTATTTGTTAATAATAAAAGCCTTTCTTCTAAGATAAAAGAATTAAATTATAGGTGAGCAGATATTAGCTTTAAAGCTGTACAAAATACTCCTAGAATTTATAATAATTTATCAGCTGAGATGGTCGCTATCGCTTACCCAGATTTTTGTAAAAAATATTGGAGTGATAAGTGAAAAAAACCAGAGGATATATTAAGAAATCAAAACAGGTTATTTGGAGAAGTGGTAACGAAAGTAAAAGAAGCTAGAGCAATCGCAAAAAAGCGAATGAGTTAGCAAAAAAAATAAGCCAACTCTCGTAAAGTCAACTTATTTCATTTTAGATAAAAAGTACCGTCAAATACTTTATCGTGTTACAAAAAATATTTTCTGTATTAATATAATACAGAAATAAAGATCAAACTCAAGTTTTATTATTTTATATTATATTTCTAAATATACAAAATATGACAAATACAAATACAAAAGTATCTTTTCTATGAGATAAAAATATAAGTGAAGTACAAAGTGTTCTCGATAATTTCTCAGCTGTTTTTAATATTAAAGGTGTAAAGGCTGTTGAAAATATAAAAGATGTTCCTGAAGATTATTTAGTTTTACATATGTTATCTAATGGAATAAAAGAAATTAAAAAAAGGTACGAAAAAGAAAATAAAGAAAAAATGGAATACCATAGATTGAGTAAAAAATTAGAAAGAGAATATAGTATCCCATATGATGTAAATAAAGTCCCTTGTCTTTCTTTATAATATTTTTTCACTTTTTTCAATATGAATGCAACAGATATTCAAAATAATAAACATTTTTTTCATCTCATAAACGAACTTTATAATAATACAAATTGATGATTTAAGACTTACAGGGTTTGAGAAGATATTCCAAACAAAAGTAAAATTTTAAAAGTCTTTAGTTTTCTTAGAGCTATCTTCATACTTACAGTAAAATTTTGTAAATGATTTTGGAGGTTTTATAAAATTAGTGTGAAATTTATAGATAAACATTTTTCTTTAAATTTAAAACTTACCCTTGATACTCTTGGACAAATATTTTCTTTTCTATCAAATAAGGTAGAGGTATATAATAAAAAAAGTAAGTACTCTATGTACGATCAGTTTGAAAAGAAATATACAGAAACTGATATAGCATATATGGCCATATGAATGGGGGAGTGATGAAAAGTAACAATCAAACATATACAATCTCGTTTTGACCTCAGTTATCACTATGCATTAGAAGTAAAACAAATGATGAAAGAAAAGTTAAAAGCTTTAAATTTAATAACTGAAAATGAAAGAAAGGAAAGAGAAAATGTAAATATAGATAATTAAGTATAGTAACTACAAAATATATATTCTATGGAATAGTAGCACATACATATCATTTTTTAACATGGTTTTAACCTAAAGCTCAGTTAAATATTTGAAATATTTATATTTATTTTATAATGGTATTAATCCTTATTGGATTTGAGGGTTTTTTCTAGAAGTAGAGAGCTGGAAAAAACCTTCAAGTCTTAAAAATAACAATAGGATAATATTAAAAAATAAGTGTAAATTATTCTACTCTCTACGATAATTTATACTTATTTTTTTATTTTAAAATATATAAAATGGTCCAAAGAAATGCCATGAGATCAACAAGGAAACAACCTTTTTGTTGGCAAGAGAAAAAAATAAACCGTCTTATAAGAAAGATATACAAAGACAATAAAGTAAAAATGTCAAAAATGTTACTTCTTTATTCAACACTAACAGAAATGGATAGTGATTTTAATGGTCAAGATATTAATTTCTATACAAAAACAATAGTAACATATTCTTGATTAAATAAAGATGTTGTACCATGATTTTTAAAAGAGTTAGAAGAATTAAATATACTAAAAATAGTAGAAAAAAAAGAAAGCTGAAGGTTTGCGTGAAAGGATTTAATATTTACTCCTGATAATGTAATTGATCCAGATGAGAAAAAAAATGCTCTTAGCAAAGAGGATTCTACCATAACCGAGTTTTCCGGTAACGGTGATTCCAGTAATGGTAATATCGATAACGGAAATACCATAATCGATGAAAAAGGTACATTAGAAGATAATATTATATGAGAAGATATTAATAATAAAAACAACAACAATGAACAAGAAAAAATAATGTTGTTGTTAAAGAATTTTTGATTAAATAAAAACGATATAAAATCTATTTTGGACAATTATGAATTATTAAGAATAAATGAAGTTATAGATCAATGTTTAAGTAAACCAAAAGATAACCCTATATGATTTATAAAAGATGCATTAAGAAATAACTATTCTTTTAGTCAAAATTCTTCAGTTACACAAAGATATGAATCAAAAAAAATTATTGACGAACAAGAAGAACAGAAAAAAATTGCTCAAGCTATGAAAACAGAATTTAATAAGAAAATGGTAGATGATTGGATAGTAAATAATAATGAAAAATATAAAGAATTAATTTTAAAAGAAGAAAAAGAATATAAGCAAAAAAATGCAAATAATACTTTTCAGCCTAAAAATATATCAGTTCCTGTAAAGATTAATGTTAGAGCTTATATTCAGAAAGAAATATTAGACATCTAAATTAAACCCTTAATATAATCAATATCATTTCAATCAAGTTGAAACCATTCTAAATTATGTCTTTTATTTTTAAATTTTTTATGTAGCCTTTCTTCTTCAGTAGTATAATCTTTTGTTTTATAATAATGTATTAGTTTAATAGGGTATGGATTAGCTGTAGCAAGAGAACTAATTCTTCCTTGAACATTTATAGTCTTTCATATTTTATGGAATCACTGATTTTCTAGAAGGTAGATGTATCACTCTATCTTCTTTTTTTGTATATTTTTTTTCTCTGTTTGTGTTTTTATAGTATCAATAGGTATATTCCATTGTTTAAAATGAAGAATATAAAGTAATAGTAAATTCTTATCAGTTGTTTCATCCAAAAAATGATCAGTATATTGTTGAACTATCGTGTTACAGCTCTCTTTTAGAAAGTTTATATTATCATAATCAGTAATGTGAATTTTTTCTCATCCCATCCACCAATATATTTCTTTTATTTGGTCTTTTGTGAAAGTGAATGCTATTGTTGTTCAGTTTGATAAAAATATATACGGTTCATTATCAAGTTCTGACTCAATGGTATAATTTTTTAAATTTAAAGTGGGAATATCTTCAAATATTTTTATTTTATTATGATTTTGAGTTTTTATATTCTTTAAATAGTGACCTAAAAGTTGTCATAGTTCAGTGAAAAATTGTATTTTTGGTATAATAAATCTTTCTATACCTATATTTGGTTCATTTAATAATAATATTTTTCAAGTATTGCTATCTAAAAAATATCTAAATTTTCAGAATCAGTAAATTCAATCATATGGATGATCATAATATAAGTCTTTTATGCACGAAAGTCGTTCAATTTCTCAATAAATTTCTTTAAGTGTTGATATATCTAGTGCTTTTAAATCCTCTTCAGTATATTTATTTAATAGTTCAGTATTCATCTTTGAGTGTATTTTTTGAATATAATAATATTTTTTATTATATTTAAAATTCTATAATGGAAACTTTTACTTTTGAGTACATTTTTATATACTGGCTTCGCAGTCTTAGAAAAAACTGCGATACTTTATTTCTTAACCAGTTTAGCATATGCTTATACTGATAGAGTTTCTAGTAGGAATACTAGCAAACTTAGTCTATGATATTGTGAAAATAGTATTAGGACTCTAAATAAACAAAAAAGCACCTTATTTGATAGTCAGGTGCTTTTTTGTTAGAAAAATTTAATACTTTATTTCCATTTACCATATGATAATACGGTCTATGGGACTTGTTACTTACAAGTAACTAAGAGCATTATATCATTTTATAAGTTTTTTGCAAATTTATTTCCTTATGTATAAAGTATCAGTATAATGTGTTTACCAATATTCACCGGAATCTATAGAATTTTATAGATTTGACGGGTGAATTTTTTTGTAATAGTGGAGAGGTAAGAGAAATGGTATATTTTTTTAAAGAGTGTGTGATAATACATATGATTTTAAGTAAACAAAAAAGCATCTTATTTCGAAGTTAGGTGCTTTTTTTGTTAGTAAATTTCATTATTTTACTTGCCCTTATGCTATATGATTATATAGTCTATGAGACATTTGTTGCACAGTGAGGCAACATGTATATAATATCGTTTTTAGTTTTTTTGTAAAATTATTTTATATATCTAAAAATATAAGTATAATGTGTTTACCAATATTCACCGGAACCTATAAAATTTTATAAGTTTGACTGGTGAATTTTTTGTAATAAAAGGTATTATATTTGAAGAAAGTGAAATTAACTTAAAAAAACCATATTTAAAAAAGGATTTACATGTTCTTTTAAGAGATATTTCTTGATTAATGGGAGAGTATCAATGAAAGAGAGAGTTATTATAAAAAGGCTTGTTTCACACTCTCTACTTAATCTTTTCTGCATTGTTGTGGTATTAGTATGTTTTGGCAAAAACGGGGTTAGAGAGTGTGAAATGATTCTTTTTTGTGTTTTTAAGAGTATTATATATAATACTCTTACCAATATCCACGAGGGTTTTCCCAATAGGTGGATTTTTTTGTTTTAAACTTTACTTATATTTTTTGTGAAAATACAAAAAGGACAATGAATCTTGTTTGATCATTGTCCTTTTCCTCTAGAAAGTAGGCTGTCCTGTATGTATATATTATTTATATTTTACATATAGACAAATTTAATATAAAAAATTACTGATATATATTATCCTTCAGCAATTTTAGAATTTAAATCATTGATTAATTCCTGTACTTTTCATTTTTCCCAAAAAACTACAGGACAACAAGTGCTTCATCAGCTTGTTGTAACAAGGATATATGTTTCTATTCATCATGACAATAGGATAATTCAAAGAAATCAAGCCAATAAAAGGACGAATAATTCTCCACTAAATAATCAAACAAGAATAACAATAATACTTATAGCTATCTTTATCACTTTATACTTTGTATGTAATTGCACTCAAGATATTTGTTTTAGGTTGAATGTTGTATTGTTAAATCATAAAGGTATAAGTTTTAGTATTATATTGGGATAATGTGTAATAAGTCTTTTATCTGTTAAAGTAATATTTGACTTCATATAAAATGTTAAAGGACTAGATGTGAAATTATCTTCTCTTATAATATTTTCTCACTTTATAAGCGTTTGTCCTCAAGAAATTTCTCCCTCCTTTTTTTCCATAATTTAGATTAATTATATAATAATATAAGAATACACTAATAAATTTCCAGGGAATTGCAAATAAAATCACATATTATAGGGTCTTATAAAATATATAAACATAAATAGAATAGTATGTAAATTCAAAATTTTTTATTTTCACGAAAATTTATGGTAGAATTTTAAATATTTTTAATGGGGTGAAAACTTTGGGGTATATAAGAATATAATAAAATATATTATTAAAGAAAGAAAAAAATAAATAAGTAAGTAAAAGTAACTAAAATTAAATAAAAATAAATTTGACTTACTAAAAATAATAAATAAAATACTGGTGTAAGCTTATATATTTAAAATAAATACGAATGGTATGAATTAAAAAAATGGAATTCATAAAGGAAGTAGGGGTTTGAACCAAAAAATTAGATGATATAGTTGAAAAACTATGAATTAGCTATTTAGAAGATCCTAGGGATAGTAAGGTGAAAGCTATTTCTGAAGAAGATCAAGTAAAAATAAAGACTTATCTTTGAATGAAAGTGTAAAATAAAAAAACCGGCTTTTTACAGCCGATTTTCCCATAGAAATGATTTAAAATTCTTACTTTGGTCGGTAAACTTTAAATCAATAAAAACTTTTGCCTAGCTTTTATGGTATCTATTATATTGATATCATAATAAAAAGCAAATTTTTTTACCATATTTTGGTATGGATTCTTTGGGAAATAATATTTATATATTATTTCTTTTTTGATGAAAGTTTACGAAAAATATAAATTTTTGACTCGAACTACTAGAATTCCCAGAGAGGTTTTTACCTACTCTAAGGAGTTATGATTAAAAATTTGAGATTTAGACTTTATTTTAAAAGTTTTAAACTTTTCTCATTTTGAAAAAATATGTCCTAATTTGCAAAATATATCAGAAAAATCAGGCACAACAAAAAGGACTTTTCAAAATTCAATGAAGAAGCTAAAAGAGAAAGGGTTTTTAAGTGTGTCTCAAAGTAGAGAGGAAAGTGGTTCTTTTTCTACAAATTCTTATGACTTATGAGGCCTTTTTACTATAATAGATGAAAGAAAAAAAGAGGAGAATCAATTATCATTAAATTTAAGTAATACGTTTTCCTTTTGAGAAGAGTCCAGTACTCTAGCATACACTTGCCTAGCGTACACACCTAGAGTACTGGATTTTTTCCAAAAGGAGTTAAAAGTCTCTCAAAAAGAAAACGTATTACTTAAATATCTATTTTGATATTTGGATAATGACTTCATTGCTGAAGTCTCGCTTAATATTATATCAAAAACAACTTGTATATCAAGAACTACTTTAACTTCAGCTGTTAAGTGACTTTCGGATAAGTGATTAATAACAGTAAAAGAGCAGTTTGTATGATATGGGAAAAAGATACGTTATAAGAATAGGTATGATTTAAAGCCATTATTGGAGAAATTAAATGAACTAGAAAGACAAAAAGTTGAGAAGAAATTAAAGGATCAGGGGAGGTGGATAGATTATAGTAAGCAAAGAAAACACGCTTGAGTTTCAAATAATAACACCTCAGATACTGAAAAAGAAAATATTGATATCCCAACTTATAAAAAACAACCCAAAAATACTGAAAGAATCAATTTTATAAAAAATGAAATATTTAGGTTAAAACCCACTATAACTTCAAAATACTGAGAAGTGGCTAATAATATTCGAGAACTCGAACAAGAGTTAAATGAACTACAAAATAATGATATGAATAAACAATCATTAGCTTTTCTTATGTCTCAAAGGTTTAAGAAAATAAAATCAGCAAAATCAAATAATATTATTTCTGATCCAAATACCATAAAAGCAAGAGAAATATGCAATAAGTTGTGATGAAATTGGCAACGAAATCGTAATTTCTACATAAAATCCGTTCGATTATTTCCAAATACAGTTGAAAGGTTTGTTGCGACTTCGTGGGAAAAATCTCGAAAATCAAAAGAAAATTACTTTTCAGTTTGTATGAGTAAAGAGTTTGAGAAATTAGAAACTAAAGGAGGCCTATAAGTGGTCGATTCGAAAAAAGAGGAAAAAGCTATATTATTTTTTGTAATTTACCCAATATGATAGAAAAAGAACTCAATTTACAGATATCAATTATTACATTTTCTGGATTAACAGAAAAAGGAAAGGTATCTATACATATAAGTAAGTTGGAGGTATTGAAAAAAAGACTCAAGAGACCATCAAAATACCCACTTAAAGGTCTACTGTGATTCTCGAGCTATTTAGACAACCTTATGATTCAGAATGAGAGCAGAAAAGAACTTTTAGACCTCATGGAAGACATTCCAGAGATAATGTAATATCAATTAAAAAATATAGATTATGGAAAAGTATAACTTGAAAAGAAAAAAAGAATTAAAGAAACTTAATACATGGCTTAATTCAACAAAATTTTCTATAGTAGAAAAAGATAAGAGCTTCGTATTAAGGGAAGAGGGGAGTATTGAATATACTATAAAAAAAGCTCCAACAGTAACTAAGGTTCATATTGTAGAAATGCTTATAGAACACACAAAATGAAAAGGAGTAAAGAACTAATTATATCTTATAAATAACAAAATATGAAAAAAGTAAAAAGGGTTATTATTACTGAATTTGAGGGGCTACAGAAAGGAGATTATCCTAAAGAGTTTAATTCTTTGGTTGAGGCTAGTACACACATAAACTCCGAGGACTGTATAGATGGAAAAGTATGGTTTCAAGTAGAAAGTAATGAATGAGATACTTATAGTGGCAGAGCTTATAAGGCTTATAAAGAAGGAAAAGATAGGGGGTGTGATTTACATGATCATATAAGGTCTCATTGTATATGGGTAATGAATGAAGAGCATGAGAACATAAAAGAAGCAGACAGAAAGAGGGCGAGAGAGTGGTTGGAAATTATATCGAATTAGTTGCCTGGATTTAAGTTTGGTGAATTTATACATTTACTTGTAATAAATTAAAAATTAATTATAATGTCTTATATATAAGACATTATAATTAATAATATATGGTTTCACTAAAACAGAAAATTTCTAATATATATTCATATATAGAGCTATTGGATAAACATGTAGATAAAGTGAATATAGCAGTGAGTGTATGAAACTTAGATGTATTGGATCACTATAGGATTGAATATCTTAATTTCACTATCCAAGCTGAAAAAGTATTAGTTACCTTAAATGATCATGAAATGGTTTTTGAGTTAAAAGAACAATATATTACTTCGAAGACAAGTTTAGATTTTTTACTAAAAAAATATGGAAAATAAAAAAGTCGTAGAAAGCAAGTTGTATAGATGATATAATAAATTTAATTATGACACTTTACTAGATAATATTAATTGAGAGGGGTTTGATTATTACAACTATACGAATTCTTTTGATTTTGCTAAAGAACATTGAAATATTATCATAGAATATGATGTTTTAGGCGAATCTTTAGATATTATTGAGGAGGACATAAATCAAAGATTAATTAATCCCATTGATTATGATGTAAAAATCAATAATAATGGTGCAGACTGATATAGGTGGTATGTTTCAAAGTGAAAACATTATAACTTGTCATGAAATGTATACCATTATAGAGTTAATAAAAAACAGTTAAAAATAAAAAAAATATATTTTGTATCAAAAGATATAAAAGAAAATGTATCTAATTTATCATTGATTAATAGGCAATATGTATGATATAATCAGGAAACTTTTTCTAAGCATATTTGAGTATATAGATCTAAAATTTCAGAATATGAAAATAAATATAGATTACCAGGTATAGAGACAATATGAGAGCTAGGTAAGTTTCTTCCAGTAACTCAAAACATATCAATGAAGAATAGTAATCTACTTATACAGCCATTGTAGTATTTTAGAGATTCTTATAGAACAAAAGAAGCCCTAGAAAATGAACTGTAAAGAATTTATTGATAGTTCAAAAAGAATGAAATAGAGAAATGATAGGTTTGTGGAGGAGCTAGGGAATAAACAAGTGAAGTAATTTATTAGATAAAAAGGGAAAATATGCAAATAAAATGGTGTTACTGAATAGGGAAAAGAAATGATACATATGGAATTATAGAGATATATTATTGAAAACGTAAAAGATATAAACTTAAATCAATTAAATGAACTACAGATTTTTTTCATGTATGAAAATCTAAAAGAGAAGTGATCAAGGATTTAAAAAGAATTTTAGAGGAATGAAAAGCTAAAAATCAAGATAAGTTCACTCTCAATAATACTAAGTATTCATATTTCAAAAAAGATATTGGATTAATGATTCATGATTCTTCTAGTAGAAAAAGACCTATTATAGATATGGAATTATTTGATTAAAAAATAGTAATTATGAATACTAAGATTTCTACCATATAAAAAGCATACTTTTAGTATATACTATGAAAAATATATTATTTAATAGTATATAATATTGGCTATATGTTCATAAAATATTGATATATAATATAAAAAACATACTTTTAGTATGCTTTTTATTTGACAAATGATTGTAAAAAGAATATAATGTATACATATCTTATTTTTTTAAACATAAATATGCTCATTTATTTTTCTTTAATAGAATATGCATCTGAAAAAAATATAACAGAATTAGGTGCTCAGAAAAGATATAAAAATGGAAGGATTATAAAACTTGTATCAAAAGAGGGCAAGAAAATAGGGTATATAGATACCATTGATACACTCAATGTTGTAAACTCTAATTTGCAAAAAGCTCTAAGTTAGTATAATCACACTAACAACACACTTAAAGACTACTTATTTCATAATTATTATAATATGAAAACAATAATCAAAACTACACTACTCACCATTCTTGTAATATGTACTATTACACCACTTGCAAATATAACTCTTGCGATTTCTCCGGAGATGCAAAAAGCTATTGATGTTTCTAATAAAGTAGAAGCAAAGAAAAGGGTATATGATAATATAGTGCTTTCATATAAGGAGCAAATAGGTAAAATTACTAATTTATATATTTCTAAAAATAAAGAGGAACGTCTTATCGAATTATATAACGATATCTTGGATAAAGTAAGTGACCTAAGAAGTAATATGAAAAACTCAACAAGCATATATAAAGGAATTCTTATAGAAACACTTAATGAATTAGAGGACATTACAGGAGATGAAATAGTTATAGTAGAAAATTCTTATTATGCTAAACAAGATGCTGTTAAGTATGGCGATGATATAGAAATCGGAGAAACTCAAGAAGAAAAAGATGAAATTATTGAAGAAGTTGTTACAAGCTCTTCAGCATCGAATGTGGCTAATGTTCAACAGGAGTCTCAAAATAGAAAAACATTAGAGGCAAATGGTATCTCACATAAAGAAGCTACTGCTATAGCTTGAAAGACAGATTTATGAGATGGTTTTGAATTTTGTGCTAACTTTCCGGCTGAAGTATATACAAACAATGCTTTAAGACATTATACAGATGCTCAAAGTTCAGTAGCCGATGAGCATAAAGAGTTTATAGGTATATATTACAAGAATTATTATACAGATCCAGTTGCTCACAGAAGTGGTGCTAGAATATGACAATGTGTAAGACAAATGTACTTATACTACAAAAACCAATGACTTACTAAAAGTGATGTAGAAACTATCTATGAGAAATATTATGGAGAATATGTTCCATATACCACTCCTTTCTATTTAGAGGGGGTTCAACCTGAAGATATTGAAGAATATATAGAGAACCATCATAATTCTTAATAGCATTATATGAATGAGATAAAGAAGTTAGAAAATAGCTTAGTATTGTATAAAACCTCTGAATGACAAATAAGGGTATTAGTTCAGAGTGAGAATGTATGGATGACTCAGACTCAAATTTGAGAACTGTTTTGAAAGTCTCAAAAGACTATATCTGAGCATATAAATAATATATATTCTGAATGAGAAAAAAAAGAAAGCTTAACAATGCAGAAAACAAGTAATTCCGGCAAAACCGGAAATAGCTTTAATAAGCCAACTAATTATTATAACTTAGATGTAATATTTGCTGTTGGCTATAGAGTAAGAAACAGTGAGAAGGCTATTGGTTTCAGAAACTGGGCTACTTGAGTATTGAAGGAGTTTTCTTTAAGGGGGTTTGTGATGGACGATGAAAGGTTGGAAAATTGAAATACCATTAATGGAAAATTAGATTTTGATGATCTGTTAAAAAGAGTTAGAGAAATAAGGTTTTCTGAGAAACAAATCTATGAAAAAATAAAAGATCTTTTTAAGATTTCAAGTGATTATGATAGTAAAAACGAAATAACAAGAGAATTTTTTGCAAAAATACAAAATAAGTTTGTGTATGCAATTACTGGACATACTGCAGCAGAACTTATAGTGAATAGAGTAAATTCAGATAAACAAGCTCTTGGAATGCAAGGAGCTAAGAAAGAAATTATCACAAAAAAAGAGGCCACTACTTGAAAAAACTATCTACTTGAAAAAGAATTAAAACAATTATACCTTCTTTGTGAGCAATTCTTTTCCTTTGCAGAACTTCAGGTTTCCTTGGAAAGAGAAATAAAAATGCAAGATTGGAGTAATTACTTAGATGATATTTTGAAAATGAATAAGTTAGAAGTTTTATGAAATGCTTGAAAAATGAGTAAAAAACAAATGGAAAAAATAGTAGAGGAAGAAATTAAAAGATATCAAGAAAAGTGGTGAAGTTTGGATGTTTATATTGAAACGATACAAGAAGTTAGAGGTTTACAAGATTGAGAATAAAGAGTTTATAAGATTATAAAAGCATCATAACTATTGCGTTAATGAAAGATTTTGATAAAAATATTTTCTGGAATCCTGAACTAAAGTTTCTGGATGAAAACAAGTTTGATAATTACTATTTTCAGGAGTATTTTTTTCATATTTGTAATTATGCATCTGAAGAGGATATATATAGATTTTTTGATGCAAATCCAAAATTAAAGCAAAAATTTCTCATGGTATATGATTTCATTTTCAGAGATAAACATAAAAAAAGAATTACTTCGAAGCACTATGAAATATGAAATTGGATACTTCAGAATAATCCATATATACAAAAGAAGGATGAAATACTTTCAAAAGAAACACTCTATTCTCATAAGATTGCTGATGTTATGGAGTGAGCAATTCTTGAGAGAGAACTACAAAAGAATAAACATATAGGACCTAAGGTTGATACTATTATTTCTAGAAAAGATATTTCTCATTTTTGTAAAATACAGAATATTCAATGAAATAAGAGAGGGTTAAATATTAAATGAGACTTGGTTGAGGAGGAAAAAAGGTATGGAGTTGCTGTTGAATATTGCTATGGCTATTCTAATAAACTATATGTGTGAAATTATGAGTATGAAAATGAAGTGAATTTTTGTCCTTTTTGCTGATTTTCTTTAGATTGATAATACTTTTAATTTTTATCTATTTTCATATGAAACTATCTGATCTTGCATTGAAAAGAAAGTGTTTGTTTTGGGAAATAAGGGACGTGAAGAATTTAAGTGAAAATGCAATAGTAGAGAGGTTTTTAAATTATGGTACTCGGGGAGACTTCTTAGAAATATTAGAGATTATTTGATTTCAGAGATTTAAAGCAATTTTTTCTAAACAAATATCGTAAAGAAGAATAAATATACGACCTGTGAGGGTGCGTGTTTTTGAAATATATGTGAATAATTATAAATATAGAATTATAAATATGTAGTAATTTTATTAACTAAAGACAGTATATTTATATATCGAAAGTATGTGAGCCTTGAAGGTGAAAAGAGAAGGTTTGGAAGTGAAGTGTACGAAAAAATCGTACATCTGAAAATGTTAGCTTAAAAAAGAATGAAGTGAAGTGGCTACAAATTGTAGTCGTTTGAAATTGCCTTTTGGTATTTTCTTATTCAAAGATATTAAAATCTCAGTTTTTTATATCTTTGAGTGCTAGATTATATTCCTTTAAGATTTTGCTTTCTTCAGTTTTCCGATTTATTTTAATAATTAGAAAATATGGAAAATAAATTTAAAATAAAATGAGTTAAATTCTCAAATGAAGGGAATATATCAGTAAGGCTTTTTAATAATAAAAGTATTTCTATTCCTAGAAACTATACTAAAAAATTATCACAATCAAGTATAAGCGATATTAAGGAATATAGAATTTCACCAGATGGTTATGGTATACATTTTGAAAAAATAGATGAAGATATTATAATTAAGCCACTTGTATCTGATATAAAGTAATTTTTTAATTTTAGAAAATAAAAACAAGCTAATCTTTTAAAAAGAATTAGCTTGTTTTCTAAAAATTGATACCGAAGCTTATATGTTCGTGTAATGGGCTGAGTCCCTCAATCTTTTTTTAATATGAGGCCTGACCGGTACCTTGTAAACAAGTCCGAGAATTTGGGACGAACCCACCAAACCTCATGAGAATGATAATGTAATTTACTGTGAATGCAAAATTTTTAATAAATAATGCAAATATATTATATATAATATATTTGCATTATTTATTAAGTGATATATAATGTATTATAGTTAAATTTATATTACTAATAATATAAAATATGAATGGAATAGAATATATTAAAAATGCGATTAAGGAGTGAGGAGGTTATTTAATTGATAATAAAAATAAGATACAGGCGATTATTGATTTATTGGAGGATGATAGAAGTTTATGAGGGGAAGACAATAAAATTATAAAATATGCTAAAATTATATTAGATAATCTCTTTAATATGGAGAAAAAAAGAATATATAGAGGAATAGCTCTTTCATATATGAAAGAGAAAAATAATGATAAAATAGATAATTATGTGAACTCGAAAGAAGAAGCTTGATTATATGGGGAGGGACTAGTGTTAGAATATGAATATGACTATAAAGATTCTAACATTATAGAAGAGGCAATGAGAGTCAGAAAAGAAGATGTCAGAGAATATGATGAAAAAATAAGAATAAGAAATATTAACGGATATAGGTGGTATATGTGAAGTTGAATGTATCATTATCGTATAAAAAAAACTGGATTAAGACTTAAAAGAATACACTATGTATCAGATGATGTGATAGACAATATATCTAGTTTAGTAGAAGTAACTAGGTTGTATCTATGACTCTCTCAAAAAGATTTTGCTGATAAATTATGATTGAAACAATCAAAAATATCAGAATATGAAAACGGAAAAAGAGAGCTATCAGTAGATATGATTACAAGAATAGCATCATTATTAGATATAGAACAATCTATAAAATATAAAAATACTACCCTAAATATAAAACAATGATAGCAGTAAGAAAAGACCTAAAAGCAGTAAAGTCCTTTATTGGTCAGATTAGAGTTCACATTGAAAAGTTACGAATATACTCTAAGTGAGACCCATATGTTTGAGATAATTATGTGAAGGAGCTTTGAAATTTTAGAACCCAGTCTAGCAATATATTAAAAGACTTAAATGATCACTCTTCTGTATTAGAACTAAGGAGTGAACTAGAAGATGTTATGGCAGAGTTTGAAAGAGTTTATGAAGAATGTAAGAATAACAGGAATTTTTTCTAAAACTAGACCACATGTATCTCAAATTTGCATTTAATAAAAATGAGTATATAATATATAGAGAAGGTTTTATTTTATATCTTGCCTAAATGAACAAAAAAAGGAACTTTAGAAAAAGAGTACTCATATGAATCATTGTTTCAGCAATATTTTTTATTTGATGATATTTTGCATGGGCGAACTTTAGTGGGAGTTATTATTATTTTCCATATCTTTATGATCAGGACCAAAGTGTCCATCTTTCTATTACAGCATCAGGACCAAATAATTCTATGGACTATTATCCTGGTGGATATTGAGTTCTTGTTAAGGATGATAGTAGTGGCAGAAAGAAGCTTACGAGTTTTGAAATAAAGGATCCGGCTATAAAGAGTAGTGAAAGTTATTCTTCATCATCTATATGTGATTCAAATGGACAGCCTATTGGTTGTGTCACTATATTGTATGTATTCGAATGGAATAATGAAGCATGAAGAAAAATACAGTCAAAGATACCAGCTCATATATTTGCATGACAGTCTTGATATGTAGATGTTTTTGATATTATTCTTGATAATGCAAGATATTATAATAATCCAGAATGAGATGATGTTTTTCCAGAATGAACAACAAAAGAACTGGTAGTAAAACAATGAAATGATGAGCTTCTAGTGGTGAAAACTTATTTTTGAGATGATGAAGATTTTAATTGACTCTCTTTCCAAAAAGACATATCTAAAAAATTCGTATTCCGTACTCCTCAAGATGAAACTATCTATATATGAATTGCACATTCAGATAAAACACTCTGGTGATCAGACGATAAAGTACAACCAGGCGATATGTGGAAATTGCACTTTGCCACTATTCATGTTCAAGCAAATACACACGGAGAACTCACTTATAATGCTTGGGTGTGACCAGGAGATGATACAGTAAAACTCCTTACGGTTGATATGGATAATATAGCTTATGATTCTACTTCTACACCAGAACTTGTTCCATATATAGATGTAAATGTTATTAGAACTGATTCAAATGGAGACCAAAAACAAGTAAATAAGAATGGGGATTATGAAGATATCCCAGTGCATAGAATATCGCTTCAGCCAGAAGAATATACGAAAAACTTTAAAACAGTACCTGGAATAGATACGAGTAAAACAGACCATTCCATATGACCATCAGGTTCATTTCTGTGTAATCAGGGAACGATATGAACTCCAGGCTTTGAGAATTGTTATAACTCACAATCTCCAGAGTTTAAGTGAATCACACAACATACTATTAATATTCCATCACATACGAATTATCAAATAGTACAATTTAAACTTCATAATGCATCCACAGCCTTCTGAAATGCTTTTGCTGTTGCTTGAGATATAGATATGTTTTGACCTGATGTACCATTAGAACCTCTTTTAGATACTTTATGATGAGAAGTAACTGGAATTACAAGTGTAGAGGTAGATGATACAACAGCTGATGGAGAAAATGGTTATGATGATGACACGAAGGAAACAAAGAATGGTTATCTTCATACCTATAAAACAGAAGTATGTAATAACTCTGATAGTATAGTAAATAATGTCTTTGTTAAACCTGTGCTTCCAGAAAAAACTACTCTTGTAGGAGATGGAAGTGCTAATATAGAAGACTCTTCTTTGCTCTTCAATGGGTCTCTTCTTGATATTCCAATAGATGAGGATAAGAAGCTTCATATATCTACTTTCGGTTCTAACATTAATATGTGAATACTTCATAAGTGAGAGTGTAAGTTTATAACCTATCAAGCAATAGTAAATTCAACAGTAGTACAATGAGACAACTTAAAGGTTAAAAATGAATTTTCATATGACGGATGAACTACTCAATATACGAATGAAGTTACGAATCCAGTTGTTGCTATGCCATATGATGCTGAAATAGTCTTAGATGCTGAACCAACACCTTGATTTGATATTTATTTAAAGGATTATATTACTTATAAGTTCAAAGTTGATAATACAGGGCTTTCAGATATACCATCTGGGAGTGTATCTTGTGGTAGATATAGTGATACCACTGAAACAGAGTGTAGTGTATGAGACTGTTGAAGTAACTATGCCTTTACTGACTTTGAGTCCGGAACGGAACTTGCTGTTGAATATTCTGTACAAGTGAAAGACTGACAGGATCCTGGAACAAGAATAGAAGAACAGTGTATTTTAAGTTATGATACATGAACAGGGGAGACAGATACTAAGAATAGCAATATTGTATTTCATACTATTATTGACCAAAGCAATACTGTAAGTGGAGGGGACTTTAGTTTAGAGCTCTATTCGAGACCAAAACTTCTTAATTCACCTGATGGAGAACCAAGACCAGATGGATATGACCAATCTCCTATTAAATATACCTATAAATATACTGGTTCGAATCAAGATAATATGTATCCAGATTTATCAGATGAATGAACTTATACAGATTCAAGATGAAAATGTGATGATTTAGAGTGGCCGAATGTTCCAAACTCTCTCACATACAATATTTCTTCTACTTCAACTTCTGCGAGATCGAACATAAATCTTTCAAGTAATGCGATATCTTTTTCTCTTAATACGACCCTTCCAAGCTCTCAACCGAGAACAATTTTATCTCAATGAAGTTTATACCCTGGACACGCAGTTTCGTCCTCCGAAGCCAACACTTGGTATAAAAATGGAGGAACAAAAGTTGTTCCTTTAAGTTCAACAGAGCATAGAGCACTTGAAAATGGAACCGATGGAAGAATTGAGTCTACGATTTCAGGAACGACATATTTAGATACCTGGAAATATATTCCATATGATACCGATAAATGTCAGTATGAGAAAGAATGTACAAATGATGGTTGATGTGATTCAGACTCTCTTATAAGGTACAGAACATATACACTCTATCGTTGGGAGATGATTAATAGAGAAACACTTCAGTTCGATGCACAAGCATATAGGTTTGTTACTGTTTGAGGATCTTCAGCTTGGATTAAAACTTCAAACGGACATGTGCATACAAACAATGGACTTACAGAAGAAGGTACGACTGCGAATAGGTATGACTTATGAGAATCAGATGTATCAAATGTAGTATCAGCGCCGAAGCTCTATGCACCAGTTGGTTCTTTTCACGGTGATTATGTTGTTTCATCGAATACTTCTACCACGAACTTAAAGTCTAAAACAGGTTGGTATTTGTATAATAAACAAATAATAAAAGGACATGGATATGTGTATGATAGACTCACGAATGCAAGAGATTTTTATACTGATTTGATTGATAAACAAAAATTTTGAACAGTAGAAACTATGACAGATACTACAGTAAGTAGAATTGATATGGAGCTGAATCACATATATTATTATCCAAATAATCTTACTATAGAAAAATCTTGAGGAGATGTAATAGTGGCCTGAGAAAAATGAACGTTAGTGGTTTGAGGGGATTTATATATCAACTCAAATATGAAATACTCTATTGAAGAAAAAGGCTCAATAAAAGAACTGCCATATATTTGAATTATAGTGAAAGGAAGTATATACATAGATTGAGAGGTAACTGATTCGGTATGATCTTGGCATTGAGATGGTACATATCATACAGGGGAAAGTGTAAAAGCTCTAAGGCATTTGTGAAACTGGACTGGTACAGCCTTTGATTTCCAAAGAAAGGCTCCAGAATTTTATGAAAGAGATGTAAATGAACCATCAGAATGGATATATTTTGATGATAGGATCTATTTTACTACCCCACCAGGATTTGCTGAGTTGGATGATGGTGTATGGAGTTACAAGAATAATATCAATCAATTTACAGGAGAGGAGGTAGAATGGTAGTATTGTTGCGAATAATATCTTATTATGATAGAATTACATATGAACATAAATAACAAAATTCTTATGCAAATATTTAAAAATATTTTCCTTTTGTTTCTTATATACATTGCTACCATATGAGTATCTTTTGCTTGATGAGAAGAGCAAAGATGTATATCAAGTACCAATATTAATATAAAGAGCGAAACGGTACTCAAAAGGCTATCAGATGATGATAGGCTTCGTTTTGTGTATTGTTTAGTTGATGAATATGAATGAGAGAATGTAGAAAATGAAGAAGATATTATAGAAAGTGATGAACAATCTGTAGTTGATAGAGCATCTTCTGAAGAGAGAAAAATACTTCTTGCGAAAAGAAGTGTTCTTCAAAAAGAGAATAAAGATTTATGATATTGAGAAAGACAAACATTAGTTGAAATTAATACATGACTTGATTGTGGATGAAAACTAAGACCAGGAGAAAGTAATAACATTGTTACTTGTATTAAAGACCCAAGGAAGCAAGCATTTAAAATGTATCAGTTAGATGATAGTAAATTATGATGAGTAAAAAGATGGTTTAACAGTGTTATGGTTTCTATTGTAAATGGCATATTATTCGCATTTTCTGAATTTGTTTCTAATTCGGCTTTTGGGTATGCAAAATTTGATGAGCTTCCTAATATACCATATGAGAATATAGGAAGTATGTTTGATGTGACTACACTCTATGGTATGATCAACTCTTTTTCTCTCGCTATTTTATGATTTGTAATTTTATACTATTTCTTAAAAACAGGTACTGGGAGATGATGAGATGATTATAAGTTATTTGTAATGAAAGTACTTTTTGTTTTAGTCTTTGTCCTATTTTTTTCCTTTTTATATAAAGGGCTTCAGTCTTCTATAACTCTTTTTGAAACCTCCCTTATTGACTCTACTTCAAAGCTCACCTCACTTGACCAAACAAATGTTATTGATGGAATTCGTATGGATACATTTCAACTCGGAGCTCTTACTTCCGTTACTCTTTGGACTATAATCTTTTTTATACCCAATGTAATTGCTCTCTTATTCATATCTATTCTTATATATATGAGAGATATATTTCTCATAACTCTATTGAATGTATTCTTTTTATCAGCTGTTTGATTCTTATGAGGAACTCTTAAAAAAGGGAATGTATTTGAAGGAACCTCAGTATCTGCAAAACTTACTAAGTTTTCTGTATATGCAATGTTTTGGATGATTTCTCTTTTTATTACAGTAGTTAGTATTATATTTATATTCAAATTTATTACGGTTATTTGAGCTTCGATACCTTCTATTGAAACAGAAGGGGTAAGTCTGGTGGGAAATATTAACAACTTCTCAATAGATGCTTTTATATATTTACTTTTACTTATAGGGGTGATAATTTTCTGAAAGAAATTCCTTATTAAAGTAATATTTAATGGTGTATCAAATTTTTTAACAGACCTATTTTTTCCTGAAGCGAAATGAGTTGGTTGATATAATGACTTAGTAAGTGAGAGTAAAGACTGATACAATGAAGTAAAAATGTCTATAGAGGATCTCAAAGAAAACAACCCTATCTTTAAAGATGTAAAATCAAAGGTTGCACCAGTGATAGATAAAACTTCAGAGTTAGTGAAGAAAAATGAATATGTAAAAAGTACTACTGAGTTCTTGGATAAGAAACAACAGTGAATAAGAGATTCATTAAGGCCTATTAAAAATACAGCAAAGATAATTAGTTGAGTGGCTACTTGAGGTTTTATAACTGAAAGAAAAGATATTTGAAAGGTTATAAAGGCTTGAATTACAGCTACTACTGGAGTGTGAGCTACGTATTTAACTTCAACAGACGAATATTTTGACAAAGTGGAAGAAATAAATACAGAAATACAGAAACTTCAATCTGAAAGAGCACCTTTAGATGAAAAGGCGCTAAAGGATAAACCAAGAATAACTAAAATTGATACCTATATTAAAAAGTTAAAGAGAGATAAAAGAGATCTTGAGAAAGAAGCAAAGCATTCACTTAATAAGAATGACTATGAGAGAGTTAAAACAATTACTAGCAAGATTAATAAATTGAACAATAGGCTTGAAAAAATTGATGCTAAAGAAGGATCTTTGAGTAATAAGAATCAAACAAAAGAGATAGGGGAAAATATTAATAAGTTGAAGAAGGAAAAAGAAGAACTGGAAGCAAAATTAGATACCCAAGAGTCTTATGATAGACTAGAAGAAATAAAAGAAGATTTTCAAGAACTCCAATCTGAAAGAGCATCTTTAGATAATACATCAATGAAAAATAAACCAAAGATAAGAGAAATAGAAGCAAATATGAAAAAGTTAGAGAAAGATAAAGATAGTATTGAGAAAAAGTTAGAAGAAGTTTCTTTAGATTCTAAATCAGACGGAGAATGAATAAAAGAAGTAGATGATTGAGATATTAATATTCCTGATTCTCTTTTGAAAGATAAGAAAACAAATATTTCAAATAAAGATATAAAAGAAGAAAAAGAAATTACAGATAGTGAAGATATTTTAGATAAAGATATGAAAGAAAATAGAGAAAGTGTGTCTTCTGATAAAGAACAGGATTTTTTGAAAGAAGAAATAGAAGAGTTTAAAGATAAATATAATTCATATAAAGAGACTTATGATGAAAAAGTTTTTTGAAAGAACCCAATTTTCAAACATTTATATGAAAAAGAAATTAAAAGAGCCGGAGGAGAAGATTTTATAGACATTGAAATACTAAATTCTGATATCCAAGATACATTAAAATATTTGAATAAATAGCCATAAAATTCATATATAGTATTTTATAGAAAGAGCAATTATATATTGCTCTTTTTTATGCGAAAAACTTGCTTTATTTTAAATAATATGTTATACTAAATTTGCATTTTTAAAAACTGAATATATAATATGGAGGATTTAAAATATATATTAACACAAAAAGGGATGAAGAAAAAAATTTCATTTGTTCTAGTTCCATTATTTGTAATTTTAGGATTATTTATAATAAGAATCATTTATGCTTCAGGCATTCCTAGTCTTTCATCGGTATCATCTTCTCAAAGTTATATTAATAGTTCTAATGAAGGTAACTTTCCAATAACAGTATGAATTACGAGTCTTGAACCAGACCAAGACTATACAAGTACTTCAGTTGATACAACATTCAATATTTATTGAAATACTATATATGGAATGGAATTTTATCATTCTCAAACATCAATCAGAAAAATTGAAATACTTTGAACTACGGTGTGAAGTTGAAATTTTGATTTTAAAATATTCTGAACAGATGGTTCTGGAAATTTAAATACAGGTGATGTGATTACTACAAAAACATTCTCTTTCACAAATGGAATGAATCTAGAATTAGACTTATGAGAGGATATTTCAATACAAGCAAATCAAAAATATTATTTCATTCTTTCAAATCCAACAGGGAACTCTAGTAATAAATTAGTATTAGATGGAAACAATGGACAAATATTTTCATATCCAACAGAGACGTATTTTTGATACTCAGGTTGGACTAAAATGACAGAATTTACAGCACCATTATCAGGACAATTAGAACTTCAAATTGATATGAGGGCTCACAGAAACACAGCGAAAGTATCAGTAAGGCAAAATGGGTGAGAAATTCTACAGATTCAAAAAGTTTGAGCATATAATGGCGATCAGTTCGAAACTTTTACAGGCTCATTTTCAGTATCTTCAGGTTCATTGATAGAGTTTTATGGTACCCATTCAGCATATAATGCACAATGGAAGAATCTATTAGTAATTAAAGATAGTACTCAAGGGATATCTTCTACAACTTGAGAAGGGGGACTTACTGTGAACAATGATTCTATTTATTTTAATATATATTCTACACCATCAATAAAATATTCATTTGATGGAGTAAATTATATTAATGTTGATTGACTTATAACAACAAGAAACTTTACTGCCGGAGAAGATCTTCTTCAAAATGACGTTGTAAGAACAGGTACTTGAGTAATTGTGTGAGAAGATACGAGTAAAATATATAAAACAGATGCATCAAACTCAAATAAATTAAACTATATTTGAGTTGTTAAACAAAATACTTCATCAGGTGCTAGTGCTGAAGTAGAAACATCAGGAACAATATACTCTTTTTCTGGACTTACAAATGGAGAGAAACAGTATTTATCAAATACACCAGGACAATTCTCAACTACACCATGAACAAATAATACAGAGTTCTGAACAGCTTCTGGAAGTACGTGAATCACTATAAAAGAATGATACTATAATAACTCTGAGGCAAATTTCACAATAGACCTGTCCTGAGAATCTGATGGAAGTAAAAATATATATGCGAAGGCAAATGATGGTATAGATGACTCAGCCCCAGTATTACTTACTATCGAAAAGGATACTACAGCCCCAACATTATCAGAGATAACGCCAGTATCTACATATACAAATGACACAACACCAAGTTATACTTTTAACACTACTGAAACTGGTTCAATATCATACTCAGGTTCATGTAGTTCTGTCACAACAAGTGCAAACACATGAAACAATACTATTTCTTTTAACACTTTATCTGAATGAACTTATAGTGACTGTTCGTTACAAGTTACTGATACGAAAGGAAATATATCTACTTCTTTAAGTATTACTTCATTCACGGTTGATACTACAGCTCCAAGTGAACCAAATATTATATCAGCCTGACAAAATGCTTGGGATACAATAAGAATTAATGGTACATGTACTCCAGAAACCGGATTAAAACTTATAGTGAAAGATAATGCATCTCAAGTACATTCTGAAACATTATCGAGCCCTTGTACATTTGATTATACCTATACACTTACGAATCCACCATTAGAACACGATATTGAATACTATTTAGAAGATCTCGCTTGAAATAAGACTACTGTGAATACTTTTAAAGCGTATTCAGATTCTGTGTGATATTTAGTAACACCTGCGAATGGGAAAGATGTTGGAACACTTATATCTTTCTTTGGATATGCAACACCAAATACAAGTGTAAAAATTAAAGAAACAGGGTCAGGAACATATATTGCTTCAGGTACTACTGATAATAATGGTATATTCACTATGCAGACAGACACTTCACAAGCACTTGGATCATTAAGTGTGGATCTTGAAGTAAATGGTACTCCAAAAAATGATATTCGTACTATTAATGTAGTAGCAAACTCTGTTATTGTTCCGAGAATAGATGAAAGCTCTTTATCATCGAAGTATAGTTGAGTGAAAGATATCTACTCTTTCGAGACTCAAATTATATCTTTCCAAGCTATTTGAGAACCACTCTCGATGTATAAGGTATATTCATATACTGAAGTTTCAGGAAACAATGTTATTACTGAGATAGCGAGATGACAATTCTCTTGAGGAGGAACCTCAAGTGTTACTTCGAATGTAGCTCTACCAGGAGGGGAGAATAAAATAATAATTATTGATACCGTACATAATGTATCGAGCAATATAGTATATATGGTTATTGCAGATCCTTTTGGAACGGTTTATGATTCTCAAACGAAACAAGGAATTGCGTGAGCACAAATTACCTTCTGTAAAGAAGGGGAAACAACTCCAGCAACACTTCCTTTGCTTCATTGAGAGCCTCAACCAAATCCAGTAACAACTGATGCAAATGGGTACTATTTCTCATACGAAAC